>Ga0326726_10006685_pt1 | contig 10377 bp, 11 predicted proteins | sample MHFenrmetagenome_2_FD_207603 | JGI IMG/M metagenome (GOLD analysis project Ga0326726, IMG submission 207603) | Lab enriched peat soil microbial communities from Michigan Hollow, Ithaca, NY, United States - MHF15MN | ecosystem: Environmental > Terrestrial > Soil > Wetlands > Peat | place: USA... | reverse complement strand
GCGACCTTCCGGTTGCTTGCGCGTCTCGCGTGCGACGCGCATCTCGACACCATCCGGCACGACGATCCCGAAGTGACACGTGAGCTGGGTGTTCGTGGCGCCGCAGTGCTTCGGGATGTGCGTGCCAGGGGTCAGCCGCGAGATGAACACCGTGCCGGCGCGCCGCGGGACCGCGTCGACGAGCTTCATCAGCCGCGGGAACATCGCGCAGTGCTCGTCCCAGCGGCGGCCGCGATAGTCGAGGTACAGCACGTGCCACTCGCCGGCATCGGCCTGCTCGTGCAGGATCGGGCCGACGTAGTTGCGAAACGTGACCTGTTGCTGGGTTAGGAACGCCTCGAGCTCGGCGCGGATCGCGGCGTGCGCTTCGGCGAACGCGGCGGTCCACGCGAAGTCGGCCGCATCGTGCCACGGCTTGCCGGGGACGCCCGGGATCACGAACCGCGCGTACTGCAGCGGATCCTCGGGTGGAAACAACGGCGGTTCGCCGGCCGCGTCTCGACGCAGCATCTCCGGCAGGTGTTCGAGGACCTTCGCGAGCCGATCCATCGCCAGGATGATAGGGTCGTTGCGATGGCGCCACAACGGGACCGCGTCGCTGTCCTGTTCTTTACCGTCTTCATGGACCAGATCGGGTTCGGCATCCTGCTCCCGTTCTTGCCGCTCTATGCAAAGGCGTTCGGCGCGTCGGGGTTCGAGGTCGGCCTCCTGCTCGCGGTGTATTCGGGCATGCAGATGCTGGTCTCGACCGCGTGGGGCCGGCTCTCCGATCGCATCGGCCGCCGGCCGGTGATCGTCGCGAGCGCGGCCGGGGCGTGCGTCGGGTTCGTGATCCTCGGCCTCGCCCCGACGCTCGCCGTCGTGTTCCTCGCGCGCGGCCTGCTCGGCGGCGTCGGCGTCGGGATGGCCACCGCCCAGGCATGGGTCGCCGACACGACGCCGCCCGAGGATCGCGGGCGCGCGCTCGCGCTGCTCGGCGCCGCGGGCGGGCTGGGCTTCGTGCTCGGACCCGCGATCGGCGCGATCGGGATAGAGATCGGCGGCATGCGGTTGCCGTTCTTCGTCTCGGCGGCGTGCGCGGCGATCAACGCGGTGCTCGCGGGCACGATCTTGCCGCGCGCGGCACCGGTGGCCGTCCGCGGCACCGTGCGCGCGCCGGGCGCGTGGAAGACGATCGCGCCCTGCCTCGTCGTCGCGTTCGTGTTGACGTACGCGTTCTCGAACATCGAGGCGACGTTCGCGATGTTCACGAAGGCCGAGCTCGGGCTCGGTCCGGCGGCAAACGGCTGGCTGTTCGTCGTGATGGGCTCGGTCGCCGCCGCGACCCAGGCACTCGGCACCGGCCGGCTCGCGCGCCTCCTCGACGAGCCGCAACGGATCGCGCTCGGACTCGTGCTCCTCGCCGGGGGCGCGGCACTGCTCGCGCACGCCGCGTCGATGGTCACGCTCGTCGCACCGCTCGTCGTGATGGCGATCGGCTTCGCGGTCGCGGCGCCGTCGCTGACTGCGTGGGTCTCGCGCCGAGCGCCGATCGATCGTCAGGGCGAGCTGCTCGGGCTCGCGCAGTCCACGAGTGCGCTCGCGCGGGTCGCCGGTCCCGGCATCGGCGGCCTGTTGTTCGATCACCTCGGCCACACCGCGCCGTTCCGGATCGCGGCGGTCGTGATCGGAGGCGCCGCGGTGACCGCGCTCGCGGCGAGGAAGTCGTGATCGTCGCGATCGTCGTCGCGATCGCGCTCGCGATGCTCGCGCTCGAGCGCATCCGTCCCGGCCGCGCGTGGGCGGCGCAGCCGACGTGGTGGGCACGCGCGCTCGCGATCAACGGCGTCCAGATCGCGATCGTGTTCGTCGCCGGCGCGACGTGGGAGCGCTGGTTGCGCGGCCCGCACCTGGTCGCGATCGCCGACCTGGGCCGGGCCGCCGAGCTCGCCATCGGCTACGCGGTCTACGTGCTGTGGCTGTACTGGACGCATCGCGCGCGTCATCATTTCAAGCTGCTGTGGCACTGGCTCCACCAGCTGCACCACAGCCCCGGCCGCGTCGAGATCCTCACGGCGTTCTACAAGCACCCGTTCGAGATCGTCGGCGAATCGATCGCGACCGCGGCGCTGCTCTACGTCGTGCTCGGCATGTCGCCGGCCGGCGCGTTCGTGATCACCACCGCGAGCGGCGTGATCGGCCTGTTCTATCACTGGAACATCGCGACCCCGCACTGGCTCGGCTACCTCGTGCAGCGGCCCGAGAGTCACTGCGTGCATCACGAGCGTGGCGTGCACGCGTACAACTACTCCGAGCTCCCGATCCTCGACATGGTGTTCGGCACCTTCAAGAATCCGCCGCGGTTCGAGGGTCAGTGCGGCTTCGGCACTGGCCGCGAGCAACGGATCGCGGATCTACTCCTGGGCCGTGACGTCGCCGATTGACCTCGCGATCCGCGCGTCGGTGTGCCTGCTCTTGTGCGGGCCAGCGTACGCGGACGGCGTCATCACGATGCGCGGGCGCGAGGTCATCGCGACGCCTGGCCGCGACGACCACGCCAACGCGACGGCGGCGCTCCTGCGGGCGTTATCGGGCTTGGCGTTCGGGAGGATCACCAGCACGCTCGGGGTCGAGCGCGCGCGTGGCCCCGCCGGTGGCATGACCCTCGACCTGGTGTCCGCCGACTATCCGATCGGCAGCTTCTATGCCGGCCGGATCGAGGCGCTGGACGTGGATCGCGCCCGGCTTCGGTTCACGCTCGTGAACGTCGACGGTCTGTACGCCTGTCGCGATCGCAACGACACGCTTCGCATCCCGATCCTCGGCCAGATGAAGTACGTGTGCATCCCGGGCTCTCGCGTCGGGATCGGCGGCACGGTCGGAGAGCTGGCCTGGGATCCACGGGCGCGACGACTGGCCGCGCGCTGGGCCGAGCTCCGCGTCGTGGTCAACCTCGCCGGGGCGACGAGCTCGATGGCGTACCTGCGCGGTCACGTCGATGCCTCGATCGGCGTCGATGCCGAGTCGGTGTGGCACGGCGATCGCGATGCGAGGAACGGCGCGGACCACTTCGCGCGCGGCGTGCTGGCGCTGACGACCATGCTCCGCAGCCCGGACGCGCACTGGGAGGTACGCGCCAAGGTCGAGGCACGCCCCGCGCTCGTCGGTACGGTGTCGTCGCTCCGCGACCACGGCGTCGTCGCCGATGGCATGTTGCTCTATCACGTCATCACCGGAGCGAATACCGCGGTGTCGACCGGCTTCGACCTGCGCATCGATCACTGGAGCGATCCGTCGACCTCGCTCGCGCCGCTCGACGCGTCGACGAACCCGACGTCGATCTTCGTCGGTGCCCTCGTGGAGGTCCGCCGTGGCATCACGCGCTAGCTCGCTTCTCGTGGTCGTGGCGCTCCTCGTCCCCGCGACGCTTCACGCGCGCGAGGTCGACCAGTTCACCGACCGGATGTTCCAGCTCCGGCACCTGAACGACGCGAGCCCGGTCATCGACGCGCGCATGAACGCGATGTTGAAGGCGGTCGCGGCCGAGCTGAACGCGAAGCACCCGAAGACACCGCGCGATCGCGACGACATCATCTACAACGCGTTTCAGGGCGGCGGCTCGGAGCTCGTCGCGCAGATCCACTCGCCGTTCGAGTCGTGGGTGCGCGACGACGCGGCGGTAGAGCTGTTCTGGGTCGACGGCCGCGGCATCTACGGCGGCGACATCGACTACGACGACATGGGTTTCGCCTGGTACATCGAGGTCGCGCCGGTGATCCGTCTCGGGCCGTTGCTCGTCGGCATCGACAAGCTCGGTCACTTCCTCGGTCAGGGCTGGTTCTACTACCGCGAGGACCGCACGCTCCGCGACGCCGACCCGCGCGCGACCGAGGACGAGCTACATCAGCGCTTGCTGAAGTACGGCCACGACTACGAGGTCGGCTATCTCGGCCTCGCCGGCACCGGCGTCTACTCGTACGCGGATCTCGCCGCCAACTGGCAGGGCCTGCTGTTCTACCGGGCCCTGTTCGCCGGGCCGAACCCGTATCTCGTCGCCGCGAACGGCAGGTATCGCCAGGGGCGCGAGTTTCACATCCTCGACTACGCGACCGATGCCTGGGACGAGGTCGCGAACCCGTCTCGCCCGCGCACCGATCGGTTCTTCGACAAGGTCGCGCGGTATCTACGCGCCCACGTGTGCGCCGAGTACCGCGCGTCGCCGTCCGCGTTCCTGAACGCATCCGGGCGCACGCAGGATCCGCACGACTATCTGTGGTCCGGCGCGGTCGACAGCGCGTTCGCGTGCAAGCGCCGGTTCGCGCTCGCCGAGCTCTGCCGCTAACCGCGCGCGATCCGCGCCGCGACGTACTCGGCATCGTTCGCGATGCCGCGCAGGAACGGCGATGCCAGGTTGCGGGCATAACGCGCGCCGAGCACGAACACGCCCGGCGTGCGCACGCTCTCGTTGCGGCGCACGATCGGCCACTCGGCGGCATCGCGCTCGATGAGGTCGCCGAGATGTCGCGTGTCGTGGCGAAACCCGGTCGCGAACACGATCAGGTCCGGCTCGAGCACGGTGCCGTCGGCGAGCGTCACGGACGTCGCGTCGAACCGCGCGGTCTTGACGGCGACGATGTCGCCACGAGCGATCGCGCGCGGGATCTCGCGGCCCCACATGGCGTCCTTCGGCGTGACCTTCGGGCCGAGCGGCCGACCCGGCAGGTGTTCGAACAACCACAGCCAGTAATGGAGGTCGATGCCGAGCAGCGAGCTACGCATCGCGCGGACCTCGGAGCGCACGGCGATCCAGGCGCGATCGTCCGGGCGCCGCACCGCTAGCCAGTGAGCGAGCACGTCTGCTGCCGACGCGCCGGCGCCCACGACGAGCAGCCGTCGCGACGCCGCGACATGGGCGCGCCGCACGTCCACGCTGTGCATCGCCGGGATCTCGAGCGCCGCCCGATCGAGGTCGTCGGGAAACCGCGGCGACCCGGCGAGCCCGGTCGCGTTGATCACGTGCGTGCCCTCGAAGGTAGCGCCGGTCGCCGTGCGCACCGCGAACCCCGCGCCGCCTCGCTCGACGGTCGTGACGGCGTGGCCCGTGGTGACCTCGATCGCGTGGTCGTCGCGAAACCGATCGAGCGCGGTGACGAGCTCGGCGAACGTCGCGCGTCGCCCCGCCGGCTCGAGCGTCATGCCGTGCAGCTTCGACAGCGAGGTCGGCGAGAACAGCGTCATCTCGGGATCGATCGAGCGCGTGGCGGTGGCCGAGACCGGGCCGCGCTCGAGGAGCGTGTACGCGACGTCGCGCCGCGCGAGTCCCGCGGCGACCGCGAGACCCGCCGGCCCCGCACCGATGATGATGGCGCGCTTCACGCGACCGAACGGTAGCGGGTTTGTTGCTAGCGGGCGAGATCGAGGAACGTGCGAGTCGCCACGACGTTCACCCAGCCGCGCAACGAGCCGAAGCCGGAGAACTCGGCGATCCGCGGCTCGTCGCCGACGAACAGCGTCACGCGCAACGCCTGCATGAGCTCGCTCGCGTCGAAGCGCGGGAAGCGGACGATGAGGTGGTGCAGATCGTCGCCGAGCTCGCGCTCGAAGGCCGCGATGCCCTCCGGGGACGTCATCGCCCACCACGCGAGGAACAGATCGTCGACGCGAAGGCGCGGGAGCATCGCCGACAGCTCGCGCTGCGTGCCCACGCGCTCGCGGACGTACGCGGCAAACGCCTCGGCGTTGACCGGGGCATCCGGCCACCGAGCCTCCGCCGCGAGGAGCCCACTCTCGAATGCTGCCGCGACCTCGATGCGGTCGATGATCGGTGGAATCGTCACCTGTCGCGACATGGGCCGCCGAAGGCCGATCATCTCCATCCTCTCCATCTACCTGTCTTGAACGCACGACACCCGACAACGATTCAGTGCCCCAAGTAGGCGTATCTTCGGCTCTCGCGATGCGACAGATCCTGCTGACCCGCCACGGCGAGACCGCCTGGAACGCGATCGGTCGCCTCCAGGGCCACACCGACATCGAGCTCAACGACGCCGGCCGGGCCCAGGCCCTCGCGCTCGCCACCACGCTCGCCGAGACCAACCTCACCGCCGTCTACACCAGCGACCTCGCTCGCGCCCGCGAGACCGGCGCCATCATCGCCACCGCGCTCGCGCTCCCCGCGCCGGAGGTCGATCCCGAGCTGCGCGAGCGCCGCTTCGGCGTCTTCGAAGGCCTCACGCGCGACGAGTGCGCGACCCAGCATCCCGAAGCCTGGCGCGCCTGGCTGTCCCAGACCGGCGCCCCACCCGGCGGCGAGCCGCGCGACCTCGCGATCGCCCGCATGTCTCGCGTCCTCACGCGCCTCGCCGCCACCGACGGTGGCCCCCTCCTCGTCGTGTCGCACGGCGGCGTCATGCGTCTGTGGCTCATGGAGGTCCTCGGCTCGAACGTGCCGCTGATCCCGAACGGCGCCACCTTCGTCATCGATCACGACGGCCGCGCGTTCCGTGCGGCGCGCCGCTAGAGTCACGTGTTACGGTCGATCCATGGCGCGGCTCTTGGTCCTCGTGTGCGCGGCATGCACCGCATGCGCACAGGCAGGTGCGCCGACGACGGGCCCGACCGATGCGCCACCCGCGCACGATAGCTCGAAGCCGATCGATGCCCGCCCGCTCGACGCGGCGATGGAGTCATGCGCCGGCACCACGACCTGCCAGACCGCGATGGACCTCGGCTCGGTCAGCGGCGACACCGGCAACGCCACCGTGATGACCACCGGGTTTCGCGCCGGCTGGTACAAGGTGCGCGTCACCGAGGACGACAGCAGCGTGTTCGGCGTCCAGCTCAGCTTCACGGTTCGCCTCATCTCGCCGCCCGCAGCGAACTACGACGTGCTCGTCTACATCAACACCGGCAGCGACGTCATCGAGTGTGCGCAGGCGAGCGGCACGGTCACGACGACCGGCACCACCGACTCGATCTATACCTTGTGGGGCGAGAGCGGCACGTTCTCGAACGGCAGCGACGACAGCCGCACCGTCTCGATCGAGGTCCGCGCGCCCACGACCGGCTGCTCGTCCGCGTCACCGTGGCAGCTTCAGGTCCAGGGCAACACCTAGAGTAGCGCGAGCTGGCGCGGGCCACCGGGCCAGGGCGGCAGCTCGCCGACGTCGCGATGGCGGCGCAGCATCGCGTGAAACGCGTAGGCGTTCTCGGGCGCGAACGTGTCGTCGGGGGCGTGCATGAAGAAGTACGGCCGCTTGCCCTCGCCGATCCAGCGCGCGACCTGCGCGGCCCATGGCTCGACGAAGTGCGCGCCGTCGGAGAACACCTCGTGCGGCACGCAGCGCACGAGCGGCTGCATCGCGGTCGAGCGCATCACCACGGGGAACTTCGGCTTGCGCGTGCGCACCTCGGCGAGCTCGAGGCTGTGGCCGCTGTGGAGGCCGCGCGTGTCCATCGTGACGAGATCGACGCCGCGCTCGCGCAGCAGCTCGAACACCACGTGATCGCCGGGGCCGAAGAAGTCGTCGTGGCGGAGCTCGACGGCGTAGCGAGGGCCGGCCGGCAGGGTCGCGAGGAACCGTGCGAGGCGCGCCAGATGCGACGCGTCGAAGTGCGGCGGCAGCTGCAGGAACAGCGTCCCGAGCTTGTGCTCGAGCGGCGCGATGCGATCGAGGAAGATCGCCACGTCGCCGGCACAGTCGATCAGCAGCTTGTCGTGGCTGATGGTCCGCGGGAACTTGAAGCAGAACCGGAACTCGTCGGGCACCTGGTCGCGCCAGCGAGCGACGATCTCGGGCGTCGGCAGCGCGTAGAACGTGGTGTTGCCCTCGACGGTGTTGAACACGCGCGCGTAGCGCTCGAGGAATTCGGTCGGGCGCGTGCCGGTGGGAAACAGCCGGCCGACCCACGACTTCACGCCCCAGCCGGGACACCCGAGGTAGTAGCCGTCGATCGCCAGGTCCGTAGATTACCTCGACAGGTCGAACCGAGTGCGCGATCGTCGGTTCGATGCGTCTCGCGGTCGTGCTCGCGCTCGCCGCCTGCAGCAGCGGCCCGCGATTCGTACGCGGCCCCGCGGGCGAGCCGCGGCCGATCGTCGACACGCTCGCACCGGCGATCACGTTCGGACCGATCGCGCATCCGGCCGCGGCGTTCAACGAGGTCGCGGAGCCCGCGCCACCGAACGACGTGCTCGACGCCGTGCATGCCTCGCTCGCCGAGCTCGCGCGCGTGCGCGGCCGCCTCACCCGCGATCCGCGGCTCGACGCGGTGGCCGCCGAGATCGCCGAGGCCGTGCGGCACGGTGCGCCGGCCACGGACGGGCTCGTCGACTTCGCGCTCCGCGAGCACGGCATCGTCGAAGCGGTCGGCACGACGCTCGTGGCTCACGGCACGACCGCGGACGCGATCGCGACCGATCTCGCGGCGCACGTCGGCGACGCGCTGTTCTTCGGCAACGTGCACGTCGGCGTCGGCGGCGTCGAGCCCACGATCGCGCTCGTCACCTATGCCTCGGCGATCACCGTCACCGGCGCACCACGGCAGCTCGACGCCGGCGGCCACGCCGAGCTTCGCCTCGAGCTCGATCTGACGTTTCACGACATCGTCGTCACCGTTCATCGCGACGACGGCACCGTCGCGACGCTGGTCACGAAGGCCGACGATCGCGGCGGCTACGTCACGCGTTTCGAGTGCGGCGAGCACACCGGACCGCAGTGGCTCCAGATCGAGGCCACCGGCGATAACCACACCACCGCGCGCACGATCCTGCCGATCTACTGCGCCACCAAGCCGCCGGAGACGTTCGCGACCGAGCCGGCCACGAATGTCGCGACCACCGACCGCGAGCGCCGGCTGATCGCGCTCATCAACCGCGAGCGCACGGTGCTCGGACTCACTCCGCTCGCCATCGACCCCCGTGCGCGGGAGGCCGCACGACGCCACGCCGAGCGCATGGCGCGCGAGGGCAGCATCGAGCACACGCTCGGGCACACCACGCCCGCGAGCCGCCTGCTCGAGGCCGGCCTCCTGCCGCCGGTCGCGCTCGAGACCACGATGCACGTCGAGTCCCTGACGCACGCCGCCGAGCTCTTGCTCGACGAGCCCCACTACCGCGCCGACGTCGTCGACGCGCGCGTCACGCGGCTCGGGCTCGCGGCCGCGGCGGATCGCGGCGGCGGGTTCTACCTCGCGATCGAGTACGTGCGCGTCGTGCCACCGACCGACGTCGCCGCGATCAAGAACGTCATCTACGGCGTGCTGCGCCAGCGCTCGCTTCGCGTCACCGAGACCGCGGCTCTCGACAAGGCCGCCACCTGGTACGCCGACCACCTCGCCATCGGCTGGAGCGACAACACGCTCCGCGACATGTTCTTCATCAACTTCACGCTCGACAGCCTCTACGTGCGAAGCGTCGCCGCCGCGACGTTCTCGACCGAGGATCCCGACTGGGTCCGTGCGGTCGGCGCCGCGCGCCTCGCTCCCGACGTCGGTATCGCGGTCGTCCAGAGCGCGCGTGACGGCGCCTATGCCGGGCGCGTGTTCATCGTCCTCGTCACCGGCGAGCCCACGAAGCTTCACTGACGGCCGCATCGTGGTACGCCAGCACCATGTCGTCCACGATCTTGGTTTGCGGTCACGGCCCAGGGATCTCCGATGCAGTCGCGCGCCGCTGGGGTCGCGCCGGTCACGCCGTCGCGATCGTCGCGCGCAACGGCGCTCGGCTCGCCGAGGCCGAGAAGTCGCTCGCCGCAGCCGGCGTGAAGGCGAAGGCCTTTGCCACCGATCTGTCGAACGTCGCAGCCGTGCGCGAGATGGTGCGGAGCGCCCGCGCGGCACTCGGCCCGATCGGCGTCATTCACTGGAACGCGTACCAGCGCGGCGCCGCCGACTTGCTCGCGTCGCCCACCGACGAGCTCGCCGGCATCCTCGACGTGTGCGTGATCGGCCTCGTCGCGGCCGTGCAAGAGGCCCACGCCGATCTGAAGGCGAACAAGGGGGCCGTGCTCGTCACCGGCGGTGGCCTGTGCTTGTACGACCCGAAGATCGACAAGATGGCGACGTCGTGGGGTGCGGCCGGGCTCGCGATCGGCAAGGCCGCGCAGCACAAGACCGTCGGGCTTCTCGGCGCGAAGCTCGAGCCCGATGGCGTCTACGTCGGCGAGGTCGTCGTGACCGGTACCGTCAAGGGCACCGCGTTCGACACCGGGAACGGCACGATCGATCCCGCAACGGTCGCCGAGAAGTTCTGGCAGCTCGCGCAGGCGCGCACCGAGGCGAGCGTCATCTTCGGCTAGCTAGATTGCGGTGCAAAACCCCGTCGGACCGAGCCGTACTTCCGGCTTGGCGAGGGCGCGTTGGTGTCCGAGTGGTCCAGTTGGCCGGTGGGCTACGCTG
>Ga0326726_10006684_pt1 | contig 10378 bp, 6 predicted proteins | sample MHFenrmetagenome_2_FD_207603 | JGI IMG/M metagenome (GOLD analysis project Ga0326726, IMG submission 207603) | Lab enriched peat soil microbial communities from Michigan Hollow, Ithaca, NY, United States - MHF15MN | ecosystem: Environmental > Terrestrial > Soil > Wetlands > Peat | place: USA... | reverse complement strand
AACGGATTTCTTGACCATGGATTCCCTCCGCACTTCCGGGCTAATGTTCTTCTATCACCCGGGGCCTCCCCGGTCAAGAATTTGGAAAGAAGGCCGCGGGAGGTGGGGACGTCCCCATTTCCCATGTCCACGTTGATTTCGCGCGGGCGTTCTGCCAGAATGGCGGGCTAATCCTCTTTTCGGAGGTATCATCACGTGACCCTTCGCCGCATTTCCCAAGTTTTCGCTTCGATCTTCGTTTGTCTCGCCCTCGGTTCCCTGGCCGCCGCCGACCTCACCTTCGACCGCTATCATAGGCCCGAGGAGATCGCCACGGCCATCCAGGACCTGGCCCGGACCAACCTCGGCTTCGCCAAGGTCCACATCTTGGCCAAAAGCCCCGGCGGCCGCGACCTCGTCCTGCTCGAGGTGGGGCCTGAAACGGCCAAGACGGCCAAAACACTCCCGGCCGTCTTCATCGCGGCCGATATGGACGGGACGGTCCCCCTCTCCGGCGAGGCCGCGCTCTGGCTGGCCAAGGCCGTCTGTGAGAAGACCGACATGCGCTCGGACAGGACCTGGTACATCCTGGCCTGCGGCAACCCGGACGCGGCGGCGGGCTATTTCGGCAAGCCCCAGCGCCGCGACAGCCGCAACGCCCGCCCGACGAATGACGACCAGGACGATGCGATCGACGAGGATGGGCCCGACGACCTCGACGGCAACGGCATCATCACCCAGATGCGGGTCAAGGATCCCGAGGGCGCCTGGATCGCCGTTCCCGGCGAGCCGCGCCTGATGAAAAAAGCCGACGGCGCCAAGGGTGAGAAGGGCCTCTGGAAGCTCTATTCCGAGGGCCTCGATAACGACCGTGACGGCCAGTTCAACGAGGACGGGCCCGGCGGCGTCGCCCTCGGCACGGCCTTTCCCCACCTCTTTAAATACCACGCCCCGGAATCCGGCCCCTGGCCCGGGAGCGAGGCGGAAACGTTCGCGCTGCTCAAGTTCTTCGATCTCCACCGCGAGATCGGTCTGGCCTTTGTCTTCGGCGAATCGAATTTCTGCCTCAACCCGCCGCGGGCCGGCCGCAAGGGCGACGCCGACTTCAACCAGATCAAGGTCCCCGAGCGCGTGGCCGGGTTCATCAACGCCGATCCCACCCGGACCTACACCATGGCCGAGATCATCGAGCTGGTCAAGCCGCTTGTCCCGCCCGGCATGGAGGTCACGGAAGGCCTGGTCGCCGGGTTCCTCGAGCTCGGGGCCGTCGTCAACCCCCTGGAGGACGACCTCAAGTTCTACAAAGAGCTCTCCGAGAAATACAAGGAATTCCTCAAGGCCGCGAAGCTCGACGGCAAGCGCCTCGATCCGGCGCCCGACAAAGACGGCTCCCTCGAGCTCTATGCCTATTACCATCTCGGCTTGCCCTCCTTCGCCATGGACTTCTGGACGCTGCCCGAGGTCAAGGAGGCGAAGCCGGCCGACGAGATGACGCCTGACAAGCTCGAGAAGATGACCAACGACGAGTTCATCGCCCTGGGCGAGGAGAAGATCGACGCCTTCCTCAAGGCCTCCGGCGCCCCCGACCAGTTCAAGGCCAAGCAGGTCATCGAGGCCCTCAAGGGCGGCATGATGGACACGAAAAAGATGGCCGAGATGATGAAGCAGATGCCTAAAAAGCCGGGCGAGGAAGGGGCCGACCCGAAGGAGAAGGCCCTGCTCGCCTGGAGCGACAAGGAGCTCGGCGGCCAGGGCTTCGTCGCCTGGAAACCGTTCAAGCACCCCACCCTCGGCGACGTCGAGATCGGCGGCGCTGTTCCCTACACCGACAACACCCCGCCGGCCAAGATGATCGACGGCCTCCTCAAGGACCAGGTCCCCTGGGTCTTCGAGGTGGCCAAGAAGATGGCCCGCATCGGGATCGCCGACGCCAAGATCAAGAAGCTCGGCTCCGGCGTCTACGAGATCAAGGCCTGGATCGAGAACAAGGGCGGCCTGCCGTACCCGACGGCCATGGCCGGGCGCAACCAGCACGTCCTCCCGGTCATCGTCTCCCTCGGCGGGCAGGGATTCGAGATCGTCCAAGGAAAGAAACGGAGCCTCGTCCAGTCCGTCCCGGCCCAGGGCTCCCAGCCCGTGACCTGGATCGTCCGGGCGGCCAAGCCCGTCAAGCTCGAGATCAAAGCGGAGACCCAGATCGCCTGGGGCGATTCCCGGACGGTCGACCTGGGAGGTGCCAAGTGAAAAAGCTCGCCGGTTCCGTCCTGCTGATCATGCTCTTCGCCTCGGCCCTGCCGGCGCAGAAACCCGAGATGACGGTCCCCCTAAGGTTCGACCAGTACTACACGCTCGACCAGGTTTACGAAGCCCTCCGGGCTCTTAACAAGGCCTATCCCCAGCTGACGACGCTCGAAACGGTCGGCAAGAGCGAGGAAGGCCGGCCCCTCATGGCCATGACCGTGAACAACGCCAAGACCGGCGCCGCCCTCGACAAGCCGGCCCTTTACGTCGACGGCAACATGCACGGCAACGAGATCCAGGGCGGCGACATCTCGCTCTACATTCTTGACTACCTCCTCGGCGGCTACGGCAAGAACCCCGAGATCACGGCCCTCGTCGACCGGGTCTGCATCTATGTCGTGCCGGTCGTCAACGTCGACGGCCGCTATCATTTCATGGCCGACCCCAACAGCCCCAGCAGCAACCGCAGCCTGCGCATCCCCGTCGACGACGACCGGGACGGTCTCTTCGACGAGGACGGGCCCGACGACCTCGACGGCGACGGCAATATCTGCACCATGCGTAAGAAGGACCCCTTCGGTCAATATAAGACCGACCCCGAAGACCCGCGCCTGATGGTCCGCATCAAGCCGGGGGAGAAGGGCGAATTGACGATGCTCGGCGAGGAAGGCCTCGACAATGATGGTGACGGGCAGGTCAACGAGGACGGCGAGGGCTATGTCGATCCCAATCGGAACTGGGGCTTCGACTGGGCGCCCTCCTATGTCCAGGGCGGCTCGGGCGAATTTCCCTTCTCCGGGGTCGGGCTCAAGGCCCTGGCCGAATGGACGATGACCAAGACCAACATCGTCTTCGCCTGGTCGTATCACAACAACGGCGGCATGCTCCTGCGCGGCCCGAGCCGCAAGGGTCTCGGCGAATACCCGCAACAGGACGTCGCAGTCTATGACTATCTCGGCAAGCAGGGCGAGCGGATTATCCCCGGCTATCGTTATATGATCTCCTGGAAGGACCTCTACACGACCTACGGCGACTCCGGCGAGTGGATCACCCAGACGATGGGCGCCTACTTCTACTGCGCCGAGGTCTTCCAGGGCGCATCCGAAGCCTTCAAGGGCGTCTCGGAGCGGAACGAGCCCGGCACGCCCCGCGAGGAGGCCGTCCGCGACATCTTTTCGGAGGGCGTTTCCGAGCGCGAGCGGATCAAATTCAGCGACAACGTCGACCAGGGCGAGCTCTACAAGCCCTGGAAGCCGTTCAAGCACCCCGAATACGGCGACATCGAGATCGGCGGCTGGGTCAAGATGAGCTCCCGGCTCGGCGCGCCGTTCATGATCAAGGACCTCGTCCACCGCAACGCCATGGCCGCCCTGTTCACGGCCAAGCATCTCCCCGAGGTCTCCCTCGAGGTCCTCGAGGTCAAGCCGCTCGGCGCCGATCTCTACCGGGTCCGGGCGCGCCTGGCCAATCCCAAGGCCATCCCGTCCATGAGTTACCTGGCCCAGAAGGTCAACCTCTATCCCAAGGACACGCTCACGGTGAGTGGCGCCGGCGCCAAGGTCGTTGCCGGCGGCCTTCTCATCGATCCCTACCGCGACCAGGCCGCCTACAAAAAGGATAGACCCGATATCCAGTTCCTGGCCGTGCCCGGCTTCGGCAAGGTCGAATACCAGTTCCTCGTCGAGGGGAAGGGCGAGATCACGCTCCGCTACGCCTCGCGTCACGGCGGCAAGCTCAAGAAAACGGTCAAACTCGAATAGACCGCTTGCCAACGCCCGGAAGGCCGGAGCATAATGCTCCGGAGGAGAAACGACCCGCCGGAGGAGGCTGCGCATGCTCAGGCGCTACCGGATCGAGAATTCGAAGATCGTCGAGACCGCGGACGAAAAGGCCCCGGTCCTCCTCTATGTCAATCCTGACGATGCCGAAAAGCGCCTCCTCGTCGACACTTATCAGATCGACGAGCACACCCTCAATTCCGCTCTCGACCCCGACGAGCAGGCCCGCCTCGAATGCGAGCCGGGCCACATCGCCTTCATCTACAAAAGACCCAGGAACTATTCGGGCAAAGATCAGCTCCTCTTCAAAGCCTCGACCATGGGCGTCTTCTATTTCGGCGAGCTTCTCATCCTCGTCGTCTCCGAGGACACGATCCTGTTCGAAGGCAAGCAGCTGGCCAAGGTCGGGAGCGTCCGGGAGCTCATGATCCGGCTCATCTACCGGGCCATCTACCATTTCATGGAGCACCTCAGGATCATCAACCAGATCGCCGATGACGTCGAACAGAAGATCAACAAGGCCATGGAGAACAAGTATCTCATCAACCTGTTCACCCTCCAGAAGAGCCTGGTCTATTACCAGAACGCCGTCAACTCCAACGGCGCCCTCATCGAGAAGCTCCGCCACAGCGCCGCGAAATTCTGTTTCACCCAGGAAGAGATGGACCTCCTCGACGACATCATCGTCGAGAACAACCAGTGCTACCGCCAGGCCGAGGTCTACTCGAACATCCTGGCCAGCCTGATGGACGCCCGGGCCTCCATCGTCAGCAACAACCTCAACGTCCTGATGAAGACCCTGAACATCATCACCATCGGCATCATGGTCCCGACGTTCGTCGTCTCGGTCTTCTCCATGAACGTGACCCTGCCGTTCGGCTTCGGCGAGCTGCCGTCCTTCTGGAAGATCATGGGCCTCGCGGGCATCTCCATGGTCGGCTTCCTCATCTTTTGGAAATACAAGAAGTGGTAGGCCGGCGGACCGGCCGCGGGGCCCGGCCTACTTCCCGGCCCGCTTGAAGCTCACCGACAATCCCGCCCGGCTGCCTTCGGCGAACGTCGTCTCCATGGACGGCAGCGAGAGGACGTAGTCCACGAAGCTCGCGCTCCCCCAGCCGCCGCCCCGCTGACGCGGGGAGACGTTGTGAGCAGTGAACGCGCCGCCGACCGTGAGCTTGGGAAGGACGGCGACGAAATAATTCTTGTACCAGTCCTTGTCGGCGTCACAGAAGACGAAATCGAACGGACCGGGGAGGGCCGGGACGAGATCGTGGGCGTCGGCCAGGCGGGCATCGATGAACCCGTCGAGGCCCGCTTCCCGGAAGTTGGCCACGGCCTCGCGGTGCCGCCCCTCGTCGATGTCGACGGTGACGAGCTTGCCCCCTGTTTTGCTCAGCGCCCAGGCGATCCAGATCCCGGAGTGACCCGTCGAGGTCCCGATCTCAAGGGCCTGGGTGTATTTGTTCTTGACGATGAGGTCGTAGAGGATCCGGCCGTCGGCCTCCGCGACGTTCATGTCGTGCCACCGACCGGCGTGGGCGTCGAGAAAGGCCTGGACTTTCCGGTCGAGGTCGGATCCAGCCTGCCAGGCCGGGGCCGCCGAGGATGCCGCTGTGACGAGGAGGACGAGGCCCACCGCCCCGAGTCGAATCCCTTTCATGGCCACCTCCTCCGGCGGGAATGCCGTTCCCGTCTATTATATCGAAATCTGCGGATCTCAGGGAAGAACGCAGCCATTTCGGCGTCGAAAGACCTTATGGTATATTTCTATATTTAAATCCCCCTGGGGGCCGGTCCGAACGGCCCCGCATTGCAGGAGACGCGACGATGGCAGAAAATTCGCGACCGGCCCGGGCAAGGCGCTTCGCCTTGGCAACCCTCGGCCTGATCTTCCTTCTGGCCCCCCTGCTGGCCTCCCAAGAACGGCCTTTGACCCTCGACGAGGCGGTCAAGCTGGCCCTGGAGAGGAACGAGAGGGCCCAAGCCGCCCAGGAGGACATTAATGCGGCCAACGCCCGCGTCGCCCAAGCGCGGTCATTCTTCCTCCCTCAGCTCACTTCGACGAGCACCTACACCCGCCGGGCCTATGAGGTCCGGCGCGTCGTCGGCGATACCGAAGTCGTCATCTCGAGGTTCAACGGCCTCTCCGAAACGCTGGCCCTCGGTCTGACTCTCTTCGACGCCCGCAGCATGACCAGCCTCGCCGCCGTCCGTTCCCAACGGAACGCCGACCTTGCCGCGGCTGCTGAAAGCCGGCGTCAACTGGCCTTCGAGGTCAGCCAGGCCTTTCTGGCCACGCTGGGCGCGTCCCAGGTTCAAGAGGCCTCCGCCCGGCGCTTCACCTTCGCCGGGCAGAATCTCGCGGCGGCCAAGGCCCGCTTCGCGGCCGGACTCGCTTCGGTCAACGACGTCACCCGGGCCGAGCTCGAATACGCGACGGCTGAAGTCGGGGTGACCCAGGTCAAAGGTCAAGTCGAGACGAGCACCCTTCAACTCGGCTATCTCCTCGACGCCCGCGATGCGGTCCGGGGTCAGCTCGTCGTCCCGGAATTCCTGATCGAAGCCGCTTCCGCCGAGGCCGCCGATGTCGAAGGGTTGATCGACGAGGCCCTGGCCCGCCGGCTCGACGTCGGGTCCCTCCGCTGGGCGGCGTCATCGCAGCACTCTCTGGCCAAGATCCCCATGCTCGGCTTCCTCCCCTCCATCAGCGCCAGCGGCCGTTACAGCATTACGAACGAGCCCAGCTTCAATAACAGGAATTGGAACTGGACAGCCGGCGCCACGCTGAACTGGAACCTCTTCGACGGCCTGGCCCGCTTCGGCCAGCGCCGGGAGCAGCAGGCCCTGGCCAAGCTCGCCGACCTCGACCTCCAGGCGGCGACGCGTCGAGTGGACCTCGAGGTCCGGGAAGCTCTCGTTTCCATGGCCAATCAGCGGGCCGCCCTCAAACAGGCCACCACCGCCCACGAGGTGGCCAAAAAGAACGCCGGCGAGACCACGGAACTCTATCGACAGGGCTTGGCCTCCGCACTTCAAGTCGCCGACGCCAACGTCAGCCTCTTCGAGGCCGAAGTGGCATTTGTTCAAGAACGCTATGGTCTAGGCGTCGCCTTCCTCAACCTGGAAGCGGCCCTGGGACTCGATCCCTTCGGGAAGGAGCCACGCACGTGATCAGCTTGAAGAACAAGAACCTCATCGCCGTCGTCGCCGTCGCGGCGGTCCTCGTCCTCGCCGGCGCCTGCAAGAAGACGGGCGCCGAATCGCCCGCTGCGAAGGGGGGACGGGCGAGAGTCCAATTCCCCGTCGACGTGGAACAGGTCCCGGTCCGCTCCCTCGTCTATACCGTTTCGTCGGTCGGATCGGTCGAAGCGTTCGAGAAGGTCCAGGTCACGGCCCGCGTCTTCGGCGCCGTCGACCGGGTCCTCTTTACCGAAGGCGAGTATGCCGCCGCCGGCCAGACCCTCGTCGAGATCGAGACCGAACGTTATAGCCTGGCCGTCGAATCGGCCCAGGCGGCCTTCGAGAAGGCCGAGGCCGGGAAGGCCGATGCGGAGGCCGGGCTCAAGCGCCGAGTGACCGTAACGACCCAGAACCCCGGCCTCATCCCGGGCGAGGAGGTCGAGACTTGGCGGACCAAGGTCTTGACGGCTGCCTCCGAGGTCGCCCAGACGCGCTCGGCCCTCAACCAGGCCAAGCTCAATCTCCGGGACGCCTTCGTCAAGGCGCCCATCTCGGGCATCATCCAAACGCGGACCGTGCAGACCGGCCAATATATCCAGACCGGGACGGTCCTGGCGACCCTCGTCCGGCGCGACCCGCTCCTCCTTCGATTCCGCGTCCCCGAGCGCGACGCGGCCCGGATCAAGACCGGCCAATTGGCAACGTTCCATGTCCGGGAAGACAGCCGTGAGTTCACGGCCAAGGTCGTCCACGTGGCCGAGTCGGCCGACGACACATCGCGACTGGTCGACATCTCGGCCAACATCGACGACCCGAGCGACCACGCCCTGCGGCCGGGCTCCTTCGCCGAGATCACGGTCCCGGTGGCCTCCTCGAGTGAGGCCCCCGTCATCCCCGTCGGGGCCGTCCGGCCGAGCGAGCGTGGCTTCCTCGCCTACGTGGTCGAAGGCGACAAGGCCGTCGAGCGCATCCTGACCCTGGGCATGCGCTCGGCCGACGGCCGCGTCGAGGTCCTCTCCGGCCTCAAGGGCGGCGAGATGCTCGTCATCCGCGGCTCCGAGGCCCTCTCGAACGGCGTGACGGTGCGGATCGGCGCCCCGACTGCCGATTCGGTCGGATCGGAGAAGCCGCCCGCCGCGGGCGAGCCGCCGGCGAAGAAGTAAAGGACCAGACCTATGAATCTCACCGAAGCCTGCGTCCGAAAACCCGTCCTGGCCTGGATGCTCATGGCCGCCACCGTCGTCTTCGGCGTCGTCGCCGGAGGGCGGATCGGCATCAGCCAGTTCCCGGACGTCGATTTCCCTACGATCAACGTCTCCGCCTCCTGGGAGGGCGCGGCGCCGGAGGTCATGGAGAATGAGGTCGTCGACACCTTGGAGGAGACCCTCGTCCAGATCGAGGGCATCCGCTCCCTGACCTCGAGCTCGCGCCAGGGCTCGTGCAACATCACCGTCGAGATCGAGCTCTCCCGGGACGTCGACGTGGCCCTCCAGGACGTCCAGGCCAAGGTCTCCCAAGCCGTTCGGCGGCTGCCCCGCGACATGGATCCCCCGACGGTCTCCAAGTCGAATCCCGAGGATCAGCCGATCATGATGGTCCGCCTCGGCGGCCCCTACCCCCAGCGCGTCCTCAGCGACTACGTTCGCTACGGGCTTAAGGAGAAGCTCCAGACGATCCCGGGCATCGGGGAGATCTCCCTTATGGGCACCTTGGAGCGGAACGTCCGTATCTGGCTCGACGCCGCCCGGCTCGACGAAAAGAGCCTGACCGTCAACGACGTTATCTCGGCCCTGGCCCGTGAGCACGTCGAGCTGCCCGCCGGCCGGCTCGAGACGCCCGGCCGGGAAGTCAACGTCCGTGTCCTCGGCGAGGCGATCGACCTCGAGACCTTGCGCAAGATCGTCATCCGCGAGGTCGGGGGCAGCCCCATCTACCTCAGCGACGTCGGCATGGTCGAGGACGGCTTCGAGGACGTCCGGCGCATCGCCCGGGTCGACGGCGGCCCGGCCCAGGGCATCGGCATCAAGAAGCAACGCGGCGCCAACGCCGTGGCCCTGTCCCAGCGTGTCCGGGACGCTATCGACGTATATAGCAAGACCTTGCCCGCGGACATGACGCTCGGCATCACCAACGACAGCACGACGTTCATCCGCCAATCGGTCAACGAGATCCAGTTCGAGCTCCTCCTCTCGGTCGTGCTCACGGCCTTCGTCTGCTGGCTCTTCCTCGGGTCCCTGTCGAGCACCCTCAACGTCATCCTGGCCATCCCCATGTCCCTCCTCGGCACGGTGGCCATCATCTACTTCCTCGGATTCACCTTCAATACGTTCACCCTGCTCGCACTGGCTCTGGCCGTCGGCATCGTCGTCGACGACGCCATCATGGTCATGGAGAACATCTTCCGCCACCGCGAGGGCGGCAAGGCCCTCGTTCCGGCGGCCCTCGAGGGGACGAAGGAGATCGCCTTTGCCGCCCTGGCCGCGACCCTGGCCGTCGTGGCCATCTTCATCCCGGTCATCTTCATGAAGGGCATCATCGGCCGCTACTTCCTGCAGTTCGGCATCACGCTGTGCCTGTGCGTCCTGCTGTCCTATATCGAGGCCGTCACCCTGGCCCCGGCCCGTTGCTCGCAGTTCCTCAGGACGACCCGGGAAGGCCGGAACAAGGTCGGGCTGGCGGTCGACCGCGCTTTCAGCCGGCTCGAAAAGCTCTATGCCCGTGTTCTCCACGGCAGTTTGCGCAAGCCGGGCCTGATCCTTATCCTCGCAGCGATCCTGTTCGCCGCGGCCATCCTTGTCTTCTCGTTGCTGCCGAGCGAGTTCGTCCCGTCCCAGGACCAGAGCCAGATCTCGGTCCGTCTCATGACGGCCGTCGGTTCGGACATCACCGAGACTGATAAGTTGCTCATCAAGGCCGAGGATACGGTCGGCAAACATCCCGAGATCAAGCAGATCTTCAGCTTCGTCGGCGGCATGGGCGGCGGCGGGGTTAACTCGGGGATGCTGTACATCACCCTGGCCCCGCCCAATGAGCGCAAGCTCAGCCAGGCCGGCCTATCGGCCGTCATCCGCCGCGAGCTCAACGCTATTCCCGGCATCCGGGCCGTCATCCAGGACACGTCCCAGCAGGGCTTCACGGCCCAGCGCGGCTTCCCGGTCGAGTTCTCCGTGCGCGGCGCCGACTGGAACCAGCTCGTGCCC
>Ga0326726_10006683_pt1 | contig 10378 bp, 9 predicted proteins | sample MHFenrmetagenome_2_FD_207603 | JGI IMG/M metagenome (GOLD analysis project Ga0326726, IMG submission 207603) | Lab enriched peat soil microbial communities from Michigan Hollow, Ithaca, NY, United States - MHF15MN | ecosystem: Environmental > Terrestrial > Soil > Wetlands > Peat | place: USA... | reverse complement strand
GGCGTCGCTCTTCTTCCCGCCGGCCAGCATCCGCTTTTCCGAGCCATCTGCATTGACGACCATCAGGGCGGCGCTATCCGGAAGGTCGCCGCCGATAATGTAAAGCACCCGGCCGCCGCCGATCACGGCCCGCGGGTATCCATTGCTCCAGCGGACGATCTTGTCCATCTTGTCGCGGACGATGTCGTATCGATAGAAACCCCTCGTCGTGGTGAAGATGGCGTTTCCGCCTGCGATCTCGATCTCGGAACTGATCTCCTCCTTGGGCCCGGGCCGAAGGGAGGGCCAGGCCGCCGACAGGAGCCAGGCCACGGCCAGGAAAATGACGGAAAACCGGGCCAGCATCAGGGTTTTCTTCTTTGGCTGTGAAAAATCGGCCTTACGGAACGTGACCAAGGACGCCCCGAGGAAGGCCAGGCTTGTGAGGGCCAGGGCCATCTCGAAAGCGTCGAGCAGCGGGAACCGGCCCGCGTGTGTCAGCAGATCGCGGCCCCCGGCCTGAAAGGCGAAAAAGAACAGGACACCCTGCAGGGCGAGGCCGAGAAAGAACGATCCGAACACCAGGCTGAATTGGCGTTCTGAGAGGATCGAGAGGGAGAAGGCGACCGAAAAATAGAAGACGGAGCTGAGCAGGATCAAAGGAAAGAACGCGAGCCCCGTCTCGACGAATCCCGGATACGTGAAACCCAAAACGACGTCGCCGAGCCCGGGCACCGCGGCCATGAGGCCGAGGAAGACCAGCCAGAATCCGGCCATGATCGAGAGCGGGGCGACGAGTTTGGCCAGCCAGACCGTCTCCTTCCGGACCGGCCGGGAGAGAAGGTAGGCCCAGGCCCCGTCGCGGAACTCGGACTCGAAGGCGCCGGCGCCGAGGATCAGGCCGAGGAACGGGAAGAAGATGATGAGGAATCCGGCCGGAATGAGGTCACGAAGGTCCTGATCGTTCCCAAAAATAAGAAAGGCCGCCAGGAAAATGATCATCAGGCCCAGGCCGAAGACGGCGAGGGAGGCCTTTTCCTTCCACTCCTTGATCAGCAGGGCTTTAAACATGGTCCGTGTCCTCCCGCGCTTCGACAGGGCGGCCTACAAAGCTGACGAAGACGTCCTCGAGACTGAGGGCTTCGATATCCAGGCGGGCCGGGTTCAGGGCCCGAAGCGCCCTCTCTCCTTCCTCGTGCCAGGGGTAGATGACGAGCTCCAGGTCCCGGCCTATCTCGCGCCGGCCGAGGACGTTCGTCAGGCCGGAGAGATCCGGAGCTTCGCCGTCGAAACCGAGAACGGCCCGCCGCGCCAGCGCTTTAACCCTTTCGTATGTCTCGTCGAGGACGATCCGTCCGCCGTTGAGGATGAAGAGATGATCGACGATCCGCTCGAGCTCGTGGACGAGGTGCGTCGCGAACAGAACGGCCGTGCCTCCGGCGGCGAGCTCTCGGATCACTTCCCGCAGGAAATCCCGGCGCGTCGGGACGTCGAGACCCGACGTCGGATCGTCGAGGATGAGAAGCTCCGGCCGCGCCGCCAGCGCCGCGACGAAGGCGAGCATGAGCTGCTGGCCGCGGGACAGCGTCCGGACCTTGGCCGCGGGGTCGAGGGCGAACCGCTTCACGTCGTCCGCGGCCCTGCCGGCGTCCCACTTGGGGAAGAAGCGGGAGTTGAATTCGAGCAGGCCGCCGACGGTCATCCAGCCATAGAAGAAGGCGTCTTCAGGGATGTAGCCGATCTCCTTTTTATAAGCGGCCTCGCCGAAGCTCACCGGAAGTCCCTTGAAGGAGACGACGCCGGCGTCGGGCGGGATGACGCCCATGATCGTCCGGATGAGCGTCGTCTTGCCCTCGCCGTTCCGGCCGAGGAATCCGTAGACCTTCCCGGGCTCGAGGGTCAGGCCGATCGACCGCAGGACGGCTCGTTGGCCGAAGCTCTTGGACAGCCCTTCGATCTTGAGCAGCTCACTCATTGCCGCCTCCCCTGCGCCCGGTCTCGTCGAGCCGTCGCAGGCTGTCCTCGACGAGCTTCCTGATCTCCGCCGGGCCCAGCCCGAACTTCCTGACGTCGCGGACGGCCTCGTCCATCCTCCGGCTCAAATAGGCGGCGAGCTCCCGGTCGATGTCCCGTTCGCGCCGGGCCGCCAGAAAGGAGCCGCGGCCTTTTTGGGTGGTGATGAGCCCTTCCTGTTCGAGCTCGCGGTAAGCCCGGGCCACGGTGTTCGGATTGACCAGGATCTCGGCCGCGAGCTCGCGGATAGAAGGCAGAGGGTCGTTCGACTTGACCGCCCCGACGGCGGCCAGCCTGCGGATCTCCGACTTGACCTGTTCGTAGAGCGGGATGAAGCCCCGCGCGTCCACCTTGATCAGCACCGTGTCCTCCGTATCACTGTATTAATAATATAATACACTTGGCCGGAATGTCAAGCTTTTTCTTCGACCTCGACGCCCCTTCACTTTTCGCCCCGTCCTGTGTAAACTGAAGGCATCCGGGAAGGACCGGAAACCATCGTCCATCCGAGCGTGAAGGAGAGAACCTCATGACCCAACCCATCAAGCACGTCCTCTGGGCTACGGACTTTTCGGAAGAATCCAAAGAGGCCTTGGCCTACGCCCACTTCTTCGCCAAGACCTTCAAGGCCAAGCTGACGGCTCTCCATGTCGTGCCCGATTTCGCGCCGGCCCTTTACGAAGCCTGGCCCGAAGTGCAGGCGGAGCTGGCCGGGCAGATCGAGGCCAGCAAGATGAACGCCAAGATCAAGCTCGATCAGATGTGCGGGACCCAGGGCGTCTGCCCCGACAAGGTCATCATCGCCGAGGGCTCGGCGGCCAAGGTCATCCTCCAGACGGCCAAGAAGGAGAACGCGAGCCTGATCGTCGTCGGGAGGAAAGGGACCTCCGGACAGGAGCAGAACCTCATCGGCAGCGTCACCCACCGGATCCTCCGGGGCTCCCGCGTGCCCGTCCTCGTGACCAAGGGGACGACGGCGCGGCCGGAGGCCATCAAGAAGATCCTCGTCCCGACCGACTTCTCGGTCGACGAGGACGTCGAACGCGACCACGCCTGGATGCTGGGCAAGAAGCTGGGCTCGTGCCTGATGTTCCTCTACGTCCTGGAGCTTTTCGGCCACGATTTCCGGCTGACCGACGAGATGTTCGCCACGATCATCAAGAAGCTGCAGGCCCGCAAGAGGCGGGAGCACAAGGCGCTCGAGATCGGCGAGGATGTGGTCAAGGCCGTGCGCAGCTGGGAAGGCATCATCGATTACGCCGAGACGAAGGATTTCGGCCTTATCGTTATGTCCACGACGGTGCGGCGCTTCGCCCGGTTCTTCCTGGGCAGCACGACCGAGAAGGTCATCTCCCACAGCCGCGTCCCCGTCTATGCCATCCCGCGGGAGAAGTGAGCGGGGAGAAAAAGAACGGACCTGGTCTTCGCAAATCCGTAAAGAGAGATAGTCCCCTGTTCGGAGCATTGCGGAGACCCGGTCCGCCACTGATATGAAGAAAGAATACAAGCCGATGGCCCTCGGGTTCTGGGGCGTCGGCCTGCCGCTCGGCCTGTTCGGCATCCTGTTCTGCGAGACGGCGGCCCAGCGCCTATCGGTCCTGATCTTAGCCGCGGTCTTCCTCCTCGTCGGCACCCTCATCTACCGGGCCAGGCAATAGACCATGAAGCTCGCCGCCGTCGATTGGCTGTTCATCGGCTGGTACTTCGTCCTGTCGATCGGAATCGGCCTCTACTATTCCAAGCGCGCCAGCCGAAGCATCTCCGAGTATTTTCTGAGCGGCCGGAGCCTGCCCTGGTGGCTGCTGGGGACGTCGATGGTGGCCACGTCGTTCTCCTCGGACACGCCCCTCGCGGTCACGGGCATCGTCGTCAAAGACGGCGTGGCCGGCAACTGGCTGTGGTGGAATTTCATGCTCGGCGGGGCGCTGACGGTCCTGTTCTTCGCCCACCTCTGGCGCCGGGCCGAGGTCGTGACCGAGGTCGAATTCATAGACATCCGCTATTCCGGCCCGCCGGCCCGGTTCCTGCGCGGCTTCAAGGCCCTCTACCTCGGCATCCCCGTCTCCTGCATCACCTTCGGCTGGGTGACGCTGGCCATGGTCAAGATCATCCAAACGGTCTTCGGCACGAGCGGGATCACGGCGATGGCCATCTGCCTCGGCCTGACCGTCTTCTACACGACGCTCAGCGGACTGTGGGGGGTCGTGGCCACGGACATGCTCCTGTTCGGCGTGGCCATGGCCGGCTCGATCGTCCTTTCGGTCGTTTCCGTGGAAAAGGCCGGGGGCATCGCCGCGCTCGTCAACGCCGTGAAAGGGGTCGGCGCGGCGGCGGGCAAGGACTACCTTTCGGTCATTCCGCCCCTGGGGAAGGCGCTGCCGCTGGCCTTTTTCGTCGCTCTGTTCGTCCAGTGGTGGGCGGTCTATTACCCCGGCGCCGAACCGGGAGGAGGCGGCTGGAGCGCCCAGAGGATCCTGGCGGCCAAGGACCCGCGGCACGCGGTCAAGGGGACGCTGTGGTTCACCGTGGCCAATTACGTCGTCCGGCCCTGGCCTTGGATCCTGACGGCTCTCGCCGCGATCGTCATCTTCCCGGGACTGACGGGGGCGGCGCCCGGCGAGATGGAGGCGGCCTATCCGCGGATGATCGCCTTCGTGCCCAAGGGGATCGCGGGCGTCATCATCGCTTCGCTCTTCGCCGCCTTCATGTCGACGATCGAGTCGATCGTCAACCTGTCGGGATCTTTCCTGCTCAACGATTTCTACCGGCCGTTCATAAAAAAGGACGCGAGCGAGAAGCACTATGTCGCGGTCTCCCGGGTTCTCGTGCTCGTCATTTCCCTGCTTGGCGCGGGTTTCTCCTATGTTTTGGGCAGCGTCAAGATGGGCTGGCAGCTGGTCATGGAGCTCTCGGCCGGGATCGGGCTCGTGCTGCTGCTCCGCTGGTACTGGTGGCGGGTCAACGCCTGGTCGGAGATCGCGGCCCTGTGCGCGTCGGCGACGACCGCGATCTACCTCAAGCTCGTGCCGGACAACGCGCTCGTGCGGGGGTTGGGGAAGATCGTCGGCAGGGCGGGATTCGCGGTCGATCCGTGGGGCGTCGGGATCCTGCTCATCGTGGCGGTGACGACCGTCGCCTGGATCACGGCGACGTTCGTGACCAAGCCCGACGACGAGGCGAAGCTTCTCGCCTTCTATCGGAAGGTCCGCCCCGGGGGCGCCTGGGGGCCCATCGCGAAGCTCAACGGCAGGAGCTACAAGCTCCAGGCCGCGCCGTTCGTGGGGTGGGCGCTGGCCGTGGTCATGATCGTCTGCCTGCTTTTCGGGCTGGGCAAGATCATCTTCATGGATTGGGGGCGGGGCGCGGTTTATCTCGCGGCGGGCGGAGTGGCGACCTTGCTGCTGTCCAGGATCATCGCCAGGATCGACTGGGAGGGATGATGAGAAATCTCTACAAAATGGGGACGTTTCTGTTTTTCGTTTTTATCTTGCTGACCTGCTGCGGCAAGGCGCCGGGCGAGGGCGGAGCAGGAGGCGGAACGGCAGCGGTCGCCGCGCCGGGCGGTCCGGAGTTCGGCTACCCGGTCGCGGGCGAACCGTGGTACTTCGTCAAGTGTCATTTCGTCAACCCCTCGGTCCCGGCCGGACTCGAGAACGCGGCCTGGAGCGTCGATCGTGTCGAGGTCGACGGGTCGCGAGCCAGGGACTTTCTCGTCTATCAGGGCGGCCGGGAGATCGATAAGCACGCGGTCAAGGCGGCCGGGGGCCGGCTCGAGTTCGACATCAAGGTCCGTTTCGCCTGGCGGCCGCTGACGAAGTCGGAATTGAGGATCGGCCTTGTCGAGCCCAATTCCGGCCAGAGGGAATTCATCGTGGCTTCGGCCGCGGCCCCCGACGGCAAGGGCTACTGGGACCCGGCGTGGAAGAGCTACGTGTCGCTCGTCGTGTCGGAAGAGCACGGCTTCGCCCGGACGGGGTATCCCGTCCACGCCACGATCGGCGTGCTGGCCGATCACCTTCACTCGCCGGACGAGGTCCGGGTCGTCAGGGCGGAAAAACAGGGAGGCGATGTCGTCTATCGGGAGGTCCCGAGCCAGGTGTACGACGTCGTCACCTGGAACGACCCGAAGATCCTGGCCGTCGAGGAGAAGGACGCGAAGACGGGCGAGCGGGTCGTCCGCTATCATCCGACGACCTCGTTCAGCGTCGCCTTCCTGGCCGACGTCGAGGCCGGGGCGAAAGCTACCTATCTCGTTTTCTACGACAATCCGGGCGCGCCCAAGCCGGTCTTCGCGAGCGACCTGGCCGTGACCACGGGCAAGGGGCTGGCTCGGACGATCGAGAACGCGTTCTATAAGATCGTCCTCCAGGAGAAGAGCGGCGTCATCTATGAGATCGTCGAGAAGTCGACGGGGATCCGTCTCGAGCACAAGCTCGAGACCAACGGGGCCATCCACTGGAACCCCGACGTGTACGCGCCGCCGCACGCCTGGTACCACAGCTCGGACTGGTCGGACCCGGTGGCCACGGAGATCACGGGCCCGGTCTTCTATTCGCTCAACCTCAAGGGCAGGCTGCCGCAGCCGGAAGGCATCGACATCGGCATCCGCTATCACTTTTACGCCGGTTCGCCGGTGGTGATGGTCGAGACCGTCACGACGGTGGGCAAAGACACGTATGTCATGGCCCTGCGCAACGCCGAAGTGGTATTCAACAAGGCCGTCTTCACCAAGGCGGCGTTCAAAGAGGGCCGAAAGACGGAGGTCATGGATTTCGCGACGGCCAAGGTCCACCCGGACCACGCGGCCGTGCTTCGGCCGGACACGCCCTGGGTCAGCTTTTTCGATGAGGCGAAGGGGATCGGTTTCGCGGCGCTCTACCTGGACCTGGCGACGCCGAACCTCAACGGGGGGCTGGCCTCGCTCGAGCAGCCCTTTATCTACATCCAGAACGGGCCTTGGTACTATGTGTCGAGGGGATTTGTCTATTCGTTCGCCACGAACAACCAGACGCGGATGCTGCCGGTCAAGGCCGGAAGCGTTTATTACGACCGCAATGCCTGGATCGCTTTCCCTTATCCGAAAACGGAGGGGCTCGGCGATTTCCTCGACCGGACGTTCAACGCGCTGAAGTACCCGTTGGCGGTCAAGGAGGACATCGAGACCTACAAGGAGAGCCCGGAGGGCTGGGTCGTGCCGATCTTGACCGAGCCCTTCGAGGAGGGCGTCGTCGGGGCCAGAGGCGGCAAGGGCCGGCGGAAATGAAAATGGAAATCGAATTCGGGATCAAGAACGTCGCCTTGAGACGAGGGCGGCCCAGAAACGAGGCGAAAAACAGAAACGTCCCCATTTTTGATAATGCCCATTTTATTGACAAAAATGGATGAAACGGCTCTAATTATTGGCGATGAAGAAGATCGCTCTATCGACAATCATCGCGGCCGCGTTCCTCGTCGCGCCGGCCCTCGTCTCTCAGGAAAACTACCAGGCCGTCTCGGCGAAGAGCCTCGTCTCCCGGGATGCCGTTCGGCCGGGCGAGACCTTCAAGGCCGCGGTCATCCTTAAGATCATGGCCGGCTACCATATCAACGACAACGCTCCGCTCGACGAGTTCTTGATCCCGACCGCCCTGACCATCGACGATAATCCGGATTTCGAGGTCGTGGAGATCCTCTATCCAAAGGGCCGACGCGCCCGCTTCGCCTATTCGGAGGCCGAGCTCGTCGTCTATGAAGGCGAGGTCGTTCTCGGCGCGCTCCTCAAAGCCAAGGCCGGGGTCCCGGCCGGGACCAAGTCTCTCAAAGGGACACTGTCCTATCAGGCCTGCAACAATGAGTCGTGCCTGCCTCCGAAGGAGCTGCCTGTCGAGATCGTGGTGCCCATCTCGGCGAAGGCCTCGGGCCCCGACCTCCATCCGGAGATCTTCAGCAAGCTCCGCTTCAAGTCCCTCCAGAAATAAGAGGCCCTGAGCCGTCCACAAATGACCGACAAGACGAACACGACAGCTTATCGCCGGATCCCCTCTCTCGATTCACTCCTCGCCGACGCCGCGGTCCTGCCGCTCATCGACGAGTTCGGCCGTGAGGCCGTGCTATCCGCCGGAAGGGCCGCCCTCGCAGATATCCGGACGGCGATCGCTTCGGCCGGACCGGATACCCAAGCCGCGCCGGCCCCCGACGTCTCGGCGGCGGGCCTCATCGAGCGCCTCCGCGCAGGCCTCGAGCTCAGATTCGCCCCGTCCCTCGCCCCGGCCGTCAATGCTACGGGCGTGATCATGCATTCGGGACTCGGCCGGGCCGTTCTGTCCGCTTCCGCCGGCCAAGCCCTGGCCGAGGTCGCCTCGGGCTATTCGACGCTCGCCCTCGATCTCGGATCGGGCAAGCGTGTGCCGCGCGACCGCCACGTCGAAGGCCTCCTCCGTGAGCTCACCGGCGCCGAGGCGGCGACCGTCGCCAACAACAACGCCGCCGCGACCGTCCTCATCCTTAATACGCTCGCCCGTGGCAAGGAGGTCGTGGTCTCCCGCGGCCAGCTCGTCGAGATCGGCGGCTCCTTCCGCATGCCCGATGTCATGGCCATGAGCGGCGCCATCCTGCGCGAGGTCGGCACGACCAACAAGACGCACCTGCGCGACTACGAGGCGGCCCTCACCGATGCGACCGGGGCCATCCTGCGCGTCCACCACAGCAACTACCGGATCGTCGGGTTCGCCGAGGAGCCCGGGATCGAAGAGCTCGCCGCCTTGGGCCGCTCCCGCGGCGTCCCCGTCGTCGACGACCTCGGCAGCGGCGCCCTCGTCGACCTCGAGCCCTACGGCCTCGCCTCCGAGCCCCTCGTCCAGGCGAGCGTGCGCGCCGGGGCCGATATCGTCTGCTTCAGCGGCGACAAGCTCATCGGCGGCCCGCAGAGCGGCATCATCGTCGGCAAGTCCGCCTGGGTCCAGAGGATCCGCAAGAACCCTCTGGCCCGGGCCTTCCGCTGCGGCAAGCTCACTCTGGCCGCCCTCGAATCGACCCTCAAGCTCTTCCTCGCCCCCGACAAGCTCCCCGAGCGCCACCCTATCTATCGGATGCTCGCCCTCACCCCCGACGACCTCGGCCGCCGGGCGAAGAAGCTGGCCGCGGCGCTCCGGAGATCGCTTCCCGCCTCGATCGACGCCTCGGTCGAGGACGGCGCGTCGCAAGTCGGGAGCGGCGCCGTGCCGGTCGAAACACTCCCTTCAAAGGTCCTGGCAGTCCGCTCCCCCTCTCTCGCCCCCGAGGAGCTGGCCCGCCGCCTTCGTTTCCTCACGCCCCCCGTCTTTGCCCGCATCCACAAGGACGCCGTCGTCTTCGATCTCCGGACGATCCAGCCCGGCGAGGACGCCATCGTCGAACGGGCCCTTATCGAGATCCTGAAATGAATAAAAGGAATAAATGGGGACGTTTCTGTTTTTCGTGTTCATTTATGAATTTTAAAAACAGAAACGTCCCCATTTTTTTCCCTCCCCATTTTCTCCGATGATCGATTATCGGAAGCGCAAGCGCATCATGGGCCGGTCGATCGCCCTCGGCCACTGCATCTGCAATCCCAAGGACCCCTGCCCCTGCGACGTGTTCAAACAGAAGAACGTCTGCCTTTGCGCCGGCGAGCGCGAGGAGGACGCCCCCGAGGACGTGGCCCTGACGACCCTCGTCGAGAACGCCGGCTGCGCCTCCAAGATCGGCCAGGAGGACCTCAAGCGGGCGCTATCCGGCCTTCCCCGTGTCGTCGATCCGCGCGTCCTCGTCTCGTCGGAGACCTGCGACGACGCCGGGGTTTATCAGCTCACGCCCCGCCTGGCGCTCGTCCAGTCGGTCGACGTCTTCACCCCCGTCGTCGACGACGCCTACGCCTTCGGCGAGATCGCCGCGGCCAACTCCGTGAGCGACATCTACGCCATGGGCGGCAAGCCCCTGACCGCGCTCTCCATCGTCGCCTTTCCCGTTGAATCGCTCAGCCCCCGGATCATGAACCGGATGCTCCAAGGCGGGGTCGACAAGCTCCGCGAGGCCGGCGTCGCCCTCCTCGGCGGCCACAGCATCAAGGACCGCGAGATCAAGCTCGGCTTCGCCGTGACCGGCGTCGTCGATCCCGGCAGGATGACCGTCAACGGCAAGGCCCGTCCCGGCGACCTCCTCATCCTGACCAAGCCTATCGGCACCGGAACGCTCTCCTTCGCCCGCCAGATCGGCCGGGCCCCGGCCGCCGGGCTCGCCGAAGCCGAGATCTCCATGCGCGCCCTGAACCGCGCCGCCGCCGAGATCATGACCAAGGCCGGCGTGACCACGGCGACCGACATCACCGGCTTCGGCCTGGCCGGCCACCTCGGCGAGATCGCCGCCCAGAGCGGCGTCGAGATCGAGGTTT
>Ga0326726_10006682_pt1 | contig 10380 bp, 7 predicted proteins | sample MHFenrmetagenome_2_FD_207603 | JGI IMG/M metagenome (GOLD analysis project Ga0326726, IMG submission 207603) | Lab enriched peat soil microbial communities from Michigan Hollow, Ithaca, NY, United States - MHF15MN | ecosystem: Environmental > Terrestrial > Soil > Wetlands > Peat | place: USA... | reverse complement strand
CATCATCACGAAACTGACGACCATACTCGGCCTGCTGCCGATGGCGATCGGCCTCGGCGAGGGCGCGGAGATCAGGAAGCCGATGGCGATCACGGTGATCGGCGGCGTCGCGGTCGCGAGCTTCTTCACGCTTCTGGTGATCCCGGTCGTCTATTCGCTGCTCGACCGCAAGCGTTTCACGGCGAGGGCCACGGGCGCGGTGCCGCGCGTGGCGACGGAGTCCGGCGGAGGCTGAGTCATGCTGCACACCCGATTCGCACTGCGACGCCCGGTCACGACACTGATGACCTTTGTCGCGGTGTCGCTGATCGGCCTGATCTCGACGTGGATGCTGCCGCTCGAGCTGTTCCCGGACATCCGCTTCCCGGGCCTCCTGGTCAACATCCCCTACGACGGGTCCACGCCCGAAGAAGTCGAACAACTGATCACGCGCCCCGCCGAGGAGGCGATTGCCACGCTTTCCGGCATCAAGGAGATCCGCTCGACCTCGTCGGAGAGCGGCTCGGAGATCGTCGTGCTGTTCGAATGGGGCCGTGACCCGGCCGCGATCGGCTTCCAGGTCCGCACCAAGCTCGAATCGATACGCCAGGAATTCCCGCCGAGCGCCAACCGGATCCTGACCCGGATGTTCGCCGCCGGCGACGACCGTGTCGTCGTGGTGCGCATTTCGAGCCAGGAAGACCTGTCCCGGCAGTACGACATGCTCGACCGCTACCTGAAGAAGCCGCTCGAGAGGCTCGACGGCGTCGCGCGCGTGTCGCTGGAAGGCGTCGAGCCGCTGGAGCTGCGGATCCTGATCGACCCGGTGCGGATCGCGGCCTACGGCGTCGACATCGCGAAGCTGCGGGACTCGCTGGAGGGCGCAAACTTCTCGGTCAGCGCCGGCGAAGTGACCGGCGGCCAGCAGCGCTTCCTGGTGCGCCCGATCGGCGAGTTCCGCTCCATCGACGACGTGCGCGAGTTCATCGTCACCGGCAATGTCAGGCTCAAGGACATCGCCGACGTGCGCATGGTCACGCCCGAGCTGACCGTCGGGCGGCACCTGAACGGCCGCCCGGGCGTCGGGCTCGACGTCTTCAAGGCCACCGGCGCCAACATCGTGGATGTCGCGGACCGGGTGATGGAGGTCGTCAGGGAAGCCCAGAAGCTCCCGCAGCTTCAGGGCGTGGACGTGCTGATCCTCTCCAACCAGTCCGAGAATATCCGCAGTTCCCTGGGAGAACTGCGCAATGCCGGACTGATCGGCGCCGCGCTCGCCCTGGTCGTTCTGTTCTTGTTCCTTCGCGACTGGCGCACTACGTTGATCGTCAGCCTGGCTGTTCCCTTCTCGCTGCTGATCACGCTGGCGGCGATGTTCTTCCTCGGCTTCTCGCTCAACATCCTGACGATGATGGGCATGATGCTCGCGATCGGGCTCCTGGTGGACAACGCCGTCGTCGTGACCGAGAGCATCTTTCGCCACCGCCAGGTGCCCGGATCGGATCCCGTGCAATCGACATTCACCGGCGTCGACGAAGTCGGGCTCGCGGTGCTCGCGGGCACGCTGTCGACGATCATCGTGTTCCTGCCGATCGTGTTCGGCGAAAAGAGCGAGATGTCGATATTCATGGTGCATGTCGCGGTGCCGATCATCGTGGCGATGGTCGCCTCCCTGTTCGTCGCGCAGACCATCATCCCGACGCTGACCGCCCGCTTCCCGGCGCCGCCGCCGATCAAGGCAGGCTCGAAATTCGCGCGTTTCCAGGACTGGTACCTGCGGCGCCTCGACTGGCTGTTCAACCACAAGTGGTGGGCGGCGCTGATCGTGGTCTGCACGGTCGCGTCCGCAGCGCTGCCGTTCGCGACCAAGCTGCTGAAGGTGGACATGTTCCCGCAGGATGCCAGGGAACAGCTGTACCTGCCGTATCACATCGAAGGAACCTACCCCCTGGCGCGCGTCGAGGAGGCCGTGACGCGCGTCGAGGCCTATCTCGAGGAAAACAAGGAGCGGTTCGGCATCGACCTGATCTACAGCTACTACCTGCCCGATGACGCCTCGACCGTCATCAAGCTGAAGCCCCGCGACGAGCTCCCGATCAAGCCGCGCGACCTGATCAAGGAAGTCGAGAAGGGCCTGCCGGAGATCATCATCGGCAAGCCGAGCTTCAGCTTCGACCAGGACGAGGGCAGCAACAGCAGCGGATTCAGCATGCACCTGACCGGCGAATCGACCGAGGAGCTGGTCGGCCTGTCGCGCGACGTGGCGCTGCGGCTGCGCGACGTGAAGGGCTTCGACTCCGTGCGCACGACCGCCAAAGCCGGCGAGCAGGAAGTGCAGATCATCGTCGATCGCGAGCGCGCCGCGCGGCTCGGGCTGTCGCCGCAGAGCGTCGCGCAGACGGTTGCGGTCGCGATGCGAGGCGACAAGCTGAAGGATTTCCGCGCCGACGAGCGCGAGATCCAGATGCGCCTCGCATTCCGCGCCGATGACCGCCAGACCATCGAGGACCTGGCGGCGACGCCCCTGTACCTTCCGGACGGCTCGCGGAGCACATTGGGCGCGGTCGCGACCTTCCGCATCGACCAGAGCGCGCGCTCCATCGAGCGCGTGGACCGGCTGACTTCGGTTGCCATCGAGGGCATCGTGTCGGGCGACTCGAGCCTCGACGAGGTCAAGAAGGGCGTCGAGGCCGTCATGGACCAGTTCCCGCTGCCGCCCGGCGTCTCATGGAAGTACGGCCGCAGCGTCGAGGACAGCGACACTACCGCCCAGGACATGCTGATCAACATCCTGCTGGCCGTGGTGCTGATCTACCTGGTCATGGCCTCGCTGTTCGAGTCGCTGCTGTATCCGATCTCCATCATCACGTCGATCGTCTTCGCGATCGTCGGCGTGTTCTGGGGCCTCACGATCAGCGGCACGTCGATGACCTTCATGGCCATGCTCGGCATCATGATCCTGATCGGCGTGATCGTGAATATCGGCATCGTGCTGATCGCGCACGTCATCGACTTGCGCAACGAGGGCATCAGCCGGCATGACGCAATACTCGAGGCGGCACGCCACCGGCTGCGCCCGATCCTGATGACTTCCCTGGTCACGCTGCTCGCGATGCTGCCGCTGGCGGCTGGCGACACGCAGATCGGCGGCGACGGCCCGGCTTACTACCCGATGGCGCGCGCGCTGATGTCGGGGCTCTTCTTCGGAAGCGCCACGTCGCTGTTCTTCGTGCCGCTGTTCTACGTGTGGCTCGACGACCTGAACATCTGGCGCCGCCGGATCGGGTTGTTCTCGCGCGGCGGATCGCCGGCGCGGGCGGAGTCCTAGCGCAGCAGGACCTTGTAGACGTCCCAGTAATCGTCGACGAGGACATTCGCGTCGGGCACGCCGCCGCTGGCGGCGGGCGGCAGCGAGGCCGGCTGCGGCACGGTCTCGTTCTGTGAACGCCAGGTCGCACCCGAACCCATCTTGTCCGTGCGTTTCTTGATCTCGACGATGACCCCGTCCTGCGACTTGACCTGCGCATGGGCGGCCATGATCTCCTTCAGCCGCGCCAGGCAGGATTCCAGGCTGCCGTGCTTGGCGCTTTCCACGCTGCGGTTATTGGCGAGCCGCGCATCCATCGCGAGGCCCGAGACCGCGAGGCGCGCATACAGGAACTGCGCATAGGCGATGACCGCCAGGTTTACCATCCTGCGGCCCTCGATCGTCAGGCCCGGGAACTCCGGCCAGGGCTCCTTCTCGATCGTGCGATGCGCCTCGCTCATGTCGGCCAGCTGCCGCTCGGCGACCACGCAACGCTCGCGCTGCGCGGCGATCTCAGTCGCCAGCTCGCGGCGCCGGAAATAATTCCAGAAGCTCTTGAGCTTCGCCATGCGCTCATCGCGCTGGCGCAGCCGGTCACGCTCCGCGTCGGCGACTTCCTGCGCCTGGCGCAGGCGGTCATCCGCGACCTTGAGGCGCTCGTTGCGGTCCTGCTGGAATTCCTCGAGCTGCTGCTTGCGTTCGCGGTCCTGTTTCTGGCGCTTCAGGTCCGCGGCAAATGTCTCGAGTTGCTCGCGGCAGGCGCGCCACAGCGACTTCAGCCCGAAGTGCACCAGCGCATCGTGGCCGCGTTCCGGGTTGCCCAGCAGCACTTCCAGCTGCTCGAGCTGCTGCTGCAGGCGCCCGTTCGCGTTCTCCTGCTGCTTCAGCTTGTTGCGCAGGTTGTGCAGCTGGTCGTCCAGCGCCTGCAGCTCCTTCTTGAGCTCGGCGCGGTTCCAGAAGAGCTTCAGCAGCCGCTCTTCTTCCAGCGGATCGGGCTTGCCGATCGCCGGCAGCTTCAGCTGCGACCACTTTTCAGGGAGGGTGACGGCCATGCGGGCGGTCCCGGATCAGGCCCGCGGCGAGAAACGGTGGCCGGTGCCAGCGCAGTACTCCAGCCACTTGTTCAGAAGCATGTTGCAGGACCAGCGCCGGTCGCCCTCGCGCGCAATGCCGGCGGACAGCTTGCGCAACTGCGGATGGGCGGGTTCGACGGAGGCGGCGCGCGCTTCGGCGAGGCGCGCATCGTGATAGACGCGGATCTCGAGTTCCGGGTCGCGCACCTGGCCGTCCGCGCCGTCGAACAGGTACGACATGCCGAGCGTCGTCGTGTAGCGGCACTGCTCGACGACCGACAGCTCGAGCGCCGGTTCGCCCGCGACGATGGATCGCATCGAGCCCGTCACGCGCCTCAGGTCCGGGACCAGCCAGCCGAAGCGTATGAAGTTGCTTTCATACAGCGTCATCAGGCTGACGAACGATCGCGGCCGGGCACGCCAGGAGACCGCGCAGAGGTGATCCGAGATCATGGATTTGACTATATCACACGCTTATTTGCCTATTTCCCGCGTGAATCGTGCTGTTTGTCACGAAACGGATCACGGGCGCACGCGACGGGGGATCGACAGGCGCTCGAGCACGCGGCTTGCGATCTCCTCGATTGAGCAGTCCGTCGTATCGAGAAATGGAACACCGTGGCGCTCGAAAAGCTGCTCGGCTGCGCGCACTTCGTAGGCGCACTGCTGCAACGACGAGTAGCGGCTGTCAGGCCGCCGTTCCTGGCGGATCTGCTGCAGGCGATCCGGCTGGATCGTGAGGCCGAACAGCTTGCGGCGGTACGGCAGGACGGCGGAAGGCAGCCGTCCGCCGTCGAGGTCGTCCTCGGTCAGCGGGTAGTTCGCCGCGTGCGTGGCGTATTGCAGCGCCATATAGACGCAGGTCGGGGTCTTGCCGGATCGTGAAACTCCCAACAGGATCACATCCGCGCGGTCGTAGTCGCGGGTCTGGGCGCCATCGTCGTTCGCAAGTGCGAAGTTCGTCGCATTGATGCGCAGCGTGTAGGCCGTGAGGTCCGTCATGCCATGGGCGCGCCCGAGCACATGCGCCGACGGCTGGCCGAATTCCTGCTCGAGCGGGTCGAGAAAGGCGGCAAAGAAGTCCAGGAACACGCAATCGGCGCGCCGCACCGCATCGCGGACATTGTTGTTGACGAATGTCGCAAAGACGACCGGCCGGACACCCTCTTCGCGCGCGGCCTGATCGATCTTTCCGACGGCCTCCCGCGCCTTGTCAATCGTGGTTATGAATGGCAAAGTGATCGGCCTGAACTCCAGGCCGTCGAACTGCGTCAGCAGGCTGTGCCCCATCGTTTCGGCGGTCACGCCGGTCTGGTCGGACACGAAGAAGACGGTTCGCCGCTGTTTCATGACGGGTTCTTCCGTGGGCCATCCGGCCGCGCGCCTGAATCGCAGTGCCGGTGATCGTAGCAGGTGCCAATCGCGCGAGGATCGGGCTTGACCGCATATACAGCGCCATTCAGGGAATTCGGCCTCGCTGACATCGGCACCGTCGGCGGCAAGAACGCATCGCTCGGCGAGATGATCGGCAGGCTTGGCAAGGCCGGGGTCAGGGTGCCGGACGGATTCGCGACGACCGCCGAGGCGTATCGCGATTTCCTCGCCCAGGGCGGCCTCGACGGGCGGATCAATGCCATGCTCGACGGGCTCGACGTCAACGACGTCGCCCGGCTCGCGCAGGCGGGCGCGAGCATCCGCGCGCTGATCCGGGAAACGCCCTTCCAGCCGCGGCTGCAACAGGAGGTCCTCGAGGCCTGCAGGTCGCTCGAGGGCGGCGCCGGCTCCGCGGTCGCCGTGCGCTCGTCGGCGACGGCCGAGGACCTGCCGGGCGCGTCATTTGCCGGCCAGCAGGAGACCGTCCTGAATGTGCGCGGGCCAGAGTCCGTGCTCGAGGCGATGCACCAGGTCTATGCGTCCCTCTACAACGACCGCGCGATCGCCTATCGCGTGCACCAGGGCTTCGATCACCGCCTGGTCGCGCTTTCGGTCGGCGTGCAGCACATGGTCCGCAGCGACCTCGGCGCGAGCGGCGTGATGTTCACGCTCGACACCGAGTCCGGGTTCCGCGACGCGGTCTTCATCACGGCCTCCTGGGGCCTCGGCGAACTGGTCGTGCAGGGCGCGGTCAATCCCGACGAATTCTACGTCTTCAAGCCCGCGTTGCGGGCCGGCAAGCGCTCGATCATCCGGCGCACGCTCGGCTCGAAGGCGACGAAGATGATCTACGCCCGCAACCCCGCCCCCGGCCACTGGGTCGAGACCGTCGATGTCGCGGCGGCCGATCGTGCGCGCTTCTGCATCACCGATGCCGATGCGGAGGAACTGGCGCGGCAGGCCCTCGTCATCGAGGCTCACTACGGCTGTCCGATGGACATTGAATGGGGCAAGGACGGCGAGACCGGCGAAATTTTCGTGCTGCAGGCGCGACCCGAAACGGTCCAGAGCAGGAGCGGCCGCTCGATCCAGCGCTACACGCTGAAGGCGCGCTCCGCCGTGCTCGTGCGCGGGCGCGCGATCGGCCAGCGCATCGGCGCCGGCGCCGCGCGCATCATCACCAGCGCGCGGGAGATGTCGCGCGTGCAGCCAGGCGACGTGCTCGTCTCCGACATGACCGACCCGGACTGGGAGCCGGTCATGAAGCGCGCCTCCGCCATCGTGACCAACCGCGGCGGCAGGACCTGTCACGCCGCAATCATCGCCCGCGAGCTCGGCATACCGGCGGTGGTCGGATGCGGCAATGCGACCGTTGCGATCAGCGAAGGCCGGCCGGTGACCGTCTCCTGCGCCGAAGGCGACACCGGCGTCGTCTACGACGGGCAGCTCGATTTCGACCAGCAGCAGGTCGAACTGGACGCGCTGCCGGCGCCGCCGGTCCGGATCATGATGAATGTCGGCAATCCGGACCGCGCCTTCGATTTCGCCTTGATCCCGAATCACGGCGTCGGCCTGGCGCGCCTCGAGTTCATCATCAACCGGCTGATCGGCGTGCATCCGCGCGCGCTGCTGGAATTCGCCAGCCTTGAGCCGGGCCTGCAGGAACAGATTCGCCGGCAGATGGCGGGCTACGACGATCCGGTCGACTTCTTCGTCGAGAAATTGGCGGAGGGCATCGCCTGCATCGCCGCGGCATTCGCGCCGCAGCCGGTGATCGTGCGCCTGTCGGACTTCAAGTCGAATGAATACGCCAACCTGCTCGGCGGGCGCACCTACGAGCCGCACGAGGAAAATCCGATGCTCGGATTCCGCGGCGCCTCGCGCTACACGGACGCGGCGTTCACGCCCTGCTTCCAGCTCGAATGCCGCGCGCTCTCGCGCGTGCGCGACGACATGGGCCTCGCCAACATCCAGGTGATGGTCCCGTTCGTGCGCACGGTGGACGAAGGGAGGCGCGTCGTGGAACTCCTTGCAGCCAACGGTCTGCGGCGCGGCGAGAATGGCCTGAAGGTCATAATGATGTGCGAGCTGCCGACCAATGCGCTGCTCGCCGCGCAGTACCTGGAGCATTTCGACGGCATGTCGATCGGCTCCAACGACATGACGCAGCTGACGCTCGGCCTCGATCGCGACTCGGGCATCATCGCGGGACTCTTCGACGAGCGCGATCCGGCGGTCAAGGCGCTGCTGTCGATGGCGATCCGCGCCTGCCGCGACGCAGGCAAGTACATCGGGATCTGCGGCCAGGGCCCGTCGGATCACCCGGATCTGGCCAAGTGGCTCGTCGATCAGGGCATCGACAGTCTCTCGCTGAATCCGGACACGGTCGTCGAAACGTGGTTGTTCCTGGCGAATGCGGCGAAGGCGAAGGACGCTTCCTAGCGGGGCGGCCAGGGCTCCCTCGCTCGCTCAGCCGATCTTTATTCGCTCGCTCGGGACCCCGTCCGCCCCGCTAAGTAGCGTCCAGAGCTGCGTGCGCATTCTCCCAATGACGGCCGTCGAACGGGCGTGTCCGCATTGACGTGATTCCGGCTGGATCGAGACAACGGGCGTTGATGCTGTAGCCGTCGGGATGGGAACGTGGGACATAAAAGGACTTGACACCGCAGCGGCGGCAGAAGAGATGGCGCGCGGTGCCGGTACCGAAGCGATAGTCGACCAGCGCGGCTTCATCGGTCAGCAGCCGGAAGTCAGATGCGGCAACGATCAGGTGAAGATAGGCGCTGCGCGCGCACATCGAGCAGTTGCAATCCAGAATGTCCAGGTCGGATGGCGCGCGGACTTCGAATTTCACGTCGCCGCAATGACATCCGCCGCGATGCCACCGCGCCGGGTCGCCGCTCATGAACTGGGCCCGCGCGGCGCATTCCAGGGCGCGGCCAGCAGCAGCCGACGATAGTGCCGCAGTTCGCCGATGGACTCGTGCACGTCCGCAAGTGCCGTGTGCTTCGATTCTTTCTCGACACCGGCCAGTACTTCAGGCGCCCAGCGGCGCGCCAGTTCCTTGAGAGTGCTGACATCGATGTTGCGGTAGTGGAAGAATCGCTCGAGTTCCGGCATCCAGCGCGCGAGGAAGCGGCGGTCCTGGCAGACGCCGTTGCCGCACATCGGCGACTGGCCGGCATCCACGTACTGCTTCAGGAATGCGAGCGTCGCGCGCTCGGCAGCAGCGTCATCCTGCCCGCTCGCGCGCACCCGGGCGACGAGCCCGGATGCGCCGTGCGTGCGCGTGTTCCACGCATCCATCGCCGCCAGCGCAGCCTCGGACTGGCGAACCGCCACCACCGGTCCCTCTGCCAGCACCGCGAGCTCGGCGTCGGTGACGACCGTCGCGATCTCGATGATGCGGTCCGTTTCCGGCACCAGCCCGGTCATCTCGAGATCAATCCAGATCAGGCAGTCGGCGCGGGCCATGTTGCCGCTGATCTTAGCAGAGGCTAGAGTCCGAGCCTGCCGCACGCCATGCATCCTTTCACGGTCCTGTTCATCGCCCTGGTCATCGCCGGTCTCGTGCTGCGACTGTGGCTGCTCGCCCGCCAGATCCGGACGGTCGCCGCCCGGCGCGAGCGGGTTCCCGCCGCGTTCGCGAATGCGATCACCGCCCTGCAGCATGCAAAGGCAGCGGATTACACGATCGCGCTCGCGAAATTTTCCGCGTGCCATGCCCTCTACGATGCCGGCCTGCTGCTGGCTTTCACGATCGGCGGCGGCATCGCGCGCATCGACGCCGCGATCGCCGCTGCCAGCCTGCCACCGATTGCACGCGGCGTTGGCGTCATCGCCGCGGTGGCGCTGCTGTTCGCGGTGCTCGATCTGCCGTTCGGCATCTGGCGGACCTTCCGGATCGAGGCGCGATTCGGATTCAACCGCGCGACGCCCGCGCTATTTGCCGCGGATCACCTGAAGGGCCTGGTGATCGCCGCGCTCCTGCTCGGCCCGCTGGTCGCGCTGCTGCTGTGGCTCTTCGGGCGCGCAGGCAACCAATGGTGGTTCTGGGCCTGGTCGGCCTGGGCAGCGTTCTCGCTGCTGCTCAGTTGGGCGTGGCCGCGCCTGATCGCGCCGCTCTTCAACCGGTTCCGCGAATTGCCGGACGGCGCGCTGCGCACGGGCGTGATCAGCCTCGCGCGCCGCTGCGGATTCGAGCCAACCGGCGTCTTCGTGATGGACGGCTCGCGTCGCAGCGCGCACGGCAACGCTTATTTCACCGGTATCGGCAGGACCAAGCGCATCGTTTTCTTCGACACGCTGCTGGAGGCACTGGAGCCCGGCGAGGTTGAGGCCGTGCTTGCGCACGAACTGGGGCACTTCCGGCTGCGGCATGTGGCCTGGCGCATCGGCTGGTCGCTGGTGGCCTCCTTTGCGGGCTTCGCATTGCTCGCATGGCTCGCAGGGCAGCCTTGGTTCCAGCCCGCGCTCGGTGTCGCGAGCGGGGGCGCGCACACCCTGTTCCTGCTGTTCGCACTCGCGACGCCGGTATTCCTGCTGCCGGCGGCGCCGCTCGGCGCCTGGCTGTCGCGCCGCCACGAGTATGCGGCCGATAAATTCGCAGCCCGGCATGCGGATGCCGCTGCGCTCGCGGATGCGCTC
>Ga0326726_10006681_pt1 | contig 10381 bp, 7 predicted proteins | sample MHFenrmetagenome_2_FD_207603 | JGI IMG/M metagenome (GOLD analysis project Ga0326726, IMG submission 207603) | Lab enriched peat soil microbial communities from Michigan Hollow, Ithaca, NY, United States - MHF15MN | ecosystem: Environmental > Terrestrial > Soil > Wetlands > Peat | place: USA... | reverse complement strand
GGGCCATCGACACCTTCACCTGCTGAAGGCCGCTCTGAAGTCGACTTCAACGTTTACTCATGCTGCTGCGTAGTATATTTAGACCCGAGACGCCGCCTGAATGTCAACTAGGCGAGGGACACTCCCAGCGTGATCTATCGCACATTCATCGCGAAGCCAGTGCCTCGCACAGCCAAGGCAAAGCCCGACTTTATTCCTTCGTGGAGGGACGCATTACCCATCGGGATCCGGGTTGGAGACAGCACCGCGCGCGCAACAATCGTTGAGTTTGTCGATCTCGAATGTCCCCCGTGTCGTGGTTTTCAGCGAACCGTTCGTGAGCTCCTTGCGGAGAGGGCGAGTTCTGTATCCGTGGTTTACGTCAGTTTTCCGTTGCCGATGCACCGGTTCGCGCTGTCCGCGGCACGTGCCGCTGACTGCGCAGACAAGCAAGGGGATTTTCGTAAGTGGATGGATGAGGTATTTGAAAAGCAAGACTCGCTCGGCATGAAGAGCTGGGGTTCGCTCGCGCATGAAGCTGGCATTCGCGATACTGCGCGGATTGCGCGATGTGCAACAGATCCGCGCCCAGTTGAACGAATTGTGGCTGGTCGCGCCCTTGGAACGAAGATCAGCGTCTCGGGCACACCCACCGTCATTGTGAATGGTTGGCGTTTTCCAGACACGCCCTCGAAAGAGGAACTTGAGCGTGCAATCGAGGCTGTGAACGCTGGTCGGGCGCCATTCGATTCAAGCCGGAAGCAAGCGTCGAAATGAGAACGACGGCAAGACCTTCTGCGTCAATCGGTGCGGTGCGGCAATGATGTTGTGGTTCGCGTTTAGCGGGTTGGAACGAGTCCTTGTTGCAATGCCGCATCTGGCGCGCTCGCTGGCAGAGGATCCTACTGTGCATACACTCCAGTCATGACCAACCGTTTGAAGGCACCGGGGCTTGTCGTGATGGTAGCGCTTTGGGCGCTGCTAGCTTGGATTCCCGCGGCCGCGATACTCGCACAAGAGTCGCGCGCTTCCGCTCCGGGCGATTCATTGCGCCGACGCGAATTGATTTATCGGAAACTCTTCGCTGGAATACGACTTACTCCATCTCGCGAAGCCAGGGCCAAAGCCGTTATCGCCTCGTCGGAACGACAAAGAGCTGCCTTAGACACGCTACCGGGAAGAGAGGCGTGGAGCAGGGCACTTGCGATCCATGCCAGACGAGACTCTGTTCTCCTTCGGTTGCTCGATCGCCCAAGTGATCGCTCGACGTTTCTCGAACATGCGCGGGACATGCGTCCCTTGGGTTCGCCATAGGGAGCGACGCCCGCCGGGCAGACTTCGGCGCGCAAATGACTTCGACTGATGCAACGGACGTGATCGGCGACTGGAGAGCTTGCTAGCGCGGACTCCTTTGCCCATAGTCTTCGTTGAACTGCCACCAGCCGAGCGCCGTCGTAGACCGAGGCGCTCAGGCATAAGCCTTGTCGACAAATGAGTGACCCCGCCAAACATCAGCGCGCCTCCCTTGGCGAGCGTATAGCGCGAGTGGCTGACGACGTCTTTTCGGACGTCGTCTCGAGCGCCCGGGGGCTACGTCGATCTTTACGCATGACTGCCCTCATCGTTGGCATTATCGCCGTCGGGGCAGGCGCGAATGGAGCTGTTTTCGGTATCCTTGATCAGCTTTTCTGGCACGCGCCAACCGGGGTTAAGAATCCCGATTCGGTCCACCGTCTGACGATTCAGCAAAAGCAGCGAGGCGGCGCGCTCACGATTGTTGACGCCGTCGGGGCGCCGGACATCGCAGACCTGCGCGCGGCTGCGTCGCCGGACGCGTCCCTTGAAGGCTATCAGCTGCGAGTGGGCGTCCACCGAATAGACGGTCACGTACCCATCAATGTTGCCTTTATCACCCCTGGCTATTTTGACCTGCTTGGCGTTGGCGCTCAACTTGGGCGGCTTTTTCCAAGCACCGACGACTCTTCTATAGATCTCAAACGAGCCGTCGTGGTGTCAGAGGCATTTTGGCGATCGCATTTAGGTGCGGACCAGAAGGCAATCGGGCGTCAATTAGCAATTGATTCTGTTTCGTTTGTCATCGTCGGCGTGGTCGGAGATGAGTTTCAGGGTCTCGATCTCAATCCCGTGGACGCGTGGATGCCTGTGGTGTCGATGTCTAGTTTCGCGAGATTGGGAACTGGTCCAAACGCACCACTGGAGGAGCTGAAATGGTTGTCATGGCATCACTATCCAATTCTGATTCCGATAGTTCGAAGTCGAAACGGATTTTCAACGAGGATCCTCGAAGCGCGGCTAAGTGAGGTCTATCGCCGGGACGATCCCCTGGCGAGCGGAGGCTCGATCCATAGCACGATCAAGACCGCACCGCTTATAGAGCTTCGCGGCAGTCACCGAGTGAGTCCTTTGAGCGACCGGGAAATCAGGTTTACAACAAGTATTGCCGTCATCGCGGCAATCTCGTTGATCGGTTGCATTGCGAGCGCCGCAGGGCTACTGCTTCTCAAGGCACTTCATAGGCGTCGCGAGATCGGCGTGAAGCTTGCGCTGGGAATCTCCCGACGGCGCTTGATTAGGCAATTTGCAGTGGATGGTCTTTTGCTCGGAGTTGGATCGGCATTGGTCGCCCTGGTTATCGCCCGCTGGGGGTCCTTCGCATTGCGCGCAACGCTCCTGTCCGGCATTCGTTGGACGAGCTTTCCGACTGAGCACCGAGCCATGGTGATTACTCTGGTGCTTGCAATTTGTGCCGGATTCGTCGCTAGCCTTGGTCCAGCGTTGCTCGCAGCTGATACAAGGCTTAGCGAAGTAATCGGAAGCTCTTTTATCGCCGGCCAACGTGCTCGATCTACGTCGAGCCTCATCGTCTTGCAAATCGGCGTTTCAACCGCTCTGCTGGCCGCCTCCGGCACGTTCGTCAGAAGCAGCTACCGGGCGCTTACCCTCGACCTTGGCTTTGACGCCGATCGTCTTGCGATCCTGTCAATGCCCGATGTATCACCCGGTATCGCCAGCGAGACTCTAGCACAACTTCGCGAGATGGCCAAAAGCGTGCCCGGTGTTGAGAACGTGGCAATCGCTGGCGGTGATCCAATGGACGGTGCTCGTGGGACTTTCATTCTTAGATTGTCGACGGGAGACACCGTTCCCATGGCTCTGCGACTTCGCACGATATTCAACATCGTCGACGCTAATTTCTTCGCCGCTTCCGGTCTGCGAGTCGTGCGCGGACGTGGAATCGGATCCGGCGACGACGCACGCTCTGAGCCAGTAGCGATTGTAAGCCAAAGCATGGCCAGAAAGCTCTGGGGCGAGGCCGATCCACTGAAGGGCTGCTTTTACTTGTTCGTCGACAAGGGTCCATGCGTTAGAGTAGTCGGCATAGCGGAGGATACGCGCAACACGATCGTCGGCCCGCCACCTCTTCGCTTTTACCTATCTCTCAAGCAGTCACCAATTCGGTATTACATGCCGAGCGGAACTCCGGATTTCATGGGGCGCATTCTTGTGATCCGGACCGCGGGCGCCCCGACGGCAACTCAGCTGCGAGCATTCAAGGAGATGTCGGGCTCGGTGGCTCTCCCAGCGCAGTCCCGAATCGAGATGACGTTGCCGCGTGACCGACTCGCACCTGAAGTGCGGCCGTTGCTAGTGGGCGCGGTCCTCTTGTCCGGGGCAGGAATTCTTACGCTCGTGCTCGTCGGCGTGGGATTGTTTGGCGCAATTGCGTTCGAGATGCGTGCGCGACACCACGAAATGGGCGTCCGCATTGCCCTCGGAGCGGAGCCTCAAGACATTGCAAAGCTCGTCTTTACGTCCGGCTTCCGGGTTGCCGTTCCCGGAGCAGTACTCGGATTGGCGATGACGATTGCATCCGCCAGGCTCGTTAACGCGATGTTGTTTAACACTTCAACAAACGATCCACTGGTTTTGACAATCGTCATGGCTGCTCTTGCCACGACGACCATTGTCGCCAGTCTACTGCCAGCTTTGGACGCGGCTAGAATCGACGTGGCGACAGCTGCCCGCTTTTGATGCGACGCTAGCTGGCAGTGCGTGGATAACAGGTATCTCGGCCGGATAAGCCAGCGGATCAAGCTGCTGCGCATCCGCCGCGAACCCTCTGGAATCCAATGGCACGCGCAATCAGTTTCGCGTTGGTCCGTCTGGCGTCAATGATAGCGAAATCACGAGGCCGCCGGACGCGCCAAGGGTTCAGGACAATCGCCCTAACCAGGGCTCGGGCGGGTTCAAGTTCCGCGTGCGTCGACAGGATATCCTCGGCGATACATTCTAAGTCCGGCAAGAGCAACATTTGCTCGAACCACGCGACGGCAGACGCGTAGCGGTTCGGTCCCTTGCTTTCAAAAAGCGGATACACGCGTCCGGAGAGTATTTCGGGTAGCCACTTCAGCGGTAATTGGCTCGCCCCGCCGGTCCAGATCGCTACAGGGCAGTTCAGGCCGAGGACATCGGCTGGGTCTAATTGAAGTCCGCTGGCGTTGCTGATATCCACAAGTACGCCGTGCAGCGCACGTGGCTCGCCACGCGATTCGAACGGAGACCGGACTAACGTCAACGGGAAGTTTGACCGAGCAATCCAATGTTCGATCGAAGCACGAAGTGAGGTCGAAGGCGGCACGACCGCCATGACGTAACCTCTCCGCGAATTCTCAAGCGCTTGAGGCATTGGGCGACAGAACCTACGGCTCGAGCACAGGAACCATAACGAGTCGCGTCGTCGCGATGCTATTTCGTAATCTTACGTGCGCATTCTGTACCACAAGCGGGAGCACAAGTCGTCGCGCATGTCAGCCCCGGCCAACAATTTGTCTGAATTGGTTTATTTCAGGACGTATATAGCTGTTTTGTACTCCTACGTTCATTCGCTTGTACCCTTGCACGCTTCGCAACGCTCGACACGTTCTGGTTTGCCAGCTTCTCAGTGGCTACGAAAGATGAGATATTTCTAATCTTCGGCGCAGGCCGCGAGGTCCAGCCCGCCGCAATGAAAGGGAAACGGGCGATAATCTTTACGACCAATGGCCAGAGTTTCCTGACTTCGCGCGCCGGGCCTTCCGGAACCCGCGTGATGGACTCGCTGGCGCGTGCTCGGCTGAGAACTTGCACCGTCCAATACTCACACGACGCGATACCTGGGCGAGGGGCATGAGACAGCACGCCGCTTGTTGTCATTCATTGGAGGCGACATGCGCCGAGCGCTTGTAACTGGCGCAACAGGGCTCGTCGGCCGCCACATCGTCGACCATCTTCTAGAGAACGGCTGGCACGTGCGCGCACTAGTGCGACGGATGACGAGCGCAGTCGACTTGCGCCAGCGCGGAGCAGAGCTACAACTCGGTGACGTGCTCGATGAAGCGTCTTTTCGAGTTGCTGCGTCAGGCTGTGATGTCATTTTTCATGCGGCATCCGGCGGCTCGGCAGCAGGAGACTGGGAGGCTGTTCGCAAAGGGTACGTTGACGGAACGCGCAATGCTATTCAGGCGGCCGTCTACGCATCCGCACGACTGGTACACATCAGCAGCGTTGCAGTCTACGGGTTCGACGACTTTGTCGGTGGCTCCGATGAGGCTACCCGTGATCACAAACAGCGCCGGTTCCTCAACGGCGATAGGACTCGATACAATGCAAGCGCGTGCTTTCCCCCGCCGGTCACCGAGGAGACGCCATTTCTGCCTTTGCACGGGTCCGCGCATTACGCGTGGGCCAAGAGAGAATGTGACGATCTAGTCTTAGTATCGCACCGAGCTGGAAAGATATGGGCGACTTCCCTTCGCCCTGCTCTTGTTTACGGACCTCACGACCGCCACTTCGTGCCGCGACTGGCGCGAATGATTCGGTTTGGGATAGTTCCCCTGTTCGCCGGCGGCCGCAGCACGCTCCCTGCGGTGCATGCGGCAAACGTCGCCGCAGGCGTTGTCAACGCGGCTGTGACTGAAGTCGCAGGTGGTCGGGCCTACAATCTGGCGAATGACTATGATGTATCGGTGCGCGAATTCATGGCTTACGCCGCTGAGGGTCTCGGCATATCCGCGCACTTCATTCCGTTCCCGACTTGGGCAGCGCGCGGAGTGATTCGCGCAACGCGAGCAGTTAGCCTGTTCATGCCTGCGGGAGGGTTCAGGGCCCCCCGTGACTCCTCGATCGCTATTTTCGCGCGTGACAATCCGTTCACATCGGGCCGCGCTCGCAGCGAATTGAACTGGTCGCCCACCGTACGGCCCGATGTTGGTGTGCGTGAAGCGTTCGCGTGGTGGCAGGTTGCCGTCCGAACATCGCCGAAATCCACTTCTTGATAACACCCGCTCGATATCACTCGGCTCTCAACGCGGTCGCGGCGTCGATGCGCAGCGCGCGGTAGGTCGGTAGCAGCATCCCCGCAAGTCCGGCCCCCAACAGCATAAATGACACTGCCGCCAATGTGAGCGGATCGCGCGGTGTGACTGCGTAGAGCAGCGACTCGATGAGGTTTCCGAGCGCAAATGTGAGGCCGAGACCGATAAAGAGGCCCGCGGCGAGTGGACGGGCACCTATGGCGAGCACGGTGCTGATGACTGTTCGGCGGTGTGCTCCGAGCGCGATGCGTACGGCGAGCTCGCGTCTCAACTGGCTCACGACGTATGCCATTGAACTGTACATGCCAAAGGTGGCGACGGTCAAAGCGATGATTCCCAGGAGCGCGAAAAGCTGTGCGCCGAGCCGCCACGGGCGGAGCTCGGCGTCATGCGCCTGCTCCATGGTTTCCACGTCCGGTGGGTCTGCGTTTGGAAACGCGCGCGCCAGAGCGAGCCGGAGATCGGCGAGTGCTTGCATCGTCCGTCCGGCTCGCGCGCGTGCGATCACCGTTTTTGGCTGCCTGAGTGAGCGAGATGTCTGCTGTGCCATCGGCAAGAACACCTCGGCGACCGGAGCTTCGATGATGTCTTCGACGTGCGAGTCGCGCGTGACCCCAACCACCGTCGCACAACCGGCGATCACATGCGGTGTAATCGTATCGGGGACGACCAGACAATCGCCGAGCGCGCTGTGGTCGGGCCAGTACGCCCGTGCCGCCGCCTCGTTGATGACGACCACCCGCTGCGACCCAAGTCGGTCATCGTCCTCAAACCAGCGGCCGCGCGCGATCCGAATACCAGTGACTCGCATGAAGTTCGGCGTCACGCCGATGCGCGAAGATGAGCGCCCTCCGAGCCGAGGTACTTGCCGTCCGTCGCGGAAGAAAAGCGGGACGTCAGATCCAGCCATCGGAGCCGCTGTCGCAAACGTCACGTCCTCGACGTTCACGGTATTTCGAAGACTCGCGGCCACTTCGCGGAAGCCCTGCAGTCGTCGTTCGTCGTAGCGACGCGAGTAGTCGAGGAACCGACCCGCTGGATCTCGGAACCAGACGTGGCCATACACAATGCGCGATATGTCATAGCCGACATCGATCGACTCGACCGCGCGCAAACTGCGCAAGAACAGACCGGCGCCGACCAACAGCACCACCGAAAACGCACCCTGCACGACGACGAGCGTGGTGCGGAGACGCGAACGGTGCGTGCCGGAGCCTGCGGCACTCTTGAGCGACTCGACGAGATCGAAATTCGCCGCGCGCATTCCCGGAACAAGCCCCGCGATGATTCCAGTGACGAACGCTGTGCCAATCGCCACCGCGGCGACGCGTGCATCGAGCGCGGGTGTCGCCCACTCAACCGTCGGCATGATCGCGGCGCGCAGCAGCGTGCCGCCCCAGGCGCCGACCAAGATCGCCGCGACAGCGCCGGCTGAGGCGAGTAGCACGCTCTCAGTGAGAAGCTGGAGGAACAACCGATGACGCGAGATCCCCAGGGCCAACCGAACCGCAATGTCCTTGCGTCGCCGCTCGGCGCGCAACAGCAGCAGGTTCGCCACATTGGCGCACGACACAACCAAGAGAATTAGTGCGGCGCCGATCAGTCGCAAGATGATGGCGTTCGGCGCCGAGAGCGTGATGGACGGCCCGAGCGAGGCCAACAATGGACCGGCCAGCACCGTCGCAGCCGTGTCGGCAAGCGGCTCGCCGTTGCTGAGCTGTCCGCGGCGATAGGCTGTCGTCGCGATCGATGCGACGGTCGCCGCGTCCGTCTCGCGCGTAGTGCGCGCAAGCACGACGACGTCGTGTTGGTGCCAATCCGCATACCACGGCTGCTTCATCACTTGCCACGGATAGGTCGCCGCCGGCATCCAAATGTCCGCGCGGTTGAGATCGACGCCGCTGAATCCTCTGGCCGCGACGCCGATGATGGTGTATCGCTGGTTCGTTACCTCGATCGCCTTTCCGAGAGCGCCGGGATCACCACCGAAGTGTGTCTGCCAGAAGTCATAGCCGATGACCGCGGACGGCTGCGATGCGTCTGTCGGGTCGGCGTGCGGATCGAAACTCCTGCCACGCTCGAGCGGAGTGCCAAGTGTCGCGAAGAAGTTCGGCGTGACGTACGATGCCAGTACCTGCACGTGCACGTCGCCGATTCGAGCCGCCACCGAGTCAGGATGGATGTACGCCGTGATCGCGGCACGTGAGCCGAGCGCGCTGGCGATTGCGACGAAAGCGGGATAGGGAAACGAGGGTCTAACAGCGACGGTGCGATCGATTGGCCGCGTGGTGCGCAGGTAGAGTCGTCGCACAGCGCTCGGATGGGCGACGTGCGCCGGCGGGCGCAAGAAAAGCTCATTCGCAACACTGAACACCGCGGCGGTCGCGCCCACACCGAGCGCCACCAGGATGATCACCGGGATCGTCACGCTTGGCAAACGCGCGAGTGACCGACATGTGTATCGCAGATCGTGGCGCAGCGATTCCCAGATCCATCGAGCCTTCTTGCGCGAAACGATCTCTCGAGTGTCAGTCACATGAATCATCCAGTTTCCGCGTTGGTTTCCGACCATGACTGTCGATCGCGAACGTCGCAATGGCGTGCATTCTTTATTGCCTGCCAGAAGGCCTGGTGTAACTTCCCGTAACGCCCGTTGATACCGCTCGCGTCCGCGTCGCGGAGTCATTACTCCTGAATCGGGCTCTCACACGAGAACAGCCGCGACTAGCGCTGCGTGTAAGGATAACTTACGCCAGCCTGACTGCCTCGATCTGTCTTTGCTGACAGTCGGCCCCCTGGGGCGCTCGTGCACATTTCCAGCAAGGAGTCGTAGGCTTCTCAGAATGTCGCACCACTAAGACATACCTATCCGGGGCTCGTCGACTTGTGTTAAGGATGGTACTGACAGCGCTTGGTCTGACATGTCGCCGGTCGCCTTTCTTTCAGCCCCTTCATGGAGGAAAGATGGAGTACCACGGCGGCTCCCCCGGTTCGGCTTTTCTATCGTCACATGCAGCTGCTGCTCACGCCGGGAACTCTCAGTTTCAGCGTTGTCTTAATAGGTGCCACGATCGTTTCGTACCGTCCATTGTGGCAAATATACCCTTCCAAGCTAGCAGGATAGGACGATTCAATGAATCAGGGCTGACATCACCTTAGGAAATCGGGAATCGGCCGAGGGCAATGAGCCGGAGGAATGATCGCACATGCTTCCCGACGGAACCGTTGAAGTCCTGCGCTTACTCCGTCCTTCGCATCTCTCGGCAGTTCTGGCGGCAGTACGGAGGCGCCTTTTTTCCCGTTCGCGATCTCTGGGCTTTGCGAGAGCGCTGGATTCAGACATCGAAGTTCCGCGCCGGGTAAAAATAACGGTTCGGCCCGTCGAACCATCTGATGAACTGTCGTTCCTCGACGTCACCGACAAGTCGCTATCAGCCGACGCCGTCTATGAGCGTCTGATTCAGCAACGGCTCTTAGCTGCTCAGGTTCCGACTTGTTGGCTCGGTCTCACGGCTGGCGGAGAGTACTGCTATATGCACTGGCTAGTGCTGCCGGAGGCTAACGCGAAGCTGCGTTCCACCTGGGGAGCATTCTTTCCGCCGCTTGAACCGACCGAGGCCCTTCTAGAGGGACTCTACATTCCAGAAAAGTTTAGAGGCAGAGGTTACCCCGTAGGTGGCGTAGCCGCTCTTGCCCGTGTGGCCGAATCGCACGGAATTGCACGGCTGGTGACGTACATAGACGAGGCGAACACCACGCTGACTAGATGGCTCTTGAAAGTTGGCTTTGAGCCTTTCTGCCTCCGTGAGCAGACCTGGATAATGTTCCGACGCCACGTCCGCTTCACACCAATCGACAAGACCGCCCTTGATCGTGCAAGGCCGTCGCTGTCTGGCCACCACACTTGAGGACTGGCGACGCACTTCGGGCGGTCGGCCTCATGGACAGCAGCGGTGGCGGCAACAACAACTCTCTTTTCGCAAGCGCTGCCCCAACATTAAATAGCCTTTAATGTTTTATCATCCACG
>Ga0326726_10006680_pt1 | contig 10382 bp, 8 predicted proteins | sample MHFenrmetagenome_2_FD_207603 | JGI IMG/M metagenome (GOLD analysis project Ga0326726, IMG submission 207603) | Lab enriched peat soil microbial communities from Michigan Hollow, Ithaca, NY, United States - MHF15MN | ecosystem: Environmental > Terrestrial > Soil > Wetlands > Peat | place: USA... | reverse complement strand
ACGGGAGTAACAATAAAAATCACCTCACAGGGTACCGGCCAGTCCATACAACTTGCACAGAGGGGAGATGCAGATCTCCTTCTCGTCCATTCTCCGTCTCAGGAACAGACGTTTATCAACAACGGATATGGTATTAACCAGCGGTGTTTTGCCTATAACTACTTCGTAATAGTCGGTCCCGCAAGTGATCCTGCAGGAATTGTAAATATGACCCCCTCAGCCGCACTTGCCAAGATCAAGGCACTGGGGATGAACGGGACTCAAGGTGTCTACTTTGCATCCCGTGGAGACCAGTCCGGCACTCATACCGCAGAACAGAACCTCTGGACGAAGGCAGGGTTTAATTATACAAACAATGTCTCAAATTCAGGGCCATGGTATCTTTCTGTAGGTAAAGGTATGGGGGACACCTTGACCTTTGCAGGACAGAAAGGTGCGTATACGCTCAGTGATGAAGGGACCTTCCTTGCCTATAAGGACAAATTAAACCTGGCTATACTGATCCAGAATAACTCCCAGCTTCTGAACAGATACAGCGCAATAGCTGTGAACCCTGCAAAGAACCCGAATGTTAACATCGTACAAGCGGACAGGTTCATCAACTGGCTGTTGTCACCCGAAGGAAGGATCGTAGTCGGGACATATGGAGTTGACAAATATGGAAAGCAATTATTCACACCTCTGATACCTGATGCATGCAGTGCAGCACAATTTAACTGTACATGCGGCGGGAACGTAACTCCAGTGTGATCAAGTCAACCATTTTTTTAATTTTCCTTATTGCCTGAGGCCTGCCGCAACATTTTATGGATGGATGTTCCGCGAGTCTTGGCCAGTGGGCGCATAACCATGTATTGTTTTTGTGATGTCCTGACGGCAAATTCCATATCATGATCGTTTATCATATCTTCAGAAAACCGGACTGAATCCGCAATGCGGAATGAAGTAACAAAATCAATACCCCTATCAAAAAATACATCCGGGATGAATGAACCGCCGGGTCCGTATATACCGATCAGATGAGCTTTTGTGGAAAATTTCATGATTTCATCGAAGGTGTTATTCACCAATGCAGATGCACTGATAATAACAATATCAGCGATACGAAGGACCGGTTCATATTCTTTTTCGGAATGAACAATAATATCCTTGGGACCAAACGTAATCCCCTTGTCGAGAATAACTGTCACGAATGTCTCTTTTAAACGCATGTCAATTACATGGAGCTCACGACACCTGTTCCGGAGATTTCGTATCTCGTTGAAATATCCGACAACTACAACTAAGTCTTTTTTGGTAATGAGCCGGGAAATTGTCGGGTACTGCTGGACAAGTTTATCGCCAGGCATCCAGCTCTGGGTAAGAAATCCGCGGTTCCTTAATGATGATGAACCGAGATAAGGCTGGGAAAGTGCACTCATTGCAGCAATACCGATTGAACGATCCTGGAGATCCGTTGCATGGATACCCCAGTCAGCTATCTCGAAAAGTGGTTTTCCTATAAGGTTTAGGAATCTGGTATTTTCTGCCCGGTCCCTGTGTGAATCTTGAATAGCCATGAAATTTGTCGCCATTCCGCATTCATTGTTTGAACCCAGGACCGTATTCCAGTTCGGTTTTATTGCAAGTCGGATGAGCCGGCCTGGGCGGATCAGACTCTCCTGGTACAGTTTCTGTAACCGTTCCAACGTGATTTCGAGGCTGTTTTTTTGAGTGCGACGGTTTTTTCCCCTTGTCGGGTTTTCGTGTTTTGCTATGCCAATATCAGGCATCAATCAACAATAGAATTCTCATTGATAAATATTTTTGTTTGATATTTTTTTAAAGTTAAAAGAAAAATATTATACTATATTACTGAAACAATGCTTAGTGTCCCATTGGGATCAGCTCCAACCGGACACATGTACACAACAGATGCCACAAAAAATTCCTCAACGAATGAAAAATTTTTGTTGGAGAACAACTAAAAAAATTTGAAGAAAAGGTGCAGAAAGCGGTAGACTCTATTATTATACCTGCAGCCAGTTTTTTTTAATAATACATTGGATAGCCATGACACGCGCTTCCCTTGTTCCAATCGGGATGGTAATGTGAGCAATCAAGATGTATTAACAATAAACAGTTAACTAAATTACAAAATACAATATTTATAAGACTTTCTCACCTATTCACATCAATGGAGGTTAGAAGGTGCAACGGTTTTACCGAATGATATTTTTTGCACTCGTTTTTAGCTTTGTTTGGGTATCACTCACCACTGGAGTATCTGCCGCGACGACACAGATTCATATTGCCAAATATGCAGCTGATAATACAACGTTGATCAATGAAACTACCGTTACCTACCAGTGGATGGAAGCAAATCTCCCGGTTATGGGAGATGGTGCCACTCATTACTATCACCAGGGTCCGGTGTTTATTGATAATGCTGATCCTGCTCGTGAAGAACAACTTCGCCTAAACCCTGCAGAAGACACCAATATCAAAGAAAAGGATATGGGTGCCGTCAAAGGGACGGCTCTCAGGGTGCTCTGCGACCTCGCTGGAGGAATGGCGCCGGGGGATAAGGTCAAGATAAAAGCCGATGACGGATTTACCAAAACATTTGCTTATGAAAACGTGTACAACCCAACACCCCGGCAGGGTCCCATGGTGATCGCATGGTATCATGACGCGGAGGGTTATGTACCCCACTACCGGACTGGAATGCGTCTGATCTTTTTTGCTGACAATTCCACCAATCCCTGGGGGATCCATGCTTTTGGGAATTACGACTGGTATGAATCTGCTGCACCCGAGTACTGGTATTATTACCGGCAGAGTGACGAGAAGTACCCGACAACGACCGGGCTCTCGATCCAGTACATTTCTGACATCCTGATCTATTCTCATAGTCCGGTCCAGAGAGAGCAGGCTAGCAAGCCCACAACAGCCGCGGTTACAGCCCCGACTCAGGCAGGAATCTCACCTTTTACGATTTTGTTTTCTCTGGCAACCTGCGGCGTGCTTGGATACATCAGGAACAAGAGGCTATGACTATGAACTCCAGACCCCGTTACGTATACGATAGAGTAAAACTACCAATGCATGGGATCAGACTACTACCTTTTTTGATGGGCATGATCCTGTTCTGTGGACTTGTGAACACCGCGGTTGCAGCACCAACTACAACAGTCCACGTGGTGAAATATGCCGCAGATGGCACGACAGTCCTCAATGAGAAGACCGTTGATTACCTCTGGATGGAAGCAAACCTTCCGGTTCAGGGTGATGGGAAAACCCACTACTACCACCAGGGCCCTGTCTTCGTTGATGATAAGGAAGGGCAGTGGGATGCAAACGAGACGACTAACTTCAAAGATATGGGAGCGGTGAAAGGAACGGCAGTCAGGGATCTCTGTGATTTGCTGGGTGGCATGGCACCTGGTTATGAAGTCATGGTCAAATCCGGTGACGGGTATCACGTGGAGTTCCCCTATGTCAATATCTACAAACCTGATCCCCGCCAGGGCACGGTCACGGTCAGCTGGTTCAATGGTGAAGAATCGTCTGTTGGTGAACGGCAGGGAACAGGGTACCCGCCCGATTATAACGTCGGTATGCGGCTTGTTTTCTTTGCTGATAATTCAACCAACAGGGATGGGAAACACGTATTCGGGAACCAGGACATGCGGGAGGTTATGCCGGCAGAAACAATCCATCTCTTTGACAATCTCTACCCATCCACCAGTGGCTATTCGGTAAAATGGGTGGATGAGATCCGGATTTACCCGGGAGGGTACAATGGTTCGGCAGATTTGCTTCCAAAGTCGTATCAGTCCAAGATGGACGAAACGTACCCTGCAACCCCAGCCACGCAATCAACCCCAACTGCCAACCTTTTTGTATTTCTACCATTCTCGGCGATCCTGATAATATCCGGAATCCTGTGTTTTCAGAGGTGTAAGAAATGATCACAAGGAAAATGTTATTTTTCTGTGCTTTTACGCTCATACTCCTTATGTCTGTCATCTTTTCCGGATGCACATCGAATACAAAAGCTACTACAGTGCAAGTAACAGACTCGGCAATTAAGGATTGGCACCTGACCCTGAACGGTTCCCGGGAAATTTTTTTAACAATCGATGATCTCCGCAGGTTCCCGGTTGCAACCGGACACTGTTATGCTGTGTCCACAACAGGAATACGCTTCGGGCCATATCTCTGTGCCGGTGTTGATCTCAGGGATCTTATCAATGATGTGGGGGGTATGAGTCCTGAGGACCAGGTCTGGATCTCGGCACCGGATGGTTACCAGTGGGTCTTTGATGCCGAACAGCTTGCAGGAAAGGGATTTGTGACGTTCAATACCGATCTCAAAGAAATTCCGTCTCCTCCACTTCGGGTTATCCTCATGTTTGAGCAGGATGGGAAACCGCTTTCTTATGACGATGGAGGACCAGCCCGCATTGCCATTGTATCAGACAATGCAGGAGTCGTTACCGAGGGAAGCGCCTGGGTCAAATGGGTGGACAATATCGAGATCAAAAAGAAATGAGCACTAAACGCATCATCTGGATGTTGGTATCATTCTTCCTGATTACCCTGCTGTGCAGCACTGCCGGGTGCAGCTCCAGTGTGCAACAGCCAAAAACAGTACTCAAAGTGGTCCCGGCAGGAAGCCTGATCCAGCCATTTGACGATGTAGAAAAAGCTTTTGAAGCACAGCACCCCGATGTCGATGTCCAAGTGGAAGGACACGGTAGCATTCAGGCAATCAGGCAGGTCACCGATCTTCACCGCCCGATTGATGTTGTCGCTGTAGCGGATGCATCCCTGATCCCCGATCTCATGTTCAGGAAAGATTCAACTACCGGGGCGAATTTCACTGATACCTACACGACATTTGCGACGAATGCAATGGTCATTGCTTTCACGAATAAAAGCAAATATGCAGATGAGATCTCTCCGGAAAACTGGTACCTGATACTTTCACGCCCTGATGTTCGTGTGGGGATCTCTAACCCGATGCTCGACGCCGCAGGCTACCGGTCGATGATGGTCACCCTGCTCGCAGAACGGTACTACAAGAATACCACGATCTTTCCGGTTCTTATCGGCAATCACTTCAAACCCTCACTGATTGTTCAGGATGACGGCGGAATAGTGACCATCAGACTTCCGGAAGTGCTCCGTCCATCTGATGAGAAACTCGTGATCCGGGACGGGAGCATCTTTGTACTGTCCCATCTTGAGGCCGGTGGTATCGATTACGCCTTCGAATACCGGAGCGTGGCAGAAGGACAGGATCTCATGTGGATCCCTCTCCCACCGGAAATTGATTTGGGCTCGCCTGATTATGCAGATGAGTACGGAAAGGTGAGGGTGATTCTCGGATTTCACCGGTTCAGTGGTATCGGGCAGGACAGGACCGGGCAGCCAATTGTCTATGCTGTTACCATACCGAACTCAGCACCACAGCCGGAACTGGCAAAGGAGTTCTCTGATATGGTAATCTTAATGGCACAGACAGGAGGGAAAGGATGGCCGGCACCCATCTGATTATCATGAGACATTCCTTCGAGGCAGAGAAAGGCAGGGGGAAATGGTGATGACTGATAAACACAGGATCAGAACCGATCCCTGCCTGATCTCCTTCTGGCTGATCGGCAGCCTGCTTGTTGTGCTCATTATTCTTGCAGCCGCTACTGTGGTTATACCCGAGCTTTTACATCCTGGTCACCTGCTGGCAGTAGGTATGGACAGCGGCGTCATCAATGCGATTGCTATCACATTTGCAGCGGGATTTGTGGCAGTAATGATTCTGATGGTGCTGGGCACGCCGCTCGCATACGTCCTGGCCCGGGGCAAATCACGCTGGAACAGGGTGATCGAAACGATCGTGGATCTTCCCCTCGCACTGCCTCACACGGTTGCCGGGCTGATGGTGTATCTCCTCTTCATGATGCGGGGACCAATCGGGATGCTTTTTTACGAGGCAGGAATTGTTTTTGAAGACGCTTTTTTAGGGATCGTCGCGGCGATGATCTTTGTGTCGATCCCCTATTATGTGGATGCTGTCCGGGAAGGAATTACACAAGTACCGGAGCGGCTGGAATACGTTGCCCGGACACTGGGGGCTACGCAGTACCAGGCAGTCCGCACAATAACCCTTCCCTTATCCGTACGCCCCATCCTCTCCGGCGCTTTCCTGGCATGGGGCAGGGCGATAGGGGAGTTTGCTGCAATAATCATGATCGCCTATTTCCCTATGGTTGTCTCGACTCTGATCTACCAGCAGTTCACCACTGGAGGACTTGCGGAGAGCAGGAGCATCGCCTTTATTATGCTGGTCACCTGCTTTGTTGTTTTTCTTGTTTTCCGGCTGATTTCCCATCAGTGGGGGAGGAACCATGATCGCACTTGAGAAAGTAGCCCTTGCATTGGGTGAATTCAGTCTTCGTGATATTACTCTACACATCAGCAAAGGTGAATATCTGGTTGTTATGGGTCCCTCCGGAGCTGGAAAGACGGTACTGTTAGAAACTATAGCAGGACTCCGAATACCGGATACAGGAAAAATCACCGTCAACCAACGGGACATGGACGGCGTTCCCCCGGAACATCGTGGCACTGCCCTCGTTTACCAGGATTATTCTCTCTTCCCTCACATGACGGCTTTTGAAAATATCGCCTTCGGTTTGAAGATGCAGAAAAAACCGGCTCCTGAGATCCGTGAGCGGGTGGATTCCCTGCTTGCAGATTTCGGGATTTCATCGCTGAAGGACCGGTATCCCGGCTCCCTGAGTGGCGGGGAGCAGCAGCGGGTTGCAATTGCCCGCGCCCTTGCAGTGCGACCTGAAATCCTCCTGCTCGATGAGCCATTTGCAGCGCTTGACCCCAGGACACGGGAAGAATGTATGCGGATGATGATGCGGGTAAAAAAAAGCCGGAACCTTACCATTCTGCAGGTGAGTCACTCCCGCGAGGAGGCCTATGGTATCAGCGACCGTGTTGCCCTGATTATTGACGGATCTATTGTCCAAACCGGTTCTGCAGAAGATATCTTACTCACTCCTCAAACTGTAGCAGCGGCAAGATATGCGGGTATTGAGAATATATTCAGAGGCAAAGTGCTCAGTTGTGATGGTACATTCTCCAGTCTCGACATTGATGGTTGTCAGATTACCATCAAAGACAAGGCTCCTGTCGGAGAATGGGTGACGATCGGTATTGCCGGAGAATACGTATCTCTTGTTGAGGAACCGCAAGGTACTAGAGACGCGGTCCTGAACACAATATCCGGTATCGTCACGGACATTCTCACGATGGAACATTCTGTGAAAATCCATATTAAGGGTGTTCTCTCGTTGATGGCAGTGATACAACGAAATAGTGGACTTACCCGACTCCCATTGTATGGTGAACATCGTCTCGTTGTCTTTCATCCCGAGGATGCACATCTTTTAGAAGAAGGGGTATGATCTGAACATGCGATCCCTTGTTTACCCTTTCGCGGTTCTCATACTACTGGCTTGTTGGCTATTGGTAATTCAAGGAAGTGCGGTCGTAATGAGTGGAGCTCCAGATCAATATCCAGGAACCGATACGCCTCTCGTACCCTATGTTACATCTACTACTCACAATTCAACAGTTATCAGATGGTATCCCCACAATGTATTCCCTGATAACCTGCTCTATGCCAATGAGTCGTACTACCTTCAAACCGAGTCTTACGATCATGCAGTTACTGTTAACAAAACATCTTCATCTCCTTTGATTTTTCTCACGGGTCTTGAATCAGGGATACGGTATCATTATGCCCTACAATCAGGTCGAAGTATAATCGTTAACAGGACCTTTATGACATTTCCTGAAAATGGGTCATGTTCATTCATTATCTATGGAGACACCCGAGAACAATCACAGTATTTCACCCAAACAGAACGGCACAAGATCGTTGCAGATCGTATCAGCTATGAACCCAACATATCTTTTGTTGTCAATACCGGCGATCTTGTGAGTAATCCGGATGACGCTCAGGAATGGGACAGGTTTTTTAATGCCGGAAAAATGCTGTTTGCAACGACAACGTATTCCGTAGTGCGGGGAAACCACGATTCAAACCTCTCGCTTCTGGAGGTCCTCTTTGGCACAGATGGCATGTATTCATTTGATTGTGGTGATGCACACATAACAGTTATCGATTCAACCGATTATGCCAGATTTTCCCTCACGGAACAGGTCAGTTGGCTTGCAGAAGACCTCGCGTCCACCAACAAATGGAAAATTGTGGTTCTCCATCATCCCCTGTATACTTCTGAGGAAACCCACTTCGGGGGATTCGAGAACCTCCAAAAATTGTTTGAACCGGTATTCATTTCGGGAAAGGTGAGTGTTGTATTCAATGGGCATGTCCATGCATTTGAGAGAATAGAACAATCCGGCATAATGTATATAACTGAAGGACGCGGGGGTGCTCCTGCATACCGGTTAAACGGGACAAAGATGGTTGGTTCCATCAGGAGTCTGGAAAATTCTCTTGGTTACAGCCGGGTTACGATAAATCCGGCAACCGAATCCCTGCAGATTGACGTTATCCAGGTTGCAGATGTTTCACCCGACTTAAGGAATGTAACGCGGGTCTTCTCAATGGATACTGTTATTGATCGGATTGAACTCAAAAAACCTGATCAACAACATAATCACCAGATAATTTCATCAAAAACATTACCGCCCCTATCCCGAGTATTTAGCTGTAAGAATGGCAGTGTTCCCTCCGATGATTCTCTTTCACCTGGACATTTTCCTTCGTGCGTCCTTAGGCTTCTGGTTTGAAAATATTGTTAAACATTTTATTTTAACTTTCAGATTGAATATATCAAAAAATATATGAGAGAACAATCAAGTAACCCTCTGCCTATGAGAGAAAAAATTAATCAGCAAAGATGGGGGTTCAAGGAACGGATCATACAACGACGGTGTATTCTGATTATCCTGCTTGGATTGATCATTTCAACACCAGTCACTGCGGCAACAACACAATTACACATTGTAAAATATGCGAATGACAAGATAACCATTCTGAATGAAACAACGAAGACTTACCAGTGGCTGGAAGCAAACCTGCCAGTGGTGGGTGACGAAACGACACACTATTACAGCCAGGGACCCACGTTTAACGACTTCGACTTATGGGACGATGCAGAATCGCTGAATATTGAAACAAGGGACTGGGGGGCGGTAAAAGGAACTGACCTTAAGGATATCTGTAACCTTATAGGCGGACTGACAGCCGGAGAAACGGTAAAAATTAAGGCAAGTGACGGATTCAGCAAAACATTCCCCTATGAGTATATCTATAGTCCCAATCCGCGTCAGGGAGCGATGGGTATCACATGGTACCGGGCAGATCAGGGATATACCCCTGGTTATAATGATAGTATGCGCCTTGTCATGTTTGCTAATGCAAAAACCAACACCTATGGCTGGAACACGTCAGGCTGGCATGTCTTTGGAAATGCCGATATGCGTGAATGCTGGGCGCCGGCCTATTGGTATAATTATAGCGGAACGTACCCTTCGTCCGGTGGCGTTTCAGTAAAATGGGTTTCTGATATCATCATTTATAGTAACCAAGCCCCTCCGGTTGCGCCTTCAGCAGCTTTCATCTCGGATACACAATCCGGGACAGCACCCCTTACTGTCCGGTTCACTGATCAGTCGAACGGTACGACACCTCTTACCTATGCGTGGGATTTCAACAATGATGGAACGATTGATTCCACTATCCGGAATCCTTCATATACCTACACAACAGCAGGTACATATTCTGTCAATCTCACCGTAACAAACGTTGCAGGCAGTGACTCGGAGCTGAAGACCAATTATATTACAGCAAACCCGGCTCCAATTGCACCACCAGTTGCAGTATTTACCGGTACTCCGGTCTCCGGAACTGCTCCTCTTGATGTCATGTTCACAGACTCTTCTACTGGTACATCCATCACCAACCGGCGCTGGGACTTCGGAGACAATAATATCTCGAACTATGCGGTAGCAACCAACCCCTCACATCGGTATTCCCAAGCAGGAACTTACAGTGTTAACCTTACCGTCACCAACGGTGGCGGGTCAAACTCAAGACTCCGGTCGAATTATATCTCAGTGGGTATACCCCCGTCGGCACCGGTTGCAGCGTTTACCGGAAATCCACTTACCGGTACCACACCTCTTGATGTCATATTCACAGACTCTTCTACTGGAACATCCATCATCAACCGGCGCTGGGACTTTGGAGACGGTAATATCTCGAACTATGCAGTAGCAACCAACCCCTCCCACCGCTATTCTTCTGCAAGAATGTATACGATTAATCTCACCGTCACGAATGCCGGGGGATC
>Ga0326726_10006679_pt1 | contig 10382 bp, 5 predicted proteins | sample MHFenrmetagenome_2_FD_207603 | JGI IMG/M metagenome (GOLD analysis project Ga0326726, IMG submission 207603) | Lab enriched peat soil microbial communities from Michigan Hollow, Ithaca, NY, United States - MHF15MN | ecosystem: Environmental > Terrestrial > Soil > Wetlands > Peat | place: USA... | reverse complement strand
CGTGCGCGGCCTCTGCACCGAATAGATACCCATGAACGAATACACGTCGGCCAGCCCGGCGTAAGCCAAGGCGTACGCCGCATCTTCCTCGATGGCTTTCTGGAAGTGCTCGAGCGCGGTCGTGAGACCACCGTGATACCGGCGCGTCCAGTAGAAGCGTCCTTTCAGATAGCACTGATAGGCCCGGGGGTTCTGCGTCTGCTGGCGAATGAGGGGGCGCCGCGGGAACTCCGCCAGCGTGATTTTCAGACGATCGACCACACAGTGGGCGATTTCGTCCTGCACGGCGAACACGTCCGCCATGAGCCGGTCGTAGCCTTCCGACCAGAGATGACAGCCGTCATCGGCGTTCACCAGCTGTGCCGTAATGCGAAGCCGGTCTCCGGCCTTGCGAACGGTGCCCTCGAGGACTGTATCCACATCGAGCTGCCGGCAGATGCTCCTGATGTCGGTCTGGGTCTGCTTGACGTGAAACGATAATGTTCGAGAAGCCACACGCAGGCCGCGAACCTTGCCCAAGCCGGTCACCAGCTCCTCGGCGAGTCCATTGCAAAAATACTCGAGGTCCTGGTCGGGTCCGAGGTTCTCGAACGGCAGCACCGCGACGGACGGGGTCGTCGAGCGCCGAGGGGCGGCGACCGCACGCGCACCCGACGCACCGCGCGGGTCCTGCGGTTCGAACGCGCTGGCCAGGCTCTGTTGCATCGCACCGCTGCTGCGAAACCGGCGGGCCGGATCGCGCTCGATCGCTCGTTCGATCACCGGCGCCAGCGTCGCCGGCAGATCGGGCCGCAGGTCGGCCAGCGGTGTGAGATGCCGTCGTGTGTGCGCCGATTCGACGGCGCCGGCAGTCTCGCCCTCGACCGGGTATCGCATCGTCAGGAGGTGATACAGCAGGACGCCGATGCTGTAGATGTCGCTGGCGATGGTGGCGGGCTCTCCGTCGAAGAGCTCGGGCGCCAGATAGAGCGGCGTCCCGATGATCCCGCGTTCCGGCGCGCGTTCGGTTCGGATTTCCCCGGCGCCGAAATCCATGAGCACGATGCGGCCGCCGGCTTCGCGCATCACGTTCTGCGCCTTGATGTCGCGGTGCAGGAGGCCGGCTTTGTGCACGGCGGCCACGGCACGACAGACATCGATTCCAATCAGCGCCGCTTCGTAGCCGCCGAGCACGCCGCGCGAAGCGACCTGTTGTTTGAGCGTGAGACCTTCGACCCACTCCATCCACAGACCGACGGCACCTTCATGCTGCTCGGCCCCGTACACGGTGACGACATTCGGATGGCGAACGCGCGCGAGCAGGCGACCTTCCCGGATCACGGCGCCGGTCTGATCGGCGTCGCGCAGAATCTTCAAGGCCACCTCCCGCTCGAGCGCGGGATCCCACGCCAGATACACCGTGCCAAAACGTCCCTGGCCGATCTCGCGGCGGAGCTTTAAGGGCCCCCAGGCGTTCGGCGCTGGCTGGACCCGGTCGGCCGTCTCATCGGCCGCCACCTGGACCGTGGATTCTGAGTTGGTCGCCGCGACATCCGCGAGGAGGCGCAACTGATCTGCTTCGGCGCCGGTGGCCACGGCCGTGCCAAGCTGCGTCAACGGTCTGTCGTCAGCGGACATGATTCACGGCCATCACCCTGAACTCGGAGGCGATTGCTGGCCCATCATACAGACTCGCCATCGATTTCGCAGCCGACCTCTCCAACGAGTTCGCTGCCGCGCTCCAAAGCGGACGACTGACGATTCAACCGTCGGTTATCGAAACGCGGGAAGACTCGCGGCGCGATTTGGGTAGCGAAGGTGCGGCAGCGGGCGCATCGTCCATCGGGAGTCGGAAGCGCCGGATGCCATCATACGAATGAAGGGCGCCGGCCACGGCGCCGGCCGTCGCGACACACCCGATCTCCCCCACGCCTTTCGCGCCGTAGCCGCCGACTTCGTCGGGCACCTCGACCAGGATGACGTCGACCGGCGGCATGTGCTTCGCGCGCACGATACCCATATCGCGCAACGCGAGCGAGTCGGGCCGTCCGTTCGTCGACGTGAAGTTCTCCGACAGCGCGTAGCCGAGCCCCATATGGACGCCGCCCTCCATCTGCTCGGCGCACAGCCTGGGGTTGATCGCGCGGCCGACGTCGTTCGCGACGAGCACGCGCTCGAGCTCGCCTTTCTCGTCCAGAATCACCACCTGCGCGGCATAGCTGAACGTCAGGTGCGTCGTCGGATTCAGCACTGATTCCGGGGTGCCCGGCCGCGTCGTGAAGTTGTAGACGCATTCGCCGTAGTACTCGCGGCCCACAAGCTGCTCGAGAGACGACGATTGCAGATCCGCCACCAGCTGTTGCGACGCCTTCTGCGCCGCCGCGCAGCTGAGGGTCGTCGCGCGCGACGCCCACGTCTCGCCGCATTTCTCACCGAGTTCGTGGTCCCAGCGAATCGTGATCATGTCCGCCGGAAACCCTGTTTCCTCGCACACGGCCTGAATGGTTGCGGTGTAGACGCCCTGCCCCATTTCCGTATAGCCGTTCAGGACCTCAATTCGCGGTCCGGGCACGATCCGCAACTTTATGTATCCACCTTCGATGGTGCCGTTGCCGAGGCCGGTGCTCTTGATGCCGCAGCCGATGCCCTTGTACTTCGCGCTCTTGTAGACCTTCTTCACCGACTCGAGCGTCTCACGGACGCCGCGCACGCTCTCGCGCATGATCTGGCCGGTGCCGAACGCATCGCCGGGATTGAGGATGTTACGGTCGCGGATGTCCCAGCCGTCGACGCCGACGCGCTCGGCGAGGAGGTCCATGATGCCTTCCATCGCGAACTGCGCCTGGTTGCTGCCGAAGCCGCGCATCGCGCCGGCGTTCGGGTTGTTCGTGTACACGGCCTTTGCTTCGACGTCGACGTTCGGAATCCGGTACACACCGGTCGAGTGGCACGCCGCGCGAAGCGCGCACTTCGCGCTCGTCGTGTGGTAGCCGCCGGCGTCCGCGACGATCCGCGATCGCAGCGCGAGCAGTCGCCCGTCCTTGTCGGCGCCGACGGTCAGCTTCACGTTCATCGCGTGGCGCTTGACGTGATGCTGCGTGGACTGCGGACGCGTGAGCACGGCTTTCACCGGCTGCTGCAGGAGCAGGGCGGCCACCGCGGTCTGCCCCTGAATCGACAGCTCCTCTTTCGCGCCGAACGCGCCGCCGCTCGCGGCCAGGGCGATCTCGACCTTCGCGGGATCCAGATTCAGGATCTTCGCGATCTGCGCGTGGTCGTACACCGACCCCTGGCTTTGCGCGTGGACCTTCACGCCGCCGTCCGGCCGGGGCACGGCCAGACAGGATTCCGGCTCGAGGAACGCGATGTCGATCGGCTGCGTGTCGAACGTCGCGTCAATTACATAAGCCGCGCTTTCAAGCGCGGCATCAACATCCCCGCGTGAAAACGCCGTGGTCGGCTGGAGCACGTTCGACGGCCTTGGCGCGAAGGTGCCCTCGGGATGCACGAGCGGCGCGCCCGGCGCGAGCGCCTTGAACACATCGGTGATCGGCTCGAGCACCTCGTAGTCAACGCGTACTTTCGCCGCCGCCTGCCGCGCATGAAACGCCGTGTCGGCGACGACCATTGCGAGGAAGTCGGCGACGCAGCACGTCAGCTCGCCTTCGGCCACGAACACGGGCTGATCCGGATCGTTGAGGCCGGTCCCGCGGTTTCCTGGAACATCGGCGGCCGTGAACACGCGCGCGACGCCCGGCATCCCGGCGGCCTCGTTCGTATGAATTTTCAGAACCCGCGCACGCGGATGCTCGGCGAGCACCATCGCGCCATGCAGCATGCCGGGCACCCGCATGTCGTCGACGAACGGGATTTCGCCGAGCGCTTGTTCGAGTCCTTTGTGGCGCGGGATGGATTGACCGACGCCTGAGCCGTTGGTCCGCTTCGTGTCCGCGTTCAGGTGGACCTTACGACTACGCCCGAACTCCTCACCGAAATACGAATGACGGCGAGGCTCGGTGCGCGTCAACGTGCCGCCGTTCCTGCACGCCTCGCCCGCGGTTTGAATCGAGTCGAGGATGCGGCCGTATCCCGTGCAGCGGCACAGGTGGCCGTCGAGCGCCTTCGCAACGGCCCGGCGATCATCGGTCTGCCCGCGCTCGACGAGCGACGCCGCGCGGACGATGATGCCCGGAATGCAGAAGCCGCACTGCACGCCGCCTTCGAGGAGGAACGCTTCGCTGATCACCCGCCGCGTGCCGTCGGGCAGGCCTTCAACCGTGACGACGTCGCGGCCGGCCATCTGCTCGGGCTTACGGAGGCACGACAAGGCCGGCGTGCCGTCGACCATCACGAGACAGCAGCCGCACGTCCCTTCCGGCGCGCAGCCGTCTTTCGCCGACACGACGCCGCATTCCTCGCGCAGGACCTCGAGGAAATGCATCCCCGGCTCGTACGAGGCGACAACCGGTTTCCCGTTTAGATTGAACCTGATACTCGGCATTCGGATCGCTCGTGCATGGTATCATCCCGACCTTTCGGACATGAAAGAGGCAGACCTGCCGTGGAACGGAGGCCCATATGGATCAACCCTGGAAAACAGACAAATGGTTCACGAGCCCGTGGTGCTATCTGCCCGAGGTTCGGAAAAACGAGACGTTCGCGCCGAAAATCAAGATTCACGACGTCACGCTGCGCGACGGCGAACAGCAGACCGCCGTGGTCTTCCGCCGCGAAGAAAAAGTCGCCATCGCGAAGCGGCTCGACGCGCTCGGCATTCACCGCATTGAAGCCGGCATGCCGGCGGTGTCGCCGCAGGACAAGGCGGCGATTGCCGACATCGCCGCGCTTGGACTCAAGGCCGAGGTCTTCGCCTTCGCGCGCTGCATTCCGGAAGAGATCAAGGTCGTCAAGGAGGTCGGCTGCAAGGGCGTGGTCGTCGAGATTCCCGCCAGCGATCACATGATCAAGAACGCGTACGGCTGGAGCGTCGACCGCGCGATGAAGGCGTCGATCGACACCACGCTGGCGGCAAAGGAAGCCGGCCTCTACACGGTCTTCTTCACGATCGACGCGACGCGCACGGAACTCAATCGCTTCCTCGACATCGTCGAACAGGTCGCGACCGAAGGCCACATGGACGCGCTGACGATGGCGGATACCGTCGGCGTGTGCACGCCCGACGCGGTGAGCTACGCCGTGCGCAAGGTGATCGATCGATTGAAGAAGCCGGTCGAGATCCACTGCCATCAGGACTTCGGCCTCGGCGTCGCGAACACGATCGCCGCGCTGCAGGCCGGCGCGTCGGTCGCGCACACCACCGTCACGGGCCTTGGCGAGCGCGCGGGCAACGTGCCGATGGAAGACGTCGTGATGTCGCTGCTCTGCCTGTACGGCAAGGACCTCGGCATCCGCACGGAGCAATTCTGCGAGGTGTCGAAGTTCGTGCTCGACCTCGCGAAGGTGTCGGTGCCGCCGAACCGTCCCATCGTCGGCGACAAGCTCTATGAGGTGGAGTCGGGCATCATCGCCGGCTGGGTGCGCATGGCGCGCAAGGACAACCCGCTCGAGTACGTGCCGTTCTCCGCCGACCTCGTCGGCCAGAAGCCGGTCAACATCGTGCTCGGCAAGAACAGCGGACCGCCGTCGATCGAGGAGTGGTGCGAGAAGCTGGGCGTCAAGGCCAGCGAGGAAGAACGCATGGCGATGCTGCAGCAGGTGAAGGCGAAGAGCTTCGAGAAGAAGGATCTGCTGACGGCGGACGAGTTCAAGACGATCGTCGAGCGCGTGTTGCAGAAGGCGGCCGTGTAGATCGTTGCACGCCAGCGTCCTGCGGGTCCTGTCCGCGAACAGCCCCACCGGGTGCTCGCCAGAAAGGCCCTGCTCACGGGAGACGGCTCCGCGCCCGGCGGGGCGCCCCGTTCGCGGCCACCCGCCTGCTCGCTGATGTGCAACGCCACGAAGACGCTCACCCACGCGGCGTTTCGGGCGTTCCATGCAAGAGCCGGCTCACGACACTTGGCAGGCACAATTCGATGGTCATAGATACTGGCGAGGTCGTGTTGCGACCTTATGAGCGTCGTGACCGCGGACCACTCATTGCCCTGCTGGGGCAACCAGATCTGATGGCCCTTGTGCTCGAGGAGCGCGCGTTCAATCGGGCCGAAGCGGAGGACTTCATCGACGCACATTTTCGAACGGATGGCCCACTTGGTTACGAGACCGTGAGCCTGAAGCCGACCGACGAAGCGATCGGCTTCTCCGGCTTCCGTGCGTGCCGGTATCTCGATGGGGACGACATCGAATTTGGCTGGGTCATTGCGAAGGAACATCATGGGCGCGGCTTCGCCACAGCACTCGGGCAGGGCCTCATTCTTCACGCGCTCGGATCGTGGCGACTGCCACGGGTTCTTGCCGCCTGCAACCCGCTCAACCGTGCATCCGAGCACGTTCTTCGCGACAAGCTGCAAATGAGGTTCGAGCTGGACGTCGAACCGAAGCCGGGCCTCCGCCGACGTGTGTACTCGGCGGCCCGCTGATGCGCTTCGTAGTTCGACCCATCGAGAGCAATCACGAGTCCGTTCACAAAGCCGTCCTCGAGTCGCTCATCGCGTTCAACGACGCGCAGGCCGGCCAGAGCGGTTACCAGCCGGTGGCATTTGCGATTGAGGACGAGTACGGCCGGATGATAGGCGGGTTGTCCGGAGGCACCGCGTACGGCTGGCTGTTCGTCGAGCTGCTGTTCGTGCCGGAGCCGCTTCGCGGACAGGGCGTCGGCACGGAGCTGATACGCCGCGCGGAAGCAGACGCCGTCGCTCGCGGATGCCACAGCGCCTGGCTGGATACTTTCGAATTCCAAGCGCGCGGGTTCTACGAGCGTCTGGGCTACACCTGCTTTGGCGAGTTAAAGAACTATCCCGCCGGACCGCGCTTCTTTATGAGCAAGCGCCTCGCACGTTAGGGCGCCGCACACCCCACGACCTCGAGCGGACGCTGTTAACCGGGAACATGCCTGACACGTAACACGTTGTTAAAGGCTATGACCTACCGGCAAGCGACCCGGCTGTTCGTCTCCTGCATGGCCGTCCTCTGCTTCGTGTCGTTCTACACGTCGAAGGTCGGATATCAGACGACCACGAAAGACGCCATCATCTACTGGGGGATGGCATTCGGCGGCGCGCTGTTCCAGTTCAGCACCTTCTGGTTCCTTGCCGAGTACTTCGCGCGCGGAACCAGGAAAGAGCGCTTGCGTTACGGGGCCATCGCCGGGGCGATTTGCGTGCTCGTCTTCTGGTTCTCGACGCAGTGGAGCGTCGTGGCGATGGGTGGCAAAGACGCGGTCAGCACCCACATGCAGCGGACGCTGGCCGCGGCGGAGATGCAGGGGCTTCGTCTCTACCGCCGCGCGGCGACTGAGGCCAACCTGGGACCCCAGCTGCAGACGCTCTCGCAGAACTTCACCGATCTCGCCAGACGGGAAGCCGGCGGCGCATTCTCGGGCCTGCGGGGCGAGGGCGATGTCGTGGCGACGTTACGCAACACGAGCGAGCTGTTTGCGAACCTCGCAGGCTCCGTCCAGGGCGCAGACAAGGAATCGCGCCAGGAGTACGACCGCGCACGCGAGCTCATCGGCCTGGCGCGGGCATCGGCGGCCCGGATGGAGGGCGCGGACATCTCTGAGGGCGACGAGGTTCGTAAGAACAACCTCGAGTTCGCCAAGCACCTCGGCGACATCAACGCGGTCATGGCTCGCATGGCGCAGACCTCGTCGGTCGGGTTCATTCGCGAAGTGAACAGGAACCTGACGTCGTTGACCATGTCGGCGAAGGCGGACGATCGGCTCGAACAGAAGGCGGCCGTCGAGCGCCTGAAAACGCTCGTCGATGGCGCGCAAGCGGTCATCGGCCGGATCACCAGCGCGGGGGACAGCGACGACACGAACGTGGAGATCTTCACCATGCTCTCCACGCAGGGGGCCGTCTGGAAATACTGGCGGGACATCCTCTACGCCTGGGCCGGCGCGACCACGCTGGACTTCGCGCCGCTGTTCTTCATGATCCTGCTGGCGATCGCGTACGACCGCCAGAATCGAGAGCAGGACGACGGTGAGGGCTTCTGGCGGCGACCGGCGCCCCGAGATGAGGCGTCAGACAGGCCCGCGCGACTGGCGTAATCCATTCCTAACCACGAAGACACAAAGGCACGAAGAATCTGCCTTCGTGGTTAATGCCGTCAAGGCGCGGGCACAATCTCCACTACAGCAAGGTTCCACTGATCGGCGGTGGGCGCGACATCATTGACCGTCACGCTCGTGCCGCTCGCCGGAATCGCAGGAACGATCCGCTGCACCCAGTACGTATCGTCGACGGGCGCCAGGAACTGGTGCACCAGCGCCTGATTGGGCCCGACGGTCCTCGAAATCGCATGGTTCCAGTCGTTGCCGACGCCGAAGACCAATGAGTTGTTTCTCGTGGTCACGAGCGTCGCACTCGGGGCTCCGGAGTTCGCACTCCTCACCTTGGTCGCGCCGATGGCGCCTGCGCCGTTGACGCCCGATGTATCAACGCCCTTGAAGCTCACCACGGTCAACGACGACTCGAACGATTTCGAGAGCGTCGCGGTCACAGAGACGTTCGTGAGGATCGCTGGCGCAAACGCGCGCCAGATCTCGGCGCCGCCCAGCGCGGCGTTGGAACGCGCCACCAGCTGCCAGGTCAACCCGCCGCCGGTCACTTTGGTGACTGTGTTCTTCCCGCCGCCCGCCGGTGGGCCGTCCACCGACACGAAAGCCAGCAAGAGCTCGTTCGCGCTCGTCGTCGAGAACGTGCCGGTCTTGACGGTTGTCTTCGGAGTGCCCTGGTCGCCCGACACGGTGACATCGGTCTGCGGTGCGGCGGTCGCCGCGATCGTGATCGTGACCGTCGCAACGGCCGAATCGTCTTTCCCGTCGTTGGCTTTGTAGGTGAAGCTGTCAGTTCCAGAGAAACCCGCAGCCGGTGTGTAGCTGAACCCGCCGTTGGCGCTGAGGGTGAGCGCGCCATGCGCGGGCGGCGTGACCAGGACTGCGGTCAGCGCGTCTCCGTCCGCATCCGTATCGTTCGCCAGCACACCAGGCGCAGCGATGGTCAGCGGCGTGTCCTGCGGGCCGCTGTAGCTGTCGGCCACTGCCACCGGCGGGTGGTTGGGCGGCACCATCCCATAGCCGATCGTCACGTCATCGACCGCCGGCGTCGTGTTCGGGTCGGCGCTCGCGAGGTCCACGCGGTACTGCGCGTATCGCGACCGGCCACCGATGGCGCCGCCCGGCTGCGCGATGGGAGCAAAGGCGCTCCAGCTCGCGTCGGGCACCGGTGTGTCGCCGTGGCGCGCGAAGAAGGCCGCGCTCGTGCCCGCCGGTATTTCCGTCGTCCACGACAGCCCACCCCAGTCGACCGCCTGCGCCGCGTCGAAGACCCGCGAGACAAACGTGCCGGCCGCTGTGTACGGCGACATGCGGATCCAGTCCACCGAGACGCTGCCGGATCCCACCGCGACGTCACTCGCGAGCGGACGAAGCGGCCCGGCAATCGCGATCGCGTGCGTGGCGACCACGCTGCCATCCACCGAGTACACGACCGCCGTCGCTGTCCAGTCGATGCGGAACCGGTGCGGCGATCCCAGAAGCGACCCGGCGATTGGCGTGTCGATGCTCGCGCCGCCTGAGTTGGTCCGGGCGAACAGCGCCCCGCCGTTGAACGTGCTGAAGATGGCCCACGGCGCCGCGTCGAGCGTGTCGGCGAAACCCACGTGCTGGAACGGTGCGCCGCCGAACGTCGCCACGAATTCGAGCGAGCGTCCCGCCGCGAAATTCGCGATGGTTCCGGCCCGCGCGCCGTCGACGATGAGGGCGCCGCCGGAGACCGTTGCGGTTCCACCCGGGTTCCAGGCCGTGGACGACCAGTCCACTGGCAACGAAGACCCGGGGAATTCAGAGCCCGCCGCCGGACTCAGCATCACCTCGCCGTCAGCGGTCTGCGCGATGTACTCCTGACCGTCGGTCGTGCCGGCGCCGAAATCGGCCACGGTCGTGTCGGTTGCGGCGAACTGCGTCGTCGGCATCGTGAACGACAGGATCGCGGATGCCGCGGTGTTTCCGGCGGCGTCGGCCGAGGTGACCCGGTAGAAGTACGTCGTCTGCGGCGCCAGCCCCGTCAGCGTCACGCTGTGTGCAATCGTCGAAGATGAACCCACGGCGTGGCTGGTGAGCGCGGACGCCGAGAGGCCGTAGTCGACGCGCGAGTCGGCCGGCTCGTCGGTGGTCCACGTAATTGTGGCCGTGTTGCCGAGCCCCGGCGTCGCGGTCACACCGGAAATCACCGGCGGCGTGACGTCGACGGCGTAGGTCGCCGCGTAGCTTCCGGCCGCGC
>Ga0326726_10006678_pt1 | contig 10383 bp, 10 predicted proteins | sample MHFenrmetagenome_2_FD_207603 | JGI IMG/M metagenome (GOLD analysis project Ga0326726, IMG submission 207603) | Lab enriched peat soil microbial communities from Michigan Hollow, Ithaca, NY, United States - MHF15MN | ecosystem: Environmental > Terrestrial > Soil > Wetlands > Peat | place: USA... | reverse complement strand
ATGACGATCGATCTGTCCGGCTGCTCGCCCGAGCGCGAGGGCGGCGCAAACTCGCGCACGTATGCCGGCGCGTACATCGCGTACAAGGCTCTCACGACGCCGCGCGAGCCGCTGAACGAGGGCGCGTTCTCGGCGCTGAAGGTCATCATCCCCGAAGGCAACATGATGATGGCGCGCTACCCCGCGTTCATGGCCGGCTGGAGCATGCCGCTGCCGACGGTCGTCGACACGATCTTGCTCGCCCTCGCGAAGGCCATTCCCGACCGCATTCCGGCCGCGCACAGCGGCTCGCTCGGCGCGGCACTCTCGTACTCGGGCCGCGACCGCGAGCACAACCGCGACTTCGTGCTGATGAGCATCGAGTCCGGCGGCTGGGGTGGGCGTTGCGACGCCGACGGCGAGGACGTATCGATGTCCGTGTGCCAGGGCGACGTGCGCAACGCGCCGATCGAGAACATGGAGCTCAAGGGCCCGGTCGTGGTCGAGGAGCGCGCGCTGCGCCCGGACTCGGGCGGCGCGGGCGCGTTTCGCGGCGGGCTCGGCGTGCGCACGCGGATTCGCACGCTCGCGGAGGGTCGCGTGAACGTCGCGGGCGGCGACGGCGGGCGGCTCACGTGCCCGCCGTGGGGTTTGCTCGGTGGCGGTCCCGGCGTAACCGCCACCACGCTCGTGAAGGCGCCGGGGGACAAGGAGTTCCATGTCCCTAAGAGTCAGCCGCTGACTTGGCCAGCCGGAACGGAAGTGCTGTACATGACGGCGGGTGGCGGCGGCTGGGGCGAACCGCTCGAGCGCGATATCAGCCGCGTGCTGCGCGACGTGCGCGAAGGCTACGTGTCGGCCGACAAGGCGCGCGAGCTCTACGGCGTGGTGCTCGGCGCGGACGAGAGCGAGGTCGACGCGGCCGCGACGCGTGCGCTGCGCGCGCGGTTGAAGGCGAGCGCGACCGGAGCGAAATCATGACGGCGAATCTGTCCGCGGCGGAAATCCCGATCCGGGCGCGCAGCGTCGAGCGGCGTCAGGGCGTCGTGCGCGCGTGGCTCGCGGCGAACGATCTCGACGCGGTTGTAGCGTACGGCTCAGGCCTGCACGCGTTCACGGGCACGAATCCCGCGTGGTATCTCGCGGCGTTCAAGCAGATCGGGCCGCATGCGGCCGTGATCGTGCCGCAGCGCGGCGAGCCGTTGCTGATCATGACGCCCGCCTGGGACGCGCCGCGCTACCGCGAACGCGCGACGATGGAGTTTCTCGCCGTGGCGTCGGAAGAGTTCCTCGCGACGGTGGCCGCGGAGCTGAAGCGCCGCAGTTTTCGCGGCGGCAAGGTGGCAGTGGCCGGCGGCAACCTTCAACCTCGTGCGATCGCCGAAGCGTGGCCCGGCATGCTCGGCAGTACGCCGCCGAGCGCGGAGAAGCTGATCGTCGACACGTCGAAGATCCGCGACGAGTGGTCGCTGAACTGCACACGTCGCGGCGTTGCGATCGCGGAACGCGGCTACGACAACCTGCTGAAGACCACGACTCCCGGCATGCGCGAGTACGAGCTGGCGGCGAATCTCGAGACCTCGATGCGCGAGCAGGGTGCGGAGGACAACTTCCAGCTGATGTCGGCGTCGCAGCACAACCAGGCCGGGCACTTCCCGACCGATCGCGTGCTCGAGCGCGGCGACCTGATCCTGGCCGAGATCACGCCGGCCGTCGAAGGCGAATTCATCCAGATCTGTCGAAGTTGCGTGCTAGGCACGCCGACGCCGCTGCAATACGAGAAGTTCGCGTTGCTGCGCGGGGCGCTCGAGGCCGGCATGCGCGCCGCGAAGCCCGGCGTATCGGTCACCGAGATCGTCAACGTCATCAATGGGCCAATCGCAGCGGCGGGCTACGAGCGTTACTGCAAGCCGCCGTTCATGCGCACGCGCGGCCACAGCATGGGCCTCGGCTCCATGGAGCCCGAGATCGCACCGGGCTACGAGCACCACATGCAGGAGAACATGGTGTTCGTCATGCATCCGAACCAATACATCCCGGAGACGGGCTACCTTATGTGCGGCGAGCCCGTGATCATCACACCCGCCGGCGCCGTGCCGCTCACGAGCCGCATGGGCGAGCTCGGCGCGATCGGCTGAAGGGGACAGCGATGATCAGCATGGAACCGGTGTTGAAACGCGGCTACTCGTCGTGGGATCGCGCCGTGCTGCCCGACGACGAGTTCGCGCTGCGCGTGGACGGCGTGCGGCACGCGCTGCGCGAAGCGCGCCTGCGCGCGCTCGTCGTCGTGAACTACAGCCTGCTCGGCGTCATGGTCGACTACGCGGACATGGCGTATCTGTCGGGGCTCCAATCCGGCGGCGCGCTGCTGGTGCCGCTCGAAGGCGAGCCCGCGTTCGTGAGCTTCGGTGGCGGCCGGGAGCTCGCGTTCATGCGCGCGCTGACCTGGTTGCCGATCGTGCCGGGAGCGGGCAAAGCGTTCGAGCTGCTGCCGAGCGAGCTCAAAGCGCGCGGTGTCGCGGGCGGCAGGATCGGTGTCGTCGGAATTTCTGGTCTTGCGCCGACGGTCGTCGCGCGGATTCGCGATACGCTGGCGGGCTTCGAGCTCGTGCCGTTCGATGCCGAGCTGCGCGCGCTGCGCGCCGTCAAACGGCCGCGCGAGCTGCTCGCGATGCAGATAACGCAGGGCATCGTGGACGCGGCCGTGGCGGCAGGCGTCGCCGCGTTCGCGGCCGGCGGCGATAACCGTGCCGCGATGCTCGAAGCGGAACGCGCGGCGCGTGCGTTGAAGGCGCGCGACGTCCGCGTGCTCGCGAGCATGGGCGGCCCCGAGTTGCGGCCGTGGGAAGGGCGGCTCGACGGCCGGCACGCGCCGCTGCGGCTCTGGGTGGCCGCGCAGTATCAGGGGTATTGGGCCGAAGCGGCTGCCACGGAGCCGCTGCCGCGCGAAAACGCGGCCGGCAAGGCGGTGCGTGCGATGCGGGCGGCGGTTCGCGCGGGCGTCACGGCCGGCGAAGTGGCGGCGGCCGGCGTGGCGGTTCTGCCGTCGTCCGCCGTCGACTCCGCGCTCTCGTACGGGCTCGGCGGCACGATCGGTCTCGCGCACGCGGAAGGAATTGCAATCGTGCCGCGCAGCACGCAGCGGCTCGTCGCGGGCAGCGTCGTGGCGCTGCGCGTGCACGTTGGCGAAGCGCCGCACGCGTCGCTCGCGAGCACGTCGGTGGTGGTCGGCCCCGAAGGCGCGGCGCCGCTCGGCGCAACGCGTCTGGCCGACTAGCCCGTCTCCTCGTCGATGTCCGCGGGCTCTGGGAACAGCGCATGGCTGCACATCAGGTCCACGAGCCGCACGTGGCTCACGATCACAGGGTCGTATTCGATCCGCAGTCGATGGCGCGCGGTTTCGTAGCAGACGTCCCGGATGCCGGCTTCCGTCAGAAGCTCGTCGCGGATCGAGCTGGCGTCGAGCCGACCATAGTCCTCGCAGAGCACCGCATGAACGACATTCACAGGCGCGGTCCTCGTGAGGCGGGGCCGTAAGTCTACGACTTTGGCGGGGTGCACGAAGTAGGTACTAATACCTAACGTAATGGCACCTCGCCGGTGCGGAAATATACGCCATGCAGCGGCAAACGCAGATCCACATTTGGTACGTCATCGCGGCCGTTCTCGCGGTGATCTGGTTGCGCGATCTCTGGGTCGCATCGCAGCGCGTGGAGGAGATCAGCTACAGCGCATTCGAGCAGGCGCTCAAGGACGACCGAATCGAGAGCGTCGAGGTCGACGGCGCGATGCTGCGCGGCACATATCGGAAGCCGACGGCGGAGGGCGCCGAGCGGTTCGTCACGCCGCGCGTCGATATCGATCTGGCGCGCGAGCTTGCCGACCACAAGGTCGAGTTTCGCGGCGTGGCGAACAGCGGTTTGCTGCGCGACGTGCTCTCATGGGTCTTGCCGGCGCTCGTATTCTTCGCGATCTGGATGTTCGTGTTCCGGCGCATGGCCGGTCGCGATGGCCTCGGCGGCATGATGGCCATCGGCAAGAGCAAGGCGCGCGTGTACGTCGAGACCGAGATCAAGGTTACGTTCGAGGACGTGGCCGGCGTCGACGAGGCGAAGACCGAGCTGCGCGAGATCGTGGAGTTCCTGAAGGATCCGCAGCGCTACGGGCGGCTCGGCGCGCGGGCGCCGAAGGGTGTGCTGCTCGTGGGCCCGCCCGGCACCGGCAAGACGCTGCTCGCGCGCGCGGTTGCGGGCGAGGCCAACGTGCCGTTCTTCTCGATCAACGGCTCGGAATTCGTCGAGATGTTCGTCGGCGTCGGCGCCGCGCGCGTGCGCGATCTGTTCGACCAGGCACGCCAGCGCGCGCCGGCCATCATCTTCATCGACGAGCTCGACGCGCTGGGCCGTGTGCGCGGCGTGCCGGGCATCGGCGGCCACGACGAGAAGGAGCAGACGCTGAACCAGCTGCTGGCCGAGCTCGACGGCTTCGATTCGCGCGGCGGACTCGTGCTGCTCGCGGCCACGAACCGACCCGAGATCCTGGACCCGGCCCTGCTGCGCGCCGGCCGTTTCGACCGCCAGGTCCTCGTCGACCGGCCCGACAAGGCGGGCCGTGTCGCGATTCTTGGCGTACACATGCCGAAGGTCAGAGTGGCAGCCGGCGTGGATGCCGCGCAGATCGCCGCGCTGACGGCCGGCTTCTCGGGCGCGGATCTCGCGAATCTCGTGAACGAAGCTGCGCTGCTCGCGACGCGCCGCGGCGCGGACGCCGTCGGCGCGCAGGACTTCATGGAGGCCATCGAACGCATCGTGGCGGGTCTCGAGAAGCGCAACCGACGCCTGAGCGAGGCGGAACGCAAAATCGTCGCGTTCCACGAGATGGGGCATGCGCTCGCCGCGCTCGCGCAGCCCGGCGCCGACCCCGTTCACAAGGTGTCGATCATTCCTCGCGGCATCGGCTCGCTGGGTTACACGATCCAGCGGCCGACGGAGGACCGGTTCCTGATGACGCAGCAGGAGCTCGAGGGCAAGCTCACGGTGCTGCTCGCGGGCCGGGCGGCCGAGTATCTCCAGTTCGGCGAGCTGTCGACGGGAGCCGCCGACGATCTCGCGAAGGCGACCGAGATCGCTCGCAGCATGGTGACGCGCTACGGCATGGACCCGAAGCTGGGTCATGCCACCTACACCACCGAGCATCCGACGTTCCTCGGCATGCCGCCGGCCGCGACGGGCGACACGTTCAGCGACGAGACGGTCGCTGCCATTGACACCGCCGTGAGACAGATCGTGGCTGCCGCATTCGACCGGGCCACGGCCGTGCTCGCGCGCTACCGCGCGGTGCTCGAGAAGGGCGCGGCGCGGCTGCTCGATCGCGAGACGCTCGATCAGTCCGATCTCGACGAGTTGCGCGCGGCCTTGAACCTGCCGAAGGAAGCGCCGGCCGCGCATGCGGCGAAGACCGGCTGAGCGGTGTCGCTCAACGCAGCGCGGAAGAATCGATGACGCGCACGCCGCACGTTTCGAGCGCGCGGCGCACGGCGCCATCGCTCGCGGGATCGACCGGCCGCGTGAGATCCCAGACCACGCTGGTCGCGAAGCCGAGCGCCGCCGCATCCTCCGCAGACCAACGCACGCAGTAGTCGCGCGCGAGCCCGCAGATCGCGACGGCCGTGATCCCGCAGTCGCGCAAGTACCCCGCCAGGCCCGTCGGTGGCCGCTGGCCATGCGCGTCGAAGTTGTTGCGAAAGCCGCTGTAGGAATCGACGGCGGGGTCCGTTCCCTTGCGCACGATCGCGCGCACGGCTGTCCACGGCAGGCTCGGGGCGAGCTCGGCGCCGCTCGAGCCCGCCACGCAGTGATCGGGCCACAGCACCTGCTCGCGGCCGTACAGCGTGATCACGTCGAACGACCGATGGGGCGGGTGCTGACTCGCGAACGAAATGTGCCGCCGCGGGTGCCAATCTTGCGTCGCAACGATCGTGCCGAAGGTGCCGCTCCGCATCAACTTTGCGATCGGCGCGAGGAGCGCGTCGCCGTCGGCCACGGCCAGCGCGCCGCCCGGCAGGAAGTCGGGTTGCAGGTCGATGACGAGTAGCGCTGCGGAGCTCGGTTGCGACATCGCGGTAGCGGGGTCAGTGGAACTCGGCATCGACGCGCGCCGCGAGTGCGACGAGCTCGGCCGAGATGTCGACGCGGTGTTCCGCGTGAGTGTCGAGCCCGCGCAGAACGGGTGGCAGCGCGCTGAGCTCGGTCGCGGTGTGGCGGCGAATCGCGTCGAGTGTCGGCAGCGGCGCAACCAGCTGGCCGGCGCGGAGCACGGCCGAGAGCAACGGGTCGCCGCTCGGCGGCTCGCTCGCGGCCGCGACTGTGTCGCGCTCGAGCTCGCCGCGCGAATTTCGATGCCGGTATACCTGCTTCGCACCGGGCCACGTGGCCTTGCCGGCCGAGCGCTTGCGCCGCGGCCGGCCCGCATACTCCTGCAGCTTGTACGCGCAGTCGAGAGCGGGGCAGTCGTCGGCAACGTCTAGGCTCGTGCCGATGCCGAAGCCGTCGATCGGCGCGCCGCCCACGACGAGCTTCGCGACGCTGTGCTCGTCGAGGCCGCCGCTCGCGAAGATGCCGATCTCGCGCAGACCCGCGGCGTCGAAGATCGCGCGCACACGGCGCGCGAGCGCCGCCAGATCGCCGCTATCGAGCCGCACGGACGCGATCTTCCTGTCCGTGCGCCGGCGCGCCAGCTCGACGACGCGATGCGCGGCCGTCTCGGTGTCGTAAGTGTCGATCAGCAGCGTGATGGCGCTCTGGTGCGAATCGAGAAAATGCTCGAACGCGCCGCTCTCGGTGTCGTGCGCCTGGACGAACGAGTGCGCCATCGTTCCGAACACCGGAATGCCGAAGCGTGGGTGTGCGAGCATGGTGGCGGTGCCCGCGAAGCCGGTCAGGTAGCTCGCGCGCGCGGCGTAGAGTGCCGCCTCGCTGCCGTGCGCGCGGCGCATGCCGAAATCCACCAGCGTTTTGCCGGGCGCCGCGAGCACGCAACGCGCCGCCTTCGACGCGATCGAGGTCTGGAAGTGGAGCAGGTTCACGAGCCGGCTCTCGACGAGCTGCGCCTCGGGTAGCGGCGCCGTCACACGCAGCAGCGGCTCGTTGCCGAACACCACAGTGCCTTCGGGTATGGCGTGCAAGTCGCCCGTGAAGCGCAGCATGCCGAGCCAATCCAAGAACGGCTCGCGAAACAGCCCGGTCGCGCGCAATTGCGCCAGATCTTCGCTCGTGAGATGCAAGTCGCGCAGATAGTCGACGGCTTGCTCGAGCCCGGCCGCGATCAGGAAGTTGCGGGTAGGCGGCAGGCGGCGAACGAACAGCTCGAACGTGGCCGGTGCGAACATCCGGCGGTCGAAGTACGCCTGCAGCATCGTGAACTGATACAGGTCGGTCAGCAGCGGGCTCACGCGCTCGATCGGGGTTCGCGCGGCTTTCGCACTCGTTTGCGGTGTCGGCATTGCCGCAGCGTAAGGGAGCGCCGCCGATCCCACTAGATACGTAGCTGCCGCAACGGCGCCCGGAGCGGCCGGTCCCTCGGTTTCTACGAGCTGGCGCGATCCGTGGGCGGCTCTACGCTGTTGCCATGCGCGCGATAGTCAAAACTCGAAGCATTGTTCTCGGCGCGGCGCTGGTCGCCGCTACGTTGCTCGCGTCGGGTTGTGCGATGACCCCGGTCATCTGGACGAAGCCCGACTCGACGGCCGGGCTGGTTTCCACCGATCTCTCCGAGTGCCATCAACTGGCGCACGACGAGATGTGGCGCAGCGGCTGGGAGCGAAACTGGCCGCCGGGCTTCTACGACCCGCGGTTCATGCCGCCGTTCTACCACAACCCGCGGCCGTTCTGGCTCGACTTTCCGATGTCGATCGAGCGCGAGCAGGCGTTGATAGATTTCTGCATGCATTCGAAGGGCTACCACCTCGAGCGGTTGCCGTACTGAGCGGCGGCATGGCCAGGATCTTCCGCGATCGCGAGGAGGCCGGCCGGGAGCTCGGCATACGGCTCCGCGCGCTCGAACTCGGCAGGGATTTGCTCGTGCTCGGTCTGCCGCGAGGCGGTGTGCCGGTGGCGTGCGAGGTGGCGGCCGCGCTCGCCGCGCCGGTCGACGTGCTGGTCGTGCGCAAGCTCGGCGCACCGCACAACCGCGAGCTCGCGGTCGGCGCCGTCGCGTTCGGCGGCGTCACGGTCTACAACGACGCGTTGCTGGAGATGCTGAACCTGACCGAGCAGGATCTCGAGCCCACGCGCCGCAGCGAGCTCGCCGAGCTAGAGCGGCGCGAGCGCGCGTACCGCGGTGGCGCGGCGCCGCTCGCGGTCACGAACAGGACGGTGATCCTCGTCGATGACGGCGTGGCAACCGGTGCCACGATGCGCGCGGCCGTGCTCGCGACGCGGCGCTTGCAGCCGCGGCGCATCATCGTAGCGGCGCCGACGGGCGCGAGCGATTCGCTCGAGCTGCTCGAGAAGGTGGCGGATCAGGTGGTCGTGCTGGAGACGCCCGAGCCGTATTACGCCGTGGGCGCCTGGTACGCGGAGTTTCCGCAGTTGCGCGACGAGGAGGTCGTGGCCTGTCTTGCGGCCGCCGCGAGACGCACTGCGGCTGCCGGCGCCCAGCCGACGCCGGCCAAGGCGCCGCGATGAAGCTCTACGGGCTCAATCAAACGCGGGTATTTGCGGAGCGGCTCGGCGCGGAGCTGCGCGTGCCGCTCGCGCCGCACGAGGAGCGGGACTTCGAGGACGGCGAGTTCAAGATTCGGCCGCTCGACAGCGTGCGCCGCGAGCGCGTATTCGTGTGCCAGTCGCTGGCCGCCGATCGCGTCGGGACCATCAACGACAAGCTGGTCCGGCTGCTCGTGTTCTGCGGCGCGCTGAAGGATGCCGGCGCGGCAGAAGTCACCGCGATCGTTCCGTATCTCGCTTATGCGCGCAAGGACAAGCGCAGCAAACTGCGCGACCCCGTCACCACATCGTACGTCGCGCGCATGTTCGAGGCCGCGGGCGTGGACGCCGTGGCAACCATCGACGTGCATAACGTCGCTGCGTTCGAAAACGCGTTCCGCTGCCGCAAGGAGAGTCTCGAAGCCGCCGACACGTTCGCCGCGCACTTCGCGCCGCAGGCCGGTTCCGCCGGGCGTGTGGTGGCGCTGTCGCCCGATGCCGGCGGCGTCGGGCGGGCCCGCGTGTTCGCTGCCGCGCTCGGCGCGCGCCTCGGCCGTGACGTGGACCTCGCGTTCCTCGAGAAACAGCGCAGCGAAGGGCGCGTGTCGGGTGCGCTGTTCGCGGGCGACGTCCGCGACGCGCTCGTGGTGATCTACGACGACATGATCAGCACGGGCGGCACGATCGCCCGCGCCGCGGCCGCATGTGCCGAGCGCGGCGCGCGCGTCGTGCACGCGGCCGCGACGCACGCCTTGCTGGCCGGTGATGCGGTGCGCACGCTGAACGGCGCGCCGGTCGACTCTCTGGTCGTCATGAACACGGTGCCGAGGATCGACGAGCGCGCGGCCGGGCTGCGCGCGGATTGGCACGTGCTCGACTGCGCGCCGCTGTTTGCCCGCGCGGTGGAACGCTGGTCGGGAGAAGTCGCATGAATATCGGTGAAGTCTGTAGCCGCGAGGTCTACATCGTGAACGCCGGCGAGCCGTTACTGCAGGCCGTGCACGAGATGCGCAGGCGCAACGTCGGCTGCATCGTCGTAGTCGATCAACAGGGCACGCGCGTGGTGCCGATCGGCATCGTGACCGATCGTGACATCGTGCGCATTCTGCCGGAGCACCCGGAGGGTATTCGCGGCGTGCCGGTCGGCGACGTCATGACGCGGAGTCCCATGACCTTGCGGGAGGACGAATCGATCGTCGACGGCATGAGCCGCCTCAAGCTGCGTGGCGTGCGCCGCGCGCCGGTCGTCGCGGATACCGGCGACCTCGTGGGCGTGGTGTCCACCGACGATCTGCTCGGCATCGTGGCGGAGCAGCTCGGCTCGCTGGCGCGGCTCGTCGAGCGTCAGACGCGCAGTCGCGGGGCATGAACGCCACCGTGCAACGCGGCCGCGCCCAAGGCATCAACCCTTGATGCAGATCAGCGGTGCGAGTCGCGCGACTTTGCGCGCAAGCCCGGCATCGTGTGCCGCCTGCACGACAGCAGTGACGTCCTTGTAGGCGCCCGGCGCTTCCTCGGCGACGCCGCGCTTCGAGCGGCTACGAATCAGGATGCCGGCGTGCTCGAGCGACCGGATGACCTGCTCGCCGTGCCACTCCCGCGCCGCCTGGTGGCGGCTCATCGCGCGGCCTGCGCCATGACACGCGGAGCTGAACGACAACGCCTCGCCCGTGCTCGCGCCGACGAGCACGTACGAGGCCGT
>Ga0326726_10006677_pt1 | contig 10384 bp, 5 predicted proteins | sample MHFenrmetagenome_2_FD_207603 | JGI IMG/M metagenome (GOLD analysis project Ga0326726, IMG submission 207603) | Lab enriched peat soil microbial communities from Michigan Hollow, Ithaca, NY, United States - MHF15MN | ecosystem: Environmental > Terrestrial > Soil > Wetlands > Peat | place: USA... | reverse complement strand
CTACCGAAGAGACCCCGCTTCCACCCATCCTCTGGATGATTCCGGTAAATCCCATTTCCTGCTGATTCGAGGAATATATCGGCTTTTTTCGGAATAACCTTTAGCCGCGATTAAACGGCTTAGATGCATCATTCCTCAGAGAAACTGGAAACGGGGCAAAAGAAGAAATCCGCAATCCGCCCACTAAAAATAACTGGAAAGAAGGCGGGGATCACCATGATCAAGCCGATAAATACGGCGGTCGCTTGCCAAGGGCAGCGGAGGGAGCCGCCCGGATTACGCTCTGGAAACCAGGGGGACCCCCCAGGAGGAATGGGGGGATCTTGAATTTCCGCAGAAGCATCCTTTTCCTCCCCAGAATGTGACTGGCAAACGTCCTTCTTGTCTTGCGGGACATCCCCAGCAACTCCAGGGCGTACAGGGATTTCCCCTGCCGGGTTCCCGGCTCCACCCTCCGGACCACGGCCCCGTAAATAAAAACCTCGAACCAGGTTCCCTTCTCCGGAATTCGGAGGCAGAGGTCTTCCACCAGGTCCTCGGTCTTCAGGGGCAAAGGCTTCTCGGACCAGAAAGCCACCCCTCCCAGGCTGTAGTCCCGTACGCCTCCTCGTACCTCTATCCCCGGCTCGAGGGCGAAGACAATCTCCGTTCCCTCCTGGGCTTTCACCCGAAAGAACATTCGCCGCTGGACCCGGTAGATCACCGCCGGTAATTTCCCCCAGACCCTTTCCGGAGACGTCCGGATCACCTCGACCAAGAAGTGGCACAGGACCCCGTTTTCATCCGAATATTCCAGAAGGACCTCGCCCTTCCCGGACGAAGAAAGGGCTTCTCTCAAATCCGGGTTCCCCTCGATGAGCAGAAGGTCCGCCGATCCCTCTTTTTCGGCGGCCAACAGGAGGGTGGTCCACGACAAGGGCGTGTCGGGAATCGAGACCTTGCACCGACCCCGGGAATCGATAATATACCGGAGCAGGTCGAAGGCCCTTTTTCCCAAAATGATGTCAGTTGGTGGATAATTCATCGGATTCCCTCCTCGGGGCATTCCAGACCTTGAGGTCAGTCAGGTGAGCATGGTCAATGGGTAAGAAAGGCGAAGCCCTTCGTCGATCTCGCGGCCGGCAGGATTATTTTTCCTCGCTATCTTCTGACGAATCCTTCCGCCTTCCTCGCTTCTTGGAATCCCGGATCATTTTCTGGATATCCTCCAGCTCAAACCTCCAGGAATCACCCACCTTGAAGGCGGGGATCTCCCCGCTAAAAGCCAGCTTGTAAATCGTCGATTCGCTCAACTTTAAGAAATGGCCCACCTCTTTGGCTGTAAGGATCTTCTCCATGTCCCTTCCTCATCCGATGAATTGCCCCGGGCGGACGCTTCAGTCCTGAATCCTGCTTTTTTTTAATCCCTTCCGCTTTAATTTTGGATGGTGGACGGTCAAATGGGCGCTGATTACCCCAGTTTGTTATAGATATCGGCATTTCTGGATAAAACTTTAACCGAGGCTAAGGGTTTGATTTCGGTAAACGGGATATTCGAACATAAATGCAGCAATAATTGCGGAATCCCCAGAAAGAAGCTCAATGGTGAAGAGAAGATGATTGGGAGGTTTTCTTTGCAGGTGGGATGTTTTTCTTAATTCTGGAGCGGAGGCAAAAAGAAGGTTTCCGCTTCTAAGATTGGCATCTTATATTTATTTGTGGAAGAGGCTGATCTGCTCGAAGGCCTGGGTCTGCCGGCCTCCTGGAGGGCCGGAATCCAGGATTTCGCGGACCTTGAGCTCCAGGGCGCTGATGGTGAAGGGCTTCTGGAGAAAGGCGGTTCCCGGCTCCAGGACCCCATGCTGGACAATGGTATTGTCCGGGTAGCCGGACATGTAGAGGACCCCCATCTCCGGACGCACGAGGGCCAGGCGTTCGGCCAGTTCTCTGCCGCTCATTTGCGGCATGATCACGTCGGTCACCATAAGGTGGATGGGTCCCTCGAATTTGTCGCAGACCTCCAAGGCTTCGTTTCCATGGGAGGCCTCCAAGACCCTGTAACCTTTGTTTTGGAGGACCTTGCTGACCATGGAGCGGACCGCTTCTTCATCCTCCACCAGGAGAACTGTCTCCGTCCCCCCGGGAGCCTCTATTTCTTTGCGCCTGATTTCGGGTTTGTATGCATGGGATGTTTCTTCCACTTGGGGAAGGTAGATTTTGAAAGTAGTCCCCAGTCCCGGCTCGCTGTAGGTCCATATGTTCCCGCCGCTTTGCTTAATAATTCCGTAGACCGTGGAGAGGCCGAGCCCGCTTCCCTTCCCTTTTTCTTTGGTGGTGAAAAAAGGCTCGAAAAGGTGGGATTGAGTCTCCTTGTCCATACCGCATCCGGTGTCGGTGATCGCCAGCATGGAGTAATACCCGGGCTTCACCGACACGTGATGGCTGGCGTATTCTTCGTCGTGGGTCACATTGGTCGTTTCGATAGTCAATTTGCCGCCGTTGGGCATGGCGTCCCGGGAATTAACTGCCAGGTTCATGATCACCTGCTCGATCATGCCCGGGTCCACTTTGACTGACCAGAGGTCCCGGCGTAAACTGGTGATCAGCTGAACATCTTCGCCGATGACCCGGCGGAGCATCTTGTCCATGTTCATGACCACGGCATTCAGGTCCAGGACCTGGGGCTGGAGAACCTGTCTGCGGCCGAAGGCCAGGAGCTGGCGGGTGAGAGAGGTGGCCCGGTCGGCGGCTTTCAGGATCTCTTCCACTTCCTCCCGCCGGGGGTCTCGCCGGTCAAAGGCTCCCAGCAAAAGCTCGCTGCAGCCTTTGATGGTCATGAGCAGGTTGTTGAAGTCATGGGCGACCCCGCCGGCCAGCCTTCCAATAGCCTCCACCCTCTGCCACTGGCGCAGCTGTTCCTCGCTCTTGCGCAGGGCCTCTTCGGTCCGCCTCCGTTCAGTGATGTCCTCCACCATGGAGCGGATGCCGATGATCTGGTTTCCCTTGTCCCGCATGACCCGGTCTTCCACCAGGACCGGGAGGGTGGACCCGTCTTTCCGCCGATAGGTCCGTTCGAAGGTGTCGTGGAAGGATACATCGCCGGAGAGTTTGGCCAGGATGACCTTGCGGGTCGTGTCCTCTTCCTCGAAGAAGTCCCAGACCGGCTTTCCGAGCATCTCCCCCGCGCCGTAGCCCAGCATCTGCAGTTCCGTGCGGTTGACCCGGGTGATCCTTCCTTTGGTGTCCAGCTCATGATACCCCACCGGGGCTTCATCGTAGATCTGCTGGTACTTCTTCTCGCTCTCCCGCAGCGCGGCATGAATCCTCTGGCGGTCTTCCTCATACTTGTCCAGTTCCTGGACCCGTTTCCGCAGAGTCTTCAGCTCTTCAATAATCAGGTCTTTGATCTTGTATTCTACTCTCATGGCGCGAGGGTTTTCCGTTGAAAACCTTGGAAAGCGAACCTGGCCTCAAAAACCTTTCTCTTCAAGAGTATATCCGATGGATACCCGAAAAATCAACTTTCCTTTTGAAAACCATTTTGATATCGGAAACTTATTCCCGGGGTTGACCCAGAAAAAAGCCCGGTCCATGAAACCCGGGCTAATTCACTTTTCTTCTTTCTGTTTGGCGTGGCGGGCGAATTTCGTCACCCGATCTTTTGCAGAACACCCTTTAAAATATCAATCATCCGGTCGATCTCCTCGCGTTTCACGTTCAAGGCGGGCATGAAGCGAAGGGTATTCTTTCGCGGGGAATTGATCAATAACCCCTGATTCACCGCCTCTTCCACCACCTGGGGACCCACTTCTTTGTTGAGGTCCAAAGCCAGGAGAAGTCCCTTCCCCCGTACTTCTCCGAAGCCGGATTGCTTGGAGAGCTCTTCCAGGCGGGCCCGCAGATGGGCTCCGGCCTTGGAAACAGCACCCAAAAACCTAGGTTTGGTCAGCTCTCCGAATACGGCGATACCCACCGCCATCATGAGCGAATTCCCGTTGAACGTTCCTCCCTGATCCCCCACTTCAAAGCAGGAGACATTTTCCTTGGCCGCCAGAGCGGCCAGGGGAACGCCGCCTCCCAGCCCTTTGGCCAGAGTAATGATGTCCGGCTCCACCCCGTAATGCTCATAGCCGAACAACTTGCCCGTGCGGCCCATGCCGGTCTGAATCTCATCCAGGATCAGGAGGATTCCCTTTTCCCGGGCGAGGTCGCGCAACCCTTTCACGAACTCGTCGGTGGCCACGAAAACACCCGCCTCTCCTTGGATGAGCTCCAGCATGACCCCAACCGTTTTTTCATTGATGGCCGCTCGAACGCTGTTCAGATCATTCAGGTTCGCCTTGGGAAATCCAGGCACTTTGGGTTCGAACAACTGCTTCCACTCCGCTTTGCCCGAGGCGGACATCATGGCCAGGGTGCGCCCGTGGAAGGCATGATCCATGGTTACAATTTCATAAGCCCCGTTTTTATGCTTCTGCCCCCATTTTCGGGCCAGCTTGACCGCCCCCTCATTTGCCTCGGCCCCGCTGTTTGCAAAAAAGACGCGCTGCAGACAGCTGTGCTTCACAATCAGGTCGGCTAGCTTGATCATGGTCTCGTTATAGTAGGCGGGGCTGCAGTTGATCAGTTTGGCCGCTTGCTTGGATAAGGCACGCACCAGAGCCTTGGGCGAATGTCCCAGGCAGGTGACCGCCCACCCCTGGACAAAATCCAGGTATTCCTTCCCGTTCGAGTCCTTCAGCCAGGACCCGTGCCCCTCCACAAAAACGATGGGAGGCCGCTTGGTGATCTCCATGAGGGAATTGAAAGAAAACTGAGTCTCTGCCATGGTCTTTTCCTTCCTACAGGTGAGTTGTCGCGGGCATTTCCCCTTGTCCTTCTTTCGCTATTCGAGTCTATTCTTCTATCCCCCTCTTGTCAATTGATTAGTGTCAAAAAGCAGTTCGGGGTTCGGAGTTTCGAGTTCGGAGTAAAAAGACGAATCCAAAGATTTTTCTCGCCGACCCCCTGGGGACCTAAGGCCTGCAGCCGGCGAGAGAAGTGAGCATTTCTTCATTTTCTCTGAACTCCGAACTAAATTACTCCGAACATTTTTCCTCCTGATTCCCTTGACCTTTTCCCCCTCGCGCCCTAGAATGAGGCTGCTTTGGGGACCCGTACGGTTCCAGGACCCAATCGGTCTTGATATCCAAATTACCGACGGAGGTTTTGCTATGAAAAGATTCTTGGTTGCCCTTTCGCTGGCAAGCATAATATTGTTCGCCTCGACGGCCGCTGCCCAGAAGCCGGATGCCATCGTGGAAAAATGGTGGAATGAGGAAAAGGACGCCCAGATCGAGATTTATCCCTGTGAGGGAAAATACTGCGGAAAAATCATCATGCTTAAAGAACCCAACTACCCAGCCGATGACTCCAAGGGCATGGCCGGGAAACCCAAGATCGACCGGGAGAATCCCGATGCTTCCAAAAGGGAGCGGCCGATCCTCGGTATGAATATCGTTTGGGGATTCACCCACTCCGGGGAAAATCTCTGGGAGGGAGGATTCATCTACAACCCGCGGGAAGGTAAAACCTATAAATGCAAGCTCACCCTGGAAAATCCCGATACCCTGAAAGTCCGGGGCTTCATCGGCATCTCCCTGATCGGGAAGACGAACATCTGGACCAAGGTAAAGTAACCCCTCCTTGCAAGCTCCGTTAAACCCCGAAAACTGAGGAAAAATCGAGCCCCCTTTCTTCGGGCTTCGATTTTTTCTCTTGCCCTTCATTTTTTTCTTGACAGCCTTTCCCTTTTTTTGATATCTAAGTAATCCTATCTTCAAATAAGCATACCTCCTCACGATAAATATTTCGAATATGCTGAAAGATCTAAGGATGAGCCTTCTTTAATAATCCTTGGAGGATCCTCCGGTGGAGTTTCTGGTCAAGCTGGGCCAGATAGATTCTCGGATTCATCGGGCTGGGTCATATCTCTTTCCGTTCTTGCAGGGCGAAACAATAAGAAAAATAAATAATGTCGGGAGGAAAGTTATGCTTCCCCTAAGGAGTGCCAGAAAAAGGCTCATCCGGCTACAGGTTTCTTTTGGGATTTTCCTTCTTGGCTCACTGCTCCTTTCCTCCCCATCCTGGGCTCAGTGTACCTCCTGTGATAATTGCCCGCCGCCGTCCATTGTTTTTTCTTCGAAACAAATGCCTTTGATGGGCAGCCAAAACCTCACCGGCAGGAGCGACGCACCAGGTTCCTTTACCTGGTCCATCACCAGCGGAGGAGGGTCGCTTTCGGGCTCCAGCGGGAATGGGGTCATCTACACAGCCCCCTCCTCCAATGCAAACTGTACCCAGAACCCAGCGATAGAGGTAACGGACTCTTGCGGCCACAGTTCGAGTTTAAGAATTGCGGTTCATAATCCAACTTATCAGGGCTCGATCGCTTATTCCATAACTACCTGTGAACCCCTCAGTTATTGCGGGAGTGAGGCCCGGTGGCGAACTTGGTTTCAAGACTATTCCTGCAGCAACCAGATGCTTCCTCGTTCCTGGGGGGAGTGTGACATCTGCACCTGCGTGGGATGTATGGACAACAGCCGCAGCGTTATTTGGGAATGGTGTGAAAATGCTTGTACGTGTGATACCTGTTCGTGCGAGGAGTTAGTGGAGCATTGCAAGTCGGCAAACCCTTGGGGGTGTGCTACGAAGCAGATTTGCGATCTTGGGATCAATGAGCGAAGGACCGCAGAGCTGATATCCTTGGGGTGTTGCCCATCGGCGAAGACGACCTGTCTCAACATAACCGGCTTCAGCGCTGATGCCCAGACGATCAACCTGACATCCGGGCAAAAGGTACACCTCACGGGAAACATTTCCGCCAACGGAGGGGGAACAACCAGCTGGGCGGTTATCCTGGAGCGATTATTGGAGGGAGAGGGCGGAGGCTATCAGACCGTAAATGTTTTAAACGGATCGGGTAACTCCGTCTCCATGGAGTGGGACGGAAAGGACTCATCGGGGAAGCAGGTGGCGGTAGGGAATTACAGGGTTTCTCTTGCTGCCCGGAACACCGGCGGCACATGCGGTGACGACAGCGATTTCAAGACCTCTACTACCAACATTACCGTCAAGGCAACTCGGCCCTCTAAGGACCCCTGCGAAAAGGAGAAAGATGGCAGCCCAATGCCCAGCATGCGGGGGAAATGCGGTTCAACGGTCAACTTTGGCACCGGCAATCTTTATCATTCCCAGCCCCTGTTTACCCTGCCCAACTCCAAATTTATGGGGGAGTTCAACCTGTCTTACAACAGCCTGAGTAGCCAGAATGACGTGCTGGGCGTAGGCTGGACCCATACCTATAACCTAAGGCTTGCGGCCAACAATGACGGCTCTTACACCCTGACTGAAGGGGACGGAGAGAAGACTGTTCTTTACAACAAAGGCAGCTATTATAGCCCCCAGAATTGGAATTATCCAGCTTTGACCATAAGCGGAGGAACTTATACCCTTCAACACAAGGACGGGACTACTTATTCCTTCGACCTGGATAAAAGGATTACCACTATCTCCGACCGGAATTCAAATACCATCACCTTTACTTACACCGGGACCAATCTGACGTCCGTAACCGATCCAAACGGAAGGAATATTACCTTTACCTATTCCAATAATAAAATCAACACCATTTCAGACCCAAGCGGGAACGTCCAGACCTTTTCCTATACGGGGCAGAATCTCACCGGGCTTTCTTCGCAGATCGCCGGGGTGGGGACTTCGAGCTGGGTCTATACCTATTATGACAACAGCTTCATGCGCACCAAGACCGACCCCCTGAACAAGACGACCACCTATTATTACGACAGCGATCATAGGCTGATCGAGTCAATCGACCCGGAGAGCAAGGATAGAAGCTTCGTTTACAACCCCGCCCAATCCCTCACCCAAATGACCGAAAAGGATGCGGGGGTTTGGAAGTTCAGCTATAATGTCCAGTTGGGAGTCCTGACCGAAAAAGAGGACCCCTATGGCAAAAAGGAAAAATTTTGGTATTTCCAGAGCGGAGTCAATACCGGAAAGCTGGAGTACATCGAAGACCAGAGAGGAAAGAGAACCTTTTTTGCCTATGATTCAGGGGGGAACGGGAATATCGCCTCAATTACGAATGCCCTGAGTCAGGTGACGAACTATCCAATATACAACTCGCTGAACCAGGTGAAAAGGATCGAATATCCGGGTAGCCCCACGCCCGTAGTTCTCCTGGATTACAGCGCCCAGGGGAATTTAACCTATTTTAAGGATCCTGAGGGAAACGAGACCCAGTTTGGGTACGATTCGAGAGGCAACCTCACGAGCATCCAAAGTATCGGGAATAATTTGGTAAATGTCACGAATACCTATGACCAATTTAATTACCTCCGGACCATAACCGATAACCGGACAGGAGCCCAGGTTCAACTCGAATATGATTCCGCAGGGAATCTAACGGTCCACAAAGACCCTATGACCCCTACGAATAATACGACCTTCGAGTATAACGGCTTCAGCAAGATCAAGAAAGTGACCGATCCCGAAGGCAATATCATTAATTTCTATTATGATCTGATGGCCAACCTGACATCCATAACTGACGCCAACTCAAAAACCACCTCCTACGAGTACAATTATCGGGGTCAGGTCACCAAGATCACTGACGCCCTGAACAACATCACCCAGTTTGCCTATGGTTCCGGATGCCCCTCATGCGGGACGGGGGTGGAAAAACTTACCTCGGTTACCGATGCCCGGGGAAAGACCACCGTTTTCGAATATGATCTAGCCGGCAGGCTCATCAAGGAGACGGATGCCCTGGGCAAGTATAAGACCTATGCTTATGATGTTCCTTTGAATAAAATAACGAAGACGGACGAAGATGGGGTAGTCATTTATTACACCTATGATGACTTAAATCGGTTAACCCTGGTCAACTACCCAAACAGCTCCACGGCCACCTTCGGTTATGACGCCAGAAGCAACCTGACCTCGGCGGCCAATCCGAATACCGGCTACGCCTTTACCTACGACCTTAATAACCGACTTACTAGCGTACTGGATTCCAACACTAAAACCATAACTTATCAGTACAACGGCCTGAATCAGAGGACCCAGATGATCGCTGATGGGAGGACCATAGACTACATCTATGATAGCGGAAACCGATTATACCAGGTTTTATCTCCCGGGCCGGTTGCCACGATCACGTATGATCTTGCGGGGAGGAGACAGACCCTGAGCTTTCCGAACCTAGTTACGACCACGTATACCTTTAATAGAGCGGGTTTCCTCACCAATCTTCTGACGCGCTATAATGGGCAGACGACCATCAATTCTTTTGCCTATACCCCTGACGGCATGGGCAACCGGACCAACATGACCGACCTTGCCGGGATGCACAATTACACTTATGATAACACTTACCAGCTTACTCAGGCGACGCATCCAAATATGCCGTTGGAGCAATTCACCTATGATCCAGTGGGAAACAAGCTGAGCTCGGAGGAGCAGACCCCGAGTGCTGGAAGAAGCACGGAGTATGTCTATGATTTTGAGAACCGGCTGATTGAGGTTAATTACGCCGGCATGGTGGCCCAGTATAAATATGATCCCTTCGGAAGAAGGATTGAGAAGAATGTCAACGGCACTATCACCCGGTATGCTTATGATGGTCCCAACATCGTCACAGAGTATGACGGAGCGTGGAATGTGACGGCGAAATATACCCATACCCTGGATATTGATGATCCTTTGACGCTAACCCAAGGCCCAAACACTTACTATTACCACAAAGATGGTTTAAGGAGCGTAATGAGTCTGACCAATAGTGCTGGAAATGTGGTAAAGACCTACACCTACAAAAGCTTTGGGGAGATCCATTCGGAGACAGGCAGCCCGGTTCAGCCGTTTACCTTCACGGGCAGGGAATACGATCCTGAGAGCGGATTGCATTTCTACAGGGCCAGGTACTATGATCCCATGGCTGGGAGATTTCTCACCAAAGACCCGATCGGGTTTGCGGGCGGGGATGTGAATCTGTACCGCTATGTTACAAATAACCCGGTGAATTTCAGAGACCCGTGGGGATTATGGGATGAGGACGTCCATTCCGGGATTGGCAACCCGAATTACGGGACATATACTTGGGCAAGGCAGCTTGGTTTATCGGATCAGCAAGCCACGTGGACTGCTATTGGTAATAATGGAACAGATGGGGGCTACGCAAGCTGGATGCCTATGCTTGGTTTACAATCCCGGCATTTCAATCAGTGGCCCCTTAATAATAGGGGAGATTCCAGGGATTATTGGGCTGAAATAGAACTAACAAGGTCCGTTGATTATTACAGACAAGGGAATTGCAGAGCAGCATATGGCCATCTTGGCAAGG
>Ga0326726_10006676_pt1 | contig 10386 bp, 8 predicted proteins | sample MHFenrmetagenome_2_FD_207603 | JGI IMG/M metagenome (GOLD analysis project Ga0326726, IMG submission 207603) | Lab enriched peat soil microbial communities from Michigan Hollow, Ithaca, NY, United States - MHF15MN | ecosystem: Environmental > Terrestrial > Soil > Wetlands > Peat | place: USA... | reverse complement strand
ATGGGGCGTCGTCGCATTCGACGACGCGCCGACGCCGCTCAGGCGGCCATGACCATGCCGAAGCCGTCGATTTTCGACGGCACCTTCAACATGCGCGCGCAGTGCCAGAGGCCGTGCGGTGTGGACGACACGACCGGCACGCCGATCGCCTTCTCGAGCGGCACGATGACGTCGAGCGTGCGCAGCCCGCCGCACGACATCACGAGCGCGTCGGCTTTGCCCGCGGCCTGGTATGCCTCCACGCCGAGCTTGTGCAGGATTTCCCCGGTGGCGGCACCTTCCGGAATTCGCTCGTAGCCCAGCCCTTTGGTCGCGACCACGTCGAAGCCGTGCTCGGTAAGGAACACTTTCAGGCGTTCGGTCACGACGTCGGTGTACGCAGTGGCCACCGCGACACGTTTCGCGTTCACGTGCTTGAGTCCGTCGACCAGGCCGTTGCTCTGCGTCGTGGCTGGCTTGCCCGTGAGCGCGGTGACCTTGTCGGTCAGCTCTTTGTTGAACGCCGCTCCCTTGTAGAACGTGATCGACGAGCCGAACACGGAGATCAGGTCTGCGCCTTGGTCCGCGAGCTCCTTCGCCCGCGGCAACGCGCGCGGAATCGCCTCGTTGTAGCTGTCGATCGTCATGCCGTTGAAGCCCAAACCGTTGCTGACGAAGTTCACGCCGCTCGGGAACAGGCGCTTCGCGTCGGGCGGCAGCGGGTAGTTCAGCGGCGGGAAGATCAGGCCGATCGTCGGTGCGTTGGCAGCCGTGGCACGCAAACCCAATGCGCCGAGCAGCGCCGTGGCGCTGCCGAGTTTGACGAAATCGCGGCGGTGCAAGCTCATTCACAGTTCCCCGTTCGAACGGACGCGTTCGACGCTACGCGGGCGACATGAGCACGTCAAGCGCGTAGTTACCGTTGGTTCTTGGGTCAAACGGCCGGCGTTATGCTGCGCGCATGTGGACATGTCCGATGCATCCGGAGATTCGCCGGGACGGTCCCGGCGCGTGCCCGATCTGCGGCATGGCGCTCGAGCCGCTCGAGCCGAGCGCGGAGGAGGGCGAGAACGCCGAGCTCGTCGACATGACACGACGGTTCTGGTTCGGCGTCGCGCTCAGCGTGCCGCTCCTGTGGCCGATGCTGGGCGAGATCTGGTCCGCGATCGATCCGATGCGGATCTTCGGACACAACGTAGCAGCGTGGCTCGAGCTCGCGCTCGCGACGCCGGTCGTGTTGTACGCCGGCTGGCCGTTCCTCGTGCGCGGCTGGCAATCGATCGCGACGTGGAACTTGAACATGTTCACGCTGATCGCGCTCGGCACGCTCGCGGCGTGGAGCTTCTCCGTGTTGGCGACGCTCGTGCCGGGTGCGCTGCCGGACTCGTTCCGCACGGCCGGCGGCGCGCCGCCGCTGTACTTCGAAGCGGCTGCCGTCATCGTCACGCTCGTGCTGCTCGGCCAGGTGCTCGAGTTGCGCGCGCGGTCGCGAACGTCGGGTGCCATTCGCGCGCTGCTGAAGCTCGCGCCGAAGATCGCGCACCGCGTCGATACGGCGGGTGCGGAAGCCGACGTCCCGCTCGAAGACGTGCGGGTCGGCGACCGGTTGCGCGTGCGGCCCGGCGAGAAGATTCCGGTCGACGGCGTCGTCGCCGAGGGCGACAGCCACGTCGACGAGTCGATGCTCACGGGCGAGCCTAATCCGGTGCGGAAATCCGCCGGCGCGGCCGTGTCGGCCGGCACGACGAACGCGAGCGGCAGCTTCGTGATGGTTGCAGAGCGAGTCGGCGGCGCGACGTTGTTGTCGCAGATCGTGCACATGGTGGCGGAGGCGCAGCGCTCGCGCGCACCCGTGCAGCGGCTCGCGGATCGAATCTCCGCGTGGTTCGTGCCTGCGGTGGTGCTGATCGCGGCGGTGGCCGCTGTCGTGTGGCTCGCGATCGGGCCGCCGCCGCAGCTCGCGCACGCGCTCCTGGTCGCAGTGTCCGTCCTGATCATCGCGTGCCCGTGTGCCCTCGGACTCGCGACGCCGATGTCTATCATGGTCGGCATCGGCCGCGGCGCGGAGGAGGGCGTGCTGATCAAGGACGCCGCCGCGCTCGAGCGGCTCGAACGCGTCACGACGGTCGTCGTCGACAAGACCGGCACGCTGACCGAAGGTAAGCCGAGCTTACAGCGCGTGCTGCCGGCGACGGGCTTCGCCGAGCGCGATGCGCTGCGGCTCGCGGCCGCCGTCGAGCAGGCGAGCGAGCATCCGCTCGCGCGTGCGATCGTGGCTGGCGCCGTCGTGCAGGGCATCGCGCTGCCGACCGTCGACGGATTCGCGTCCGATCCCGGGCTCGGCGTGTGGGCGCGGGTCGAAGGCCGGCGTGTGGCCGTCGGCAACGTGCGGCTCATGCAGCGCGAGAAGGTCGATGTCGCCTCGGCGCCTGTGCGTGCCGACGGCGACGCCGCGACGCCGATCCACATCGCCGTCGACGGCCGGCTCGCCGGTCTGCTGCTCGTGGCCGACGCGATCAAAGCCACGACGCCCGCGGCGATCGCAGCGCTGAAGGCCGCCGGCGTGCGCATCGTCGTGTTGACGGGTGACGATGCGCGAACCGCCGCGGCCGTCGCCGCTACGCTCGGGCTCACGGAAGTCGAGGCGAATGTCTTGCCGCAGGACAAGGCGGCCGTCGTGCAACGGCTACAGCGCGAGGGTCAGGTCGTCGCGATGGCCGGCGACGGCGTCAACGACGCGCCCGCGCTGGCAGTGGCCGACGTCGGCATCGCGATGGGCACGGGCACGGACGTCGCGATGGAGTCGGCCGGCGTCACGCTCGTGAAAGGTGATCTGCGCGGCATCGCGCGCGCCGTGCGACTGTCGCGTCGCACGATGCGCAACATCCGGCAGAACCTGCTGTTCGCGTTCGGCTACAACGCGCTCGGCGTGCCGCTCGCGGCCGGCGTGTTGTACCCGGTGTTCGGCTGGCTGCTGTCGCCGATCATCGCGAGTCTCGCGATGAGCTTCTCGTCGGTGTCGGTCATCAGCAACGCGCTGCGCTTGCGCTACGCGAAGCTGTGACCGACGACGCGGCGATCAGTGCTTGACGATCACGGTCTCGAGGTACTCGCCGGGCACGACGAGCGACCGGCGACCGCCGATGTTCAACCGCTCGAGTAGCTGTGTGAGATCCATCTCGAGCTGCTTCTGGCCGGTGGGCGGCAGCGCGCCGAACGCTTTGTGCGTGGGCCCGTAGAAGTCGCGAAAGATCTGGATCCAGTGCGCCGGCGATTCGTAGCGGAAATTGAAGATGCGGCGCTGGCAGCGGATGTCGGCCGCCTCGGGGCCGAACAGCTGCACGATGTGCGGCTCGGTGCCCCAGAGCGCCGGTGACGCGAGGCCTGCGGGCGGCGGCAAGTGCTTGCCGATCAGCTTGAACAGCTGGCCGATGAATCCCTCGGGCGTCCAATTCGCCATGCCGATCCGGCCGGCGCTGCGCACGACGCGCAGCGCTTCGGCCGCGGTCTTGCCGTGATCGGGCGCGAACATCACGCCGAACGTCGAGAGCGCGACGTCGAACGTGCCGTCGGCGTAGGGCAGCGCTTCGGCGTCGGCTTCCTGGAAGCGGACCTCGAGGCCTTCGGCGCGGGCGCGCGCGGCGCCTTTCTCGAGCAGCTCCGGCACGTAGTCGGTCGACGTCACGTGCGCGAAGCGACGCGCGGCGGCCAGGGTCGCGTTGCCGTTACCGGCTGCGATGTCGAGCACGCGCTCTCCGGCGCACACGTCCGCGGCTTCAGCCAGCGTCTCGCCGACGATCTGTAGGGTGGTGCCGATCACGGCGAAGTCGCCGCTGGCCCACGTGGCCTGTTGCTTGGTTTTGATGGCGGCCAGATTCGGTGCGCTGCTGGCCTTCACGGTCTCTCTGATGGCGGACATGGGGATCTCCTCGTGTGTGTTTCTTGCGACGGCGAGGATTGTTCGCCTGCGCGGCGCAGCGGTCCTTGCTCGCGCGTCCCCGCCGTTTGCCCGGCCGTCCGCGGTTGCGTTTGCGAGGCTCCATCGACGCAGCGGCTCTGCCACAATGCGCTCGAGGCCAAAGGGCAGGGCAAATTGGTTCTATATTTCCGATGAGCCAGGACACTCTTTCCGACGTCTTACGCAGCGTGCGGTTGCGCAGCGCCGTGTTCTACTTCGTCTCGGGCGAGGGCGACTGGGTGGCCGAAGCGCCGGCTTCGAGCGAGATCGCGGACGCCGTGATGCCGGACGCGGAGCACGTGATCGAGTATCACGTCGTGACCGCCGGCGAGTGCTGGGCCGCGATCGTCGGCGAGCAGCCGCGCAAACTGAAGCGCGGCGACATCATCCTGTTGCCGCAGGGCGACGCGCACGTCGTGTCGAGCTCGCCGGGCATGCGCGCGAATCCGAGCGTCGACGCATTCTTCGAGATGCAGCGCAATCATCGGCCGTTTCGCGTTCACTACTCGAACGGCGCGGTGCCGGTCTCGGTCGATCGCGACAGCGGCAACCTGCCAGCGTTCGGCGAGTCGAAACGCGCCACGACGCTCGTGTGCGGCTTCATCGGTGTCGACGTGCGGCCATTCAACCCGTTGCTCGCGACGTTGCCGCGCCTGATGCACTTGTCCGGCGCCGGCGGGCGCAGCGAACAGTTCGCGCAGCTCGCCGCCGAGGAATCCGCGCGCAAACGGCCCGGCGCCGAGGCGCTGCTCGAGAGACTGAGCGAGATGATGTTCGTCGACGCGATCCGCCGTCACGTAGAGCAACTGCCGGAGCAGTCGACCGGCTGGCTCGCGGGACTGCGCGACCGGTTCGTCGGTCGCGCGCTCGCGTTGCTGCACGATCGGCCCGCGGCCGAGTGGACGGTCGAGGAGCTGAGCCGCCAGGTCGGCCTCTCGCGCTCTGCGTTCCACGAACGCTTCGTCGAGCTGATCGGTCAGCCGCCCATGCAGTACCTGACGCAATGGCGCATGCAGGCCGCGTCGCGCCTCCTGCGCGACACGCGCGCGAGTGTCGCGTCGATCGCGCTGGATGTGGGTTACGACTCGGAAGCTGCGTTCGCGCGCGCGTTCAAGCGCGCCGTCGGCACTCCGCCCGCCGCGTGGCGGCGGCAGCAGGGCGAAGCGGTGCAGCGACCCGCGTTGGCTAAAATCGAAGCCTGATCCCCGCCACGAGTCGCGTGTCGCTCGGATCGCGACCGGCTGCACGCGCGAAGTCCGCCGTGCCACCGAGCTTGCGCTCAGCGACGAGCCCGACGTACGGCGCGACTTCGCGTTTCACTTCGTAGCGGAGCCGCAAGCCGATTCCCGCGTCCGCGAGCCCGGCGCCGAGGCCGCGCGCCGCGTCGCGCCCTGCGTACCAGTTCAGCTCCGCGAGCGGTTGCAGGATCAGCTTGTTCGTCACGAGCAGCTCGTAGTGGCTCTTCACGCGCAGGGCGGTGCGGCCGCCGTCGCCGAAGTACGCCGTGGCCTCGAGATCGATGCGGTACGGCGCGGTGCCGCGCACGCCGACGGCCGCCCAGTTCTGCGTCGAGCCGGGCTCGAAGTCGCTGCGCGCGCCGGCGACGAGCTCCCACCAGCGCGCGAAGCTCTTGCCCCACAGCAGCTCGAGCTCGGTGCGCTCCGTGGCGCCGGACACTCGCTCGCCCTCGGTGCGGATCCAGATTTTCGTCAGCGACTTGCCGACCCAGGTCTCGAGATCCCAGCGTTGTAGGCTCCCGCCGGCCCCGCGCTGCGTCTCGAAACGATCGAGCAACACGAGCTTGTTCAGCGGATCTTCGAGCATCGCGTGCTCGATCTGGTCGGCGTGATCGTGTTGCGCCGCAGCGAGCAGCGGCCATGCGAGCCACAGCCCCGCGAGTGCGGCAGAGAAGTGCGCGCCGCGAGCGTGTCCGGTGTCGTTACGCATTGACGCGCACCTCCCGGAACATGCCGTTCATGTGATACAGCAGGTGGCAGTGATACGCCCAGCGGCCGAGCGCGTCGGCTGTCACGCGATACGAACGCTGCGTGCCGGGCGGGATGTTCACCGTGTGCTTGCGCACGAGGAACTGGCCCGCCTCGTCCTCGAGGTCGCTCCACATGCCGTGCAAGTGGATCGGGTGCGCCATCATCGTGTCGTTGACGAGCTTGAAGCGCACGCGTTCGCCGTAGCGCAAGGAAATCGGCTCGGCCTTTTCGTAGGGGACGCCGTCGAACGACCACATGAAGCGCTCCATGTGGCCCGTCAGGTGCAGCTCGAGCGTGCGCTCGGGCTCGCGGCCGTCAGGGTCGGCGAACAGAGAGCGCAGATTCGCGTACGTCAGCACGCGCCGGCCGTTGTCGCGCAGTCCCACGCCGGGATCGTCGAGCCGCGGCGTCGGCGCCGCGGTCTGCATGTCGACGCCGGGATTGCGCCGCTCGCTCGGCGGATGCGTCGGCGGATCGCCGGGCATGACCATGCCGGGCATCGCGGGCATGCTCGGCATCCCGGTCATGTTGTGGCCCATGTCGGCCATGCCGAGATAGACGATGCGGTCGAGCTTAGGTGTCGGCGCCTCGAGCCCGTCGCGCACCGCGAGCGTGCCGCGTGCGTAGCCGCTGCGATCGAGCGACTGCGCGAAGATCGTGAACGCGTCGGCGCCTGCCGGCGTCACGAGCACGTCGTAGGTCTCCGCCGCAGCCATGCGCATCTCGTCGACGGTGACCGGGTGCACGTACTGACCGTCGACGGCGACCACGGTCATCTCGAGGCCCGGGATTCGCACGTCGAACGTCGACATCGACGAGCCGTTGATCAGGCGCAGCAGCACGCGCTCGCCCCGTACGAACACGCCGGTCCAGTTGCCGGCCGGCGAACGGCCATTCGTGAGGTACGTGTATGTCGCGCCGCTGACATCGGCGAGATCGGACGGCCGCATTCGCATGCGCGCCCATTCGCCCTGCGCGGCGCGCGTCGCAGCGAGACCGTCGCGCCGCGCGTCGCGAACGTAGTCGCCCATCGTGCGTTGCTGATAGTTGAAGTAGTCGGCCTGGCGCTTCAGCTTCAGGTACAACGCCATGGGGTCACGATCGGTCCAGTCCGAGAGCAGCACGACGTGCTCCCGGTCATACGCGAACGGCGCGGGCTCGCGCGGCTCGATCACGATCGCGCCGTAGAGGCCTGTCTGCTCCTGAAAGGCCGAGTGTGCGTGGTACCAGTACGTGCCGCTCTGGCGCAGCGGGAAGCGGTACGCGAATGTCTCGCCGGGCGCGATGCCGTGGAAGCTCAAGCCCGGCACGCCGTCCATGTTGGCCGGCAGCAGCAGGCCGTGCCAGTGAATCGACGTGGGCTCTGCGAGCTCGTTCGTCACGCGGACCGTGACGGTGTCGCCTTCGCGCCAGCGCAGCAGCGGCGCCGGAAGCGAGTCGTTGACCACGGTTGCGATCCGCGGCTTGCCCGTGAAGCTCACGGGCGCCGCGCCGATGCGCAGCGCGATCTCGGCACCGCGCAACGTCGCGACTTCCGAGCTCCCGGCGCTTGCGGCGTTCAGTTGCGGCGTCGCCAGCCCGGCTGCGGCGCCGACGCCGAGGCCTTCCATGAACGTGCGTCGCGAGAAACGTCGGCTCCCGCTGCGGGTGATGGTGTGGTCGAACATTCTGCTGCTCCTTCGATCCATGAACGACGTGCGTAACGTGGCGCCAGCGCGCCGGCGCAGCGTCGCTCTAGATCAGCAGCACGCAGTGACGAATGTGCAGCGGGACGGAGGAGTCGGAAGCGGTGCTCGCTCGGCGGCTCGTGCGAATGAGCGGCGGTATGGCGCTCGCCGCGGCGGGAACATAGCTCGCGATCGGCAGTACGAGCGTTGGTGACTGAAGCGCCTGCACGGGTGTGGCTGGCGCCGCAGCCACGACGTCGCAGTCCGCGGTGCCCGCATTGGCCGTCGCGTGACCGCCGAGGCAGTGCGGGCAATCGCCGGTTGGCGGTGCCGGCGGCATCGGCGCGCCGTCGTGTGCGTAATGCTCGTGAGCCGCATGCTCGTGGTGCTGCGTCGAGGGCGCGCCCTGCGCCGAATGCGCTGCGGTTGGTACGGCCGCGCTCATGGCCGGGCACGCTGCGCCCGCCAACACGGACGCCAACAGAGCGGGCGCTACCGCGCTTGCAACGGCGTGTCGCGACCGCCGCAACGTAGCCAGCACGCTCCTGCCACGACCAGACATGCGAACGAGTATAAACCCCGGGCCGCGGTCCAGGGTCGATCGTACTATCCGCAATCTCGCGTCGCCGTAGCCGTCGGCAACGCCTGTGGCTATCCTTCCGGTCAACGTCGCACTTCGCGCGGGGGATTGGTATGCACATCGGCTCTCGTCTCGTCATCGTCTCGGCCGGGGCGTTGGCCGCGCATGCAGCGCTCGCGCAAGGCCCGGGCCCGTCGCCGCCGCTGCCGAAGTTCCCGCAGGTCTACGAGACCGCGGACCTCAAGATTCGTGTGGTGGAGCTCGCGGATGGTTTGGCGAATCCGTGGAGCCTCGCCTGGTTGCCGAACGGCGATGTCCTGATCACCGAGCGCGCGGGCCGGCTGCGACTGTTTCACGACGGCAAGCTCGACCCGACGCCGATCAAAGGCGTGCCCGAGGTGAAGATCACCGCGCTCGGTGGCCTGCTCGAGGTGCTGCCGCATCCGAAGTTCGCGCAGAACGGGCTCATCTATCTGAGCTACTCGAAAGCCGGCGAGGGCAATCTCTCGACCACCGCGCTCGCGCGCGGCAAGCTCGTCGGCCACGAGATCCAGGGACTCAAGGACATCTTCGTCGCGAAGAACTGGAGCAACTCGCCTACGAACTTCGGCGGGCGCATGGTGTTCGGCAAGGACGGCATGCTGTACATGACCGTGGGCGAACGCCAGGAGCAGGAGCGTGCGCAGAACACGCTCGAGCACGGCGGCAAAGTGCTGCGTTTGCGCGACGACGGTACGGCCCCGCCCGACAATCCGTTCGTCGGTAACAAGGCCTATCTGCCAGAAATCTACTCGGTCGGCCATCGCAGCCCGCAAGGCCTCGCGTTCCATCCCGTGACGGGCGAGCTCTGGGAGGACGAGCACGGGCCGCTCGGCGGCGACGAGATCAACATCGTGAAGGCCGGCAAGAACTACGGCTGGCCCCTCGTGACGTACGGGCGCGATTACGACGGGAAGAAGGTCAGCGATCTGCAGACGCGCGCGGATCTCGAGTCGCCGTTCCTGTTTTTCGTGCCGTCGATCGCGATCTCGGGGCTCACCTTCTATACGGGCGACAAGCTCGCGGCGTGGAAGGGCAACGCGTTCGTGGGGTCGATGATGGAAGGGCGCACGAAGTGGACGGGGCACATTCGGCGCATCACGTTCAGCGATGACGGGCAGCCGATACAGCGGGAGCCGATCTTGCGCGAGTTGCGGCAGCGCATTCGCGACGTGCGCATGGGGCCGGACGAGCTTCTCTACGTGCTGACCGATGAGAATCCGGGCGTGTTGTTGCGCATCGAACCGGCGGAATGATTTCGCCGCGTCCGCCAGCTTTGACGTCGCGGGCACGATCCGCTAGCTTCACCGCATGCGTTTGAGCTCGACACTGCTGCGTCACGGCCAGCACGCGCTGCGCGTCGTCGCGTATGTGGCGGTGGTGGCGAAGTTGCTGGTGCCGGTGGGGTACATGCCGGGGCCGCTCTTCGCCGGGCTGCCGGTGCAGCTGTGCGATGCGGGGTTTGCGCCCGTGGTCGTGCATCAGCACGAGCATGCGGCGCATGCGGGCCATGGTGGGCATACGCATCACAGCGCGGGGCAGCACGACCACGACGCGGCCTCGGAGCTGCACTGGAAGTATTGCCCTAGCGGTGCGCTTGCGGGCGCGGGCGCGATTCCGGTCGAGCATCGGCTCGATCTGCTGCACGCCGGGCACGAGCGTCTGTCACTGCTCGATGCCGGCCGCGTCACTCGCGCTCCGTTCATCGCGTTCCGGTCGCGCGCCCCGCCTCTCGACCTCGCACTCGTCTGAGGTCCATTGCCGCCGGCAGCGCGCGTCGTTGCCGGCGCGTGTCATTCGTTTCGTGCTGAGAGGTTTTCAATGCGCAAGCATTCCCTGTTCGCGTGCCTGGCGATCGCCGGCGCGCTGCCAAGCGTGGCCCGTGCGCATCACGGGCTCGACTTCATCCTGGTGCAAACCGCACATCTGCCGGAGAAGGGCTCCGGCTACGTGTTCGGGCGCGTCAATCGGCTCGAAGGCGACGAGAGCGAGACCGAGATCGAGCCCGCCGCCCTCTGGGGCGAGACGAATCGGATCGCGCTCGAGACGCACGCGCACTTCGCGAAGGCGAGCGGCGAATCGTTCGGCTACGAGGCCGTGGCTGGCGCGGCGCACTTCCTGCTGTCGCCGCTTTCGCAGGAGTTGTCGTACGGCATGTCGGTCGAGTACGCGGTC
>Ga0326726_10006675_pt1 | contig 10386 bp, 8 predicted proteins | sample MHFenrmetagenome_2_FD_207603 | JGI IMG/M metagenome (GOLD analysis project Ga0326726, IMG submission 207603) | Lab enriched peat soil microbial communities from Michigan Hollow, Ithaca, NY, United States - MHF15MN | ecosystem: Environmental > Terrestrial > Soil > Wetlands > Peat | place: USA... | reverse complement strand
AGGAATCGCCATGGTCGCGCGCATGGCGGTGGAAAGCGGTCCATCTTTGAATACGGCCTGTTTTCCACTCACCAGATCGGTGGCCACGCAGCGGAAGGGAATAGGGAGATCATCAAACGATTGCACACCCGAGTACGCCAGCGTTTCCCGGTCGATCAGGAGGCTGATCTGCTGACCTGCGTTCAGTCCTCCGGGAAGCACCAGACCTCGCCGCAGACCCAGCACAATCGAGTTGGGAAACGCGAGCTTGTCCTCTTTTCTTCGGAAGGACAGGTCCTCGTAGGGTATGGCTCCGCCCAGGATGACGTCCCAATTCTGTTCTTCAACCAACTGGCGAAGCTGTTGCGGACTCTTGCCGGTGGCGTAGAGCCCGCCCACCAAACCGCCCATGCTTGTGCCCGCGAGGTAGTCGATGGGAATGTGATGGTCTTCAAACCACTGCAGCACGCCGACGTGCGCCAGTCCGAGCGCCCCGCCGCCTTCGAGGGCCACTCCAATTTTCAGCCGGGGCTTGGCGGGGGACGTCGTTTGCTCCGCCGGGGTCGAACCTGGCGCTGCAACCTGAGGAGCCGGCGCCTCCTGTGCTGGAGAATAAGGGAAGAGTAACAACAGGCAAAAGAGTGCGTGCAGGCTACCGCGCATGAAAAACTCCCTTCAGACGACTCGCGAGGACGCAATAGTGGGTGACGACCAGTTTCGCCCAGCCTGCCAATTCGCACAAGGTAGCGGTTTACTCTGCGTCCTTTGCGGCTTTTCTTAGCGTGTCCTTTGCGGTAAAGGGTTTGACCTGGTCTGCATCGTCCAAGGATCTTAACCGCAAAGGACGCAAGGAAAAGCCGCAAACGACGGGAAGGAGATACTCAAGAATGACGCGGCATCTGCATCCGGTGTAAATTAGCTGGCGAATATTTGGAGAGGGTCAGCTTCGAGAGATGAAAACCATCAAGGGTCCGGCAATATTTCTGGCGCAGTTCGCCGCTGACGCTGCTCCGTTCAACAGTCTGCAGCATATTGCGCATTGGGCGGGCAGCCTGGGCTACAAGGGCGTGCAGATTCCGTCCTGGGACGGCCGCCTGTTCGATCTGAAACGAGCCGCTGAGAGCAAGACCTATTGTGATGAAGTGCTCAGTACCCTGGCCACGCATGGTCTGCAGCTCACTGAGCTTTCCACCCATCTGCAAGGCCAGTTGGTGGCCGTGCATCCCGCCTACGACGCCATGTTCGACGGGTTCGCGCCGGATTCGGTGCGCGAAAACCGGAGAGCCCGGCAGGAGTGGGCGGTCGAACAACTGCGCTTTGCAGCCAGGGCGTCGGCCAACCTTGGACTGAAAGCTCACGCCACTTTTTCAGGAGCCCTCGCCTGGCCTTACGTTTACCCATGGCCGCAACGCCCGGCCGGGCTCATTGAGACCGCTTTCGAGGAATTGTCCGCCCGCTGGCTGCCCATTCTGAATGCGTTTGACGAAGCGGGAGTCGATTTATGTTTCGAGATCCATCCCGGAGAAGACCTGCACGACGGCGTCACCTTCGAGATGTTCCTGGACCGCGTGAAGAATCATCCCCGCTGCAACATGCTGTTCGATCCCAGTCATTTTGTCCTGCAGCAGCTGAACTATCTGCAGTTTATCGACCTCTATCATCCGCGCATCAAAATGTTTCATGTGAAGGATGCCGAGTTTAATTCTTCGGCGCGGCAAGGCGTGTACGGAGGCTACCAGCCCTGGATCGAACGGGCAGGGAGATTTCGCTCGCTGGGTGACGGGCAGGTTGATTTTGCAGGCATTTTCTCGAAGCTGACGCAGTACGGCTTCGCAGGCTGGGCCGTGATGGAGTGGGAATGCTGTATAAAAAGTAGCGAGCAGGGAGCGGCTGAAGGAGCGCCCTTCATATCCCGCCATATTATTCAGGCAGCTAATCAATCGTTCGACGATTTCGCCAGCTCCGGCTCCGATGAGGCCGCGAATCGCCGGATGATGGGGCTGGAGTGAGGCTATCAGTTGTCAGCTGTCAGATCTCAGTTCTCAGTCTTAGTTCAAGCTGATAGCTATAAAGGATGAACCCGTGAGTCTGGAAATAAAGCGCGACGATACCCCAGGCCGCCGCTTGCGCCTGGGCATGGTAGGCGGTGGCCCGGGCGGCTTCATCGGAGCAGTGCATCGCATTGCCGCGCGGCTTGATGATCGTTTCGAGTTAGTGGCGGCGGCGTTGTCTTCCGATCCTGCGCGGTCGCGAGCCGCTGCGCTGGACCTTCACATCGTCCCGGAGCGGGCATATGGCAGCTTTGCGGAAATGGCGTCCGCGGAGGCGGCCCGAAAGGATCGTATTGATGCCGTCGCCATTGTGACCCCCAACCATCTGCACTATGCGCCCGCGAAAGCATTTCTCGAGGCCGGCATCCACGTCATTTGCGACAAGCCGCTCACCACCACGCTGGAGGACGCTCAGGATCTGGCGCGGACTGTGCGCCGCACTGGCCTGCTCTTCGCCGTAACTCACAACTACACTGGCTATCCGCTGGTGCGACAGGCCCGGCAGATGGTGTCCGAGGGCGAACTGGGAGCGATTCGCGTGGTCCAGGTTGAATATGCGCAGGACTGGTTGGCCACGCCGCTGGAGCAGACCGGACAGAAACAAGCCGCCTGGCGCACTGATCCAGCCCAGAGTGGTCCCGCCGGTTCGTTGGGAGACATTGGAACTCACGCTTACAATCTCGCCTGCTTTGTTACCGGATTGAATTGCCGGGAGCTGGCCGCCGAGCTCTCCACTTTCGTGCCCAGACGCCGTCTGGACGACCATGTGCAAATCATGTTGCGCTTCGCGGAAGGCGCCCGCGGAATGCTCTGGGCGAGCCAGGTTGCGACCGGTAACCAGAACAATCTGCGCTTGCGGATCTTCGGAGAAAAGGGGGGCATGGAATGGCGGCAGGAGGATCCCAACTGCCTGTGGTTTGCTCCGCTGGGCAAGACACCCACTCTGATCTACCGCGCCGGGCCGGGCGCGACTCCGGCAGCCGCGCACGCCAGCCGTGTGCCGGCGGGCCATCCCGAGGGCTACCTCGAAGGCTTCGCGCAGCTCTACACCGACATAGCCGAGCAGATCAGCGCCCGCTTGGAGAAGCGTCCCGCCGCCGCGTCTTCTTTACTGGTGCCGACGGTCGAAGATGGCGTGGCCGGCATGCAATTCATCTCCGCCGTGCTCGCATCCTCCGGCCGCAACTCGGCCTGGACGGCGGTCTCCAGCGGAAGCTGATAGTGCCCTCAAACGGGAGGCATGCTGAGCTTTGCGAGGCGTGAAGCGGATTGGTGGCGTACCGGCAGCTGTGCTGACGCGCCAGATCCCTCGACTTCGCTCGGGGCAATCTCTTCGGGACTGAAGTCCCTCAGGATGACGCCGGGGCAGGGGAGGAGCGCCGGTCCGCCCGCTCATTCCCCGATTCGCTCTGCCATGATTATTGCCTAGTAAACAACTCCGCCAGCGCGTACTGTTAAAAAGGTCTCATAACGCATCTTCCCGCCGCGCCTCACGGTGACGGTTCCCTGCGAAATCAGACGTTTGAAGCTTTTGCGCAAGGATCCGCCATGCCTGACAAACCTTATCGTCCCCGTGTGAAGCCCGACGGTCAAGCCGCGCCCTCCATCGATGCCCAGCCGGTGGAGAATGAGATTCTGCTCAGTTTGCCGGCGAAAGAACGCGAAGCGATATTTCCGCAGTTAACTTTCGTCGAACTGAGAACACACGACGTCTTGCTTGAACCGGGTGAGCCGATCCAGTTTGGTTATTTCATGAATAGTGGGATGACTTCGATCCTGACCGTCTTGGCCGAGGGGAAAAGCGTGGAAGTAGGTTTGACCGGCAAGGACGGCTTTGTCGGGTTGCCTCTGATCGTGGGCTTCAGCAGCGGTCCCACCCAGGCAGTGGTCCAGATTGCAGGCAGCGCCTTCCGAGTCGGCGCCCGGGGAATCGCCCAAGCGGTGCGCCAATGCCCAGTTCTGGCAAATCGCCTGCAACGCTACGTGCAGATGCTGGCCATGCAGGGCACCCAGGTGGCGGCCTGCAATCGGTTGCACGAAGTGGATGAAAGACTGGCGCGCTGGCTGCTCATGTGTCAGGACCGGATCGGCTCCAACCTTGTGCCTTTGACCCAGGAATTTCTGGCCCACATGCTGGGTACGCGCCGGGCCAGCGTTACGGTCGCAGCCGGCATCCTGCAGAAGACCGGGCTGATTACCTACTCGCGCGGGAACGTCAACATCGTTGACCGAAGCCGGTTGGAAAGTGCCTGCTGCGAATGCTACCAAATCATGCGTCAGCAAGACAGTAAGTGGAGAAACGAAAAACCCGGCGATTGAGCCCATGTAACGCCGCCGTCCCGGCGGCAGCCCGGCGGGTGTCCAGCCCGCCGCCTGCGCGGGCGGGACGCCGGCGCTATATTTTGTCGGACAGGCTGGCCCACACGGGCGGGTGCTCGCTTACAATAGCGGGCATGCAGACCAGCGGACAAACGGGAACCAGGATGATGCGGGACTGGAAACAGTGGGAGGGCCAGATTGTGAATGGCACCTTCCCACTCCGCCAATATCTTGGCGGCACCGCGCACAGCGCGGTTTTCCTGACAGAACGCCGTGGGCGGGAACCGCAAAGAGCAGTCATCAAACTCATTCCGGCGGATCCGTCCACCGCCGGAGTCCAACTCTCGCGATGGGAAGCGATTGCGAAGTTGTCTCACCCCCACTTGCTGCGGCTGTTCGAATCGGGCAGTTGCCAGCTGGATAAGGTGGTCCTCCTTTATGTGGTGATGGAGTACGCCGAGGACAACCTGGCGCAGATTCTTCCCCACCGCGCGCTCACCCCGGCAGAAGTACGCGACCTGCTGGAACCGGCCCTGGACGCCCTGACCTACATTCACGGGAAAGGACTGGTTCACAGCCGGCTGAAGCCATCGAATGTCCTGGCGGCGCAGGACCAGTTAAAGCTCTCGAGCGACAGCCTGCTGCGGACCGGCGAGGCGGCAGGCGTCAGCGCTCCTCCGAGCGCGTACGACGCGCCTGAGATCGCGAGCGGGAACATCTTGCCGGCGTCCGATGCCTGGTCACTGGGCATGACGCTGATGGAAGCGCTCACCCAGCGCTTGCCCGCCTGCGAGGGAATTGCGGAACCTTTACCGGAGACGGTGCCGGCGCCGTTCATGGGAATTGCCCACTGCTGTCTGCGCCTTGATCCGCAGCGCCGCTGCACCGTGGCGGATATCGCTACGCGGCTGCAGTCCGCCCCATCGACGTCGCCCCAGCCTTCGACCGTCAGGATACCGGCGGGGTCTGCCAAGTGGCGCTACATTCTTCTTATCGCCGCCGTGGTATTGGCGGTCGCTGCTCTGTTGATTGGTCCGAAGCTGCTGAACCCACGTCCCGACGCTCAGCGAGCCAGTTCTGTTTCCTCCACCCCACCTGTTTCGTCTGAACCAGTGGCTACGCCTGAAACCCAAAGCGCCGCCCCGAAGGCAGTGCCGACGCCTACGGATGCAGCCAAACCTTCGGCGACGAAACCGCGCAGTGATCGCCAAAGTTCCAGAGCCGCCGCTCCGGTTGCCCCTGCCGCTACGGCGAGCGCTGCGACCGTCGCAAGCTCCGATCAAGGCAGTGTTCGGAAGCAAGTTTCGCCTGTAATTTCCAAGTCAGCGCAGAATACGATCAGTGGCACCATCAGGATCCGAATGAAAGTCTGGGTAGATGCCTCGGGGAACGTAGAGAAGGCCAACTTCATTTCCGCTGGGCCTAGTAAGTACTTCGCCCGTCAGGCCATGCAAGCAGCACAACAGTGGAAGTTTTCCCCAGCTCAGGCCAATACGGGCGCGAGGGCCTGGGTACTGCATTTCGCCTTCAAGCGGTCAGGAGTTGAAGTCGATTCCGAGCCGGCGAAGCCTTAGCTACTATTTCGGGCGTAAGAGCCGCGGCGGCGCCCTTCGTTGCCACGCCGTGTGCAGTGCGGCGGCCAGTATGTCCGGCGCCACCTTGACCAGGCGCACCCGGGTAGCGCCCATCCGTCCCCATCCTTTGGGAACCGGAGAAAAGATCTCAGGCTCGTCTTCGACCATCCCGGCCTGCTGCTCGGGCGTAAGCAGAAGCACACCGTAACCTTCCGATTCGAGCGCGAGCGTGGCGAAGATTCTTCCGCCCACCCGGAAGTCAGCCTGCCCGAAATGGGAGCCTTCGACAGCCTCCGGCAAGGTCAGTGCGATGCGTCGAAAATCCGCTGGAGTCATGGCGTCACTCCTCTCTCTCGTCTTGTCGAAAGCAAAAACGTCTCACTTTGCCGCCCTTTTCGTTGCTCTCTTAGCGGTTACGGGTTTGAACGTGCTCAAATCCTAGACCGCAAAGGACGCAAGGAAAAACCGCAAAGGCAAAGAACGGCCCGTCCTGGGCGATATTGAGCATACAATGGTGTGCCTTTGTAGGGAGAGCCCGCCCCCCAGGGAACTCCCGTCCTCCTGTCAGACGCACAGAACGCGTACTCGAAGAGATTCCTGAAAGGGGCTTATGCGCACCAAGACGATTCTCCTGATCTTCTTACTGTGTTCCGCACTGGCAGCAGAAAATCTGGAAAAGACCCAGAAAAAGGAACTTGAAGCTCAAGTCAAGACCATAACGGCAGAAGCCGAGAGACTTGAGCACGCCGGACAGTTGGCAGAAGCACGCACCAAGTACGCCGAATCCCAAGCACTGATCGAAGTGAACAACGTCACCGATGCCATCAAGCGCCTGGATGACCAGATTCACAAGCAAGTGAAGGATGCATTGAACGAATCACGCAAACTTTATGAGGCGCACAAGTTCAGGGAGTCTGCCGCGGTGCTCGACCAAGCCATGAAGCTGCAGGCTTTCCAGCCCGTGCTGACCTACAATCTTGCGCTCTGCTACCACCAGCTCGGCGACCGCAGCCAGGCCCTCGAATACCTGAGGAAGACCAAGACCGGCACCGTCGATCCGAAGCAAAAGCAGAAACTGCTGCAGCTTCAGACTTTTTTTACCACCGGAGAGAACGGACTTTCGGTGAATGAGAGCGACCGGGATCGCATCCTCCGAGTGGACAACCTTGCCGACAGCGTGGGACTGGAAGCATCGTTGGAAGATGAAGGCGGAGCCGAGGAGTCGTTTTCCGAACTAGAGCCCGCAGCTCCCGAAACCCCGCCCGCGCAGCCGGCGGCTCAGCCGTTCCTGAAGACGGACCGGCCAGTGGTCACGCATAGCGACACCCGTGCCAGCCACAGGTCCAGTTTGTGCAATGCTTTGATCGAACTGAAGGGTACGTTAGCCAACAGTCCGGCAGCGACGTTCAATCTGGCGAATTGCGCGGAGTCGAATGGACGAACCGCGGAGGCGGTCAGGCTGCTGGAAAAATATCTGGAAATGTCGCCCAACGCCCTCGACGCCGGCGAGGCCCGCGCCCGAATCGCTGACCTGAAATTGCTGCTGACCCTGCCCGGTCAGAACGGTGTGGAGGTTCGCCGGCTGTATGCGTCGGCGTATGGAAGCCTGGCCGAGCGTAAGTATGATCGCGCGTTGACAGCCTTCAACAAGGCGGGCGAACTCGCCCCTGAATTCGCGTTGACCAAATGGAAACTGGGTCTGTTCTATGAGGCCATGGGTGACGTCGCTCGAGCCCGGGAAAATTTCACCCGCTACCAGCAGTTGGTTTCCGATCAGGCCGCCAAGGACGAGACCAACCTCCACCTCAGCACCCTGGATCCGAAGAAGGCCAAGTATGACGAAGAGGTGGACGAAGCCGAGGACATCGTCGCCGATCTGTTTAACCGCGCCCTGAACCTGACTTTCAATGGGCCCGAAAACCGCAGCGCCTTGCGGGCCAAGCGCGCGCGCGTGAAAAAGAAGGAAGACAAAGGCAAGGCAAAGTATCGAGTCGGTGGCTTTGCCATCCCCTTTGCGTACGCCCAACAGCAACTGGCGCGGGCCAGTGAGCATCTTCAGATCGCGCTCGCGCTGTTTCCCCTGGGTGCCGAAGCCAACCAGTTGATGGGGCTGGTCTTCATGCAGGCCAACGACGGTCACGCGGCAACCACGAGTTTTGATGTAGTCGCCAGCCAGGGCTTGCCGGTTGCATTCTATGCCGAATTGCGCGACCGCAAGCACGATCAGGCGGTGAAGTGCGAGTTAAGTCACGACCGGGTGCGCCTGATCTATCTCTCCTCTTATGACAAAAAGGGGAATCCGGCGCCGCCCAGCAAACCGGCCGGCGAAGATGGCCTCGGGGACTTGGTGATCGATCCTTCGACTCCGCGCCAGCAGGGTTTCGATTCTCTCGACGCGACCTTGAGCGAGATCAAGAAAGTAGAGACTGACAAGGGACTGCTCAAACTGAAACTTACCCGGCAGGATGTTTATCTGTCTCCGATTTATCTTCCTTCGTTTACGCCCATCGAGGGTCCCCAAGCGCGCCGCTTCGCCAACAACTACACGCGGCTTTTTATTCGTTATCCGGGGCTGGAGGATTCGAAGCTTGGAACTGAAGGCATGAGCGGGGGCGAGAAGTTCGTCATGGGATACAAGATCGCCAGCGCCAGCGCCGACATTGCTATGTCCGGTTTCGGTGGAATCGGAGCAATCTCGAGCGTGCAGGACATCATCTCGATTACCCGCACCATTCGGGCGGCCATGGTTTCGCTCAACGTAAGTTTCGCTTCCTGGGAGAAGAGCGTGGAAGATCAGCAGCAACTCCTTGCTGGTAAATCATTTAAGGCGATTCCGATCCAGCCGGCGAACCTGGCATTTGTGCAGGAGGCGAAGTAAGGTACGCTGACCTTGAAATCCCGGGCTCAGTGAAACGAACGCTCGTATTCGCTTCTGCTGACTGTGTGGGGAGTTCCGTTTACGTCGTAGAGCTTGTCGGGCCGTTGACCGGGACGTATCAGGTCAACAGATATCCACTCGTATTCCCGCACGCCACGAGCCTGGTTCTTTACCGCAATCGCAAATTTATTGTCAACCTGAACTTCAAAGTGGTCCCCTGGCAAGCTCAGAATCTCATGGACAGCCCATCCGTTGATTGTCTGATTATTCATGCTCCCGTGAACCAGACGTTTAGTGCCATCATGTCTTCGCTGTTCTTCTTCTGTTGCCTGCTCAAAGCCGTTGCCGGTCCACTTGCATAGAACATCGACTGGACACATTGCGTACAACCCATCATCGAACGGGGTCAAAAAACCAGTAGGCCTCAAAGAGTGATCGTCAAAATCCACCACGTGACGCTCCACCACAGACGGCGTAACTCGGATCACGGTTACAGCGGCACGCTGGTTGGCAGGGGACGGAACGTCGTAGAAATATTCTTTGAATACCACGAACGGATACTCCAAGTAGCTGAAGTGGTAGCCGGTGCGCCCCGACCCGAGAAACAAATAAGCTTCATCCGCCCTCGAGAAGACCGTGGCACCCGGGCTGTCGCGTATGAAATACACTCTCAGAGAGGCAGTCGCGCGTAACGCCACCATAGCTATCACGAACAGGACCAGAATCATGAACCCGACAATGGGGGGCGCCTTCTTCATTCTTTCGGCCTCAATCGTGGGCGGTTGGCCTCCACTCAACTTGGAGGTCGAGACCTTTAGGTCGTCGGCCTATCTTCTTCAGTAGCAATCTATTGCATAAAGGGGTCCCACGGGTAGTTCCTGGGCTGCCTGTGCAAGTTTTTTGATGCGTCCCATTCAAAGTTTTCATCCAATGAACCCAGAAGCAGATTGACAGACTTCAGCCCGTTCTCTAGTATCAACAGGTTCATGTCAGGTTTCAGCTCAATGCGCTGCCAGTGTTGTACTTGTTGTTGTATGCGTGTATCCACTGGCGCCCGGAGGCTGCTGACCTAAGAATCATTTAGAAATCGGCACTTATACCCACCGCCAGTGCAACTTACTGGCGGTGGGTTTTTTTGTGGCCAAAAATCCTATGGCAAATGCAGCGACAGAAACGAAAGCTCAACGGGTCGAGCGGCTGAAGCGGGAGAAAAATCCCTGGGAAGGCCTCGATGACATCCGCAAGTTCGCCCGCGAAGGCTTCGATTCCATCACCCCCGAATGGCTGGGCACATATTTCCGCTGGTGGGGCGTCTACACCCAAGGCGACGGCGTAGGAGTGATCGGCGGCAAGAATGGAGAAGGGAAAGCGCTGCCGTTCTTCATGGTGCGCATCCGCATTCCCAACGGCCTGCTTCATTCTCACCAGCTTCGAACCATTGCCAACGTAACTGAAAAATACGCCCGCGGGACCGCTGATCTGACCGTGCGGCAGAACATCCAGTTGCACTGGGTGACGATTCAGGACCTTCCCGAGCTGCTGGAGGGATTGTGGCGCGCCGGTCTGACCACCATGGGCTCATGCG
>Ga0326726_10006674_pt1 | contig 10386 bp, 6 predicted proteins | sample MHFenrmetagenome_2_FD_207603 | JGI IMG/M metagenome (GOLD analysis project Ga0326726, IMG submission 207603) | Lab enriched peat soil microbial communities from Michigan Hollow, Ithaca, NY, United States - MHF15MN | ecosystem: Environmental > Terrestrial > Soil > Wetlands > Peat | place: USA... | reverse complement strand
GCAAGAGAAATCCAAGTGTGGCTTCCCCGGCGAGGAAGTAAGCAAATATCAATGCCGGAAATGCGCCGAAGATGCGGGCCGATTCGATATTACGTTTGCTTACAGAGCCTGTTCATAGCGCGGTGTTCTTGCGATCAGGGCGTGTGCGGCTCCAGGCCGGCGCTGCCGCGCAATTCGCCCGCCTGCTTGCCGCGCCGGATCAGCTTCCAGCGCAGCCGGTCCAGATACAAGTACATCACCGGCGTGGTGAACAGCGTGAGCGCCTGGCTGACAATCAGTCCGCCCACGATGGTCAATCCCAGCGGACGCCGCAGTTCCGCCCCCACGCCGCCGCCCAGGGCCAGGGGCAGCGCCCCGAACATCGCCGCCATGGTGGTCATCATGATCGGCCGGAACCGCAGCAGCGACGCCGTGTAGATGGCTTTCTCCGGTTCCATGCCGTCGCGGCGTTCGGCCTCAAGGGCGAAATCAATCATCAGGATGGCGTTCTTCTTCACGATTCCGATCAGCAGGATGATCCCGATCAGCGCCATAACCGTGAGATCGGTTTTGGAAAGCAGCAGGGCCAGCAACGCGCCCACGCCGGCTGATGGCAGGGTGGAGAGAATGGTGATCGGGTGCATGTAGCTTTCGTAGAGGACGCCGAGCACGATGTACACCGTCACCAGGGCGGCCAGAATCAGGATCGGCTGGTTGCGCAGCGACTCCTGGAACGCCGCCGCCGTTCCCGAGAAGCTGGCGATGATGGTCCCGGGAAACAACATGCGGCGCTCGGCGTCGTCAATCGCCCGCACTGCCTGCCCGAGCGAAACTCCCGGCGCCAGGTTGAACGAAATGGTGGTGGCCGGGAATTGCGATTGGTGGCTGACCGCCAGCGCCGTGTTGGCGGGCTCGTAATGCGTGAACGCGCTCAGTGGAACCAGGGTTCCGTTGGCGGCGTGGGCGTAGATAGTCTTCAGCGCGTCCGGGTTCTGCTGGAACTGCGGCAGCACCTCCATGACCACGTGATACTGGTTGAGCTGCCGGTAAATGGTGGAAACCTGGCGCTGCCCGAAGGCGTTATACAGGGCTTCGTCCACCTGCGCCGGCTGCAGGCCGAGCCGCCCAGCGGTATCGCGGTCAATCACCAGCCTCAATTCCAGGCCCTTGTTCTGCTGGTCGCTGGAGACGTCGCGCAGCTCTTTCATGGTCCGCAGACGCTGCAGCAATTGCGGCCCCCATTCGTTGAGTTCGGCAAGATTGGCGTCCTGCAAGGTGTACTGGTACTGCGCATTGCTCATGCGTCCGCCGACACGCACGTCCTGCACCGGCTGCAAAAAAAGATTCGCGCCGGGAATGTGGCTGAGCTTGCCGCGAAGGCGGTTGATGACCTGATCGGCGCTGACCTTGCGTTGATTCAGCGGCTTCAACTGGATGAAGAATCGCGCCGTGTTGCGAGCGCCACCGCCGGTGAATGCGCCTACGGTATCCACCGCCGGATCCGACAGCACGATGTCGCTGAACTGCTGCTGCTTCTGGCGCAAGGCGACGAAGGAAATATCCTGCGAGGCCTGGATGCTGCCCATCAATCGCCCCGTATCCTGCTGCGGGAAGAAGCCCTTGGGCACGATGATGTAGAGGTACACCGCCAGCCCCATGGTGGCGAGCATGACGGCCAGCATGAGCGCGGAATGACCAAGAACCCAGCGCAGGCCGCCGGCGTAAGTGTCGTGCATCCACTGGAACCCGCGCTCGCTGAAGCGGTACAGCCGTCCGTGCTTGCGTTCCGATTCGGCGCGCAAAAACTTGGCGCACAGCATCGGCGTGGTAGTCAGCGACACGATCAGCGACACCCCGATCGCCATGCTCAGCACCACGGCGAATTCCCGGAACAGCCGCCCGACAATTCCGCCCATCAGCAGAATGGGAATGAACACCGCCACCAGCGAGGTGCTCATGGAAAGCACGGTGAAACCGATTTCGCGGGAACCTTTGAAGGCGGCGCGCACGGGATGCTCGCCGGCCTCTATATAGCGCGTGATGTTCTCGATGACCACGATGGCGTCGTCCACCACGAATCCGGTGGCGATGGTCAGGGCCATCAGCGACAGGTTGTCAACGCTGTAGTGCACCAGGTACATCAGGGCCACGGTGCCCAGCAGCGACAGCGGCACCGCCACGCTGGGAATGAAGGTCGCCGCCGCATTGCGCAGGAAGAGGAAGATCACCATCACCACCAGCGCCACCGCCAGCGTGAGCGTCAACTCAATGTCCTGCACCGAACTGCGGATGGTGGTGGTGCGGTCGTTCACCACCGAGAGCTTCATCGCCGCCGGAATCGAGGCCTGGAACAAGGGCAGCAGCTCGCGGATGCGGTCCACCGTCCCGATAATGTTGGCGCCCGGCTGGCGGAAGATGATCATCAACACCGCCGGCTGGCTGTTGAACAGGGCGGCGTTGCGCACGTCTTCCACCGAATCGAAGACTTCGGCCACTTGGTCGAGCCGCACGGCAGCGCCATTGCGATACGTGACGACCAAAGGCTTGTACTGCGCCGCCACCTTGAGCTGATCGTCAGCGGTGATCGCAAAGGCGTCGCGCTCGCCCGCCAGCTCGCCCTTGGGAGAGTTCGAGTTGGCGCGGTTCAGGGCGTTGCGGACGTCATCGGTACCGATGCCATAGGCGGAAAGCTGCGTCGGGTTGGCCTGCACGCGCACCGCGGGTTTGGCGCCGCCGCCCACGATCACTTGCCCCACGCCCTCCACCTGCGCCACCTTCTGCGCCAGGATGGAATCGGCCGCGTCGTACATGCGCGCCAGGGGCATGGTCTCCGAAGTCAGCGCCAGCAGCATGATGGGCGCGTCGGCAGGATTGGTTTTGCGGTAGGTTGGCGAATTCGGCAGGTTGGGTGGAAGCTGTCCGCGCGCCGCGTTGATAGCCGCTTGCACATCGCGCGCCGCCGCATTGATGTTGCGGCTCAGGTCGAACTGCATGGTGATGTTGGTGGACCCCAGTTGGCTGGTGGAGGTCATCTCGGTAATGCCGGCAATGCGGCCGAACTGGCGTTCCAGCGGCGTCGCTACCGCCGACGCCATGGTTTCCGGGCTGGCGCCGGGAAGCCCGGCCTGCACGGAAATGGTCGGAAACTCCACCTCCGGCAGCGGCGAGACCGGCAGCAGGAAGTAGGCGATGAAGCCGGCAATCAACACCGCCACCGCGAGCAGCGAGGTTCCAACCGGACGGCGTATAAACGGTTCCGAGATGTTCATGACTAATCCGTCGCCGGCGCCTGCTCGGCGTCAATGCGATTGCCCACCCGGAAGCGCTCCAGCTTGCGCGCCAGGCGATCGAAGAAGAGGTACACGACTGGCGTGGTGTAGAGCGTGAGCAGTTGGCTCAACAGCAGTCCGCCGACAATGGTGATGCCCAGCGGATGCCGCAATTCCGATCCCGTGCCGCGGCCCAGCGCCAGCGGCAGCCCGCCGAACAGCGCCGCCATGGTGGTCATCATGATCGGCCGGAAGCGCAGCAGACATGCCTGGTAGATGGCGTCCTCGGCGCGCATGCCCTCCTTGCGCTCGGCCTCGAGCGCGAAGTCAATCATCATGATGGCGTTCTTTTTCACGATGCCGATCAGCAGCACAATCCCGATCAGCCCCACCACGCCCAGGTCCATGCCGAAAATCAGCAGCGCCAGCAACGCGCCCACGCCGGCCGAGGGCAGTGTGCTCAGAATGGTGATGGGGTGGATGTAGCTTTCGTAGAGCACGCCGAGCACGATGTAGACCGTCACCACGGCGGCCAGGATGAGCAGCGGCTCGTTCTTCAGCGACGATTGAAACGCCGCCGCCGTGCCCTGGAAGCTGGGATGAATGCTGGGCGGCAAGCCGATTTCCTTTTCCGCCTGTTGGATCGCTTTCACCGCGTGACCCAGCGAGACCCGCGGCGCCAGGTTGAACGACAGCGTGGTCGCCGGAAACTGCCCCTGGTGAGTGATGGTGAGCGGCGCATTGGTGCGCTCCACCCGGGTAAACGCGGTCAGCGGAATCGCGCCGCCATTCGCCGAGCGCACGTAGATGTCCTTCAGATTGTCCGGGCTCTGTTGGAACTTGGGGTCCACCTCCAGCACCACATGGTACTGGTTCAACTGCGTGAAGATGGTAGAAACCAGCCGCTGCCCGAAGGCGTCGTAGAGGGTGTTGTCGAGGTCGGCAGGCAATACGCCGAGCCGCCCGGCAGTATCGCGATCAATGGTGATGGCCGCCTGCAAGCCGCCATTCTGCTGATCGCTGGCCACGTCATGCAGTTCCGGCAGAGTGCGCAGTTTCTCCACCAGCCGCGGGGTCCAGTCCGACAGTTCCTGCGCATTCGCGTCTTCGATGGTGTACTGGAACTGCGTGCGGCTCACGCGGTCTTCGACCGTCAAGTCCTGCACCGGCTGCATGTAAAGGGTAATGCCCTCGACTTTCGCGACCTCTGGCTGCAGCCGCCGGATGATTTCCGAGGCCGACGAATGGCGCTGGTCGCGCGGCTTCAGGTTCACCTGGATGCGCCCGCTGTTGAGCGTGGTGTTGATCCCATCCACCCCGATGAACGACGACAGGTTCGATACCTCGGGATCTTTCAGGATGATTTCCGCCACGCGCTGCTGCCGTTCCGCCATCGCCTGGAAGGAAATCGTCTGCGTCGCCTCGGAAATGCCGAGGATCGCGCCCGTATCCTGCACCGGGAAGAATCCCTTGGGCACGACGATGTACAGAAAAATGGTCAGCGCCAGCGTGCCCACGGTCACCAGCAGCGTCGCTCTCTGATGGAGCAGCACCCAGCGGAGCGTCGTGCCATAACGCTCGATGATCCAGCGAAAAAACTGTTCCGATTTGCGGTAGAACCACCCCTGCTCTTCCTCGGTGCGATGGCGCAGCAGCTTGGCGCACATCATCGGAGTCAGCGTGAGCGAGATGAAGGCCGAGACCAGGATGGTCACCGCCAGCGTGACGGCAAACTCGCGGAACAGCCGTCCGACCACGTCGCCCATGAACAGCAGCGGGATCAGCACCGCGATCAGCGACACGGTCAAGCTGACGATGGTGAACCCGATCTGCTCGGAGCCTTTCAGCGCCGCCATCACCGGCGTATCGCCCTGCTCGATGTAGCGGGCGATGTTTTCGATCATCACAATGGCGTCGTCCACCACAAACCCGGTGGAGATGGTGAGCGCCATCAGCGACAAATTGTCCAGGCTGTACCCCAGCAGGTACATCACCCCGAACGTTCCCACCAGCGACAGCGGCACCGTAATGCTGGGAATCACCGTCGCCGAAATCGTGCGCAGGAAGAGGAACATCACCATCACCACCAGCGCGATGGTGAGCATCAGCTCGAACTTTACGTCCGCCACCGACGCGCGAATGGTCTCCGTGCGATCGGCCAGCACGCTGACGTTGACCGCCTTTGGCAGCGCCGAGCGCAATTGCGGCATCAGGCGCTGGATGCGGTCCACCACGCTGATGATGTTCGCTCCCGGCTGCCGCTGGATGTTCATGATGACCGCCGGGTGCGTGTTGTCCCACGCTGCCTGCTTCACGTTCTCCGCGCTGTCCACCACGTTGGCCACATCCATCACGCGCACCGGCGAACCGTTGCGGTAGGCGATGATCACCGGCCTGTAGCCCTCGCCCGACGTGAGCTGATCGTTGGCGCCGATGGTGTAGGCCAGCCGCGGTCCCTCGATGCTGCCCTTGGCCTGGTCAATATTGGCCTGCGACAGCGCCGTGCGCAGGTCTTCCAGCCCCAGTCCGTACGACGCCAGCGCGGTTGGGTTCGCCTGCACCCGCACCGCCGGCTTCTGTCCGCCGCTGATGGAAACCAGCCCCACTCCCGGAATTTGCGAGATCTTCTGCGCCAGCGTGGTGTCAGCCAGGTCTTCAACCTTGGACAGCGGCAGCGTGTCGGAGGTCAGCGCCAGCGTCATCACCGGCGCGTCGGCGGGATTGGTCTTGGTGTAAATCGGCGGGTTGGGCAAATCGCGCGGCAGATACGTGGAGGCAGCATTGATGGCCGCCTGCACCTCCTGCTCGGCGACGTCAATGCTCTCGGTCAGATTGAATTGCAGCACCACAATCGAGCTGCCGAACGAGCTGGTCGAGGTCATCTGGTTCAGCCCGGGCAGTTGGCCGAACTGCCGCTCCAGCGGGGTGGTCACCGACGACGCCATCACTTCCGGTCCGGCGCCGGGATAGAAGGTCAGGATCTGAATTGTGGGGTAATCCACCTGCGGCAGCGCCGACACCGGCAGTTGACGGTACGCCACCAAGCCAACCAGCAGCAGCGCCACGGTCAGCAACGATGTGGCCACCGGCCGCAGAACAAAGATCCGCGACGGATTCATGACCGGGGTGCTCCAGCGGCGTTCGGCGGCCCTCCCGGCCGGTTGCCGCGCTGCTGCAATTCCACCTTCGCCCCCGGCTGGAGCTTGTCTTGACCGTCGGTGACCACCAACTCTCCCGGATTCAGCCCCGACTCAATGGCAGCCACGTTGCCTTCCGTCACGCCAACTTTCAAGGTCCGCACTTCCACCGTGCTGTCCGGCTTCACCACGAACGCGAACGTTCCCTGAGTACCGTGCTGCAGCGCAGCCACCGGCACCGTCACCACATTCTGTTTGGTCTCCAGCAGCAGCCGCACGTTGACGAACTGGTTCGGCCACAGCGTCCGGTCCTCGTTCTCGAACACTGCCTTGTACTTGTTGGTGCCCGTGGTCGGGTCAATCGCGTTGTTCAACGTCAGCAATTCGCCGGTGGCGAGCTTCTGCCGGTCGTCACGGCTGTACGCTTCCACCGCCAGCGGCCCCTTGCGCATGTGCTGCAACACCTGCGGGATGTAATCCTCCGGCAACGTGAACAGCACGGCGATGGGATTCATCTGCGTGATCACCAGCAGCCCGTTGGGATCGGAAGCGTGCACGATGTTTCCGCTATCCACCAGCCGCAGTCCGATTCGCCCGCTGATCGGCGCCGTGATGTGCGCATAGGTGATTTGCAGCTTGGCGTTTTCGATGGCGGCATGGTCGGCGCTGATCGCTCCCGTCAACTGCCCGACCAGCGACTGCTGCGAGTTGTACTGCTGCTGGCTGATCACGCCCTGCTGGTAGAGCTGCGTGAAGCGCGACAGGTTCAGTTTGGCGTCGGACAGGCTCGCCTCATCTCTCGCCAGGTTCGCTTCCGCCTGGTGGAGTTGCACTTCGAACGGCCGCGGATCGATCAGCACCAGCAGTTGGCCCTGCTTGACCTCCTGGCCCTCGCGGAAATTGATCTTGGTGATTTGCCCGTCCACCCGCGGCTTCACCGTGACCGTGTTGAAGGCCATCACCGACCCCAGCCCGCGCAAGTACACGGGCACGTTGCGCGCGGCCACGGCTTCGGCCAGCACGGGCACGCCGCGGCCGCCTGCCCCGCCGGGCCCGGCTTGCGGTGTCTGCGGTTTCTTGCTGTTACGCCGGATTGCGGTGGCGCCAATCACCACCACCAGAATGCAGACCAGGATCACGATGATGCGTACACGAGACATTCGAAATTCCCGTCAGACGACGCACATCGCAACAAGGGGAGAGGTGAACGCGAGTGCCGTCCCAGCTATCAACACGGCCCCACAAAAACTTGATTATATGCCACGGCCGCCAACACGCCTCCCAGGGCAATCACGGCCATCATTGACATTAAAGCTGGATGCATCCAGACGGTCTAAAGACTTTGGATGCACAAGTAAAGTTTTGTAACTGGGTGGGATGTGCGCTTCAAGGTTTTCGCCCCAGGGGCTCCCATAGTTTCCCACCCTCCTGCTAAAATCCTTTCGCACTCCTGGGGGAGGCCAACCATGGCACTAAAGCGTTATCTTGTATTTGCCTTCGACCCGGCCGCCGCTTCCGGTGGCTGGCGCGATTTCAAGGGCGATGCCGAAACCAAGGAAGAGGCCGAACAGATTGCCGAACAGCAGCACGGCCGAATCCAGATCGTAGATACGTCCTACGAGCAGAAGGTAGCCGGTTCCACCGCTCACCTGGTGTACACGCTTTATCGCGAGTTCGAGTACCACCAGCACTAGGACAGAAAGATCAACCACGGATCTACACGGGTGCACACGGATCAGAAATGGGATCCGTGAAAATCCGTGGCGATCCGTGGTTAGGTTTTCCTACACACCCGAATAGGCCGCCCGTTTCAGGAAATTTCCCGTTCCCGCCTTGCCGTGGAATTGATCGCCTTCCACCAGCACGCGCCCGCGCGACATCACCATCTCCGGCATGCCGGTTACGGTGATCCCCTCGAACATGCTGTAGTCCACCCGCATGTGGTGCGTCGTGGCGCTGATGGTGTGCTTGCGATTGGGATCGAAGACAACGAGATCGGCGTCGCTGCCTACCGCAACGGTGCCCTTGCGCGGATACAAGCCGAACAGTTTTGCCGGCGTAGTAGAAACGATCTCCACGAAGCGATTGACGTTGAATTTTCCCGACGCCACCCCGCCCGAATACACCAGGCTCATGCGGTGCTCGATCCCCGGCCCGCCGTTGGGAATTTTCGTGAAGTCGCCCTTGCCCAGTTCCTTCTGCTCCTTGTAGCAGAACGGGCAGTGGTCAGTGGAAACCACCTGCAGGTGATCGTGCTTCAGTCCCTGCCAGAGTTTCTCCTGATGCCACTTCTCTCGCAGCGGCGGCGTGAACACGTACTTCGCGCCCTCGAATCCCGGCACGTCAAAATTCTCGATGGACAGATAAAGATACTGCGGGCAGGTCTCCGCATACACGGGCAGGCCGCGATCGCGCGCCTCGCGCACTTTCTCCAGCGCTTCGTTGCAACTGAGATGGACGATGTACAACGGCGCGCCCGCCATCTCCGCCAGCGCTACCGCCCGGCTCACCGCTTCCGCTTCCGCCGTCGTAGGCCGCGTGAGCGCATGATACTTGGGCGCGGTCTTCCCTTCCGCCAGCGCCTGCTGCACGATCACGTCAATGGCGCTACCGTTTTCGGCGTGCATGCACACCATGCCGCCGTTCTTGGCGGTCGCGCGAAGGGCCTTGAAGATGCTGCCGTCGTCCAGCATCAGCACGCCTGGATAGGCCATGAAAAGCTTGAAGGTCGAGACACCCTCGCGCACCATCTGCCCCATCTCCTCGATGCGCGCGTCCGGCAGGTCGGTGATGATGCAGTGGAAGCCGTAATCGCAGTTCGCCTTGCCCGACGCCTTTTGCATCCACGTGTCGAACGCCGTGCGCAGGCTCTGGCCCTTGTACTGGATGGCGAAATCAATCAGCGTGGTGGTACCGCCGTATAAGGCCGCGCGCGTGCCGGTATCGAAATCGTCGGAGCTGGTGGTGCCGCCGAACGGCATATCGAGATGGGTGTGGACATCAATCCCGCCGGGGAAGACGTACTTGCCCTTGGCATCAATGATTTTTTTGCCCTGCTCGCGCGGAAGCGAGGCGGCGATCGCGGTGATCTTGCCGTCGGTGATGCCGATGTCGGCGTGGTAGGTGTCTACAGCAGTAGCAATAGTGCCGTTGGCGATGATGGTGTCGAATGACATAGGAAGGGTCTCCAAGGCCGAGTTTAGTAAATCAGTTTGAATTGCGAACTACGAAAATGCCAATGAACACTATTCCCGACGCAATTAAGATTATCCCAACCAACCGCATTCCCCACGCGGGCAGACGTGTCCAAGGATATTGAGTGTTTGCTAATGCCCGTTGCGGTCGTGTGGCAGCGAAAATTCCGCATGCAATCCAGAACAGCGAGATAGGCACCAGTGGTAAGTCCTTCATATTACCGCTCCAACGGCGATGATCACTGGCTTTGCAGCGCGCCATTGTAGTAGAAAACGCCCGGCGTTGTTGACTTGAGTCACGCTGTCGCGCTATCGTAGCCATATAGGCTACAGAGGTGCGCCATGAAATTTCTGAGCACGCGCGAGCTGCGGAACCGCCCCGGCTACGTCCGCAAACTGGTACAGAAAGAGGACCTGGTGCTGACCGCGAACGGCAAGCCTGTGGCGCTGATGCTGGGCACCAGCGAGGACGATTTTGAGGAAACGGCTTTGGTAATCCGGCAGGCGCGAGCCATCCGAGCGGTGGCGCGAATGCGGAAGCACGCCGCTACGCTCCCGCCGGAAGTCAAGTCGCCATCCGCCATTGAGGCCGAGATTCGAGCCGTTCGCGCCAAGCGAAAAACCAAATGAGGGTAGTGGTTGACACCAACGTGCTGGTGTCCGCTTTCATGAATCCGGACGGCACCCCACGGCGGATTGTAGATCTCCTGCTTGTGCGCGCGTTCGTGGTTCTCATCGATAACCGCATCGTGGAGGAGTACCGCGAGGTTCTGTTGCGGCCTAGCTTCGCCTTTGATCTGAGCGACG
>Ga0326726_10006673_pt1 | contig 10387 bp, 7 predicted proteins | sample MHFenrmetagenome_2_FD_207603 | JGI IMG/M metagenome (GOLD analysis project Ga0326726, IMG submission 207603) | Lab enriched peat soil microbial communities from Michigan Hollow, Ithaca, NY, United States - MHF15MN | ecosystem: Environmental > Terrestrial > Soil > Wetlands > Peat | place: USA... | reverse complement strand
CGTAAATCGCCGTTCGTCCGAAGTGGTCGAAAGAATGCAAGGCATCGAGGATCGAATAGAGCGGTGCTATGAGTTGACCCGTTGAACCGCGTCGCGCGGCAATACGTGCTTGGTAACGGGCATCTTCTTCCTGGAGATGGGCTGCATCGAGCAGTACCAAACGCGCCAACTCTCGCGACGCTGCCGTCGTGATGATTTCGCCGTGAAACGTTCTCTTGGCCAACAGTGGGATCCGCCCGCAATGATCAAGATGGGCATGGGTCAGCAAGACGTAGTCGATGCTGGCTGGATCGAACCCGAAGGGCCGCGTATTCTCCTCGTCCAGTTCACGACTACCTTGGTGCAGTCCGCAGTCGATCAGGATCCGCTTGCCGGCACACTCGACCATGTGACACGAGCCGGTGACGCTGCGGTCGGCGCCGTGAAACGATAATTTCAAGAAACGCTCCTTGGCCGTGCCACGATCCGCCTCTTACGCAACGTGCAAGGGCTCGCCGCTGATATCGTGCCAATGCAAGATTCCATTCCAGATCTCCTGGGCCGTTTCTGCAAACCAGAACAATTCGCGATCTTCCTGATCTATGACGCCTTCGTCGACCAGGAAATCCAGATTGACGGCCTGGCGCCAATAGCTCTCGCCCACCAAGACGACCGGGATCGGCTTGATCTTGCGAGTTTGTACGAGCGTGAGCACCTCGAACAGCTCGTCGAAGGTGCCATATCCTCCGGGAAAGGCGACCAGCGCCTTGGCCCGCAAGAGAAAATGAAGCTTTCGCATGGCGAAGTAGTGAAAGTTGAAACAAAGCTCGGGCGTAATGTAGGGGTTCGGATACTGTTCATGAGGCAGGCTGATGTTGAAGCCAACGGATTTCGCGCCGAGGTCGAAGGCGCCGCGATTGGCGGCCTCCATGATTCCCGGCCCACCGCCGGTCACCACAACCCTGTGCTGCCCATTGGCGGTTTTGTTCGTTGCGCTCACAAGGTGACCGAATTCGCGGGCCACTTCGTAGTAGTGGCTTTTCGCAAGGACCCGCTCGGCAATTGCCAAGCGGCGCTCTAATTCCTTGCTGCCCGCGTCGGCCGCCATTGCCTCTTTCAATACATTCACCTTACGTTGCGCAGTCGCCGGCTCGCAGATCCGCGTACTTCCGAAGACCACAATCGTGTGACGAATGCGGTGCTCTTCAAGCAGCATTTCGGGCTTGAAATAGTCGATCTGCAGGCGGACACCCCTCATGGTATCCTGTGCCAGGAAATCGAGATCGACGTCGGCGCGGCGATAACTGGGGCTTTCGAGAATTGCCTGGACACGCGCGGGAGCGTGTGGATCCTCTTCTGAGGGCTTCGGGACTTGCCATGGAAGCGGCTCTCGTCGATTCACGGGGTGGGCAGGGTTTGGAATCCGTGGCTTGTCAGAGATGGGTTGATTTGTTTTCACCGTTATGCCTCCTTCCGATAACGTCATCCGGAAATAAAAATGCAACTGTACGCGGGCGAGCTAATGTTTGCTCACGGAAGAGCAGACATCACACAGACCTGCGCTTATGTCTGCTGACCCAAAGCGGACTTTCACGTGCATCAAAAATTTGGCTTACACGAATCCTCGTCGGCCATCGCGACGTCCATATGTTCGGCAGGGTTCGGGGCAACTGCGGGCTGAATCGAAGGCTCACTTGACCTCGCGTCTGTAGAAGCATTCAGCCGTTGAAGGTCCACTATGAGGTCGTAAAAACACTCAAGAGGCACAGAATATTTTCGTTCAGCGGTGGAGAATTTGGTCGTCAGAGAAATGATTACGTTCTTGCCATCGGGTGAGTAAGCATCGGCTCGTAAAGCAACGATACTGACTGGAACTGTTTCGTCCTGGCTCATCTCACTAAATTCACACAAAGAGTAGCAGCCGTGACAGTCTGAGTTGCTTGGGGCCCAGTGAGCGTTCACTTCACTATTTCCGCCTAGCACACCGCGAGGCTGCGTTCAAAGCGGAAGCAGTCCGAAACTTAGTAGGGAGGAAGGAATACGCTCAGCATAGGACCGTTCCAAACGAAAAAATATTTGTAGCGGAATTGGGCGGCCCACGCTTTGATATAGCGCAAGCCCAAATATTGAATCCGTTTTTCGAGGCTCCCTTGGCGCTCCGTTCGCTTTAAAATATTGATCTTGGTCAAGGGAGCATCTGGGAAGGACAGATAGCATTAATCTAAATTGCGTCGGCAACGATAGGGGGTGCACCTTACGAAATGCACCTTTTGAATTATGCTTGATAGGCAATCCACCCCCGCTACCGCCGTTGAGATGGCGAGCCGGCAGCGTGAGATTTCCGTTTCGGAGTTCTTTCTCAAGAACCGTCACCTGCTTGGTTTTGATACGCCCGCCAAGGCATTGGTCACCGCTGTCAAAGAGGCGGTGGACAATGCGCTGGATGCTTGCGAGGAAGCGGGGATACTCCCCGATATTAGTGTGCAGGTGCGCGATCGCTACGGGAAGTCCCGAGTCATCGTGGAGGATAACGGCCCTGGGATTGTAGAGAGCCAGATCGCCCGCATTTTCGGCAAGCTGCTCTACGGCTCGAAATTCCACAAGCTGAGCCAGTCGCGCGGCCAGCAGGGGATGGGCATTTCGGCTGCCGGAATGTACGGCCAACTAACCGTCGGCAAGCCGTTGCATATCATCAGTCGCACCAAGGGGGATAAGCTTGCTTCGGAAATGTATGTGTCGATCGATACGGCCAAAAACCAGCCGGACATCCACCGCAAGAAACGGCTGAAATGGGACCGCCCCCACGGGACCCAAGTCGAGATGGAGATGGAGGGGCACTATCAGAAAGGACCGCATTCGATTGAGGTCTATCTGAAGCAGACCGCCATCGCCAATCCGCATCTGACGATCACCTACCAAGACCCGAATGGAGAACAGATCCGTTTCGCCCGCAGCACCAAGAGGCTCCCACCTCGACCGACAGAAATCAAACCGCATCCGTATGGCATCGAGCTCGGCCGGCTCATCCAGATGTTGAGCAACACCGCAAGCCGCACGTTGTTGCGGTTTCTCGTCGACGAGTTTTCCTGCGTGGGGCGGAAGACCGCACTCAAGATCATTGAGCTCGCCCGCAAGCAATCTGACAAGCAATTAAGTGACCGTTCCTATCCGAGACATATCGCTCACGCGCAAGCGACCGCGCTGCACAGGGCTATTCAAAAAACGCGTATCTTGGCGCCGCGGACCGACTGCATTGTTCCGATCGGCGAGACGCAGCTCTTGGATGGGTTGCACAAGGAGTTGGAGGCGGACTTCTTTACTGTCACCACTCGGCCAGCCGCGGCCTACCGTGGAAACCCGTTCCAGGTGGAAGTCGCCATCGCCTATGGCCGCCCCGGCGAGGTCGGCGTTGAAGTCGACGAGAGCGGCAACATGCGCAAGAAGGAAGCAAATGAAACGAGTGCTGCGGAGCACCTCATAGCGCAGAAGGACGAGCCCATTCGCCTCCTGCGTTTTGCTAATCGGGTGCCGCTCCTCTACCAGCAGTCCAGTTGCGCCATAACCAAGGCCGTCATCCAGACGCACTGGCGGGCCTATGGCCTGCACCAGCCGAAGGGCGCATTGCCGATCGCGCCGATGGCCATCCTGGTCCATGTTGCGTCGGTTTGGGTTCCCTATACCTCCGAGTCAAAAGAGGCCATTGAGCCTTATCCGGAAATTCTCAAGGAGATCAAATTGGGGCTGCAACAATGCGCGCGCAAGCTCGCGCGTTACCTGCGCCGCGAGTTGCAGCTTCACCAGGAATATGACAGGCGTGCTTATATCGAGAAGTATCTGCCACACATTGGCGTTGCCCTGCAGGACATCCTCGCGCTCAGCAATGCTGAACGCGACTCCATCGTGCAGCGGCTCGATAACGTGCTCCATAAGAGCCGTACGACGCAAAGGCCCGACCCATGAAAAAGGATAGTCCCGGCGCCACGCACAGCGACCTGGATAATAAGACCATTACGTTGATTGAAACGATTGCCACGCAGGTCCGCGCAAACATCGACGGCGGAAAGCTACCAAACATCAAGCTCCCGGTCCGTAGCCTTGACAATGTGAGGTATGACGAAGCGAAGGGTTATTTCGAGCTTGGCGACGCACATAAGGTGCGCACACTCACGGTGAACACCGCGCGATCCTTCGCGCAGACTCTTCGCCTGATGGCCACTTCACGAGCGATGGTCGAGCATGACGACTTCGCCACCAAACGTGAAGTTTATTACATCAGCAAGAACTGGGGAGATTGCCGCTTCGACGAGCAGGCCGAATCGGACGCTATTATGGATGATATCGAGGCCATGGCGTCGATGCACGGACTGTCGCGCGAGCAGCTGCGCTTCTACCCGGAATCACACGGCGGCTCGGTCGCGGGTAAACTTGCTGTGGTCGACAAAAATCCCGCAACGGGAGAGGCCATCGAGATCGACTGCGCCAACCTAGGGAGTGGGGCCTATAGCATTCCGCGTTCGGTCGAACATCTGAGCTTTCGGACTGATGCACGTTTTGTGCTTGCCATTGAAACCGGTGGCATGTTTCAGCGCCTCAACAATCATCGATTTTGGGAAACGGCACGTTGCATTATCGTCGAGATGGGCGGCGTTCCGACCCGCGCCACCCGGCGCTTCATTCGCCTGCTTTGCGACCAGCAGAATTTGCCGGTCTACTGCTTTGTCGATTGCGATCCCTATGGCTTTGCCAATATTTACCGCACGCTCAAGGTGGGTTCGGGCAATGCGGCTCATATAAACCGCTTCCTATGTGTGCCCCGGGCGCGTTTCTTAGGTGTCACACCACAGGATATTATCGACTTTGGCCTTGAGGACGCGACACACCCATTGGCGGCGACTGACATCAAGCGCGCTCAAGACGCATTGCAGAACGATCCATTTATTAGGGCCCATCCCGAGTGGGTCGCCGCCATCAAGCAATTGCTTCAAATGGGTGTTCGTGCAGAACAGCAGGCCCTTGCCAAATGGGGCCTTAATTACGTCATTGACAATTATCTGCCACGGAAGCTCGCCAATGAGAGCAGTTTCTTGCCATAGATCCCGATGTTCGTTCTGGATCATTAGCGGACATGCATTGGCGGCCCATCAATGTCCGCTTTCGGGGGTAAAGCGGATATGGCTGTCACATCGCAAAATGTCCGCTTATGACCCAACAGCAGACATTCATGCGAAATATTGGATTTCACACCTGCACTGTCGATCAATTATTCATAACTATTTTTTGCGTGTGCCAACGCGATGTGATCGTCGTCACAAAATTTCGCTTTTTGGCAGCTACCGCGCCTCGGTGTGCCGGTCGGCCATGATCGCCGTTCAAGATCGGCGAGCGCGATCCGACTCATTTAGCGGCTTATCACTCGATTTGGCCGTGCTTAGCCATACATCCGCGATATAATTAAATTAGATTCGATAGGGTAATGTCGCGGAAGGGTGCGCGGAAGTGACCGTGTTGAAAGAGTTCCCCCTGTCGAAGGTCTATCAGTTGCTCGAGCCGGGTCCGGTCGTGCTGCTTTCGACCGCGCATAAGACGCATGCAAACGTCATGACGATGTCCTGGCACATGATGGTCGAGTTTGAGCCGCCGCTGGTTGCTTGCGTCGTCAGCGGCGCGAATTACAGCTTCAACGCGCTAAGATCGACCGGGGAATGTGTGATCGCCATTCCGGCACGCAAGCTAGCGCAAAAAGTGGTGCAGGTCGGAAACACTTCCGGCCGCGAAATCGACAAATTCGAAACTTTCGGTCTAACCCCAACACGAGCGAAGCGCGTGAGGCCGCCTCTGGTCGCGGAATGTTTTGCCAATCTGGAATGCAAAGTGGCCGATAATCGCCTCGTGAACACCTACAATCTCTTTATCCTCGAAGTGCTTGCGGCCTGGCACGATCCAGCGCAGAAAAATCCAAAGACCATTCACCACTGCGGCTATGGTGAGTTCGTGGTAGATGGAAAAAGGATCAGACTGAAATCGAAAATGCGGTAGTAGCCCACTGAGCTGCAGTCAATAATATTTGGGGAACACGGTGAGGAGCAAGCGTGGCATGCTCAATCACATGAATACCTAGATTCCCAAACGTCGTTCCTCCCCGGTGACGTTCGGTGAATCTGCCCCGGCTGCGTTTGCCGGGGCATTTTTATTGCCATGACGACGCTAATCCCGCATCAACATCGGGGGCTAATTCTGACTGTATCAGTACCCCATGCGTCCATAAATTTTCGCAGCAATGGAGGTAAGGACAGCGGTTACCGCCAGCGGACATGAGAGTGCACCTCAGCAGGATGTCCGCACTGACCCACCTCGGACACAGGCAGGAGGGCGCAAGGCGTCCCGCGAGCCTAGTTCGCTTGCAGACGGTAAATGTACTCAGTCAAAAAAAAAGAATTTTGACACGCGCGAACGCTTCGGGATTGTTCACGTTGCGACTTTGAATCTTGTACCTTTGGCCCCAGATAGGCATATCCGTTGGGCCGTGCGCCCGTACCGGCAGCATTCACAGTCGGCGCATTCGCAATTGGTGCCAACGCAATAGCGCACGCGCAACAGAGTGGCTCGACCGCGCAAAGCGTTGATATTTGGAGCTCATTGTTTCCTCGCATCACATGGGGCGCAATGAAGTGCTGGGCGCAGGAAGCGGAGGCCGCAGAAGCACACTTGAACGCGAGATGGCGTTCAGCAGGAGAATACCGACCAATACAACCATCAGGATCAAACCGAATACCTGGGCAGTGTGGCGATCAATGAATGCCATGATCTTCATTGCGCAAACAAATCACATCAATCATTACGCGTAATGACCTAGATCAAATAAGGTCCTTATCCGCTGGCGCAGGAAGCGAAAGAACGCTAGCCCCTTTCGACTCCCGATTGCCCCTTTTGAAACCGGGAGTGGTCCCTTTTGTTGATGGTTTATGCATTACGGAAAAATCCGTAATTGAAAGTGTGTACAATTTTGGTCTTGCCTCCACGGCATGACCGCCGCCGAACAGCCCAGATACGAACCCGGGCGTCCAATTGCGCGCTTTTGTTGCGGGGAGCCCGTGAGGCTGATCAAGACCGTCCCGCGCATCGGTTCCTACCCGGAGCTACAGACTTATCGCTGCGCGCAATGCCACAAGGTCGAAACGATTGAGGTGAAGTGAAGACAAAGGAAACCACCAATGACGATGCAACCCGAACAGAGTGGGCGCGCCATGCTTAGATTAGTACCTTTGGATGTTTGGGCTGCGACTGCGCTGGCGATCGCCATTGCTCTCGTCGATCCAATATCCACGATTTTTGTCGGCGCATGTCTTGCCTTATTTGCTTATGTTGTCTTCGAAGCCTTCGGCGGCAAACTGAGCTGAAATTCACCTGCGTCAGCAGCCTGCGGAATAATAGGAGGACACAGTGACCGAGAATGTCGGAACCTTCGACCGAATCGCGCGCGTCATCTTTGGCCTCGCGCTGATCGCCTTCGCACTCGGCTATCTCGCTCCCGGAACGGGATGGAATTGGGTTGGCTGGATCGGCGTCGTGCCGATTCTCACTGCACTCTTCGGCACCTGTCCAGCCTATAGCTTGTTCGGCTTATCGACGCGGTAAAGACCCACTGGCAGCGGACCGCGCCAGTCCACTCAACCGGATCACATGCGTGTGCTCGCAGCATTTGTAGGATCAATTGTAGGCTGGGGATCGGTCTGACAGTAAAGCACGCTGCCGCAGAGTTTTATGTGCCGGTTTGGCACCCAACGTTTCCGACCATGTTTGTCGAAAGTGCATTTCGGTTGGTATAAGGCGCGTAGTGCTCGCGTCCTAGTGTGGCGCGCCAAGTTTCCAAAGGCCGTAGTGCAACGCTGCTCGCAACACGCCCGCGCGCGTGGTCCAATGCTGGTCTGCCAAGATGTCGAGCCGGCGCCGCAGGGTGGGATCGACGCGAACGGCCAAGCGCATGTTTCGATCTTCAAAGGTATGATGGTCGCCACATTCCCAATTATTGTCGCGGATCAACCCCAGTCCGATATCAGCCGCACGCCGGACGATTTCGCTACGTTCATCGAAGTGTAGATCGGCCGCCCGGTCAATGCGGCGATCCATGCTTGGCGGTATGCGCGTGACAAAAACTTCCTTCGACATACTGAGAAGTGTGCAGCCGCCCTGGCATACGAATCAAGTTGATTCTCGATCCGTCTGATGGCCTCGCGCTTGCCACAACCCGCAAAATAGATCTCCGAGTTTTTAGGGGTTTCTGAAAAAATACGTATGCCATTTAAAAAGAGTTCATTCAGTCTTTTGGTCCGAGACCGACCGGTACCCTCATTGCTTTTTCGCCAGGGAGGACCCGTAAGAGTTGCCACGGGCAACGCTAACCGTAAATGATGTAGACCGCTTTGTAGACCTTGGCCGACTTGCTAACCTATTGATCTCTTGCGCTTGTAGATGATGTAGATGATGTAGATGATAATATAAAAAATTAGAGGCGTATGAACGACGACGAGAGGGTTATCTGCGCACCCTCATAGTGAACCCTCTACACCTACAACATCCACAACATATCAATGCGACCGATACGTTAGGTGTTGTTTTCGTCCACTACATTCGCCCTACATTGTCGACCTTTTCTGTGACAAAAACCTACCGCCTCCCATTCTCGGGTAGCTCCCGCACATAGCCGGCGGCGACGCGGCCCAGAACGCGGACAGAGGTCGGGACGGGATGCGCTCATGGTCTGTCTCAGGGCTGCGTAACTCCCGATGAGCTCGTTCGCTGACTTCCCTTCTTCGTAGAACGGCTGTGCGAGATAGTGCTCGTGCATTTCCCTGAGTGACCGCCAGCCGGTCTTAGTGACGGTTTGGTCGGCGGTCATGGCTCCGGCCTTTCAAGGGCGGGGAGGGCGGATGCCACGACCTCGCCGACCGTTTCGGCGGCCTTGCGCAGGGGATCATCATAGAGATGTGCGTAGCGCTGGGTCGTCTGCACCTGAGTGTGGCCGAGCATTTGACCAATCAGCGGCAGCGAGGCGCCCGCAGACACCAGGATGCTCGCGAACGAATGCCGGAGGTCGTGCATGCGCACACTCGGCTGCGCAACCATGACTGGCTTGCCGTCCTTGCCGTTCAAAGGTTTGCCATTGCGCGCCTTCTTCGGCACCTGCTCGATGAGGCCGGCCTTGAGGCAGATCGACGTCCAGCTGCGCTTGATGTCGGTGAGCGGTTTGCCGTTCGCGCCCGGGAACACATAGGGATTCATTGAAACCCCATCTTTTCGGGCTTTCCGCGCGGCCTCTTCCTTTAGCTCGGTGAGGAGGCGAAGCGCCGGCCCGCTCAAGGGCACACGGTGCAGGCGCCGCTGCTTGGTGTGGGCGGACGGTTTGGTCCAGACGCCGTTGTCGAGATCAAACATCGCCCAGGTAGCACCCAACACTTCGCCGCGCCGCGCGCCGGTGAGCATCAACAACTTGATGGCGTTCGCAGACATCGGCTCGGAATGGTCGTTGAGGGCCTGCACAAGCGCCGCGATCTCTTTCTTGGTGAGGTAGCGGCTGCGCTTGTCTTCCGGGTTCCGGCGCACGCCAGAGGCTGGATTGCGTTCGCACCAGTTCCAGCGGATCGCCAAATTGAACGCCTTGCGCAGCGTCTCGATCGTCCGGTTGGCGCGTACCGGGGTGCCGCGGATGGTGGTGATGTCGCGGTGGAGGGCATCGATGGCCGCGTGGTCGATCGCTCCGAGTTTTAACTTGCCGAGCCGTGGTAAAATGATCTTCTCCCAAATACTGCGCTCGTCGGCCTGCGCGCGCGGCGCCTTGCGCGGCAGATGCTCGGCCTGATAGCGCTCCCAGAGATCCAGCAACGTCGGTGCAGAACGCCCCTCATGACGCTCGCCCATCGGATCCCGGCCTTGGTCGATTTCGCGCTTGAGCTCCTTGGCGCATTGCCGGGCGGCCTGCACCGACCAATCCGGATAGCTGCCAATGGTAAAGCGGCGCTGTCGCCCGTCCGCGCGATAGTCGAGCACGAAAGACTTGGCGCCGCCCGACGTCACGCGCAGGGCAAAGCCCTTCACGTCACCGTCCCAGAGTAATGTTTGGCCACGCGCCGGCGGTATCGTTTTACGCGCGATAATCTCGGTCAGGCGCTCGCTCATCAGAACTTTCCGTGTCAGCACTGTGTCAACACATCGAATGACAGAAACAGTCGTCGAGCGTCATCGAATAGCAGAGCGTGTCATGGAAAGTGGCGTCAAAACAGTAACTTGGTTAAAATGACTCAGTTTTGTGAGAGAAGCGAAAAGTGCCAGGACAGTCTCATAACCTGAAGGTCCAAATCCTACCCACGCAACCATCGCGCGAATGCGCAATCTCAGGCCCGGCCTTTGGCCG
>Ga0326726_10006672_pt1 | contig 10388 bp, 3 predicted proteins | sample MHFenrmetagenome_2_FD_207603 | JGI IMG/M metagenome (GOLD analysis project Ga0326726, IMG submission 207603) | Lab enriched peat soil microbial communities from Michigan Hollow, Ithaca, NY, United States - MHF15MN | ecosystem: Environmental > Terrestrial > Soil > Wetlands > Peat | place: USA... | reverse complement strand
AGCGTCAGGGCAACCGAGAACTTCATGGCGCCGGCGACCGGGAGCAAATGCAGCAGGGCTCGGTAATCGCTGAACCTGAAAATGGGATCGATGAGGACCGCGAGCGTCGCCGCGACCAATGCGGTAATAGCGCGTGGATAGATTGCTTGCGTGATGGCGCGAAGAGGGTACTTTGCTATCACTGGCCCTCCTCCCAATTGGTGGCTATTATACCCAAGATGAAGACCACGGCTGCGAAAACCCCTATGATCGCCGCGTATCTCAGCGCGGCCATGTGGTCGTTAAATACCATGGACGCCCTTAGGCCCTCATTCACGTAATATAAAGGCAGTATCCGGGCGACCGTCTGCATGAAGCCCGGCATCATCTCGAGAGGGAAGAAACTCCCGGAGAGAAACATCATCGGGAAACTAATGGCGTTTGCCGCGGCCGCGGCGCTTTCCGCCTCCTTGGCGAAGCGGGTGAGAATCATCCCGATTCCGACGAACGCGAAAACATCAAGCACAATAAACAGAGGGAGCCAGGCATCTATGTGCAGGTTAATTCTAAATACGGCGTAGCTCACCAGCAGCATCGCCATTGTGGATATAACCGCAAGTATAAACTGGTACAGGATGTTGGACAGTATCCAGTCGGTGCGGGTGATGGGCGTGGTAGACAGCTTCCGGATGACGCCCTTCTGCCGCAGCTCCGTGTTCAAGTTCACCGTGCCGAACAGGCTCAAAGTCATCACAGACATGGCGATAATGCCGGGGACGAAGAAATCGATGAACCGGTACTTCTTGGCGAGTATCGATGTCTCGGCCGGTCGGATGAAGGGGGGCTTCCCGGACATTTTCTGGTTTATTCCGGCGAAGACCGAGTTCAGGATTTGCATCTTCATGGACACGAAAATGGAGCTGGGGTCGTATAGGTACGTGAGGGTGACCGATGCGTCGGGGTTGTGGAGCGCCATCCTCTGCAGGAAGGACCCTTCATAGCCTTCGGGAATCATGAGGACAAGGTTCAGCTTGTTGTCCTTGGTGTACTGTGTGGCGTTGATGGCGGGGTCGATCTTGATTACATTGAACCTCCCGTCGAGATCGAGGGTCTTGACGAGCTGCGCAGAAGAGTCGGTGTGGTCGAGGTCTTGTACGCAAAGGTCGAAGCTCATGTTGTCCTGTTTCATGAAAAGGGCGCCGAAGACGAGTATCAGGATTATCGGGAACGCAATCATGAAGAACATTGTCGACCTCGCGCGATAGAAGCTCTTGATGCTCACGATGAGATTTGCGACGACGATGCGCGGGTTCATTCCGCTACCCCCCCGGCAGAGTTTTTGCGGAGCGCCTCACCGGTAAGCTTAAGGAAGACTTCTTCGAGGTTGGGTCTGCGAACATCCAGGCTGAGCAACGACGCCCCGCCATCCTTGATTGTGTTCAGTATCTTCTGGACGTCGTCCATGTGCTCCACCCTGACTTTGATGTCTCTATGGTTGTCACGGACCGGTTCGAAGCCCATCTTCCGGACGATTTCGATGGCTTTTTCATCGACGGGCTTTAGCGTGAGAACCAGGTAATTCGCGTTTCTTTCTATGAGCGCCTCGGGAGAGCCCATCGCGATGATCTTCCCTTTCGAGATTATGGCGACCGTGTCTGCAAGAAATTCCGCTTCCTCCATGTAGTGCGTAGTGAGAAATATCGTCTTCCCTTTCTCTTTCAGGCCCAGCAGTAGTTTCCACACCTCGCGCCTTGCGCGCGGGTCGAGCCCTGTCGTCGGTTCGTCGAGGAACACAACCTCAGGGTCGTTCACGAGCGCAATCGCGATTCCGAGGCGCTGCATCAAGCCCCCGGAGAGGTTCTTGTATTGTTCTTGGGCCTTGTCCTTGAGGTTCACGAGCTCTATCATCCCGTCGACATCGGTTTTCCTGCAGCAAAAAAGACGTGAGAAGTACTGGATGGTCTCCCTGACTGTTATCCTGTCGAATGAGCTAAAGCCCTGTGGGAGGACGCCGATGCGGGGGACGATTTCGTGCTTTCTTTTCGTGACGTCCATCCCGAGAATGCTCGCTTTTCCCGACGTGGGCGTGCGAATTGTGTCGATGATCTCGACAGTAGTGGTTTTCCCGGCGCCGTTCGGGCCCAGCAGGGCGAAAACTTCGCCTTTCCTGACCTTGAACGATATGTCGTCGACCGCCAGTAAATCTCCGTAGCGCTTCGTCAGGTTCTCGACTACTATCGCGTATTCAGCTTCTTTAGCCATGGATCGACCTTTTGCCAATATGGGACACTGCTAAAAAATCTCTGCCCATCGCCTCATCGATGCTGCCGGTTCAAGAGGGCGATGGAAAGGCACATCTTTCTCTGAGGAAGCGAACGTACCCATAGGGTCCGGCCGGCAGCGATGGGAAACCGCACCCGGGCCTTGCCTGATAATCCCGCCGGAAAGGTATACCCGCCGTTCCCCCATACCGCCCCCTCTGTCGATGGATAGACGGTGATTTGCCGCGGATCCACTAGATGGAATGCACATCCCAGTGCCTTGACGGCAGCTTCCTTGATAGACCAGAGCATGGCAGATGCCTTTTTCAAATCTCCGCCCGCCAATCTCAAGGCATGTTGAAGCTCTTGTGGATGGAAGACCCGGTGAAAGGGGTATTCTCTTTGGAATTCATTGGCCACTGCCACATCGATGCCGATATCATACTCATCTCCGCAGAGAGCGGCCCATATTCTTCCTCCGCCCTCGCTAAAAGAAATGGCCGGACCATCACATTCTCCCAGTAGTTGCGGCCTGCCGAGCGGGTCGTGGACGACCTGGATTGGTAAATCTGCTCTACTGGAGAAACGGCGGTCTGCCCAGTGAGAACTTTTCGTCCGTACAAGATGCTCCCATAGAATAGATACCAAATGAATCTTATCTGTCGTCCGGCTCGCGCTGTTAGCTGCGATAGTATCAGTGTTACGTGGCGAGCACGCATATAAGACGGTTCCTCCTTGCTGAGAGAAACTCACGGCATTGACGGCTATTTCCTGGAAATCCTTTATCACATCCGCTCTCATCTTTTCCGAACTATGCTTTACTCCGGAATTTTTTGCATGCGCATACTATAAATTTGCATGATGTCACGGCCTTGATCGTCAATTCCTTTGGCGTCCCAGACAAAGCCTTTCTCATCCTCCATCCGCATTCGAGCCTCTAGGGTTATCTGCTCTCCCTTTCTGCATTTTCGCAAAAATCTCATCTCGCCAACCGCCACGGGAATAATTGTCTGTCGCTGCGTTGGGGCCATTGCAGCTGTGTAGAAGCCAACCAACTGCATAAGCGCCTCGAAAAGATAAGGTGAGTATTGGTACTGCGCGTTTTGCAGATTTGAGAAATCACTCATCTGCCGGTAGGTGGTGCGGCCCCGAACCACCCCCGTACCTGCACCGTCAAGAAAGTCTATCACACGGTACCTGCCATCGAGACCGCTGCGGCCTTTGTACCATTTAAGCACCTTTTTGTTATCCATCGGCCTCGTCCGTAATTCGTCCAGCCGGATAGGGAAATCAGAGAACCCGTCGCCTAAATTGCCTTGGCCGCCATCGAGGATTACCTGGCCCATGTAGTGCGGTGTGAAGCGGTCTGTCAATCTTCCTGTGGGGGACATCTTCTGTGCCGAAAGTGAGACTTCGCACGTCGCCTCTCCAGGTGAAGCATCAACTCGACGGCAGGATATCCTGCAAAGCCGTGGAACCCCGGGTGGACACTGGATCATGTCCATGAGCCGCACCTGGCGCACTCCCCGCACGCAGAGGTGGGGATACAGTATCCGGGCGGCTTCCATGAAGGTTTCCAGAACCATCGCCGCTGAAACCGGAGGATGCTTGACGAACTTGAAAGGCTTGTGGTCGGCTAACCAAAGGTCCTTCTCCAGAGAAAACGACCTCACTGCCTCCAGTTGCCCCTGACGCATGTCTATGCTTGTGATCTCCTCTATCATGGGTATATTATCGCGGCTGAAGGCAACCGTGCCTCCATCCAGTTCTCCATTGAGCGGAGGAGGTATGATATCACTGAGCCGTGCCGTCTTCACGTCCGGCAGTCTCCTCATAAACATCACCCAATCGTCGTCGGCAGACGCCACAAAAAGCTCTCTCAAGAAAAGTCCTGTAAGCTCATTTACGTGGATGTACCCCACACCCTTTCGCTTCAACATTTCGCGGACGTCCGGATCATCGGCCATCCCAGCCCCCTCAATGGGGGGAAGCATCAAAGCCTTGAACCGCACGGCCTCATTTTTGGTGCCTAGGTATCTGATTAACGCAGACATCATCCGGTTGGCGGCAGCGTAGTTCGCCTGGCCGGGGTTGCCCTGTATTGCGGCCACCGAGGACAGGGCCACGAAAAACTTCAAGCCTGCCTTCTCTGCCGCCGAGAATAGATTCCAAGCCCCGAGGAATTTAACGTCCATGACCATGGAGAAATCATCTGGCGTCATTTGGCCAAGGAAACCGTCCCTCAATACCCCGGCGCCGTGAACGACTCCGGAGATCTTACCGTAATGTTTTACCACCTCACCGATAACAGCGTCAACTCCCTTGAGGTCAGTTACATCGCAGGTATAATATGCTGCCTCGATTCCCAATGAGTGTAAATCCGCCAGTGTCTGAGCAATCTCTTCTGCTTTGCGGCCCGAAGCATTCGACTGAGAAAACGACCGCCCCGATGCTTTCTTTGCAGAATTGATCGCTGTATCAATAGAAGTCCTTCCCAGGAAAACTATGCGTGGCCTAAAGGGTGCAAGGCCGCGAGCCAGATGAGCGCCGATACCGGATGCACCCCCGGATATAACTACAATATCTCCAGGATTAAGATTTAGACTTGAAAGATCTTTGAAGATTGACGGAGCCACATGTCCCTCTAAAGTGAAAACTTCTCCATCACGATGAATCATCTCGACCGCGGCATATCCTCTGTCCAGAGCGCTGCGCATGGCTTCGCGCAGATCGGCAGCACTGTCTATTTCCAGTGTGCGAAACTGAACCGATGAGTATTCCTGCGATGCGCTCAGGAACATTCCGAGCAATCCTTCTTCCGGCAACCGACCGAGAGTCTCGGCATCATCTCTGCTATGAATAAGCACGACGAACTTCTTAGCCGGTGACTGAAGAAATGCCTGCAGTGGTAAAAATAGTCCCCTCAAGAGCCGTGAAGCATCAGTTATGCCTCTTAACATTTCTGACCAACCTTTAGGAAAGGTGATGACCATCCCGGCCAGGGATGCCAAACTTGATATTTCCTGTGATACCTTACAAGAACCGTCATCCGTAAAGATATCATAACCTTCCTGTCCTGTACTTTTCCCCTGCATAAATAGCATTGGAACTATGTCAACCCCGTAATCCTGCCGGAATATAGTTTCGACATTTTGGGTAATCTCGTCATATCTGTCAGGTGAGAGAAAAAGCACCGACTCGCCCTGGTTCAATTTTATTGGAGCGGAGGCCGACAGCTCCGTACGAGCCCTCTTGAATACGAGCCGCTTCAAGCTCGCCTCATCCTGAAAGGGTTTCAGGGTTTCATCTTGAACTAAGCCAGGTTCTGCCGCCTTGGCTGCAGGCTGCAGGCTGGTACTTCCCTGCCTGACGACTATCTTGGATATCCTCTGGGCGATGTCTCTCACGGTGCGGACATTTATAAAATCCTCCAGTTCGATAGTGATTCCGAAGTGACGTTCTGCGGCATCCATGATTATGGGAAGACGGCTGGAGCGAATGGAGAGATCTCTTCTGAGATCCATATCGGGTTGAATCTCGTCCCTGTTGAATCCTGTGGCGTCCATAATAATTTGAATAAGCGCTTCTAAGTGGTTCTGATGCTCAGGCGTTTCTGCGAAGGCAGGGGAGTCCTGTCGGTTTGGGGCGTTGCGGCCGGATGCGGGAGCCTTCCTGAATGCAGAGAGGGAAACAAACATCGGTTCCCTGCGCACCTTCAGATGTCCTTGAACGAAGAGCTGTGCAAGGGCGGTATTGTAAGTGATACATTCTGCAGGGGGCATGCAGGTCTGGATGCATAAAGATTCAGGGAGCGTGTCGGTGATGAGATTGCTTAATATATCGCCGGGGCCTACCTCCGCGAAGAGCCGGATTCCGTAGTCGGTCCAAAGGGTCTGAGCATTATTCATCCAATGGACGGTAGACTCAAGGTGGGCCATGAGGATTCGCCTTATCTCACCGGAGTCTGACGGATACGGCACCATGGTCGTGTTGGAGATTACGGGTATCTTTGGAGAATGAAATGGAATGGAGGCAACATACGTCTCCAGTTCGTCATGGATGACCCGCATTATAGGAGAGTGGAAGGCCATGCTCACCCGCAAGAGCGTCCATCGGTATCCCATTTTTTTCAGTCTTACACCAAGACGTTTGACAGCCTCTGTATTGCCGCTCAGGATGACTTGGTTCGGTGAATTGATGTTGCCAATGTGGATATTTTCCTGTCCCAGCATCATTTCTGTCAGCATTTCCATAGGCGCATCTACTGCCGCCATTACACCGGGGTCAATATTCGCAGCGGCGGCTTTGTCCATACAACGGGCCCGCTTATTTACGATCCGGAACCCATCTTCCATGGAATATACGCCGGCTATGCACAAGGCCGTCAGTTCGCCCAGACTGTGACCGGCCATAGCCATAGGGTGGATGCCAAGGGCGATGAGGTGGCGAGCAATGGCGTGTTCAAGAACGAACAGGGCAGGTTGCTGCCAGCGGGTCTTCTGAAGGTTCTCCTCCCGATCATGGAACAACAAGTGCAGAAGGTCGAAGTCCGCTGCTGCCGCCGCCCGATCCATCCACTCCTTGATGACGGGAAAGGATTCGTAGAGGGCCCGCCCCATTCCTTGATAGTGTGTCCCCTGTCCGGGAAATACAAAGGCGAGTGGCGGCACCGGCAGATCCCCGGGGCTTATGAAGATTCCCTGCTGCGCCAGGGACCGCACGTTTTTGGGTGAGAGGATTCCCGCTTCGGCAAGGGCGGTAGACTTCTCGATGATGGTGAGAGCCTCTTTCTCCGATTGTGCTGCAACAGCCATCCGGCAGTTGCGGCCTTCCATCTCTGTCCGGAAGAAAGAGACGCCTTCCAGCATCGGAAGGTCGTTCACCGTCTCTCCGGTCATACTACCCTCTCTGTCCGGGGAGACTAAAATCGTATCCACTTCGTCCAGAGCCTGCTCCACCTGTACAACGTAGTTCGTGCCTCCAAACCCGAAGGCGTTGACCTGAAGCCTTCTTGGCCGGCCGATCCCGCATTTCCAATCAAGCGGTTCCGGGGCGATGAGGAGCCCTGATCCTTCCAAGCTCATCTCGGGGTCTGGATGCTCATAATTGAGAGTGGCAGGGAAAACCCCCGTCTTCATGGCCATGACTCCTCGAATGAGGTTGTTAATACCCGAGGCGCCCAGAGTGTGTCCGATCTGCGACTTGAATGACGTGAGCACGGTGCGCTTGGAGGAATTGAAAAACATCTTCAGGGCCCGAATCTCCTCCAAGTCCCCTTGCCGGGTACTCGTGGCATGGCATTCCACTAGATCCACGTGATCCGGCCCGTAGGGCAACCCGCGGAATGAGGCGCGAATGGCGATCTCCTGGGTGACATTGGATGGCTCCACCATGCCCAGATGGTTGTTGCTTGCGCCCATGCCGGTGATTATGGCGTGGACCGGAGCCCCTCTTGCGCGGGCCAGGCTTTCCCGCTCGATGATGACCATACCCCCGCCTTCGCCGAGGACCATCCCGTCTCTTCCAGCATCGAAGGGGCGAGAGGTCTGGTGAGGGGGTCTTTCCCGTCCCGACAGCCCGTAAAGTGCGCCCAGTGCTGAGAATTCCAGAAAGTGCAAGTGGGTGAGATTATCTTCACCGCCTCCGACGATGGCGGCATCGATGATGCCATTTCTGATCATCTGTATGGCGCTGTGGATAGCCACCAGTGACGTCGCACAAGCTGCGGAGACAGAATGGCTGGGCCCCATGAACCCATACCGGTTGCAGATGAAGCCGGCCGCTGCGCAGTTGAGTCTGCCCAGGAGCGTGGTGTCGTCCGGGGCCATACGCCCGGACTTTACCTCCTGTTCGATGGCGCTCTGCTGATCCGGCGTGAGGTGAACAGCTCTTTTGACAGCGTCAAGGATATCATGAACGTACGCCCTGATGATCACATTGGTGAGGGTTCCCGCCGCCTCACCCGAGTTCTGGGAGACGATGACCGCGATGCGTTCGCGCGGGATATTCGAATCCAGTATGCCGGATGCGCGGATGGCCCTCTCCGCAAGCCACATGGTGATCCTTGTCGCTTCGGTCATGCTCCGGAAATCATGGGGAGGAATCCCGAGTTCATTGCGGGAGACATGGAAGTCTAAGAAGACACCCACGTTGCAGTAGGTCTTGTCCGGAACCTGCGGCCGGGGATCATAAAAAAGCGAGTGATCCCACCGCGAAGGTGGAACCAATGTAATCCCGCTCTTCATGGCCAGGCTTGCGGCCCAGACTTCCTCCGGACTCTTTCCCAGAGCATTGAGCACGCTCATCCCGGTGATGGCAACCCTTTCACCATCGCCTCGGTGTGTGGCGACTCGCGTCAAGACACGGCCGACCCCGGGGGATGGAATTTTCGGGGTCTTCTCGATCGATCCCACAACGGGCTGATGCAATAAGAGAGGACCTTCGGCCAACGCGCTGTGAAAGGACGGCAGCGTCTGAACCTCACGGATGAGACCGGCGCAGGCCCCACTCATGAATTGCCCGCGTTCCAGACAGTCCCCCTCATCCAGGGCCACCCCGCCCGGCTTGTCCATGCCCCGGGCCGCAGTGAAGAGACTTCCAGCGGCCATCTCCTCCATTTTCGTCCGGAAAGAAGCTTCGTCCTGGTGGCCAGCTGCAAACTCCCTCTCCAGGGATAAAATAGCCGCAACTTTCGGGGTACTCAAGGACCGCACCCGAAGCCCGGTGCGCTGGCCTGAAATGACTGTTCCCCCCGGGGGCGATTTCAGAATCATCCGCTGATAGAGCGCTGTCAATGCGCCTGTTTCAACGATCTCCTGGGTAGCCAGGTAGGCGGTGCCTATCTGGATGGCGTCCGCGCCCAGCATAGCGGCTAAGAATGCGGTCTCCCGATTAAAGATTCCCCCTGCAATGATCACGTGACAGTGTCGGAAAAGCGATGGCATGCGCCGCTTGAGATCCAGAATCATTTGAGCAAGGGTGAGCGTGCTATGCTGACCCACGTGGCCGCCGGCCTCATATCCCTCGCAGACAACGTAACGGACGCCAGCTTCCAGGGCGAGCCTCAACAGGGCCTCATCAGGAGCGATATACACGACCTCTATGCCGCATTCTATCAATTCTCTTAAAGGAGAGAGATCGCCGCCTGCAATCACGACAAAGCGGGGTCTCTGTTTATTTATCCAGGCCAGATGTTTTTCCCTGAAAGGGTTCTCTGCCAAAGAGACGACATTCACTGCATAGGGGCGCCCTCCCATGATTTCCGGCAGTCGTCCCAGCTTCTGGTCAAGGATAGCTGCATCCATCATGCCAAGGGCTACGGTTGGCAATCCACCGGCATCGGCAACTCTTGCGGCAAACGCCGGTACATCTGTGATCCAGGACATGGCGCCCTGGATAAAGGGATATTTGGTTCCCATCTCTCTGGCCACAGGGCTGTCTACAAAACAATCCCTTTTCGTCTCGGCCAGGTGGCATAAGTTTTGAATCTCGTCCATAAAGGCCTTCACGGCCTCCTCGGTTCCGGACCCAAAACGATCAACGAACGACCGGGCAAAGGTGGTCTCAACAGCGAGAGGGATGATTTCGTCCTGGTTGAAATGGCTCTCCAGAGGGTGGATGGCCTTTGCATGCACCTGGCTTATGAAGGAGCGTCGGCCTTCTTCCGTGATCTCTGCTCCGTACAGCGAGTCCTCGAGCGCCTTGATCTCTTTGAACGCGCGGGAGTTTCCCTTGTTGAAAAGGCGACAAGGAACCTGCAGGTCCAGGCCGACCAGATAGGTAGAGTCCAGGCGGAGATTGGAGAGCCGCTGGCGTTGGACATCATCAATGGCAACCAGATCTGTCAACCAATGGGCGCTCTCAAAAACAATCCCGGTGGCCCCTGTGGACAGGAATGCCGCTGCCGCCTCAGGGGTGAAGACTCCTCCCCAGATGAGGATGTCGAGAGGCTCTGAGGATGTGCGCAGCATTTCCTTAGCCAACGAATATAGAGCCGTGGTCGTCTCGCCGCTCACAAATCCAGAGGCTTCGCATCCCTTCAGGACGATGCGCCTGATGCCCGAGCTCTCCTTCATAATCGCTGTCAGGAGATCCGTGTCACCGATGATTGGAAAGCAACGGTGGTCTTCCGACAATTCCCTCAATCTC
>Ga0326726_10006671_pt1 | contig 10388 bp, 9 predicted proteins | sample MHFenrmetagenome_2_FD_207603 | JGI IMG/M metagenome (GOLD analysis project Ga0326726, IMG submission 207603) | Lab enriched peat soil microbial communities from Michigan Hollow, Ithaca, NY, United States - MHF15MN | ecosystem: Environmental > Terrestrial > Soil > Wetlands > Peat | place: USA... | reverse complement strand
GGCGGGCTCCTGGCCGAGTCCCGCCGGTTCAGCTACGAGCCGCAGCTCACGTGCGGCGAGATCGATCTCGAGCGACTGGCCCAGGAGCGGATGCGGCAGACCAGCTTCGCTCAGGCCGCGGAGCGGCAGCGGGACCGGCTCCGCCGGTTTCGTCGGGTGCGGGTGCCCCTGGAGCTGCCGCGGCGCGGTCGGCTGCTGCCGGAGCGGCGGTACGAGCGTCTGCCGTATGTGCCCTCGGATGCCGAGCGTCGCGACGAGCGCTGCGCGGAGGTCTACGAGATCCAGGTGCAGGGTCTCGTCAAGCGCCTGCAGTTCACCGGCCTCCGGCACGTCGCGATCGGCGTATCCGGCGGCCTCGACTCGACCCAGGCGCTCCTCGTGAGCGCGCAGGCGATGGACGTCCTGGGCCACCCGCGCGGGCACATCCTCGCCTACACCATGCCCGGATTCGCCACGAGCCGCCGCACGCTCGACCAGGCGCACCGCCTCATGCAGGCGGTGGGCGCCACCGCGCACGAGATCGACATCAGGCCGAGCGCGCTGCAGATGCTCGCGGACATCGGGCATCCGTTCAGCCGGGGCGAGAAGGTCTACGACGTGACGTTCGAGAACGTGCAGGCGGGGGAGCGCACCAGCCACCTCTTCCGTCTCGCCAACCTCCACCGGGCCCTCGTCGTGGGCACCGGTGACCTGAGCGAGCTCGCCCTGGGCTGGTGCACGTACGGGGTCGGTGACCACATGTCGCACTATGCGGTCAACGCGAGCGTTCCCAAGACACTGATCCAGCACCTGGTCCGCTGGGTCGCCCGGACGAATCGCCTCGGGGCGCCGGCCAGCGACACCTTGCTCGAGATCCTCGAGACCGGCATCAGCCCCGAGCTGGTCCCCGGCGATGCGGGGGCGACCCAGCCGGCGCAGGAGAGCGAGGCGGTGGTGGGACCGTTCGAGCTGCAGGACTTCAACCTCTACTACACGGTGCGCTTCGGCTATCCGCCGCCGAAGGTCGCCTTCCTCGCCTACTGCGCCTGGCGCGACCGCTACGGAATCGAGAAGATCAAAGCCTACCTGCGCCTCTTCCTCGAGCGCTTCTTCCAGAGCCAGTTCAAGCGGAGCGCGATCCCCAACGCGCCCAAGGTCGGCTCGGGCGGCTCCCTCTCTCCGCGCGGGGACTATCGCGCCCCGAGCGATGCCGAGGTGGGGGCGTGGCTCCGCGCGCTGGATCTCGTGCCCGAGCGCGAGTAGGCCGCCCGGCTCATCGGGTCGGCAGGGCCTTCCGGAGCCAGGCGGCCGCCGCCACCAGCAGGGCGCCGAAGGCGAGCGCGTAGATGCCCAGGGCGCAGACGACCGACGGCTGCGCGGCGTGTGGCAGGATCAGGATGACCACGGCCAGGAACAGCGAGAACACGCCGCCCGTCGCCAGCAGCCAGTAGCCGGCCCCTCTGCGGGGCAGGCGGACGGCCGCGACGATCTCCAGGACCCCGGTGAGGAGACCCCAGGTGGCGATGGCGAGCACGAGCTCGCGTGGCACGAGCGGCCACGCCAGCGCGAGCCCGCCCACGGCGACGCTCACCGCGCCTTCGAACAGGACGGGCCACGCCGCGAACGACGTCCCCGTGACCCAGAGGGCCGACGCGATCGCCCAGCCGCCGTCCAGCAGCGCGTAGACGCCGAAGAGCGCGACCAGGAGGTTCAGGGACGTGCCCGGGCGGAGGAGGAGCAGGGCGCCGAACAGGATCGCGAGCGCGCCCCGGGCACCGACCATCCACCAGTTCTTGCCGAGCGTTACGAGAAGGGCGTGTCCGTCGGGCCTATCGCTGATCATCTCGGTCTCCGGGTTGGGGTGGGAGGATCTGGTGGCGGTCGACCGGCGGCTCGCCCGAGCGGCGGATGATCTCGGTGCGGGCACGGTCGCGCAGGCGGACCATGGCCGGCCACCCGTCTTGCTCGGGGGCGATCGGGGCGCCGACCGCCACCGTGACGGGCCCGGGCCGGGGCAGCCAGCTGTCCGCGGGCAGCACCTCGCGGGCTCCCCGGATCGTGACCGGGATGACCGGGCACCCGGTGTCCACCGCCGCCTTGAAGCCGCCCAGGCGGAACGGGAGGATGCCCGGCGCCCGCACGAACGTACCCTCCGGGAAGACCAGCACCGAGAGGCCGTCGCGGAGCGCCCGGGTCACCCTTAGGGCGTCGGCCACGCTGCGAGAGGTGGGCCCGCGCTCCACGGCCAGGTGTCCCACCTTGCGGATGATGCTCCCCACGAGCGGAGCGGTGACGAGCTCGCGCTTGGCCACGAACCGGAACGGGACCGGCAGGGCCGCGAGGAGCACGACGACGTCCAGGTAGCTCCCGTGGTTCGCGGCCAGCAGGAGCGATCCGCGCGCGGTGAGGTGGTCGGCTCCCTCCAGACGAAGCGAGCAGCCGGAGGCCGCGAGGATCAGGCGACACCAGCTTCGGACGATGCGGTCGGTGGCGGGGCCGGTCGGGGCGAGGCGCACGGCCAGCCAGAGCGGCGGGACGGTGAGCAGCAGCAGTGAGCCCAGATAGACGCCGCGGGCGAGCGCGGGCAGCCGGCGGGCGGCCCGGCCCGCCCGCGCCCCGAGATCGCGCAGGAGCAGGCGCGCCCACTGCGCCGCAACCGTCCGCGCCGGCCGGCCCAGGGTGCCCTCCAAGTAGACGGCGCGCGTCGCGCTGCGCCGGACCTTGCCGCTGGACGTCTTGAGCACCGCGTGGGGATCCGCGATCACGACCACGTCGGCCGGGATCCCGAGCGCGGCCACCACCCGGTCCATCACCGCGGCCCGCAGCTGCTCGCGCTCGGCGCCGGAGCGCGTCCGGGTCTCCGCGACGACCACCAGCCGCTCGGTTCCCACGCTCGGGTCGTGGACGCCGAAGGCGGCCACGCAGCCCTTCCGGATGCCCGGGACGGCGCCCACGATGTCCTCGACCTCCTGCGGGTAGAGATTGCGTCCGGCCTTGATGATGAGGTCTTTCTGCCGCCCGGTGACGTACAGCTCGCCGTCGGCCCAGTACCCCAGGTCTCCCGAATCCATCCACCCGTCGTGTCGCGCCGCCTGGGTCGCGGCCGGGTTCCGCCAGTAGCCCTCCGTGACCGAGGGGCCGCGAAACTCGATCCGGCCCTCGACCCGCTCACCGAGCAGACGGCCCGTCCGGTCGATCACGCGCACCTCGTGTCGCGGCAGGGGCGGGCCGCACGAGACGAAGCTGAGCGGCGTCGGTTCGTCCGGCGAGGCGGGGACCGCCCGGCCCGCCTCCTGGAAGGCCGTCCGGGCGATCGTGTCGACACGCGGGGCCCCCGGTGACGGGATGGTGAGGGCCACCGAGGCCTCGGCGAGCCCGTAGACCGGGCACATCGCGCTCGCCCGGAACCCCCGCGGGCCGAACCGTCTCGTGAACCGGTCGATCGTTGCCGGGCTGACCGGCTCCGAGCCGTTGAGCGCGAGGCGCCACGACGACAGGTCGAGGCCGCCGACCTCCTCGTCGGTCAGCCGGCGGGCACACAGATCGAAGGCGAAGTTGGGGGCGGCGGAGACGGTGGCCCGGTGGGCGTGGATGGCCTGCAGCCAGCGGACCGGACGGGCGAGAAAGGCCAGCGGGGAGAGAATCGCGATCGGGATGCCGAAATAGAGCGAGCCGAGCCAGGACCCGATCAGCCCCATGTCGTGGTAAAGCGGCAGCCAGCTCACGGTGACGTCGTCGGGACGCACCCGGATCGCCTCGCCGATGGCCCGGATGTTCTCGAGCAGGTTCCCGTGGGAGAGCAGCACGCCCTTGGGGTCCCCGGTGCTGCCTGAGGTGTACTGGATCAACGCGGGGTCCGACGGCCCCCCGCGCTCGATGGCGCCGGACCCTCCTGGCCGTTCGAGGTCGGGAGCGGCCACGACATGCCGGAGCGACGGCACACGGGAGCGGAGAAGCGCCGCCACCCGGAGGGCTTCCGGGAAGGTGATGATCGCGCGCGCGGCCGCGTTCCGGAGGATGCCGACCTGGCGACGGGCGTAGTCCTCGATCAGGTCGCGCCTGAACGGCGGGTAGATGGGCACGGGCACCGCCCCGGCCAGCAAGACCCCGAAGAAGGCGTGGAAGAAGGCCGCTTCGGTGCGGAGCATGATCGCCACCGTGTCCCCCCGACCGAGCCTCCGCTCTCGCAGGGAGGCGGCGACGCCGTGTGCCCGTTGCCAGAGCGAGCCATAGGTGATCGGCCGCTCCTTCCCATCCTCGTCCCGCAGGAAGACGTGGACGCGCTCGGGCGAGGCCTGGGCGTGCCAGGCGAGGGCGTCCACGAGCGATCTCGCCCCGGCCGGCGCCGGGGTGGCCTCACCGATCGGCGAGCGTGGGGGCGGCACGGCCTCCACCCCGGGCGGCTCGGCCCCCTGGATGGCCGTGACGAGATCGCGCGGACTGACCGCCTCCTCCATCACCGCGTCGGGCAGGCGGACCCCGTAGCGCTGCTCGAGACGCACCAGCAGCTCGACCCGCTCGAGGCTGCCGATGCCGAGGTCACGGTCGAGCGCGTCGTCGAGCCCGACCGGCCGATCACCGGACCGGCCGCCGAGCTCGTCGACGAGCACCGAGACGATGCCGAGGACGTCGCGCGCGACCGCCCGCGGGTCCTGCCGGATCGCGTCCGTGGCCAGCACGGTCGCGCTGAGCCGAGCCTACGAGGCCCGCCGCAGCCCGGCCGAGTGGGCCCCGGCCATGTGCCCCATCTCGTTGCCGAGGAGCATGAGCACGTCGTCCATCGTGATGACGCCTACCAGCACCCCGCTGTTGGTGACGACGGGCAGCCGGCGGACGCCGGTCTTGGCGAAGGTCTTGGCGGCGTCGAGGATCCCGAGATCCTGCCGGATCGTCACCGGCTTCTTGACCATGACGTCGCCGACGCGGACCTCTTCGGGATCCATCCCGCGAGCCACGACCTCGACCGCGATGTCCCGGTCGGTCAGCATCCCGACCGGCCGTCCGGCGTTGACGACCACGAGAGCGCCGACGTTCTTGGAACGCATCGCTCGTGCGGCCTGATTCACCGTCATCTGGGTCGATGCGGTGACGACTGGCTTGATGCAGATCTTCCCGAGCATGGCACGCCTCCTGTGAGCGAATGTGGGTCGGGCCATCCCGGTGCAAGGCGGATGCCCAGCGGAAGTGTATTTGGATCGGGCGTTTCCGCATCCGCGGGCTGGGGCGGGCGGGCCCCACCGGGGCGCTCGTGCCTCGGCGGCTTGCCGGAACATAGACGCCAACCCGTTGAATCGACGAGGGTTCGCTCTGGCACTTCCGATGCACCTCGACCCGGTGGGTGGGTCCGATGGAGCATTCTTCTCAAACAGAAGGAGGATCGATGATGCGTGCGTTGATGCCGTGGACGGGGATGGCGAGCTTGAAGCAGGAGATGGACCGGATGTTCGACCGGGTCTTCGAGCCCAAGTGGGACGAGTTCCCAGCGCTCGGTGAGTGGGCTCCGAGCATGGACATCTCGGAGACGAAGGACAGCCTGGTCGCGAAGATCGAGGCGCCGGGGATGGAGCAGAAGGACATCCAGATCTCGCTCCAGGAGAACCTGCTGACGGTCAAGGGGGAGAAAAGGCAGGAGAAGGAGGAGAAGGACGAGCGCTATCACCGGGTGGAGCGGTCCTACGGGGCCTTCACCCGCACCGTGCGCCTGCCGGTGGCGGTGGACGCGAGCAAGGTGACCGCGAGCTTCAAGAACGGGCTCCTGACCGTGACCCTGCCCAAGACACCGGCGGCCAAGGGCACGATGATCCCGATCAAGGCCGAGTAGCCGGATCCGCAAGAAGGGGAGGTGATGCTCCGATGCTGAGCGAGGACCGGGAGCGCATGGTCGCCACCCAGATCGAGGGCCGGGGCATCACCGATCCGCTCGTGCTGGACGCCATGCGGGCCGTCCCGCGGGAGCGCTTCGTGCCCGCCTCGATGGCACGCTTCGCCTACGACGACGGCCCGCTGCCGATCGGCAAGGGCCAGACCATCTCACAGCCATACATCGTGGCCGTCATGACCGCGGCCGTCCGGATCAAGCCCGGCGAGCGCGCGCTCGAGATCGGGACCGGCTCCGGCTATGGTGCGGCGGTCCTGTCCCGGATCGCGGGCGAGGTGTACACGGTCGAGCGGATCGGGGAGCTGGCCGAGACGGCGCGCCGCCGGCTGGCCGAGCTCGGATACGACAACGTCCACGTGCTCGAGGGCGACGGCAGCCTGGGCTGGCCGGAGCACGCCCCCTACGAGGCGATCCTGGTCACCGCGGGCGGGCCGCGCGTGCCCAAGGCGCTCCTCCACCAGATGGCGGTGGGCGGCCGGCTGATCATGCCGGTGGGCGCGGACCCGCGCAGCCAGCGGCTCGTCCGGGTGACCCGGACGGACGCGCACGAGTACGAGGACGAGAATCTCGAGTACGTGGCATTCGTCCCACTGATCGGGGCCGAGGGCTGGCCCGAGGGAGGCTCGACATGTACAAGCACATCCTGATCCCCACCGATGGGTCCGCGCTGTCCGAGTTGGCGATCCGGCAGGGCATCGCCTTCGCCAAGAGCCTGCAGGCCCGGGTGACCGCGATGACCGTCTCGATCCCGTTCCACGCTTTCGCGCTCGACCCGGTCATGGTGAGCGACACGCCCGCGCAGTACGAGCGGGACTGCGAGGCGCTCGCCGAGAAGTGCCTCGGGGTGGCCAAGGCCGAGGCGAGTGTCGTGGGTGTGCCCTGCGAGACGCTCCACGTCCGGGCTCCCCATCCCTACGAGGCGATCATCGACGCCGCCCGCAAGGGAGGCTGCGACCTGGTCTTCATGGCCTCGCACGGCCGGAAGGGCGTGTCGGCCCTGGTGCTCGGCAGCGAGACCGTCAAGGTGCTCACCCACAGCAAGATCCCGGTGCTGGTCTGCCGGTGAGGAAGGCGAGAACGCGCCATGCCTGAGCTGTTCGTGATCGGCGACGAGACGACGCACGTCGTGGGCGACGCGAAGTGCCCGGAGTGCCTGGAGGAGTACCCGGAGCCGTGCCCGTGCGGGGGGCTGATCCACGCCGCCTCGGGCGAGGAAGACACGGGCGGGACCGACTGGCCGGCGACTCGCTGCGACCACTGCGGGCGCTCCGAGGAGGAGCTCGACTGACTCCGCTGATCGCGACCCAGGGGCTTTCCAAGGACTATTCCCTCGGCGACCATACGGTGCACGCGCTGCGGGGGGTCTCGGTCGAGATCCGGGCCGGGGAGATGGTGGCGGTCATGGGTCCGTCCGGATCCGGGAAATCGACCTTCATGACCATCCTCGGGTGTCTCGACACGCCGACGACGGGACGGTACCTGCTGGAGGGGCGCGACGTGTCGAGCCTCGACGACGATGCCCTCTCGGCCATCCGGCACCGGCGCATCGGCTTCGTCTTCCAGCAGTTCAACCTCCTGCCGCGCATCACGGCCCAGGCCAACGTGGAGATGCCGCTGCTCTACAGCGACATCCCCGCGCGCGAGCGTCGGGAGCGGGCGCGCCGCAAGCTGGCGATGGTCGGGCTCGAGGGGTGGGCTCACCATCGGCCCGGGCAGCTCTCGGGAGGCCAGCAGCAGCGGGTCGCGATCGCACGGGCGCTCGTCAACGATCCGGTCCTGCTCCTGGCCGACGAGCCGACGGGCAATCTCGACACGCGCACCAGCGCCGAGATCATGGCGGTCGTCCAGGGGCTGCATCGGGCCGGGCTGACCATCGTGCTCGTGACGCACGAGCCCGACATCGCGCAATTCGCGCAGCGCATCCTCAGCTTCCGCGACGGAGAGCTGGTCGGGGACGAGCGGATCGAGCACCCCCGGGACGCCCGGGCCGGGCTCGAGGTCCCGGCGGGGCGAGCGGCGTGAAGGTCGGCGCCACTCTCCAGATGGCGGCGGCCGCGCTCCAGAGCAACCGGCTCCGGACCGCGCTCACCGCGCTCGGCGTCATCATCGGCGTGGGGGCGGTGGTGACCATGATGGCGGTCGGGAAGGGTGCGCAGGTCCGCGTCGCCGAGCAGATCCGGAGCCTCGGCTCGAACCTGATCATGGTGATGTCGGGGTCCATCACCTCGAGCGGGGTCCGCCTCGGCTCCGGCAGCCTGCTCACGATCACCGAGGACGACGCCCGCGCGATCCAGCGGGACGTGTCGAGCGTGGAGGCCGCCGCGCCCACGGTGCGAGGCGGCGTCCAGATCGTGGTCGGCAACAGCAACTGGTCGACCGCCATGCAGGGGGTCACCCCCGAGTACTTCCAGGCCCGCGACTGGGGTGTGATCTCGGGCCGGCTCCTCACCGCGGAGGACGTCGACGCGGCGGGGAAGGTCGTCCTGCTGGGGCAGACCGTGGTCGAGAACCTCTTCGGCGGCAGCGACCCTCTCGACCAGACCGTGCGGATCAAGACGGTGCCGTTCACGGTCGTCGGCGTCCTGGACCGCAAGGGGCAGAGCACCCGAGGCGACGACCAGGACGACACGGTGGTGATTCCCATCTCGACCGCGAAGAAGAAGGTCCTGGGGGTGAGCCCGGCCAATGCCCGGTCGGTGGGCGTCATCCTCGTCAAGGTCGCCGATCCCGCGCGCATGGGCGAGGCCGAGGTGCAGATCCGGGAGCTGCTCCGGCAGCGGCATCACCTGCAGCCCAACCAGGACGACGACTTCGCCCTTCGGAATCTGTCCGAGGTCCTGGCGAGCCAGGAGGCGGCCTCGCGGGTCCTGAGCCTGCTCCTAGCCGCGGTGGCCGCGGTCTCGCTGGTGGTGGGCGGTATCGGCATCATGAACATCATGCTGGTCTCGGTCACGGAGCGGACGCGGGAGATCGGCCTGCGTCGAGCGGTGGGCGCGCGACGCCGGGACATCCTGGGCCAGTTCCTGATCGAGGCCGTCTTCGTGTCCCTGGCTGGCGGCCTGATCGGCATCGCGGTCGGGGCCGTCGGATCCTACGTGATCGCCTACTTCTTCGAGTGGAGCGTGCTGGTCTCGTGGTCCGCCATCCTCCCCGCGTTCCTCTTCGCCGCCGCGGTCGGCATCTTCTTCGGCTACTACCCGGCGCGCAAGGCATCCCGGCTCAACCCGATCGAGGCGCTCCGCCATGAGTGAGACCGGCTTCATCACGTGGTTCCGAGAGATCCGGCTGACGGACGTTCCCCGCGTTGGCGGCAAGACCGCCTCCCTCGGTGAGCTCTACGGCGAGCTCGGCGCCGCCGGGGTTCGTGTGCCCAACGGGTTCGCGATCACCGCGGCCGCCTACCGGGCCCTGCTCGACCGCGACGGCCTGCGAGACCGGCTCGCGAGCATCGTGAAGGACGTCACCGGCGAGGACGTGGCCGCGCTGGCCACCGCCGGCGCCCGCCTGCGCGCGCTCGTCGAATCGGCCCCGCTCCCGCCCGGGCTCGCGGACGAGATCGTCTCGGCCTACCGGACGCTCGCCCGCGAGTACGGCTCCGAGCCGCCGGTGGCGGTCCGATCGAGCGCCACCGCGGAGGACCTGCCGCAGGCGAGCTTCGCGGGCCAGCACGAGAGCTATCTGGGCGTCCGGGGCGAGACGGCCCTGCTCACTGCGTGCCGGCGCTGCTTCGCCTCGATCTTCACCGATCGCGCCATCGTCTACCGCATCCAGAACGGCTTCGATCACCTGAGCGTGGCCCTGTCCATCGCGGTCCAGAAGATGGTCGCGTCCGACCGGGGCAGCTCGGGGGTCATGTTCACCCTCGATCCCGACAGCGGGTTCCCCGACGTGGTGCTCGTCAACGCGGCGTTCGGCCTGGGCGAGGCGGTCGTGCAGGGGCAGCTCGACCCGGACGAGTTCTGGATCTTCAAGCCGACGCTCCGAGCGGGCCACGACGCGCTGCTGAAGCGGAAAATCGCGCGGAAGACCTGGAAGCTCGCGCTGGCCCCCGACGGGCGGCCCGCGCAGGTCCCGGTGCCGGCCGAGGCGCAGCGCGTCGCCAGCCTGACCGACCCGGAGGCGCTCGAGCTGGGGCGCTTCGCGCTGGCCATCGAGGCCCACTACTCGCGGCGGGCCGGGCATCCGGTGCCGATGGACATCGAGTGGGCGAAGGATGCCGACGACGGCCGGCTCTACATCCTGCAGGCGCGGCCCGAGACCGTGCACGGCGCGGGACGGAGAGCCCACCTCGAGATCTTCGCGCTGCAGGCGGGCGGGCCCCGCGAGCGGCTCGTCAGCGGCGCGGCCATCGGCCAGCGGATCGGGGTCGGGGCGACGCGGCGGCTCGACGGGCCCGGCGACCTGGAGGCCTTCAAGGCCGGGGAAGTGCTCGTGGCGTCCATGACCGATCCCGACTGGGAGCCGATCATGAAGCGCGCGGCCGCGATCGTGACCGACCGCGGGGGCCGCACCTGCCACGCCGCCATCGTCA
>Ga0326726_10006670_pt1 | contig 10388 bp, 12 predicted proteins | sample MHFenrmetagenome_2_FD_207603 | JGI IMG/M metagenome (GOLD analysis project Ga0326726, IMG submission 207603) | Lab enriched peat soil microbial communities from Michigan Hollow, Ithaca, NY, United States - MHF15MN | ecosystem: Environmental > Terrestrial > Soil > Wetlands > Peat | place: USA... | reverse complement strand
CGCCGTCTCGCACCTCACTCCCATTCCGGCGCGGGTGCCGCCGCTGGCGATCGTCGCGGCGCTCGGGGCGTCGGTGTTCACGGGGATCGTGTTCGGGATCGTGCCGGCACAGCGCGCGGCCAGAATGGATCCTGTCGAGGCATTGCGGTACGAGTGACCGCGTCGCGCAGCACGTCCATCCTCACCACGCTGGCCGAAGGGATCGGGATCGCGCTCGACTCGCTCAGGACGAGCAAGACGCGCGCGGCCCTGACGATTCTGGGCATCGCCATCGGCGTGATGGTCGTCATGGGGATGTCCGCCGCGGTCAAAGGCATCAACTCGAGCTTCGAGAGCGCGATCCAGCAGGTAGGGCCCAAGACCTTCTTCGTCGTCCGCTACTTCAGCGGCGGGATCATGGTCAACGGCGGGGACCGCAACGCGCCCTGGCGCCGCAACCCGCCGATCACGCAGGAGGAGGGGCGGATGATCCGCGCGCTCCCCTCCATCCGCAACGTGATCATGTCGGAGAACCGGAACGCCACGGTGCAGGCCGGATCCGAGAGCGAGGACAACGTCAACATCGGCGGCGACGGAGCCGCGTGGCCCCAGGTGTCGGGCGGCGACATTACCGCGGGGCGCTCGTACACCGCCATCGAGGACGCGGCCGGCGACAAGGTCGTGGTCATCAACACCAAGCTCGCGACGCGACTGTTCAGCCAGCTCAATCCCGTCGGACGGACGGTGAAGATCTACGGACAGGAGTTCAGGGTCCTCGGCGTGTACGAGCCACCGCCGAACCTGTTCGGGGGCGGCAACGACTATATCGTGATCATGCCCTGGGTGACGTTCCACCGCTACATGAACGTGAACTGGGGATGGGCGGAGCTGGCAGTGCTCCCCACCGACAACGCGACCGTGAGCGACGCGATCGACGACGTGACCGCGGCGCTGCGCCGCTCGCGTGGCCTCAGGCCCGGCCAGGAAAACACGTTCGCGGTCCTGACCCAGGACAAGATTCTCAGCCTGTGGGGCCAGCTCACCGGCGTCTTCTTCGTCGTGATGATCGCGCTCTCGGGCGTCGGCCTGATGGTGGGCGGCGTGGGCGTGGTGGCCGTGATGATGATCAGCGTCACCGAGCGCACCCGCGAGATCGGCGTGCGCAAGGCCCTCGGCGCGACGCAGGGCGAGATCCTCTGGCAGTTCCTGGTCGAGGCGGCGACGCTCACGCTGATCGGCGGCGCCATCGGCATGATCATGGGCGGCGGCCTGGCCTACGCCGTCTCGCACCTCACTCCCATTCCGGCGCGGGTGCCGCCGCTGGCGATCGTCGCGGCGCTCGCGGCGTCGGTGTTCACGGGGATCGTGTTCGGGATCGTGCCGGCACAGCGCGCGGCGAGGATGGATCCGGTGGAGGCGCTGCGCTACGAATAGAAGGCGTGAGAGGGAGCACCCTTCTTACGCCTTTCCGTCTCACGTCTCACGCTTCATCCCCTCTCACCTCTGCTACCCGTGACGCACCGCCGATCGTGACGACGCGCCTCGACCAACCGGCTCCGAGCGGTACCCAGTCCTCGCGGCCGTGGATACGGATGCGGAACCGCTGCCCCCGCCAGGAGTAACCCCGCTGCAGGGCAGCGAGGTAGTCCGCGCACGTCGCGTCACGGCGGCCCCCGATCACCCACCGATCCGCGCGGGACTCCCCTCACCGGGCGCGGGCCGGCTCACCGCAGGATGTCGGGGAACATGAAGTACCCGTTGATGGAGAACCGTCCGTACGCGCCGAGCCCGGGCCGCAGGCCGAACTCGAAGCGGGTGTCGAACACATTCCCCCAGTCGAAGTTGAAGGTCAGGCGGCCGCCGATCTTGTTCTGCTTGGGCGCGGTCGCGTCCGGGGATCCGAGCAGCACGTCGAGGGACGTCGTTCGGATGACCTTGTGTCCCATGATGCCGCCCTGCTGGCTCACCAGATCGTTGCGCGAGAGGCCGATGTAGAACGACGACGTCGTAACCTTCGAGACGCCGAACGCCATGGCGACGCTCGTGTTGTGGAGCAGGCCGGCGTGGAGCACGGCGTAGTGCCGCACCGCCGTCTCGCCGTAGCGGAACGTCTCGCGCACGCTGTCGCCGTGCGCGATCTGTTGTACGTTCGTGACGACGCCCTCGTAACCGCCCCGGAGAGACTCGGAGAACCGGTACCCGGCTCCGAGTTCGTATTCGGACCACCCCGTCGTCCCCGCGATCTCGCCGTTCGCGGCGGCCGTGACGACGACGGGCAGGCGCGGCAGCCAGTCCACCCGCCCGCCGAGCCAGATGAAGCCGGCCAGGCCCTTACCGGTGCTCCCGTAGTCCAGACCGACGCCGGGCACCAGCACCAAGGAGGTGCGGGCGGCGTCCGACGCGGCGAGCCCCTGGGCCCGGGCGGGCGTGCGCCCTGCGAGCGACGCGACGGTGAGTCCTGCCGCGGCCGCGAGGCCGCGGAGAGATTTGGAACGCATGTGCAAACCTCGTTGAGGGTTGGTCCAGTCTAAGGGTGGGCCGTTACCGCCCCGTTCCGCTGGCGTTAAAGCCCTGTGGGAGATAGCGTTAACGGCACTCAGAATGCCGCGAACCTCGGAACTGCGCATCCGAGCTGAAGGATTGGAGGGGCCGCAGGCGCGTTTCGTCCTGGCCCATCCCCAACGCCTGGCTCTGCTCACCTACCTCGCGGCCGCCGGGGGCAACGCGTTCCATCGCCGCGACGAGCTGTTCGCGCTCCTGTGGCCGGACGCCGACACCGAACGCGCGCGCAACACGCTGGCGCTGCTCAAGAGACCGCACGGCTGAGAAGCAGGGCAAGAAGAGGTGAGAGGTGAGAGGATGGGTGAGAGGTGAGAGGGCGAAAGGCGTGAGAAGTGAGAGGGTGAAGGCGTGAGAGGGTGCATCCTTCTCACGCCCTTCCGTCTCACCTCTCACTTGTTCCTCTCACGCCTCACGTTATGTTCTCACCCCTCACTCCTCACTTCTCACCAGGAACCTTATGCCCGTCGACCTCCTCGCGATCGCAGCCCATCCCGACGACGTCGAGCTGACCTGTGGAGGCACCCTCGCCAAAGCCGTCCGCCAGGGCTACCGCGTCGGCATCCTGGATCTTGCCGCCGGGGAAGCCGGCACGCGCGGCTCAGTCGCCCTGCGCGCGAAGGAGGCTGCGGCCGGGGCCAGGGCCCTGGGCGTCCACGCGCGGGAGAACGCGGGCCTCCGGGACGCGCATCTCCACAACACGGACGAAACCCGCCGAGTAGTCATCGAATGGATCCGGCGCTTCCGCCCGCGCACCGTCATCCTCCCCTTCCCCGTCGGGCGGCATCCCGACCACCGCATCGCGTCGGAGCTTGGGCGGGATGCCTGCTACCTCGCCGGCCTCGAGCGGTACGACGCCGGGGGAAAGGCCCATCGCCCGCGCAAGATCCTGTACGCGCTCGCGTACCGGGAGGATCCGGTCAAGCCCAGCTTCGTCGTGGACATCTCCGACACGTTCGCCGCCAAGATGAAGGCGCTGCACTGCTACAAATCGCAATTCGACGGCGCCAAGCGGGCGGGCGAGATCCATCCCACAGGCCAGCCACTGTACGAGCTGGTCGAGACGCAGTCGGCGCACTACGGGTCGCTGATTCGGGCCAGGTACGGCGAGCCGTTCTTCACGCACGAGACGATCGCGGTCGAGGATGTGGTGGAGATGGCTGTTCAGTCCCTGTGAGAGCGTGATGTGAAAGACGTGAGAAGTGAGGCGAATAGGTGAGACGTGAGAGGGCGAAAGGCGTGAGACGTGAGAAGGCAAGAGCGTGAGAGGGAACTCTAGTCGCGTTGCGTGCGCGCGGACGGTGAGTGCAGCAACCCCCGGATGAGAGCCCGAACCCGACCCGCCCTCATGCGAAGGTCGGCGACTACCGGCGGCGGAATCCGCCCACTGCGCTCGGCGATCCACAAGTGACTCTCCAGCTCGGTCGCTGACCCTCGAGCCACTCGCAGCAACCTGGCCCCATCCTTGCCCAACCCCCTGCCGTACGCCTCGGCCACATTGGCGGGTATCGACTCAGCGGCCCGCGCAAGCTGATCGGCCGCAGCCGCGGCCCCAACGCCATGCACGCCCTTTGCGGCCATCAAGACGAGCCGCGCCAGCTCTGCAGCTTCCCGCCAGGCCAGAAGGTCCCCAAGGTCCCCTCGCACGGACCTAGTGTGCCAATGTTCAGCCCGCGCCGCGCATCGATCCCGCGCATCGCTGCCCCTTCTCACGCATTACCTTCTCACCGCTCACGCCCTTCGCCCTCTCACGTCTCACCTGTTCCTCTCACCTCTCACGCCTTAGTTTTTCGGGATATGCCTTCTCGCATTTACCTCGACCACGCCGCAACCGCCCCCGTTCGCGCGGAGGTGCGGGAGGCCATGCTGCCCTACCTGGGCGAGGAAGCCTTCGGCAATCCCTCGTCCTCGCACGGCTTCGGTCGCGGCGCGCGCGCCGCGGTCGAGCACGCCCGCGCTCAGGTAGCCAGGGCACTCGGCGTGGAGTCCCGCCAGGTCTTCTTCACCTCCGGCGGCACGGAGGCCGACAACCTCGCGGTGCTCGGGGCGGCCCTGGCGCGCCGCAACGAGCGCCACAGCCTGGCGGCGGCCCACCTCGTCTCCTCGGCCACCGAACACAAGGCCGTTCTGGCGGCGCTGCACGAAGCCGAGGCGCAGGGGGCCAGAGCAACGACGCTGCCCGTGGACCGCGACGGCCTCGTGGACGTCGGCGCGCTCGATGACGCGCTCAGGGAGCACCACAAGCCCACGCTGGTCTCGGTCATGTGGGTGAACAACGAGGTGGGCACGGTCCAGCCCGTCGCGGATATCGCGCGGCGCTGCGCCGCCGCCGGCGTCCCCTTCCACACCGACGCCGTGCAGGCGTTCGGCAAGGTGCCGGTGGACCTCGCCGCAGTCCGCTGCGCGGCCGTCACCGTTTCCGCCCACAAGATCGGCGGCCCGAAGGGCGTCGGAGCGCTGGTGGTGAACGACCCGCAGCTCTTCCACGGCATCATCCACGGCGGGACGCAGCAGTCGGGCCTCAGGCCCGGGACCGAGAATGTGCCGGGGATAGTGGGACTCGGAGAGGCGGCCGAGCTGGCTACGGCCGAGCGGACCGCGAAGGCCGGCCAGTGGGGCGCGATGCGCGACGCCCTCCAGCAGGCGATCCTGGAGCGCGTGCCCGACGCCGTGGTGCACGGAACGCGAGCCGAGCGCTCGCCCAACATCCTGAGCGTCAGCGCCCCCGCGACGGATTCGGAGTCGCTGCTGATGCACCTCGATCTCGCGGGCGTGGCGGCTTCCTCCGGCTCCGCGTGCCTGACCGGCGCCGTGGAGCCGTCGCATGTGCTCACGGCGATGGGCGTGCCGCGCGACCTGGCCGCCGCCGCGGTGCGCTTCTCGTTCGGCAGTCTCTCCAGGCCGGAGCAGGTACCGCAGGTCGCCGACGCCTACGGCCGCGTCGTCGCCAAGGTCCGCCAGCTCCGCCGGGTGTTGAACCGCGCATGAGCTTGCCGTCACGAGCCCGGCATCTTCGCGTCCTCGTCGCGATGTCCGGCGGCGTGGACTCGTCCGTCGCGGCGGCGCTCCTGGTCGAACAGGGTCACGACGTGATCGGCGCCACGATGAAGCTCTTCTGCTACGGCGAGCAGGGCGTCGCCGACCGGCCCTGCTGCTCGCTCGACTCGATCCAGGACGCGCGCGCCGTCGCGGACCGCCTGGGCATTCCCCACTACGTCCTCAACCTCGAGGACCGGTTCGGCCACGACGTCATCGAGAATTTCGTGGCCGAGTACGCGCGCGGCCGCACCCCGATCCCGTGCGTGCGCTGCAACTCGTTCACCAAGTTCTCCGATCTCCTCGCGCACGCCGACGCGCTCGGCTGCGACGCCATCGCCACGGGCCACTACGCGCGCGCGGAAGGCGGCGCGCTCTACCGCGGCGCCGACCGCAGCAAGGACCAGTCCTATTTCCTCTGGGGGATCCGCGCGGACGTGGTCCCGCGGATGCTCACGCCCGTCGGCCACCTGGCGAAGCGCGAGACGCGCGACGTCGCGCGGCGCCTGGGGCTGGCAACGGCCGAGAAGATCGAGAGCCAGGAGATCTGCTTCGTGCCCGGCGACTACATGGACGTGCTGGAGCGACGGCTCCCGGCGGAGGCACCCGCGCTCCAGAGCGGCCCGATCGTCACCTCGAGCGGCGAGCGGCTCGGCGAGCACGCGGGCTTCGCCCGCTACACCGTCGGCCAGCGGCGCGGCCTCCCCGCCAGACCCGGCCGGGCCCTCTTCGTCCTCCAGATCCGACCCGAGTCGCGCGAGGTGGTCGTTGGCCCTGCCGAGGAGCTGGACACTTCAACGGTCATGCTGGATGAGGTGAACTGGCTGGCCGAACCCTTGGCCCCGGGGGACCGCTGCGAGGTGCAGGTCCGCCATCGGGCCCGTCCGGCGGCGGCGGAAGTCCGCGCCGCGGGGACGGATTCCCTCGCCCTGGCCCTCCTCGAGCCCGTGCGCGCCGTGGCACCAGGCCAGAGCGGGGTCCTCTATAGCGGAGACCGGGTGCTCGGCGGGGGGATCATAGCCTGATACGGGGCGCCCTCGACAGACGGGCCACCGTGCTGCAACATATCTCCCCATGGAAGTCATCCTGATCCGCCATGCGAAATCCGAAACCCGCGACCCCAACAGCTGGCCGGACGACGACCAACGCCCGCTCTCCGTTGAGGGCCGGGCCGAACAGCGCTCCGCCGCGCGCGCGATGAAGAAGATGGGGATCAAGTTCGATTTCATCGTCACAAGCCCGCTCCTCAGGGCCCGCGAGACCGCCGACCTCGTTGCCAAGGGATACCGCTGGACCGAGGCGCCTCAGGTCGCCGAGGAGCTCGCCCACGAGTACTCCGTAGGGGCGGTGGTCAAGCTCCTGGCCAAGTTCCCCCCCGATTCCGCCGTGGCTCTGGTCGGCCACGAGCCGGACTTCTCGGACCTGGCCAGCGCGCTGATCTCCAAGAGCCGTGACGTCAACATCGCGGTGAAGAAGAGCGGCGTCGTGGGAATCGAGTTTGACGGACCGGCGGAAGTTGGGAAGGGGACGCTGCTCTATCACCTGAAGCCGGGGCACCTGAGGAAGCTGGGAGAGGTGTGAGGAGCGGTGGCTAACTCCGCTTTGCCACCACCACCATCCCACTCATCGTCCCGTGCTGCGGCCCGCAGTCGAAAGTGCAGAACCACTCCCGGCCGCCGACCCAGTCCGCCACGAACGTCACCTCCGCTGGCAGCCCCGGATAGGCCGTGATGTCGAAGTCCTTCCCCTCGACCTTGAAGCCGTGGGCGCTGTCCATCGCCTTCAAAGTCACGTGGATCGTATCGCCGAAGTTGGCCCGGATCTCAATCGGCGCGAAGCGGCTGAAATGGCCCTCGATGACGACGTCAATCCGCCGCGGCGCGGGGTTTGCAGCCCCCGGAGCGGTGGAAGCACCAGCGATGGCGGCGGCGCCGGCGGCGAGCAGTAGACGGGCGACGAACATGGCAACTCGTATCTTGAGTTATTTGTTCGTATTATAGGCAATCGCGCGCCACAAGGGAAGTTAGGGGCGCTCGCCGGGGCAGGCGAGAAGCCGGCGAGGACGCCTCGCCGCGCCTGCCGCCATCGCTACACAATCGAGCCGCGGCGGCTATATTCCGCGGCGACATTCGACACTCTGTACCCCAACTTGGGAGAGCACCCCAATGCCAAAGAAGTCAGCCAAGCCCGCGAAGAAGGCCGCCAAGAAGACCCCGATGGCCGAGAACGAGGGCTATTGCGTGAAGTGCAAGGCGAAGCGCGTGATGACGAACGTCAAGAAGGTGAAGATGGCCAACGGCCGGCCCGCGCTGAAGGGCACCTGCCCCGTGTGCGGCACCGGCATGTTCAAGATCCTTCCGCCGTCCTGAGGTTAGAACGAGATGAGCCGGTCAGAGCAGTTCCTCGATGAGGTCTACAAGTTCAGCGCGAACAACTACAAGCCGCTGAACGTCGTGCTGGAGCGCGGCAAGGGCCCGTGGGTCTGGGACGTGGACGGGAAGAAGTATCTCGACTGTCTCAGTGCGTACTCGGCGGTCAATCAGGGCCACTGCCATCCGGCGCTCGTGCAGGCCGCGAAGGAGCAGGTCGAGCGTCTGACGTTGACCTCGCGCGCGTTCCACAACGACCAGATGGGGCCGTTCCTCCATCAGCTGTGCGACTTGGCGGGCTTCGCCAAGGCGCTGCCGATGAACACGGGCGCCGAGGCGGTCGAGACCGCGATCAAGGCGGTCCGGAAGTGGGGCTACAAGGTCAAGAAGATCCCGGAGGGCAAGGCGGAGATCATCGTGTCGGCCGGCAACTTCCACGGCCGCACGACGACGATCATCTCCTTCTCCACCGAACCGCAGTACAAGGACGGCTTCGGGCCGTTCACTCCGGGCTTCAAGATCATCCCGTTCGGCGACATCGCGGCGCTGGAGAAGGCCATCACGCCCAACACCTGCGCCTTCCTGACCGAGCCGCTGCAGGGCGAGGCCGGGGTCATCGTGGCACCGGCGGGGTGGCTCAAGAAGGTCCGCGACCTCTGCACCAGGCACAACGTCCTGTTCGTGGACGACGAGATCCAGACCGGTCTCGGCCGGACGGGGAAGATGTTCGCCTGGCAGTGGGAAGGCGCACGGCCCGACGCGATCATCGTCGGCAAGGCGCTGGCGGGCGGGATGTACCCGGTCTCGGCGTTCATCGCGGACGAGAACGTGATGGGCGTCTTCAAGCCCGGCGACCACGGCTCCACGTTCGGGGGCAACCCCTACGGGGCCGCGATCGGCCGCGCCGCGCTCAAGGTGCTGGTCGAGGAGAAGTTGGCCGACCGGGCGCGCGAGCTGGGCGACTGGTTCATGGCCGAGCTGCGCAAGATGAACTCGCCGCAGGTGGTGGAGGTGCGAGGCAAGGGGCTGTTGATCGGCGTCGAGATCAAAGTCGAGGCGGGGACGGCACGTCCCTACTGCGAGGCGCTGGCCGAACGGGGCATTCTCTGCAAGGAAACGCACGACCAGGTGGTGCGGTTCGCCCCGGCGCTGAACGTGGCCAAGGCCGACCTGGAGTGGGCGTTGCCGAAGATCGCCGAGGTGCTGGCGATGAGCTTCGCGCCGAAGGCGATGGCGGCAGTACACTAACTGGGCTTCGGCACGTGTCGGAGTGGTGCGCGGGGCGCCGGCGACGGCGCCCCGCATGCCTTCGGGGAGGGCGACGGTGCGCAAACTGCTGGTCTTCAACTCGACGTCGCTGGACGGCTACTTCACGGACGCGCAAGGGCAGATGACCTTCGCGCACGACGTCAAGCCCGACACGGAGTTCGACGCGTTCACGTCGGGCAACGCCTCGGGCGACGGCGCGCTCCTCTTCGGCCGCAAGACCTATGAGTTGATGGCCGGCTGGTGGCCGAGCCCCGCGGCGGCCGCGGCGATGCCGGAGGTGGCGGCGGGGATGAACCGCCTGAGGAAGTACGTCGCCTCCCGCACGCTGAAGTCCGTGTCGTGGCAGAACACCGTCCTGCTCAAGGGCGACCTGATCGCCGAGGTGCGGCGCCTCAAGGGCGAGAGCGGCGGCGGGATCGTGATCCTGGGGAGCGGCAGCCTCGTGCCGCCGCTGCTGGCCGCGGGCCTGATAGACGAGATCCAGGTCGTGCTGATCCCGCGGGTCCTCGGAGCCGGCCGGACGATGTTCGAGGGGCTCCAGGCGCGGGTGCCGCTCCATCTGACGAGCACGCGCTCGTTCAAGAACGGGAAGGTCGTGCTGTGCTACGAGCCCGAGCGCTGACCGGGCGGCGGGCCAAACGGGTGACGTCATGAGCACCGTGGTCGCGCGGCCCGCTTTCAGCGGGTTTGTCGACAAGGCTCGGCGACCGACCCGCGCCAGCTATCTGAAGCAGCTGGCTCGGGCGCGGGCGGCGTGGGACGATCTCGAAGCCCACCTGGCGGAGACCTATCGTCTCACCGGTGTGCTCCACTTCATGTACGGTGAGAGGTTCGGGTGGGCGCTTCGCTTCCGGCGCGGCGGGCGCTTCGTCATAGCCATGTATCCCAACCGGGGACGTCTGACGGCCCAGATCGTTCTCGGGCGCTCGCAGGTCGTTGCCGCGAGCACCATGGACCTGGCCCCGAGCGTCGCCAAGGTCCTGGCGGCCGCCAAGGACTACCCGGAGGGGAGGTGGCTGTTCATCCCGGTGAAGTCGGTGAAGGGCGCCCGGGAGCTGCGGCCGCTGATCGCACTCAAGATGTCGCGGCCGGCGAGGGCGCACCGCTGATCCGATTCGCCGTCGCCTGCTCTGCCCTCGCCCTCGGCTGCGCCGGCGAACTCCCGGCTCAGACCAC
>Ga0326726_10006669_pt1 | contig 10391 bp, 8 predicted proteins | sample MHFenrmetagenome_2_FD_207603 | JGI IMG/M metagenome (GOLD analysis project Ga0326726, IMG submission 207603) | Lab enriched peat soil microbial communities from Michigan Hollow, Ithaca, NY, United States - MHF15MN | ecosystem: Environmental > Terrestrial > Soil > Wetlands > Peat | place: USA... | reverse complement strand
ACTGGGCGCACGAGACCTTCGGCCGCTTCCGCGAGCGCATGGCGCCCGCCGCCGCGCTCGCCACCGGCGACCTCGAGGGCTCGATCGCCGAGGTGACGCGCGTGGCCCGGCTCGGCTTCCGGGTGCTCACGCTGCCGTGCAAGCCGATCTGGGGCGGCCACGACGTGGATCACCCGAACTACAACCTGCCCATGTTCGACCCGCTGTGGACCGTGATCCAGGACGTGAACCTGCCGGTGACCTTCCACGTCTCGACCGGGCGCGACCCGCGCGCCGCGCGCGGCAACGGCGGCGCGGTGGTCAACTACGTCTCGCACTCGCTGTCGCCGACCATCGAGCCGGTGGCCAACCTCTGCGCCTCCGGCGTGTTCGAGCGCTTCCCGCGGCTGCGGGTGGCCACCATCGAGGCCGGAATCGGCTGGGTGCCGTGGTTTCTGGGGGCGATGGACGAGGCGTACCGCAAGCACCACTTCTGGGTGCGGCCGAAGCTCGCGCGCCTGCCGAGCGAATACTATCGCGAGCACTGCTGGGCCTCCTTCCAGGAGGACCCGGCCGGCCTCGCGCTCGCCGAGCCGATGGGCCTCGCCGATCGCTTCATGTGGGGCAACGACTATCCGCACCACGAGGGTACGTGGCCGCATTCGGCTCAGGCCATCGAGCGCACCATGGGCCATCTCTCCGAGAGCGCCCGGGCGAACGTCCTCGGTCTCAACGCGGCCCGGTTCTTCGGCTTCGAGGTGCCGGCGGCGCGCCGGTGAGCCCCACCGCGCTCCCCGACGCGCGCGCGGCGGGGGGCCACCGCGCCGCGGGCCGCCACCGCGCCGCAGGCAGGGTGGTGGACATCCTCGAGCTCGTGATGTCGACCCGGGACGGCCTGGCCCTGCGCGAGCTGAGCGCGCGGCTCCTGGCCCCCAAGAGCAGCCTGCTCCCGCTGCTCCGCACCCTGGCCGCGCGCGGGTATCTCGAGCAGGGGCCGGGGGGCGAGTACCGGCTCGGCCGCCGGGCCCTCGAGCTCGGCCTGGGTCGGCCGACCGAGCGCGGGCTGCCCGAGATCGCGCGGCCCGCGCTGCGCGCGTTGATGGAGCGCTCCGGGGAGACCGTGTTCCTCGGCGCCCTCAGCGGGGACGGGACGGCGGTGGTCTTCGTGGACAAGGTCGACAGCGACCAGGTCATCCGCTACGCGGGCGGGGTGGGGGACCGCCGCCCGCTCCACGCCACCTCGAGCGGCAAGGTGATCCTCGCGTTCCTGCCCGCGCCCCAGCGCGAGAAGATCTTGCGGGCGCTCCCGCTCAAGCGCTACACCGACCGCACCATGACCAGCCTGGCCGCCCTGCGCGCCGCGCTCGACGAGGTGCGCCGGACCGGCCTCTGCGTCAACCTCGACGAGCTCGCGGTGGGCGCGGCCGGCATCGCGGCTCCGATCTTCGATCGCGACGGGGCGGTGGCGGGCGCCTGCGCCATCGGAGGGCCCACCGACCGCGTCCGTCCCCGTCTCCGCGCGCTCGCCGCGGAGGTGAAGGCCAGCGCGCGCGCGATCTGCGCGCTCCTCGGCCACCGGCCGGGCGCGATCACTCCCGGAAAGGACCAGCCATGATCACGAAGTTCGCCACCGTCTATCCCGGTCACGTCGACCTGCCCGACATGGGCCAGATGGCCACCCCGGCCAACGAGCGGCGCTTCTCGAACGAGCACCTGGCAACGGTCTTCGAGAAGACGGAAGACGTGGCCCGGCTGATGGACGAGTGCGGCTACCACGCGATCTGGCTTGCCGAGCACCACTTCCAGCACGAGGGCTACGAGTGCCTGCCCAACATCCTGATGGTGGCGGTGCACCTGGCCCACCTGACCCGCCATATCAAGATCGGCTGCGGCTTCAATATTGCTCCCATGTGGCACCCGCTGCGCCTGGCCGAGGACTTCGCCACCGCCGACATCCTGACGCGCGGCCGCACCATCTTCGGCGTCGGCCGCGGATACCATAGCCGCGAGGTCGAGACCTTCGGGGCGCCCATCCTCGATGGGGAGGCCAACCGCGAGCTGTTCGAGGAGCAGGTCGAGATCATCCTCAAGGCGTTCGACCAGGAGTCGTTCTCCCACCACGGCAAGCACTACACGCTGCCGCCCGCGGTGCCCTACCGCGGCTACGAGCTGCGGGAGATCACCCTGGTGCCGCGTCCCATCCACCGGCCGGTGGAGATCTGGCAGCCCATCGTGAGCGCCAAGCCCCGCGCGCTCGACTTCATGGTGCGGCACCGGATCAAGGGCGTGATCGGGGGCGGCGCGGCCACCATGGCCGAGGGCCCGGTGCACGGCTACCGCGAGGCGGCCGCGCGGGCCGGGCGCGACCTGGCGCTGGGCCAGGACCTCTGCCTCGGGATCTTCTTCCACCTGGCCGAGACGCGCGAGAAGGCGATCCGCGAGATCACGCCCTACTACGAGGAGCACGTGAAGATGTTCGGCCCCCTGGGCTTCGTGCCGGGCATCACTCCGGCCCAGGTGGAGGCCTCGTCCCGGCGGGGCGGCTGGGGCGCGGCGGGCGTCCCCACCGTCGAGCACTACGCGAAGACGGGCGCGTGGTTCGCGGGGCCGCCCGAGGACCTCGTCGCCTATCTCAAGGATCTCGAGTCGCGCTTCCCCGGGCTCGAGCACGTCAACATGAGCATCAGCATGGGTACCCCGAAGGCGGTGATGCTCGAGCAGCTGCGGTGGCTCGCCAAGGAAGTCATGCCGAACTTTTCCCGGTAAGCCTTACCGCGCCCGCCTCCCCCGCGCGCCCATTCACGGGCTCCGAGCGCTCCTGTCCGGCCGTGCGTCCGATTGCACGAGAGTTGCTTCCTCCTTGCGGCAAAGGAGGACTTCCCATGGACGCGATCCAGTTCCTCGAGCAGGAGCACGAGAAGGCGAAGACGGCGTTCGGCAAGCTGCTGGAGGCGCAGCCCGCCGAGCGGAGCCGGCTGTGGAAGGCGCTGCAGCCGGAGCTGAAGGCCCACGAGGAGCTCGAGGAGGCCTGTCTCTACGGGCCCATCGAGGGCGACGGGGTCGCCGATGCCAAGCTGTCGGGGTGGGTATCGGGCCGGCACGAAGGAGAGGTGCGCGAGGTCGAGGGCCTCATCGAGCAGACCGAGCGACTCGATCCGAAGGAGGCGCGCTGGCTCGCCACGGTGCGCCAGATCCACGACGCGCTCCAGCGCCACATCCGGGAGGAGGAGGGCGAGATCTTTTCCCGCATCGCGCGGGCCTGGACCCCCGATCGGCTGGAGAAGGCGGGCGCCGAGATGCGCGATATGAAGGCCGGCAAGCCGGCCCGACGCTGAGCCGGGCGCTCAGGCAGCGCTCAGAAAGCCCGCGGCGCGCGGCTCGGGGCCGGGCGGAGCCGGGTCAGGTCTGCCGGGTGTCCGACCGCGCGCCGCGCGGGGGGCGGTGGGCGCGGGAGTCGACGAGCCCGCCGATGACCGACAGGAGCTCCTCGGGGTCGACCGGCTTCTCCACGAACACGTCGAAGCCGGCGTCCACCGCGCGCGCCCGATCCTGCACGCGCACGTAGGCGGTGAGCGCCACCGCCGGCGTCCGGCGGCCGCTCTGGCGCTCGATCGTCCGCAGGCTACGGATGAGGGAGTAGCCGTCCTCGTCCGGCATGGCCAGGTCCGACAGGAGGACGTCGGGCCGGATCCAGCGCAGCAGCGCGAGCGCCTCCGCGGCCGAGGTGGCGGTGCGCACGCTCGCCCCCGCCTCCGCGAGCAGCATGGACAGCATATCCAGCGCGTCCTGGTCGTCGTCCACCACGAGCAGCTGCACCCCCTGGAGCGGCGCCGCCCCGCCCGGCGCGGCGGAGTCGGCGGGCGGCGCGGCCTCCGTCCCCGCGCCAAGCGGCAGGCGGATCGTGAACGCCGATCCGTATCCCTGGCCGGCACTCTCCGCGTGGACGGTGCCCTCGTGCAGCTCGGCCAGGTGGCGCACGATGGCGAGACCCAGGCCGAGACCGCCGTGACGACGGGTGATGGTCGAGTCGGCCTGACGGAAGCGATCGAAGATGAAGGGCAGGAACTGGGGGGCGATACCCTCGCCGGTGTCGGTCACCTGGATCTGGGCGCACCCATCGGTCCGGACGAGACGGATCTCCACGCGCCCGCCCGGAGACGTGAACTTGATCGCGTTGGAGAGCAGGTTCCACACCATCTGCTGCAGCCGGCTCGCGTCGCCCGAGATCTGGCGCGCGGCCGGATCGAGGACCACCACCAACTCGATGCGCTTCGCCTCCGCGGTGAGGCGCACCGAGTCGGTCGCGGTATTGATCACCGCGGCCAGGTCCACCGGGCCGCGGGTGAGGCGCAGGCTGCCGGTGATCACGCGCGAGGCGTCCAGGATGTCCCCGACGAGCTGGGCCTGGGTCTGGGCATTGCGCTCGATGACCTCGACGCCGCGCGCCACCGTGGCCTCGTCGGGCGTGCCGGCGCGCAGGATGTGGGCCCACCCGAGGATCGCGTTGAGCGGCGTGCGCAGCTCGTGCGAGACGGTGGCCAGGAACTCGTCCTTCATCCGGTTGGCGCTCTCGGCTTCGGCCCGCGCGATGTGCTCGCGGGCGAGCGACTGCTTGCGGTCCTCGAGCTCCTGCTGCAGGCGGTGGTGGAGCCGCGCGTTCTCGATCGCGTCCGCCGCGGTGCGCGCGTGCAGGTCCATCAGGCGCAGCTCGCGCTCGGAGGGGCGGCGCGGGCCCGGGAAGAACATTGAGAGCACGCCGACGATGTCCCCGCGCCGCGTGAAGAGCGGGGTGCTGTGGCAGGCGCGGAAGCCCGCGTGCTCGGCGGCCGCGCGGGAGGGGGCGAAGACGGGGTCGGTCGTCACGTCCTCGACCACGACCTGGCGCCGCTCCGCGAAGGCGGTGCCGCAGGCGCCGCCTCCCGGCGGGACGTGCCGCACCTCGTCGAGGAACTCGCGGGCGAAGCCGGCCTGCACCGCCAGCGCGAGGCCGGGCCGCTCCGACTCGCGGAGGGACAGGAGCCCGAGGCTCGTGCCCGCCACCGCCATCGCGGCCTGGAGCACCTCCCGCAGCACCGATTCCACGTCGAGGTTGCCGGTGAGGCGGACCGCCATCTCGTGCAGGCGCCGGAGGTCCTGGACCTGCACCTCGAGCTCGTCCTTCACCGCGCGAAGCGCGGCCTCGATCGCGTTGCGCTCGGTGACCTCCGCCCGGAGCGACGAGGCCTGCCGCTGCAGCGACACGATGGCCCGGAGCCGCTCGTCCTCCCCGCCGCGCCCCGAAGCGCCGCCCGCCGGGATGACGCGCGAGTGCCGGGCGCAGATCTCCACGATCGGATGGGCGAGCCCGCGGCCGCCGAGCTGGGCCAGGGGATACGCGCAGAGGAGCTCGAAGGCGCGGGTCGCGCCGAGCTCGTTCCAGAGCGTCTCGAGGTGGAGGGTCGCGTCGGACCGCCCGCGCGTCAGCAGGAGCCCGACCATCTCGCCGAACACCCGGATCGGCGGGCCGGGCCGGAGCCGTCCGAAGAGGGTGCCCACCACCTCCGCGAAGCGCTGCGGATCGGCGCCGTCGCCGAGCTCGATGCGCGCCAGGGTATCGGCGGCGTCGACCGCCACGTACTGGCCGGTGGCCTGCGCGGAGGAGAGGTCCAGCCCCGCGTCCCGCAGTCGCTCGTCGAGGGCGTCGCGGTGATCCTTGGTCGCGATGACGAGGCAGTTGAGATCGGTGGCGAGCCCGGTCCCGACGTAGTCGGCGAGAGAGGCGATCAGAGCCGCGTCCTCGTCGTAGAACTGGACGATGTGCTCGGGAGCCGTCGGGCTCGCAGCCGGTCGGTCCATGGGGTCCATCGAGAGGAGCAACCCATGTGCCAGCCGGTGCTCCGCCCGGGCGAGGCGCGCTATCCGGCCGGGAAGGCGGCGCTCGGAGCGCTGGTCGGCGTACCGCCACCCCGCCCCGCGGGGCGGGGGCGGTACTTTCTTCCCGGTCACTCTTTCCGCGCCCCTCCCACTCCCAGTACTCCCGCCGGCCATGGTGATCGAGGAGCCGACCCTCGTATGCGCGCTCGACCGCGTCGATCGTGAGTCCCTTGAATCCGCTGGTTCGACGTGCGCGGGTAAGGCTTACCGGGAACGCGGGACCGGCTTCGAAACTCCTGCCGCGGCCGGAAGCACGATGACCGCGAGGCCGAGCAGTACCAGGCCCATGCCGAGGAGACGCCATGGACCGAAGCGCTCGCCGAGCACGATGGCGGACGACGCGGCGGCCACGAAGGGCACGAGCAGGGCGAACGGCGCCACCAGCGCGGCGGGATGCCGCCGCAGGAGATGGCCCCAGATCGCGTAGGCGAGCACGGTGGCGATGAAACCAAGGTAGAGCACCGCGCCCACCCCGAGCCACGACGCCCCACGCCACGAGGCCCAGATCGCCCGCGGGCCGTCCCACAGGGCCGCGAGCGCCAACCCGGGCAGGGGCGGCACGAGGCTCAGCCAGACCGCGAGGGCGAGCGTATCGACGGCGGGCAGGCGCTTGACCAGCACGTTGCCGACGCCCCAGCTGACCGCGGAGAGCGCGGTGAGGCCGAGGCCGATCGCGGTCAGGTCGCGCCCCACCGTGGACGCGATGACGGCCAGGCCTCCGAAGGCCACCGCGGTGCCGGTCCACTGGCGGCCGGTCGGCCGCTCGCCGGCCGCGAGCGCGGCGAACACGATGGTGAAGAGCGCCTGGGTCTGCACCACGATCGCGGCGAGCCCGGGCGGCATCCCGGCCGCGATGCCGAAGAACTGGAGCAGGAACTGGCCGGTGTAGAGGGTGAGGCCGACCGCCACGAGCGCACGCCACGAGACGCGCGGCCTCGGCAGGATCAGCGCGGGGAGCGCGGCCACGAGAAAGCGCAGCGCGGTGAGGACGGGGGGCGAGAAATCGTCGAGCGCCAGGCGCGTGGCCACGAAGGCCACGCCCCAGATGACCGTCACCAGCAGGGCGAGCGCGAGATGGGCGAGCGGCACGCGCTCGACCATAGCACCGCGCGGCCGCGCGATGGACAACCCTCGGGCCCTCGGCGTAGACTCCGGGCGTCCATCACTCGCTCCTCCAGGGAGGCGGTTCGCCATGCCACAGCAGAGCCTCAAGATCGAACACGCGCGCTACGTCGTGACGCTCGACCGGCAGCGCCGCATCATCCAGGACGGCACGGTCCTCGTGGAGAACGGGCGCATCAGTCGCGTGGGAAAGGCCGCCGAGCTCCGTGACGCCCGCGCCGACCGGGTGATCGACGGTCGGCACTTCGTGATCACTCCGGGCTTCTTCAACGCCCACATGCACATCAGCTACGCGCACCCGGTGCGCGGCATCTTCCCCGACGAGCAGGCGAGCCCGCTCGTGCACGTCTTCAACCTTCAATCGGCCATGACCGAAGACGAGGAGTACCACAGCACCCTGCTGGGCCTGGTCGAGCTCGTCCGGAACGGGACGGTGTGCTTCCTCGATCCCGGCAGCACCAAGTTCCCGGACGCGTGCCTGCAGGCCTACGAGGACGCGGGCATCCGGGTGGTTTTGGGCGAATGCGTGACCGACCAGCCCGCCCCGTGGGCGCTGCCCCGCTATCCGGCTCCCGAGGCGGTGGCGCGGACGATCTCGTTCCTCGCCAAGTGGAACGGGCGGCTCGACGGACGGATCCGCGCCTGGGCGATGCCGTTCTCCTACGAGACCTGCACCGCGGGCCTGCTCGAGACCCTGAAGCGCGTGGCGGACGAGCACCACACCGGCCTCACGCTGCACCACAACAGTGGGGCCAAGGCGCGCCAGGACGCGGTGGCGCGCCACGGTCACAGCCCCACCGGCTACCTCGAGTCGATCGGCGTCCTCGGGCCGAACGTGCTGCTCGCGCACTGCCTGGGGCTCGACGAGGCCGAGATCGACTGCCTCGCCCGCTCCGGCACCATGGTGGCGATGTGCCCGGTCACCGCGGCCAAGGGCGGCCGGGGCGTGCCCGAGCACGGCCGCATGCCCGAGCTGCTGGCCCGCGGGGTCCGGATCGCGCTCGGCTGCGACTCGCCCAACAACTCCAACCACCTCGACATGGTGCGCACGATGAACATGGCCGCCATCCAGTACAAGGATGCGCGCCAGGACACCCGCCAGATCCCGGCCGAGGCTGCGCTCGAGATGGCCACCATCCACGGCGCCGAGGCGCTCGGGCTGGGTGCCGAGCTCGGCTCGATCGAGGTGGGCAAGAAGGCGGACCTGGTCGCCTTCGACACCCTACGCCCGGAGTGGCAGGCCCTCTGGAACCCGGTCAACAATCTCGTCTACAACGCCGACGGCCGCAGCGTCCACACCGTGGTGATCGACGGCCGCGTGGTGGTCGACGGCTACCGCCAGACCTTCGTGGACGAGCCCCGCCTCTACGCCCGGGTGCAGGAGATCGGCGAGCGGCTGCAGGCCCGCACCGGTATCAGCTTCCCGCGGTCCCGCTGGCCGATGAGCTGAGCGCGGCGGGCCGCCCGGCTGCCCAAATGCGCGGGGGCTGACATTTCCCATCAGTCCCCCCGCAGGCAGGGTGGCATAACCACCTGCTTTTACTGACGCGGCCCGTGGTGCAGTCCTTGCACCAGAGAGACCGGGCCGGCGCTCGTGCCGGCCCCAATCGCTCAAGCCGGACTGCCACCCCGGACAGAGGAGACGGCCAGTGCCAGACCCGCGCATTCTCGTGGTCGAGGACGAGACGAACGTCCGTGAGCTGGAAGCGGAGATCCTGAGGGAGGAGTGGGAGCACGTCGACACCGCGGTCGACGGCACGGACGCCCTCCGCCTGCTGGCCGAGCACGTCTACGCGGCCATCGTCAGCGACCTCGCCATGCCCAAGCTGGACGGGCGCGGGCTCTACGAGGAGGTCGGCCGCCGGTGGCCGAGCGCGCATGGACGTCTCGTGTTCGTGACCGGCTACGCGGAGGCCGAGGAGTACGACGCGTTCCTCCGCGAGAGCGGCGTCCCGGTGCTGGCCAAGCCGTTCACCATCGCCGACCTGATCGCTGCGGTGCAGCGGGCGTTCTCGCCCGCCTAGCGGAGCCGGCCCCGGTGTCCCGCCTCGTCGAGTCCTCCGACCAGCGCTACCGAGCGCTGGTGGAGTCAAGCAGGGGCCTGATCTGCACCCACGACATGGCGGGCATCCTGCTGTCGGTCAACCGGGCCGCGGCCGAGCGCCTGGGCTACGCCGCCGACGAGCTCGTCGGCCGGAGTCTGGGCGACTTCCTGGCGCCCTCGGTCCGCGCGCAGTTCCCCCAGTACCTCGACCGGATCGGCCGCGCCTCGGGCGACGAGGGGCTGATGCTGGTGGCCACCCGGCACGGGGAAGAGCGCATCTGGACCTACAGCAACGTGCGCTGCCAGGACCCGGGCGGGCCGCCCTACGTGCTTGGGCACGCCCACGACATCACCGACATCAAGCGGTCGGACGCCCGGGCCGGCGAGGCGGAGGCCCTCCGCTCGGTGGCTCAGCTCGCGCTCGCCACCGCGCACGAGATCAACAACCCGCTGACCGTCATCATCGCGAGCCTCCAGCTCATGACCTCGCGCGGGCAGGTGCCGCCCGGGGCCGCCGCCTACGTGGAGCGGGCCATCCGCGCCGGCGAGCAGATCCGCGACATCGTGCGCAACATGTCCCGCATCACGCGGCTCGAGCTGTCGCGCCAGGCCCCGCAGCTACCGCCCGTCCTCGACCTCCGCAAGTCCAGCGACCCGCAGGGCTGATCCCTCCCCGAGGGGCTTGCCGTCCGGCCCCGTCTCGGCTAAGGTCGGGGCGGCGAGAGCAGGATTTTCCAGCCCGTCCCCCAACGCGAGGAGCGATCAATGAAGCGTGCGAGCGCGATGGCACAGGTGTTCCTGCTGATCCTGGCGCTGCTGGGCGCGGCGCTCACCGGAACCTCCTGGGCCCAGCCCAAGACCGAGCTCACGGTGGCGCTGTCGAGCTTCTCCACCGAGGTGCTCGATCCGCCCCTGGGCGGCCACCTCGTGAAGTACTACCTCTCGATGATCTTCGACTACCTGGTCGGGACCACGCCGGACGGGCATCCCTCGCGCGAGGGCGGCCTCGCGACGCGCTGGGAGAACTCGCCCGACTTCAAGCGCTGGACCTTCCACCTCCGCAAGGGGGTCAAGTTCCACAACGGCGACGAGGTGACCGCCGAGGACGTCAAGTTCAGCATCATGCGCAACATCGGCAAGCGCTCCACCACCGGCTACGCCGGGCCGCTCCGCACCCTGATCGCGGACATCGAGACCCCCGCCCCGGACCGGGTGGTGATCGTCACCAAGGAGCCGACCCTCATCATCCCCACCTATCTCTCGCGCTCGCTCTCGAGCGAGGGGATGATCGTGCCCAAGAAGTACGTGGAGGCGGTCGGCGACGACGTCTTCG
>Ga0326726_10006668_pt1 | contig 10391 bp, 6 predicted proteins | sample MHFenrmetagenome_2_FD_207603 | JGI IMG/M metagenome (GOLD analysis project Ga0326726, IMG submission 207603) | Lab enriched peat soil microbial communities from Michigan Hollow, Ithaca, NY, United States - MHF15MN | ecosystem: Environmental > Terrestrial > Soil > Wetlands > Peat | place: USA... | reverse complement strand
GTCCAGGTCCGCGGCCAGATCAAGAGCGGCGACCTCGCGTTCGACTACGCCGCGTTCGTGGCGAACGGACTCAACGAGCATCCCGGCGCGACCGGCGCGGAGGCCGACGAGGGCGAGCTCGGCTTCATCGCGGGCCTGCGCTCGAACCTGCTCGATAGCAATCGCGACAAGGGCCTCGGCGCGCGCGCCGCGATCACCAGCTCGAGCGGCGACAAGAGCACGGTGTCGCTCGGCGTCTCGGGCTACACCGGGCGAACGTCACCGGCCGGCGATCCCGATGGACCCGAGCGCCTCACGATGGTCGACGTCGACGCGTACGCGCGCCAGGGTGCGCTGTTCATCATCGCCGAGTTCGCCCAGGCGTTCTTCGGCTCGCAGACCCTCGGCTACTACCAGACGTTCGAGCGCGGCGCCTATCTCCAGCTCGGGTACACGATCGAGCGCAGCACGCTCGTCGGGCGCTACGACTACGCCTCGCTCGGCAGCCAGGACGGCGGGATGGTGGGCCCGCTGACCGGCTATCACGCGCTCGCGCTCACCTACAAGTTCGCGCCATCCCCGACCTGGTCGATCCGGCTCGAGGTGACGCAGCCGCTCAAGCCCTCTGACACGTCGTCGAACACGAAGCTCGCCACCGGCCTCGCGTTCGTCTTCTAGTGGCGCTTGCAGCTCGCCTCGTAGTTCTTCGCCCACGAGGTCCCGTGCCTGCGCTCGCCGGATAGCGCGAGCGTGTCCTTGGTGAAGCTCTCGAGCTCGCGATGGTCGTCGAGCGTCCACGTCCAGCCATCTTTCTCGAGGCCGAGCGAGGTCAGGGTGCGGCTCTTTCCCGACGACGTCAGCTCGAGCATCGTCCACTGCTTGGCGATGCCATCGTACGTCCGGTACTGGACCGTGGTCCCGGCGGCGCCGACGATCGTCCACTGGATCCACGCGTTGTCGAGCGCGAGCTTGATCGTGACGTTGGCCACCGCACCGGTGCACGTCCACGTCCCGGCGGTCTGCTTGCCGATCGTGGCCGTCTCCGGATACGGATGCGGGACCGGAGGCGCGGGGCGCGGCGGCGTCGGTACGATCGCGATATCGCCCCGCACGCGCTCGGCGATCGGCGGCCGGTGCGGCGCCGGGCCCGCACCGGCGGGCCGTAGCGGATCGGCGACGGCCGTCGACAGGACGGCGCACGCCAGCCCCAGGACGATCACCTTTTGCACGTCGCCTCGTACATCTTCTGCCACGTGCCGCCGAGCAGCGCCTCGCCCCACACCTTGATCTGCTTGCCGCTCGCTTGCTCGAAGTCGCGGATCTGGGTCGTCCCGGTGGGCGCGATCTGCGTGCCCTCCCACGTCCACTTGCCGTCCTTCTCGCCGAGCGTCGACTCGATGACGTGCGCCGACGTGCCGTGCAGCGCGATCCGCGTCCACTGCTTCGCGGTCGCGTCGAACGTGCGGTAGTCCTCGAACTTCATCCCGCCGCCCGCGAACGAGCCCATGAGCCACGCGTTGTCGAGCGCGAGCTTCAGCGTGTACGTGCCCTCGAGCGGCGTCGACGAGCCATCGCCCTTGAGCGAGACGCCCTTGCACTTGTAGGCGCCGGCGAGCGCCTTGCCGAGCTTCGCCACCTCGGGCGCGGCGACGAGCGGCGGCTGGATCGGCCGGGGCCGGAGCGCGGGTTCGTCCATCTCGGGAGCCGACTCCATCTTCCTCTGGCGCGGCTTGGGATCTTGCGGCGGTGGGCGCACGACCGCCGGCGCACCGGCCGAGGCGGGCCTCGACGGCGCGGGTGGCGGCACAACCTCATCGGCGCTGGCCAGACCAGTGAAGCCGGTGAACACGAGGAGCGTGGCGAGTGTGAGGCGATGGATCATGGCTACCTTCGATCCAACGCACGATCGCACGAAAGGCTTCGTCGCGTCAGCGACCCGGATCTCTCAGGGATTCGCCCACATCCACACGTCGTCGACATCGAGGTGGCCGGTGGGCGAGTCGTCGACCAGGACCAACGTGGCCTGCTTGCCCGCGAGCTCGGCGACGTTCCAGGTGACAGGTTGGAGCGTGTCGCCGCCGGTGCCGGGCACGCTCGCGGTGCGCACGATGCGATCCTCGACCCACATCTCGACGCGCAGCTTCGTCGCGTCGGTGCCACCGCCGAGCGAGAGCGTCATCCGCGCGCCGGTGATCGGAAATGCCGTCGACGTCATCCGGCCGATCGCGACGTCGCCGCCGTGCATGCTGGTCGCGAAGCGCTGGCCCGACGAGCCGAGCACGAGATCCTGACCGGGGAGCGGCTCGGTCACGGGACCATCGCCCCACGCCGGACCCGAGCGCGTCCAGCCCGACCACGTCTGGCCTTCGAAGTCGAACACCGCGGTCGCGCCGGAGGGCGGCGCCGCAGGCTTGCGCGGCACCCAGATCGTATCCGGCACGATCTTCGCGCCGGTGTAGACGCGCGGCCGTTCGCTCTCGGGCAGCTTCAACCCCGGGCGATACGCCGCGGTCAGCGCAGGCAGCTCGAGATACAGGTCGCGATCGTCCATCACGATCGCGCTGAACTGGTGCTTCGCGATCGCGTCGTCGAGACCGACCACGGTGCGGGTCTGGCGCGTGGTCACGTCCTTGATGCCCATGCGGTGGACGTGCGGCGTCTTGCCGGCGAGCACGAGGTACCACGGGTGCGACGGCATCCACACGTCGCCGTCGAGGGCGGCCAGGCGGTGGATCAGGCGATCGCCGGACTCGACATCGCCCGCCGTCGGAACGAACGCGCGCGGGTGCCAGCTGGCGTGGTAGCAGGTGTACGCGAGCGCGAGCGCGGCGAGCGCGGCGACGCCGTGCGAGATCAACTCGTCGTCGCGCCATAGCTTCGCGCAGCCGGCGAGCGCCGGGATCGCGGCGCCGGCGGCGAACGCGCCGTGCAGGAACGCCGGCATGTACGCGTTGAAGTGCGCGAACTCGGTGCCCCAGCCGATCGCGCCGACCACAGTCGACACCGCGAACGTCGCGGACCACAGCAGGAACGCGCGCGCGCCGGCGGGCGGTTGCTTCTTCGACAGCCACGTGACGGTGACCGCGACGAGCGCGATCGCGACGACGATCGTCAGCGCGGGGAAGTGCCACAGGATGTTGCCGAACGACTTCCAGAACCGGTCCATGTTGAAGTCGTGCGCGCGATGGATCTTCGACACGTAGGTCCAGTACCAGCCGTCCGTGGACGCGTTCATGAGCGCGGTGCCGCCGAGGCCGATCACGCCGCTGACCGCGACGAACGTACCGGCGCGGCGCCAGTTCACGACCGCGACGATCGCGCCGCCGAGGCCGACGTAGAAGATGCCGGTCTGCTTGCAGAAGAACGCGAGCGCGAGGATCGCGGCGCCGGCGGCGACGCGCGCGTGGCCGCGGAGGCCGTCGCCGGTGGTCGCCAGCCGCGGCAACGCGGCGATCGCGGCGGTGACCATGAACAGAAACAGCGTGTCGGCACGCACGAGGTCGTACCAGCCTTCGACGTACGGATAGATCGCGGCGAACAGGCCGAGCGCGAGCGCGACGCCGGTCCACAGCAGCGGCTCGCGGACGCGACGGCCGACGATCGACACGACCGCGGTGACCGCGATCCCGACGAGCGATAGCACCGAGACCATGCGGCCGAGCACGTACGAGATGCCGAACACCTTGCCGAGCGCGGCGAGCAGGGCGGGGTAGAGCGGCGTGTAGAGGTACGGGATGAAGTCGATCGACGGCGGCGTGTAGATGCCGCGGCCCTGGTGGATCCGCAGCGCGTGGTGGAGCATGCCGCCCTCCATCCACTCGAGGTCGTACGGATACGCGACGCGGCCGCCGATCGCGGTGCACAGGAGCGCGAGCTGATAGATCGCGGGGACCGCGAGCACGATCCACACGGCGAGCTGGATCAGGCGCTTCGCGTCGGCCGTCACGGCGCGACCTGGATCGTCGCGACCACGACGGCGTCGTTTTCGACCTTCGCTTTGCTGCACGCGACGTGCGCGCGCTTCGCGCCTTCGAACATCCCGGCCCACACCGTGTACGTACCGGCCATCGCGGTCCGCGGCAGCGTGACCGTGGTCGTGTAGCGGATGAACTGCCCGGCGCGCCACCACTCGAACGGTCGCGCCGGTGCGTGGTCGCCGTTCGTCGGCGTCTTGTTCGGCGCCTCGACGTGCACGAACATCTTCCACCCCGCCGCGACGCGACCGCGTGCCGCGAACGTCCAGGTGAGCTGGATCGGCTCGCCCGGCTTCGCCGTTGCCGGCGCGTCGACACCGAGCAGCGTCACCGACTCGCCGAGCTCGGCCTCGATCGGCTTCGCGATCGCGGGCTTCGCGGTGAGCAGGGCCTCGGCGGCGCCGGCCGGCACGGTCTCGCCGTCGTACCAGTGCTCGACTGCCTTGCGCGTGTCCACGCACTCGTCGTCGTCGTTCGACAGATCGCGTTCCTCGTTCGGATCGCGGTCGACGCGATAGACCTCCCAGCTCGTCTCCGGACTGACGTTGTAGACGACGTGACAGCGCCCGTCGGCACCGGCGCGCTTCTCGTTGTTGTTCTCGTACGACAGCTGCTGGAACACCACACGCTCGCGGTCCGTGCCGGCGAGCACGTCGACGAGCGACCGCCCCATCATGTCGGGGCTGGCCGCGCCGCCGGCGAGGTTCGCGAGCGTGGGCAAGATGTCGACGTGCCCGGCCGGCGTCTTCGCGCGGCGCGGCGGCAGCCCGGGCACGCGGATGACGAGTGGGACCTTCGTCTGCGCGGCGTACAGGTGATAGCCGTGCTTGGAGACGCCGTGCTCGCCGAAGCCCTCGCCGTGATCGCCGGTCACGACGACGACGGTCTTGTCGTAGAGGCCCTTCGCCCTCAGCTCGTCGAACAGCCGGCCGAGGTGCAGGTCGGTGAACTTGATCTCGCCGTCGTAGCGCGCTTCGTCGTCGGTGCCGAACGGCGGCACCTCCGCATGCGTCTCGTAGTCGGCGTGCGGATCGTAGTAGTGGACCCACAACATCCAGCGCTCGGTCGCGTGGCGATCGACGAAGCCGATCGCCTTGTCGGTCTGCTCCTTCGACGAGCTGCCGTGGGTGCGCTCGGGGCCCGCGCCGGCAACACCCGCGTGCAGCCGCGCATCCTCGTTGTCGTACTCGGCGAAGCCCTGATCCATGTGGCGGTACTTGTCGAAGTACTCGTAGTTCGTGATCGCGCCGGTGACGAACCCGAGCGGCGCGAGGAGCTCGGCGATCGTGGTCGCCTTCGGCAGCAGGCCGGGCCAGCCGTTGACGGACGTGTCGTAGTAGACGTCGAGCGGCAGCCGGCCGGTGAGGATCGCCGGCATCGAGTAACGCGTCGACGGCGCGTGCGCCCAGCCGTGCTCGAACACCGTGCCGTCCTTGGCCAGCTTGTCGAGGTTTGGCGAGGTGTCGCGCTTGTAACCGTACATGCCGAGGTGATCGGCGCGCGTCGTATCGATCGTGACGAGAAGGACGTTGAAGTCCTTCGGGATGGTCGCCGGCACCGGCGCGAACGCGGTGTCCTCGAGCGAGTGCTTCGCCGACGCGTCGCCGCCGACGCAGTTCTGATCGATGCCGTCGTCGGGGATCTCGGGCGCACCGGGATGCACGGTCGGATCGCCGTCGTCGCAGTCGCCGCCGCCGAGGAACCGCGAGTAGCCATCGCGATCCCAGTCGAACGCCTGGCGCAGCGTGCGCGCGATCGGGCCGCCGAGCCCGGTGTACGCGGCCTCGGCCTTGATGACGGCCGCCGAGCCGCCGGTCGCGAGCACGAGCAGGCCGAGCGCGAGGACGGCGATCGCCCACAGCACGCGGCGCAACCACGGCTTGAGCAGCCCGAGCAGCTCGTCGACCCGCGCGGCCGGGTTCAGCGCCGGGATCACGAGCACGGCGGCGAGCGCGCCCACCACCGGCCCGCGCAGCGGCAGCTGCTTCGCGGTCGCCCACTCGAGCTTCGCCCACACCGCGCAGCCGGCCACGATCAGGACGCCGAGCGCGACGAACGGCCCCCACACCGACGACAGCGCGGGAAATTCCGGGACCACCACGCGCAGCCCCGCCTCGAGCGGGCGCGCGACCACGAACGCGAGCGGCACCGCGACGAGGAGCGCGCCCAGCGTCGCGGCCATCGCCACGATCACCTCGAGCGGGACCGAGTGGCGGCTCGCCAGGAACGGAACCGTCGAGCGATACGCGACGTACAGCGACGCGGCCGTGATCGGCAGCCCGGCGAGCACGAGCGACAGCCCGACCACGGTGTCGCGTGGATCCTTCGCGCGCCGGGCGGCGTGATCGGCGAACGCGAACCTCAGCAGATCGCCGAGCCGCGTCGCGCGCGACAGGACGAGCAGCGCCGCCGCGGCGACGAGCCCCACCGCGAGCGCCGTGGCGCCGTGAGACAGCGCGGTGTAGGCGACGAACCGCAGCCGGCCGCCCACGCCGGGCACGAACTGGGCCGCCGGGGCCCACGACCACACGGCGTCGATCGTGCCCGCGACCAGGCCGGCGAGGAGCCCGGTCAACGCGCCGGTGCTCAGCACGCTAGCGAGTGGCCGCGGTGGCTCCATCGATCCGACGCAGGTTACCACCCCGCGGCCGGCCGCGCGGTATTGTCGGTGGATGTCACATGCGCGCCTTCGCTGGCTCCTCCTTGGAGCCGCCGCGGTCGTGCTCGTGTTCCATTCGCTCGTCTACAACTTCGTGACCGACGACGCGTACATCTCGTTCGTCTACTCGCGAAACCTCGCCGAGCACGGCCAGCTCGCGTTCAACCTCGACTCGCCCGTCGAGGGCTACACGAACTTCCTGTGGACCGTGATCATGGGCGGCCTGATGCTCGTCGGCGTCCCGCCGGAGCTCGCGTCGCGCGTGCTCGGGACCGCGTGCGCGGTCGCGACGCTGTACGTCGTGTTCCGCACCACGGAGCGCGCGCTCGGCCGGCAGTCGGTATGGGCCACCGTGCCGGCGATCCTGCTCGCGCTGTCGTCGGGGTTCGCGTGCTGGAGCTCGGGCGGGCTCGAGACCCAGCTGTTCACGCTCGCGTGCGCGGTCGCGATCGACGCGGTGGTCGCCGCGGAGACCGAGCAGCGCGTGATGTGGCGCGCCGGGCTCGCGCTGGCGCTCGCCGCGATGACGCGGCCGGAGGGCCTGCTCGTCGCCGCGGTGATCGGCGCGGTGCGGTTGGTCGCCAACGCGATCGGCCGCCGGTGGATGACGCGCAGCGATCTCGTCGCGATGGTCGTCTTCCTCGTCGTGTGGGCCCCGTGGTTCATGTGGCGCTGGAAGTACTACGGCTATCCGTTCCCGAACACGTACTACGTCAAGGCGACCGGCCAGTGGACGAGCGAGGCGATGCCGGCGCAGATGTGGGACAACGGCAAGTACTACCTCTGGGTCTGGCTCGAGCAGACGCGGCTCGTGTTCGCGTTGCCGCTCGTCGCCGTGGGCCTGGTCACGGCCAAGCCGCGGTCACCGCGCTTCGTGCTCGCGATGACGTGCACGCTCCTGTCGGCCGCCTACCTCACGTACGCGGTGAGCGTCGGCGGCGACTTCATGGGGCTGCACCGCTTCATCATGCCGGTGTTCGTCACCGCGGCATTCGCGGTGGTGCTCGGGGCGGAGTGGCTCGTCGGCCGGCTGCCGGAGCTCCAGCGCGCGAACCTCGCGATCGCCGCGGCGACCGCGCTGATCGCCGGCTTCGGCTACACGCAGCTCGACCTGACGATCACCAGCACGCGATCGTGCGCGAACCGCAATTGCCCCAACGATCACGGCATCGACTCGCCGGCGTTCCTCATGGTCTACACCGCGGATCGCGCCGCGATCGGGCGCGCGATGGCGGGATGCTTCCAGGCCGGCGACTTCAGCATCTTCGGCGGCGCGGGCGCGCAGCCGTACTTCGCGCGGATGCGCGGCATCGACGTCTACGGGCTCGTGTCGGAGCGGATCGCACACCAGTCGCCGCGCTCGAACCCGCGGGCCGGCCACACCAAGTGGGGCGACGACACGTTGCTCGCGTTGTACGACCCGACGTTCGTGTTCAGCTGCTACCAGATCCACCGCACGCCGGCGCCGCCGCCGCTGCCGTGCAACGTCGAGTTCTGGAAGCAGCGCGGCTTCGAGCCGGTCACGATGTACGTGCCCGAGATGCGGGAGAAGGGCCAGTACTACACGTTCCTCGCGAAGAAGAGCCGCGACTTCCAATGCCCGAATCGCGTGTACTAGGCGAAAGCCGAACGATGAGATTCTGGGGCGTCATCCCGGTCGCGCTCGTCGTCGCCCTGCTCGGCGTGCGCGCGTGCGTCACCACCGCGCCGCTCGATCGCCTCGCGATCGGCGAGGCCCAGACCGGAGATCCGCCGGGAACCGTGGTCCACGAGGGCTCGATCGATATCGCGCGCGGCGGGCCGGTCATCATCGGCTATTACAGCCCAGGTCCGGCGCGGCTGACGATCGCCACGCGCGAGCTCGTCGGCAGCGCCGTGATCAAGGAGCGCCTCGTGATCCCGGCCGGGCCGACCGCGATCCGCTTCGCCGCGCCGCCCAAGGCGCGCCTGATGTGGAGCCCGGTCGGGCGGCGCGGCGACCCCGAGTACGTGCCGGCGAGCTCGCTGTCTCCCGAGCCGCCGGCCACCGCCACGTTCGGAAGCAGCGCCGGGGCAGCTCCGGTCGACGGCGTGATCGCCGCGGGCCTGCTGCTCGTGATCGTGGCGACGCTGTGCATGCTCGCACGCCGCCGGCTCGCCGCGATTCCGCGTGCGACGTGGATCGCGATGGGCGTCGTGTTCGTGGTCGCGTGCGTGGTGCGGTGGATCGATCTCGGCGGCCACGGTCAGACGTGGGATGAGGACGTCAACTGGGCCTCCGGTCGCAACTACATCACGAACATCCTGTCGCTCGATGCCAGCCCGGATGCGTGGTCGTGGAACTACGAGCACCCGCCGGTGATGAAGTACCTCGAGGGCATCGGCGCGCAGCTCTCCGACGGTTTTGGCCCGGCGCGCGCGCTGTCGGCGATCTGGATCGCGCTCGGCTGCGCGCTGCTCGTGCCGATCGGGACGCGGATCTATAGCCGCCGCGTCGGCTGGCTCGCCGCCGGCATCGCCGCGCTGCTGCCGCCGCTCGTCGCGCACGGTCAGATCGTCGGCCACGAATCGCCGTCGGTGCTGTGGTGGAGTCTGGCGATCTTGCTCGCGCTCACCGCGCACGACGGCGAGCCCAGCCCGCGCACGCTGCGCGGCCGCCTGGTGTGGATCGGCGTGGCGATCGGCGTCGCGACCGCGTCGCGCTTCGTCAACGGTCTCGTCGGGCCGCTGTGCCTCGCGATCCTCTTCATCGAGGCTCCACGCGCGCGGCGCTGGCGCACGCTCGTCGAAGGCGGCGCCGGCATGCCCGTCGTCGCCTACCTGACGATGTACGCGCTGTGGCCGCGGATGTGGCTGCACCCGATCGGCGCGCTCCAGGGCTCGCTCGCGAAGCTCACGATCCCGCACACCGGCGAGCCGTTCCTCGGCGTGATGACGAACAACCCCGGTCCGCACTACTTCCTCGCGTACCTGTTCGCCACGTTGCCGCTCGGCATCCTCGTCGGCGTGGTCGCGTGGATCGCGCGCGCGGTGCTGCGGCCGGATCGCCGGTCGGCGCTGATCATGGCGGCGTGGTTCGCGGTGCCGCTCGCGCTCGTGCTGTCGCCGGTCCGCCAGGACGGTGTGCGCTACGTGCTGCCATGTGTGGTGTGCCTCGCCGTGATGGCCGCGGCCGGGTTCGACTTCCTCGCGACGCTCGTCGAGCGCCGGTGGCAGCCCACGTTCGCGGCGCTCGCCGGCGCCATCGTCGTCTACCTCGGCATCACGCTCGTGCGCATCCACCCGTACTACCTCGACTACTTCGGCGAGCAGGTCGGTGGCACCGGCACGGTCGCGCGACGCGGCTGGTTCGAGACCGCGTGGTGGGGCGAGGGCATCGAGGAAGCGGTCGACTACGTCAACACGAACGCCGGCTCGCAGGCGCGCGTCTATCGCGACTGCATCGGCCCGGCCCACCTGGCGTGGTTTCGCGCCGGGCTGTGGGGCCCGATGGTGCACTCGATCGACCAGGCCGAGTGGATCGTGACCTACTCGCGCCACACCTACCCGTGCCCGGTGCCGCCGGCCGCAACACGGGTGTTCACCGTCGAGGCGAATGGTGCGATCCTGGCAGAAGTGTGGAGACGCTAGCGCCGCTACTCGCGACGGTCGCGATCGCGGGTTGCGGTCGCTGGCACTTCGATGCGCGCGCGACCGGCGATGGCAACGGCGACGACATCGGCGCGGTGCCGGATGCGGGCTGCAAGGGCACCGGGCCGTGGGGCGCGCTCACGCGGATCGACGAGCTGAGCATGACCCCG
>Ga0326726_10006667_pt1 | contig 10392 bp, 8 predicted proteins | sample MHFenrmetagenome_2_FD_207603 | JGI IMG/M metagenome (GOLD analysis project Ga0326726, IMG submission 207603) | Lab enriched peat soil microbial communities from Michigan Hollow, Ithaca, NY, United States - MHF15MN | ecosystem: Environmental > Terrestrial > Soil > Wetlands > Peat | place: USA... | reverse complement strand
GCCGACCGTGAGGTCGGTGTCCGATCCGAACGGCGGGTCGTTGCGGAAGACATTCACGGTCTTGCTGATCGCGAGCTCGGCCGGGTCGGCGATGACGTTCACGATCGCGACGTCCTGGACCGGCGAGATCTCGAGCCCATCGACGGTCACCGTGTTCGTGACCTGGCGCTCTTCCTGTCCGCCCGAATCGGCGGTCCGCGTGTAGTCGCAGCGGTAATGCTCGCCGACCGAGAGGACCTTCTTCCAGGACGGACAGGAGGACGGCCAGCCGCCGGGCGTGTCGGTCACCGTCAGCCCGGTCAGCGTCGTGCCACCGGAGTTCACGACGTCGACCTGGTACTGGATCGGATCGCCGTTGGAGAACTCGAGATAGACCGGCTGCCCCGTCACGGGATCAGGCGTCGGGGTCCGCTCGTACTTGCCCGTCTTCGGGTTCCGGACCGTCTTGGTGACGCTCAGCCCGGGATTCGGGTCGAACGCCCGGTTGAGGACCGTCGCCTCCGACTGGGCGTGGAGGGTCAGCCCGCGATCGAGCACGCTGCCGAGGATCGGCGTGATCAAGCGGAACTGGAAGTCGATCGCGACCCGGTAGGTATCCCCGTCGACGCAGTCGCGGAGGCTGCCGCGGGCGGCGCCACTCGGGCTCAGGCAGGCGACCGTCGGTGTGGGCAGCGACCCGTCGGCGTCGCGCAGGTTGCCGGCCTCGCTCTGGACGTGCCAGACGACGTTGAGCGGGTTCGGGCACTGCGTGCTCGCGCGGTCGCACATCGGGTTCGACGCGCCGTAGAGGGCGCCTTCCTTGCTGGCGTTGACGATCGCCACGTAGGCGTAGAAGAGCCGGCCGAGGTCGACCGCCCCGGCGATGAGGAGCAGGAAGATCGGCATGACCAGGACGAGCTCGACGAGGGCCTGACCTCGTGAGCGACGGGCTGGCGAGCGGTGGCGGCGGAGGATGCGCCACATCGGCGATGACATTCGATGGCGGTTCCCATGTCGACGCGCAGGGCCCGTCGCCCCGGCGCGGGAAACCATCGTCGCGCGCGCACCTTACACGTCACCTTTCTACACCGGACCTTACCCCTCCGGCGGTGGTACTTCCGTGGCATGGCCGGGGGGAGGCGGCCGGGCGCATCGTGCGGTCCATGGGCAAGCGCATCGCGTCCGGGGTTCTCTGGCTCCTCGCCGGCTGGTACCTCGGCAACATCCTCGCGTACCACGCCGGCTGGAACATGCTGTTCGGCCCGGCGCTCGGGATCGCCGCCGCCGTCATCGTGGCCGGTGACCCGTTCGGGCTGATCTGGCGCCGAGCGGCCAGCCGGCCCGCGACCGACGGCGCGTCCGGCCAGCCGACGGTCGACGGCGCGACGACCCCGGCCGACTGACCCGCCGGGTCAGACCTCGAGCGGGGGTTCCGCCGGCAGGTCGACGGTGAACGCGGCCCCGCGGCCCTCCGCCTGCGGCTCGAGGATGAGCTCGCCGCTCATCGATCGGACGAGCTCGCGGGACACATACAGCCCGAGCCCGCTGCCGTCCTCGGCCGACTGCTCGCCGACGCGGCTGAACCGGTTGAACAGCTGTTCGCGGTCCAGCTCCGGGATCCCCGGTCCGTGGTCGGCGATCGTCAGCCGGAGCCGCTCCGAGGCGGCCTCGACCCCGACCGCCACGTCGACCCGCTCGTGGCGGCCGTACTTGACCGCGTTGTCGAGGAGCGCCCACAGCACCTGGTCGAGCTGATCGGCGTCGGCGATCGCCAGCCAGCCGCCGGACCGGTCGTCGAGCGAGAACTCGACGCCTTCCACCCCGAGCGCCTCCCAGGCCCGACGGACCCGCGGGGCGAGGGCGAGGACGTCGGCCTCGGGCCGGAGCGTGCCGGCCTCGAGCCGGCTGACCGTCAGCAGCTGGCGGACCATCCGGCTTAGCCGGTCGGCCTGCTCGGCGATGATCCCGAGGCGTCGGTCGGGGCGCTCGGCCGCGAGCCGCTCGGTGTACGCGCGGATGCTCGTCAGCGGCGTCTGGAGGTTGTGGCTGACGCCGCGCAGGAAGTCGTCCTTGGCCGCATCGAGCTCGAGGAGCCGGGCGTTCTGGGCGCCGACGCGCTCGAACAGCTGGGCGTTGCGGACCGCGACCCCGATCTCGCTGGCGAACAGCTCGAGGAGGTCCTGGTCGGCCCGGTCCCAGGCCCGGGTCGCCGGCAGGTGGCCGACGAGGATCCCGAGCCGCTCGTCGCCGGCCCGCAGGGCGGCCCGCACCGGGAGCGCCTCACCGGGGACGCGCTCCTCGGCCGGGACGGTCTCGGGGTCGACCAGGAGCACCCTCGCGTCGATCATCCCGAACGCCGACCGGGCGTCATCCGCGGCCCGGCCGACCAGCCAGTCGACCCCGTCGCGGGGAGAGGCCGCGACGAGCGCGGCGAGGATCCGCCCCAGCTCGCGGTTCCGGCGCTCCAGCTGGGCGGCGAGACGATTGTGGCTTTCGGCGAGGCGGGCGAGCTCGTCGTCACCGGTGACGACGATCGGGGTGCTCAGGTCGCCGGTCGAGACTCGATCGACCGCCGCGGCGATCGCCCGGAGCGGTGCAGTGAGGTCGGAGGCCAGCGCGAACGCGACGAGGACCGCGAGGAGGGCGGCAATGACGATCGTCAGGAGCAGGATCCGCGGCACGGTGTTCTCCGGCTCCGCCGACAGGCGCTGGGCGGCCACGGCGACGAGACCGAACGAGGCGAGGGGCAGGACGGCGGCGGCGACGAGGGCGACCGTCAGCCGGGTCCGGAACGAGATCCCGTCGCCGATCCGCTCGGGGTCCGGCTGGACGGACGATGCCGTGGATGGGGCGCCGGCTTCGTCGAGACCAGGGGCGCCCGCGTCGCTCTCGTCCACCGGCCGGCCGTCGATCGTCGGCTCCACAGCGGCGTCGACCGTCGGTTCCGCAGCGGCGTCGAGCGTCGCCCGAGGGACCGCCGACGAGCGATCGGCCGTGGCGCCGTCGAGCGCGTCGGGCGTCGGACGGGCCAAGGTCAGGCCCCGATCGCCGCCGGCCCCAGCCCGGCGGGTGGCCCGGGATCGCCGATCGCGACGAGTCGGTAGCCGACGCCGCGGACGGTCAACAAGTGGGCCGGGTGGTTCGGGTCCGGCTCGAGCTTCGTCCGGAGCCGGCGCATCGTCACCCAGACGTAGGACGGGTCGGCGTCCTCGGTCTCGGCCCAGCCCCGGGCGAGCAGCGTCTCCGTCGTGACGACCTGCCCGAGGTTGGCGACGAGGGCGTAGAGCAGGCGCGACTCGGTCGGGGTGAGCTGGACCGGCGCCCCGGAGACGATCGCCTGGCGTCGGTGGAGCTCGAGGACGACGTCCGGGCCGAGGACGAGGCTCCGCCGCGGTACCCGATCACCGAGCCGGCGGAGGACGCGATTCACCCGGGCCCGGAGCTCGGGGTAGTGGTACGGCTTGGTGACGTAATCCTCGGCGATCTCGTCGAGGATATCGGCCTTGCTGTCGCCCGCGTCGATCGCCGACAGGACGATGATCGGCAGGTCGGCCCGACCCTTGATCTCGCGGGCGAGGGACAGCCCGTCGAGGCGGGGCATCATCATGTCGATGATCAGCAGATCGGGCCAGCCCGTGGCGAGCCGGCGGAGCGCCTCGTGGCCGTCGCGGGCCGTGGCGACGTCGAATCCGTCGGAGGTCAGTCGCTCCGACAGGACCACGAGCAGGTTGGGGTCGTCATCGACGAGCAGGATCCGGGGCGAGATCGACCCGTGCGCGCCCGGATCGTGGCTGGGCATACCCCGAGTATAGGCAGTGCATCGAGGCCGGCCTCACGGTACCTTTGGGTCGACGTAGCGGCAGCGCGACCGGAGGGGGCAGCGCTCGCACTCGGGGCGTCGTGCGTGGCAGGTCTTCCGCCCGTGGGTGATCAGGTTCACGTGGGCCTCGTGCATCTGGTCCGGCTCGAGCAGCCCGAGGAAGATCTCGTGAGCGTCGTCGGCCGTGGCCCGGGGTCCGATGAGCCCGACCCGACGGCTGACCCGCTCGACGTGGCGATCGACCGGCATGAGCGGTGCTCCGAACGAGAACAGGAGCAGGACCGACGCGGTCTTGCGGCCGATCCCGTCGATCCTGGTCAGCCAGTCCCGAGCCTCGAGCGCGGGCAGGTCCGCCAGGAACTCGAGCGAGTGGTCGCCGCGCTCCTCGCGGATCGTCCGCAGGGTCGCCTGGATCCGCGGTGCCTTCTGGTTGGCCAGCCCGCCCGGCCGGATGACATCGACGAGTTCGGGCAGGGGAGCGGTCTCGACGGCCGTCCAGTCGGGCGGCGACGCCGTGCTGAGGCCGGCGCCTCCCCAGCCCTGCAGCGCCCGGTGCTGCTCGGGCGGACGGTCCGACGGGTAGGCCACCCGGAGCGCCTCGAACGCCACCTCGGCGTTCACGTCGGCGCTGTTCTGGGTCAGGATCGTGAGGACGAGCTCGCTCGTGGGGTCGAGCCGGCGCTCCCAGACCGGATGCCCGTACTCGCCGGCCAGCCCGTCGAGCACGAACGGGACGAGACCCGGCCGGGTCCGCTCGAGACGCCGGACCCAGGTCCTGATCGGGTCGGGCTTCCGCCGCCGCTTCACGGCGCGGCGTACCGGGCGACCGCGGGTCGGGCCGGTGGGACTCATCGCGACGACAGGATCGAACGGGCCAGCCGCTCGCCGCACTCGATCAGCGGCGCCGCTCCGGCGGCGATCGCGGCCTCGACCTCGATCGGGGCGGGGTGGACGGGCACGACCTCCGCGCCGAGGGCGGCCAGCGCGGTGACACCCTCGCTCTCCACGCCGCCGCCGACAGCGATGCACCGGACGCCGGCCGCCTGCGCCCGACGGGCCACCCCGAGGGCGGTCTTCCCGAACGCGGTCTGGGCGTCGATCCGGCCCTCGCCGGTGACCACGACGTCGGCCCGGGCGAGCTTCGCGTCGAGCCCGGTCTCCTCGGCGACGAGGTCGACGCCGGGGACGAGCTCGAGCGAGCCGAACCGGTCGCGCAGGCAGAGCAGGCCGAAGCCGACGCCACCGGCCGCCCCGGCGCCGGGCGTGTCGCGCTCGCGCCGGCCGGTCGCCGCCTCGAGGCGGTCGGCCCAGCCGGCCAGCCGCCGGTCGAGGTCGGCCACCTGCTCGGGGCTCGCCCCTTTCTGAGGACCGTACGTCGCTGCCGCGCCGGTCGGTCCGAGCAGTGGGTTCGTGACGTCGCAGGCGATCCGCAGCTCGGTCTCGGCCAATCGCGGATCGAGCCCGGCCAGGTCGACCGGTCCGCTCGCGTCGCGCTGGGCCACGGCGCCGAGTGCGGCCAGGATCCCGGCGCCGCCATCGGTCGTGGCGCTGCCGCCGATCCCCAGGACGACCCGACGGACGCCGCCATCGAGCGCGGCCCGCATCACCTCGCCCGTGCCGGCCGTCGACGCGCGGATCGGGTCGCGCTCGTCGCGGGTCAGCCGCGACAGCCCGGACGCCTCGGCCAGCTCGACGACGCCCTGGGCGCCGTCATCCGAGCGCAGCCAGCGGGCCACGATTACACGCCCGAGCGGGTCGTGGGCCTTCGTCTCGAGCCGTTGCCAGCCGCCGGCTAGGACGATCGCGGCAAGCGTCCCCTCCCCGCCGTCGGCGAGCGGCGCGTGGATCAGCTCGTCATGCGGCCGGGCCCGTGCCCAGCCGCGGCTCAGCGCGAGGGCGACCTCGACCGACGTCAGGGAACCCTTGAACGAGTCCGGGGCGAACACGACGGTAAGCCGGCCGGCGCCCGCCAGAGGCTCGGTCACCGCAGGTCCTTCCAGTACCACGTCGCCGGGGCGAGCGTTCCGTCGGTGAGCATGGCGTAGTTCGGGATCGTGCCGGCCTCGTGCCAGCCCGTCGACCGATAGAACGCCTCGGCGGAGCTGCCGGTCTCGGTGTCGAGGAAGAGCAGCCAGCGTCCCTCGGCGCGGGCCGTCGCCTCGGCAGCCGACATGAGGGCGGTCCCGATCCCGCGTCGGCGGACGGTGCGATGGATGATCACCTTGGCGATCTCGGCCCGGTGGGGCGAGTTCGGGTTTGGCGACCGGATGAGGAGAACCGACCCGACCACCCGCTCGCCGTCGAAGGCGACGAACGGGCTGATCGTCCCGTCGGCGACGGCCCCGATCCGGCCCCGCCACCACCCGGCAGCCGCGGCCTCGTCGACCCCGGCCAGGAAGTTGACCGACGCGCCGCCATCGACCGCGTCGACGAGGAGCGAGGCCAGCCCCGGGATCGCTGCCTCGTAGTCGGCCGCCGACAGCGCCGCGATCTGGATGCTCCGCGTCCCGGCCATCAGCGAGCGGAGCGGTCGGGCACGCCCCCAGCGATCAGGCCCCGGCGTTCCGCGTACTCGGGGATCCGGATCATCGGCGGGCGCTCGTGGTCGGCCAGCTCGATGACCTCGAGACCGAGCCGGCCGCGGCCCGAGCGGGGCAGCTTCATCGTGGAGCCGAGCTCGGCGAACAGGCGCGCCTTGCGTCGTTCCTCGAGTCGCTTCATCACGGCCTGGAGGATGACGAACGACATCCTCGACAGCCCCTCGAGCTCCTGGTTGCGGTGGACGCGACGCTCCAGGTCGACCTGGCCGAGCCCCTCGATCCCGACCCGCTCGGCGACGTCGATGAGGTGACCGATCTCGACCGCATAGCCGGTGAAGAACGGGATCGCCTCGAGCAGCGCCCGGCGCCCGGCGTACTCGCCGGCCAGCGGCTGGATGAACCCCGAGAGCTCCGGGTAGAAGAGGTTGATCAACGGTCGCGCGACGAGCTCGGTGACCCGACCGCCGCCGCCCTCCTTGAGCACGCCGCCCTCGACGATCGGGCGCTGGTAGTAGCCCTTGACGTACTGGAGCCGCGGCTCGGCCAGGAGCGGGCCGAGCGTCCCGTAAACCATCCGCGGATGCCAGTTCCGGACGTCCGTGTCGGCCCAGACGATGATGTCGCCGCTGGTCTCGTAGAGCGACTTCCAGAGCGCCTCGCCCTTCCCGATGAACGACCCGTAGCGGGTCAACACTCTCGGATGCTCGACGACCCGGGCGCCCTCCGCCTCGGCGATCTCGCGGGTCCGGTCGGTCGACGCGGAGTCGATGACGAGGATCTCGTCGAGGAGCGGGACCCGACCCATCATCTCGCGGATCGCCCGGCGGACGATCGGCCCGACGGTCTCCTCCTCGTTGAGCGTCGGCAGGACGAGGCTGACGGTGACCCCCTGCGTCTCCTTGAGATTGGCGAGGCGGCGCAGGTCGGAGAACTCGGCGTGGTGGAAGTTCGACTCGCCGAACCAGCGCTCGACCCGGGCCGGAATCGCCCGCGCTTCCTCCGCCGCCCGATCGGCGGCCGCGAGGGTCTCGGCCTTCTCCGCGAGCTGCTCGAACGTCCCGCGACCGATCGTCTCGCGGGTCTTGACGACGACGACGGTCGGCTTGGCCCGGGTCGCGATTGCCTCGGGGATCGCCCCAAAGAGCGATGCGTCGCCGCTCCCGGCGGGCGAGGCCGATGCCCCCATGACCACGAGATCCGCCCGATCGGCTTCGCGCAGGATCGCGTTGCGGACGTTGCCGGCCTCACGCACGAGTGGCTCCGCGCGCCCCTTCATGTGGCTCTTGATGAAGGCGGCGAGCGCGCGCTCCGCCTGGGCCCGCACCGCGAGGGTGATTCCGGGCGGGACGAGGTGCAGGACGATGACCTCCGCGCCGTGGGCCCGCCCGAGCGCGTCGGCAAAGGTCAGCGCCAGCTCGGCGTGCGGACCGCCCCGCACCGGGACGAGGATCCGGCGCACGTCGTGCGCGCCCCGTTGCTTGACGACGACGATGTCGCAGGGCGACTCGCGGACCACGGCGTCGATCGTCGGGCTGAACACGGTCGAGGCGCCGTCGCCGGCCCGCCCCCGGCGTCGACCGGTGCCCGACGCAGGGGGCGCAAGCCAGGCTGCGGCGCCGTCCCCACCCGGCCCCTGCATCGACTGCTTGCCGCCCCAGCCGAAGATGATCAGGTCGGACTCCTGCTCCGCGGCGGCCTCGACAATCCCCTCGGCGGCGTGGCGGCCGATCCGGACGAGCGGGTGGATCGTCGTTCCGGCGGGCGCGTAGTCGAGGACGCGCTGGAGGAGCCGGCGGGCGTGGCGGGCGCGGGTCGCCCCCTCGGACAGGGGCATGCCCTCGGGGACCTCGACGATCCCGAGAGCATCGAGCTCGCCGGCCCGCGGGTCGAGCAGGGCCGCCCCGATCCGGACGAGCTCCTCGGCGGTCCCGGGGTTGGCGACCGGGATGAGGATCCTTGCCGGGAGCGGCGCGCGCGTCATCCGCCGTCCCCGGCCCCGGCGGTCCCCGCGGCCAGCGCGGTCCAGCGCTCGACGAGGTACGGCTTGAGGAGCTCGAACTCGCGGGCCTGGCGCTCGACCCGCTCCTCGGCCTCGTCGGTGGTGATCTTGCGGTTCTCGATGACGAAGCTGCCGACCCGCCCGAAGTAGATCGGGACCAGGGCGGCGACGTTGCGCTCGACGGCCTCGGGGGCGGCGGCCGAGGTCACGATGAGGTCGTAGACGACCCGGGCCCAGGCGGCGTCGGGGAAGTGGAAGGCGGCCAGCGAGTCGGCCATCCGCTCGGTCGACATCGCCGGCCCGGCGTCCGCCTCGCCGGCCCGTTCGGCCGCCTCGGCCAGCTGGCCCGCCTCGCGGGCGAGCTCCATCACCGTGTCGAGCGTCGAGGGAGTGAGCATCTCGGCCCAGGTCGAGGCCATGGCAAGTGAGCCACCGTGGAACTCGGTCAGGAGGCGGATCGTGTTCACCTCGAGCGGGGGTGGATCGGCCAGTCGCTCGAAGCCGTAGGCCGGGACGTCGTGCGAGCCGTGGATCGTCAGCCACCGGTCGGCGTTCCGGACGGCCAGCCGCAGGATCGTCCCGACGACCTGGCGGAACATCGGCCCGAGGTCGGCCCCGGGATCCTTCGGGTCGTGGACCTTCGAGCCGAGGCGTGCCTGGCAGACGGCGAAGCCGCCGGTCAGGGCCGACGTCGTCATCCAGATGTCGATCCCGAACTTGGAAATGTCCTCGTCCCAGTCGTCGAGCGTGAGGTAGTGCCGGACGAGATCGCCCGAGACGCCGAAGTCGCCGCCGATCGGCTGCCGGATCCGGTGCCCGTAGAGCGCCCGGGTGAGCGGGTAGGTGACGGTGTTGGTGATCGTGCCGTCGTACTTGTAGCGGCTGTAGAGCGGGGCCACGAAGTCATAGCCGCCCTTGAGGATCGGGCCCGACAGCAGCTCGATCCACTCTGGGACGATCGAGCGGAGGTCGGAGTCGACGACGACCAACGCCTTGACGTCGAGCGCGGCCGCCATCTCGAAGATCGTCCGCAGGGCGGCCCCCTTGCCGCCGATCCCTTCGACCTCGGGGTAGGTGAGGGCAACACGCTCGAGCCGGTTCGTCGGGCGGACGAGCAGGATCCGCTCGACGTAGTCGGGCGGCTCGGTCTCGGCGACCACCCGCTGGGTCCCGTCGGGCGACCCGGCGTCGGCGTTGACCAGGACGGGACGGAGGTCGGGGAAGTACTGGACGAGCCCGGCCTGGGCGGCCCGGACCACATGGCCGATCGTTGCGGCGTTCCGGTAGCTCGGGATGCCGACCATGATGTCGGCGCGACCGAGCCGGTCGATCTGGTCTCGGATCGCCGGGCTCAGGACGGTCTCGGGCACCCGGTCACCCTACCACCGGGCGGCCGGCCCCGTCAGCGTCGCGGGATCGCGACCGTCGCCCAGTCGGGGTTCGGCTCGCCCGGCCGGTAGCGGCTGTTGGCCGCCTTGTAGGCCAGTTCGGTGAACCCGATGCTCCGCCACGTCCCGAGCCACGGGTCGACCGGCGGGCGGACGAACGCAGTCCGCCGGACGAGGTCGCTCTCGTCGAGGACGCCCTCGAGGATCCGCTTTCGTTCGAGGAGCGGGACGTCGACGATCGGCTCGTCGTCGACGAGGAGCAGGTCGACGGCCATGAAGGCGACCGGTCCGGCCGGCGCCGCGGCTTCCCGCGCTCTGGCCAGCTCCTGGCGCTTCCGCCGGCCGGCCGAACCGAGGAAGAGCTGGGCGGTCATGTCGGCGGCCGACGGTGCCTCGGGTCCGGTCAGCATCAGCCCCTCGCTCGCCCGGGTCGCCTGGGTCGTGAGGTAGCCGTCGAGGACCAGGCTGGAGGCCCGCGTCGCGGCCTCGATCGCGGCCACGACCTCGTCCAGGTCGTTTACCGCCTCGCCTCGTTCGTCGACGATGGTGGGCGGGCCGTCGAAGCCAACCCGGACGATCGCCCGGATACCGCCCCAGAGCGGCTCGATGACGGGGTCCGTCACGCTCCTGGCCGTACGTCCGCCGAACCGCTGGGGCCGCCAGTCG
>Ga0326726_10006666_pt1 | contig 10392 bp, 6 predicted proteins | sample MHFenrmetagenome_2_FD_207603 | JGI IMG/M metagenome (GOLD analysis project Ga0326726, IMG submission 207603) | Lab enriched peat soil microbial communities from Michigan Hollow, Ithaca, NY, United States - MHF15MN | ecosystem: Environmental > Terrestrial > Soil > Wetlands > Peat | place: USA... | reverse complement strand
GTGTTCGACGAATTCCACGAGCGAAGCCTGCACGCCGATCTGGGCCTCGCGCTGGCACTCCAGTCGCGGGCAGTGCTGCGGCCCGATCTCCGCCTGCTGGTGATGTCTGCCACGCTGGAGGGCGCTCCGGTCGCGGAACTGCTTGGCGGTGCCCCCATCATCACGAGCGAGGGCCGGAGCTTTCCGGTCGAGACCCGCTATCTCCCGCGCCGTAACGACATCCGGCTCGAATCCGCTGTCGCCACGGCAGTTCGGCTGGCGCTGTCCGAAGCCGAAGGCGACATCCTCGTGTTCCTACCCGGGGCCGGTGAGATCCGGCGTACTGCCCAAATGCTGGAGGAGCTTTCGAGCTCGGGGTTCGGAGTTGGGGGTAACAGGTCCAACGCGGAACGAGGAACGCGGATCGCGGAACGAATCTCGGTCCTTCCCTTACACGGATCCTTGAGCAGTGACGAACAGGACCGCGCGATCCTGCCGAGCCGGCCGGGGCATCGCAAGGTGGTGCTCGCGACCTCGATCGCCGAGACCAGCCTGACGATCGAGGGAGTCCGGGTGGTGGTCGACGGCGGTCTGTCGCGGGTGCCGAAGTTCTCTCCCCGTTCTGGCATGACCCGTCTCACCACGGTGCGGGTATCCCGCTCCTCCGCCGATCAGCGCCGCGGCCGGGCCGGCCGCACGGCGCCGGGTGTGTGCTACCGGCTGTGGGCGGCGGACGAGGATCGCCACCTGCTGCCTCGCTCGACGCCGGAGATTCTCGAGGCGGACCTCGCTCCCCTCGCGCTCGAGCTTGCGGCCACCGGCGTGGCCAATCCCCGGGAGCTCGCCTGGCTCGACCCGCCGCCCGCCGCCGCGTTGGCCGAGGGCCGGGCACTGCTCCGTCAGCTCGGCGCACTGGATGGTATGGATCGCATAACGACCCATGGGCGCGAGTTGGCGGAGCTGGGCACTCACCCGAGACTGGGCCATCTGCTGCTGCGCGGACGCGCCGCTGGGGTCGCCCCGCTCGCCGGCCGGCTCGCGGCGCTGCTGGACGAGCGGGACATCCTCCGGTCGCCGGACGGCCCCGCCGATCCCGACCTCCAGCTACGGCTCGACCTGGTTGCCTCCGGCCACGCACCGCCGGTCTATCACGGAATGACCGTCGACCATGCGACCCTGCATCGGGTGCGTCAGGAAGCCCGGGCGTGGCAGCGGCAGCTCAAGTCTGGTCCGGCGGCGGCCGACCCGCTCTCAGCGGCGCAGCTGCTGGCGCTCGCCTATCCCGATCGGGTTGGTCGGCGGCGGGAAGGCCAGGCGGGTCGCTTCCTGCTTCGCAACGGGATGGGAGCCGCCACCGGGGCGCCGGTTCTGGCGCTGGCGGACTACCTGGTCGCGGCGGAGCTGGATGGCGACCGGCGGGAGAGTCGCATCTGGCTTGCGGCGGGGCTCACCCTCGACGAGCTCCTGTCACTGTTCGCCGACCAGATCGAAACCCAGGACGTAGTGGAGTGGGTGGAACCCGAGGGGGTGCTCAAGGCGGTGCGGCAGGAGCGTCTCGGGGCCATCGTCCTGCGTGAAGCGCCCCTCCAGAACCCGGAGCCGGAGCAACTGGCGGAGGCGGTTCTGGGCCTCGTCCGGCGGGAAGGCCTGGCGATTCTCCCCTGGTCGGACGAGGCGCAGCAGCTGCGCGAGCGGCTGGCCTTCGTCCACCAGCTGGCGTCGACAACGGCGCTGCCCGGTGTCTGGCCCGATGTGTCCGACACGGCACTCCTCGCAAAGCTCTCCCAGTGGCTGGGCCCCGCCCTGAGGGGGGTCCGTCGCCGGGCGGACCTCGGCCGGATCCAGATTGCGGAGGCGCTCCTTGGGCTGATGGGTTGGGAAGAGCGCAGGGCCCTGGATCAGCTGGCTCCTACCCACCTCGAGGTGCCCTCGGGCTCGCGAATCCGGGTGAGCTACGCCGATCCCGCCGCCCCGGTGCTGGCTGTCCGGCTGCAGGAAGTATTCGGCCTCGGCGAGACGCCGCGGGTCGGCGGCGGGCGGGTGCCGGTCACCATGCAACTCCTCTCTCCTGCCCAGCGCCCGGTACAGGTCACCCGGGACCTCGCCGGGTTCTGGCGATCCAGCTACTTCGATGTGCGGAAGGACCTGCGCGGACGCTATCCGAAACACTACTGGCCGGAGGACCCGCTGGTGGCCGAGCCGACCCGGAGGACCAAGCCGAGAAAGAAGTGAGAAGTGAGAAGTGAGAAGTGAGAAGGGGGAGGGGGGAGGGGGGGGAGGGAGTGGAGTGAGGAGGACGAAGGGGTTGTCATCCCGAGCCCAGCCCTTCTCACTTCTCACTTTTCACTCCTTACTCCTCACTCCTCACTCCTCACTTCTCACTCCTCACTGCCTACTGCTCCACCAGGATCAGATACCGGCTCGGCTCCCAGAACTTGTCCGGGGACGCGATGGTCAGCTTCTCGCGGACTTCACCCCGATGGACCGTCTCGGCTACGTAGGCCGGGTTCTGCCGCGAGACGATCCGGTAGCGGCGATCGGGCCGGGGCAGGGGGATCTCCTGGGTGCGGGTCCGGTCGATCGAAGTGAACTGGGACAGAGGGAGGTCCCGGGCCGGCTGGACCCCTCGCCGTCCGAACAGGGGTACTCCGCGATGCCCGTCTTCGACCAATACACCGCTTGCCAGCAGCTCCTGACGGGTTCCCGCCACGAAGTAGACGGTGTTGCGATCGTCGGTGAGCCGGAAGACGCTGTCCGACAGCACCAGGTTTTCGGTCACCAGCCCGTCGACCTGGCTGGTCAGCGCCGCCATCGTGGCCTGCTGGTCGGCAACGATCTGGGAGAGCTGGGCGATCGACGCCTTGGCCCCGGTCAGATCCTGGGTGAGGCTGTCGGTTGCCCGGGTGAGCCGCCGGGCCCGGCGCTCGCTGTTGGCGAGGCGGGTTTCGGCGTCCTTGATCCGGGTGGTGATCTCCTTCACCCGATCCAGCACGAAGGTCCGCTGGTCCTTGGTGAGCTCCAGCGCCGGCGACTCCGGCCCTTCCGCCGGCTGCCGCACCGGCTGGACCTTGGTGAGCTCGGCCTGGATGTCGCTGAGCAGCCTGCCGTTGGCCGCCACCTCGAGCAGCAGGCTGTCTCGCTCGGCGGTGATCGCCACCTCGTTGAGCTGGCGCTCCAGCCCCGGAGAGCGGGGTCGGGGGTCGGTGTGACAGGCGGTGGCGACCAGGACGGCGGTCAAGACCCACGCGCCGCCCATGGTCGGGCCGTGAATCGCACGCATGGCGGTACTCCCTTCGGGTGAATGGACGCCCTCGCATCATTCGATGCGAGGGTGATGAGAGTCTAGGGCCCGATCATGGCGCCACCGCCTCTGACAGGATGACGAATCGCTCTCGACCCGATGAGGAGTTGCCGCGAGGAGAAGGCCGTCAGCTTCAATCGGTCAGCCGTCAGCCGTCAGCCGTCAGCCCGTGGGCTGGTTGTGATCTGGGTCACACAGGTCCTGCAGCCTGCGCCTTCCCTATGTAGCCTCTGCGGGATGCAGGGCGAGCCGGACAGCCCGGTCTCGGTTCGCGAGCGTTGGGACCACGACATGGCCGGGGCCGAGGGCAGATGCGGGAGGTGGAGCGCTTCTTTCTCGACCTGCTGGATGGGCGGATGACGGACGAGACCGAGATCAATCGCCGGGGGATGGCGTTCCTCGGGGTGCAGGGGCCCTGGTATACCGTGGGATACCGCATGTGGAGCACGGTAGAGCGCCGGGCCGGCCGTCGCCGGGTGATCGAGGATGCCTGCACCCCGGCCAGACTGCTCCTCGACTACAACGCGCTCGTGGCGGGAGATCCCGCGCCCCCGCGCTGGTCGTCCCGGTTCATCGCCAGGATGCGGGCGCTGGCGCCGGATTCCTCCGGGGCCGCGCCCGGCTCAGCCGAAACCCAGCGCCCGTAGCGCCTCCGGCAGTCCCTCCAGGGACGGCACTCCGCCCTGGGCCATCCGAGTAGTCCCTCCCCCTCTGCCGCCCAGCTTGCCCAGCACCTCCCGGAGCATGGCAGCGGCATCGAGCCCTGCATCCACCGAGCTGGCGATGAGGAGTGTGGCCGGCTGGGCAACGATCCCGCCAAAGAGCACCCTTGGGTGTGTGGTCACCGCCTGCGCGAGTCCCCGGAGATCCTCCACGGTTGCGCCGGCCGGCTGTTCCAGTATCCGGCGGACCCCATCCGAACCGGGCGAGGCGGCGCTGACCAGCTCGGCGGCGCGGTAGCGGTTCAGCTGTTCGGCCAGGCCGCGCTTCATGGCCTGGGCGGACTTGAGCTGGTCCCGCAGTCCGTCCACGATCGCGGGGACTTCCTCGATCGCGGCGGATGACCCGGCCGCCACTCCGGAGAGCAGGTCGAAATCCGCCCGCGCCCGTCGGATCGCCCGGGCGCCGCACAGGAACTCCAGCCTGACCAGCTGCTTCACCCGCTCCACCTTCCTGATCAGGAGCGCCCCGATCTCGCCGGTGGCCCGGACGTGGGTACCGCCGCAGGCGCTCCGGTCCAGGTCGGCGATCGTCACGATCCGGAGGGAGCCGGTCCGCCCGGAGGCCTTCCTGAGGCCGGTGGCGGTCGCGGCGTCCTCGAAGCCCACCGTTACCGGCCGGTCTTCGGTAATGACCGCGTTGGCCCTGAGCTCCGCCTGGCGGGCCTGCTCCACCGTGAGCGAGCCGGTTTCCAGGTCCAGGGTCGAGGCCTCGGCGCCGAAGTGCACGCTCACCGTCGCGTGGCCGAACAGGTCCGCAAGCACCGCGCTCAGCAGGTGCTGGCCGGTGTGCTGCTGCATGTGGTCGAACCGCCGCAGCCAATCGACGGCGCCGAGGACCTTCGCGCCGGCGAGTGGCGCCGCGAGCAGGTGAGCTACCCGGTCGGTCTCGTCCTGCACGTCGACCACGGCGACGCCACCAAGCGTTCCCAGGTCGTTGGGCTGGCCCCCGGAGGTGGGATAGAAGGCGGTCTGATCCAGGTATACCCGGCGGCCCGAATCCGCTGCCTCGACCACGGTGGCGGAGAAGCTGGTGAGATAGGGGTCGGTGTAGTAGAGGCGGATCGTCATGCCGGAATCTACGATGAGGCGGGAGGGCGGGAGGGCGGGAAGGCGGGATGGCGGGATTCGGGACCGGAGCGTGGTCAGCGCGAGAGGCTACTCCCGCCGTCCCGCCATTCCGCCGTCCCGCCTGCTATAGCAGCGCTTCCACCTCGCGCCGTGCCTCGGCATACGCCTCCACTTCGGCGCGCATCTGGTCCGACAGCTGGGCCAGCCGGTCGGTGTCGGCGGCAGTCGCTTCGACCGCCCGGAGGCGTGCCTCGCCCAGGGTGGTGATGGCGTCGAGGAGCCGCTGCACCAGGGCATCGCGGCTCCGCTCGACCCGCGTCACCACGGTGTGCCAGCTGCCGGACGTGCGACTGCCGGGACGCGCGCGCTGGCGCTCGAGCTTCTCCAGGCTGTCTTCCAGGTCCGCCAGGTCGGTGGCCGCGTCGCAGGCGTGGAGCACCAGCTCCTCGACATCTTCACGGATCTGGCTGGCGGGCTCCTCGCCCAGCCGGGCCAGCACACTCTGGGCGTTCCGGGCCAGGTCCGCGAGCAGGCTCAGCGCGGTGCCGGCGGGGAGCCGGGTGACGGTGAGGGCCAGCCGGTCGCGGGCGGGGCCGGTGAGCGCGCCGCTACTGCCTGGCGTGCTGAGCAGTGGTTGACGGATCTGCCGCTGAGCCTCCAGCACCACCAGCGCCGATAGCAGCGGGCTTATCCAGAGCAGAGGGGGCGCCACGAGGCTGCCCGCCAGCCACCCGGCGCCGGCCATGAGCGCCGCCACGCCGTACAGGCTGGTCGGTAGCGGGGCCCAGCTCATCCGGGCGATTCGGGCGTTGATTCCTTCCGCCGCCAGGCGTTCCAGCACCCGCTCCGCGCCCGCGAGCGGGACTCGGGCAACCGCCCGGTGTCCCCGTGCCGCGGCGTCGAGCGCGGCCTTTGGCATGCTGGCTCCGGTGAGCGCACGCAACCGCTGATGGGTATGCTCGCGTTCCGCCGCCGAGACCGGCCGCTCGACCAGGACCAGCCGGTCGAGCGCCCTCGGTGCGGTGCCGGTGCAGCCGCTGCAGAGCCCGAGGCCCAGCGGCTCATCGGCTCCGCACAGCAGACAGAAGGTCAGATGGTGCGAGGCCTGGGGCAGCCGCCGTTCGGTGGTCACCTCGAGCGAGAGCGCGTCGGCCAGCAGGGCCGCCGAGGAGAACCGGTCCGCCGGGAGCGCCGTCGTGGCGCAGGCAACGGCGTCATCGAACCAGGCCGGGATATCACTCTGCCAGCGCGAGGGCCGGTGGCCATCCGGTGAGGGAGGTGCCGGCAGGTGCGGCGAGGGCCGCTCCGGCAGCCTGCCGGTCGATAGGAAGTAGAGGGTCATCCCCAGGGCATACAGGTCCGCCCGGGCATCACCCCGGTGGCCAGCCAGGACCTCCGGGGCCAGGTAGTCCAGCGTCCCCACGAGGGCGCCCGTCCCGGTGACGGTTGAGAGACCGTCCAGCTTGGCGGAGCCGAAGTCGGTGAGCCGGGCGCGGCCGTCGGGGTCGAGCAGGATGTTCGACGGCTTCACGTCCCGGTGGAGGATCCCGCGACGGTGCGCCGCGGACAGGGCGAGCGCCACATCCCGTCCTATCCGGGTGACCGAGTCGGCGGGCAGTGGCCCTCCCTCCGCGACCCGAATCGAGAGGTCGGGGCCGGCGATGTACTCCATCACGATGCAGCTCTTGTCGCCCGCGTCGACGAAGTCGTGTACCGCGACTATGTGCTCGTGAACCAGGTCCCGCGCCGCCAGGACCTCACGGCGGAGCCGTTCCCGCGCCACCTGGGCCGCCGCCGGCGGCGGTACCAGCAGCTTCACCGCAACGTCGCGGTCCAGGGTACGGTCGTGGGCAAGGTAGACGATGGAGAATCCGCCCCGGCCGATCTCCCGGCCGATCTCGTAGCGGTCCTGCACAATGGTCCCGGGAGTGAAGCTCACCGCTCGGGGCCCTCCAGCCGGGCGAGCACCGTGACCGCGTTGGCGCGCCAGCCGTCTTCCTCGTGGTAGAGCTCGAGGAATCGATGGAGGCTGGACTTGGCCCTGTCGGCCTGTCCCAGGGCGTACTCCGAGATCCCGGCGTGATACAGGGCCATGTAGTTGTCGGGCGTGAACTCGAGCACCAGCTCCATGATGGGGCCGGCGGAGCGATCGTCACCGGCGTCGGCGACCGGATGACCGATGTTGAACACGATCGACGAAGCGTAGCCGCGGTCGCTCATGGGCAACGCCATGATGAGGGCCCGCGCGCTGTCGATGTTGCCGGCGAGCGCGTAGCAGGAGGCGCCGTAACCCGCCCCTTCGGGTCCCGCCGGCGGCGGTGTCTGTCGCACCCGGGTGACCACTTCCAGGGCGTTGCAATAGGGCTTGACCAGCTGGTACCACGCGCCGGCCTGTCCGACAAAGGGCGTGGGGGGCGAAACCGGCTCCCCGCCGGCCGGAGCCGGACGGATGGCCTTCAGAGCCACAACGCCGCAAACCGCGGCATAAGCCAGCCCCATGAGATACAACGGACGCACTGAACCCTCGGTGATACAGGGAGATGCGCGGGAGACGCCGGAGGCCACCCGATGGACACGGGTAGAAGGGGCAACCCTTGGGCCAGACCCGTTCCGCATTCCACGTTCGGTCTGCTGGAGCCGGCTCCATCCGGATGCCAACCCGGAACGGGGAACGCGGAACGACGAACGATCGGTGTGAGCCTGATCACACCTCCCGTCGCGAATCTGACACCGTCAGGTTCTGTGAATTGTGCCATACCCGGTGCTGACCGATACTTGCACAGTCGCTCCAACTGCACGACCCCCAACTGAGTTCAAGGCTCAGGGTTCCGAGTTCCCACCTCTGGATGCTCGAACTCGGAACTCGGAACTTCTTCCCCCCATGTTTCAGAGGGTCCCATGCGCCCAAGTCGCTTTGCCATGGTCGCCGCCGTCCTGTTTGCGGCGGGCTGCGCGGCGGATCAGCACTCGCCCACCGATCCCGGCGGCATCCCTCCGGGAAGCGCGGCACCCTGGTCCGATCCGGCCACCTGGCCCAGCGGGCAGGTCCCGTTCGCCGGAGACTCGGTGGTGATTCCCGCCGGCCTGACGGTGCGGCTGGACGTGAGTCCTCCGGCGCTGCAGAGCCTGACTATCCAGGGCGCGCTGATGTTCGGCAACGCGGACCTGTCGCTGACCGCCGGCTGGATTGTGGTGAGTGGCACCCTGCAGATCGGCACCGAGGCGTCTCCCTACACCAAACGCGCGGTGATCACGCTGACCGGCACCGGCAGCGCCACCAGTCCCGATGTGTACGGCATGGGCAACAAGGTGCTCGGCGTGACCGGCAAGATCGACCTGCACGGAGAGCGGCGGTCAGGGTGGACCCGTCTCGACCAGACTGCCGCGGTCGGGGCAACCTCCATCGAGTTGGCGAGCAGCCCTGGCTGGAGAGCCGGCGACCGGCTGGTGCTGGCCTCCAGCGACTACAACCCCGACAGGTTCGAGGAGGCGCTAGTGGCGGGCGTGAGCGGCAGGACGGTCACCCTCACCGCCCCGCTCAAGTACGAGCACTTCGGGCAGGTCCTGACCGTGAGCGGGACCCAGGTGGATGAGCGGAGCGAAGTGGCCCTGCTGAGCCGCAACATCACCATCCAGGGCGATACCGGATCTACGCCGGGGTACGGCGGCCATCTCATGATGCTGGCAGGTGCCACCGCGAGGATCGAGGGGATCGAACTGTTCCAGATGGGCCAGCGCGGCCACCTCGCGCGGTATCCGATGCATTGGCACATGGCCGGGGATGTGACCGGCCAGTACTTCAGAAACAGCAGTGTTTGGCGGACCTTCAACCGCTGCGTCACCGTGCACGGCTCGGACAATGCCACGGTGCAGAACAACGTGTGCTACGACCACACCGGGCACGGCTATTTCATGGAAGATGGAGCGGAGACCGGGAATCTGATCGAAGGCAACCTGGGTCTGACCTCGCGGGTTCCGAGCGGCACCGACCGGCTGCTTGCCTCCGACTCCCGGCCGGCGACGTTCTGGATCACTAACCCGGACAACACCATTCGCGGCAACGTCGCGGCGGGCTCCAAGGGGTTCGGATTCTGGTGCGCCTTCCCCGCCTCTCCCACCGGTCTGTCGGTGGGCCAGCCCGATCTGCCCCGCACCACGCCGCTGCGCGAGTTCTCCGGCAACGTGGCGCACTCCAACAACAGCGCTGGGCTCAACGTGGATGAGGGGCCCAGGCTGGATGGCACCACCGAGGTGACCAACTACGCCCCCCGGGCCGATCCCGCCGCCGAGTCGGACCCGGTGATCGCGGACTTCACCGGTTTCCGGGCCTACAAGCACTTCGGGCGTGCGGTCTGGCTGCGCGGCAGGTACCTGAAACTGTCGAACTCGCTGCTGGCGGATAATGCGATCGGCGCGACCTTCGCCGCCAACGAGACCTCCGTGACCAACACCACGTTCATCGGCCAGTCGGGCTCGATCAGCCGGCTGCCGTCGACCACGATCCTGCGGGGCTATGAGTTCTATGACGGACGGGTCTGGGCCGACCAGGTGAAATTCATCAACTACACCGCGGCCACGACCGTTCCGGCCAGCGGGCTGGGCTACAACCGGTCCAACGCCTTCCCTATCGACCCGCAGAACTACGCCGGGCGCATGACTTTCATCAACGCCAACGAGGTCTTCCTCGAGGATGCCCAGCCGGACAAGGACGGCGATAAGGCCGCGGTCTTCCTCGACCACGACGGGGCCGTCACCGGCACCGCGGGCCGCTGGGTCATCGCCAACACGCCGATCCTGGTCACCGGAGCGTGCAGCTACCGGGCGGCGTGGAACGCCCACGTCTGCAGCAACAGGTTCGTGAACCTGGCGGTCAACTCCAGCGCCGGCGAGGTGGTGGCTCCGCTCACCATCGTGCGGGACGACGCCACCAGCCTGCTGCTGAGCGGTACCGGCAATGGCACCGACCACGCCGCCCTTTCAGCCATCCCTGGCCGAGGCTACACCGTGCAATGGAGCGGGGCCACCCCGACCAGCCCGCGCTTCTATCTCAACAGCGCGAACCCGGGAGACGCCCTGTACCTCACCGTGCCGTATCCGGCGGTGCCGAGCAGGATCCAGCGCGATTATTGGGATGGGAACCCGGTGACCGCCGCCGCGAGTCTCGCGGAGCTCAACGCCTCGGGCGGGGACAAGTATTACTATGACGCCACCAGCGGGACACTGTCACTCAAGTTGATGGCGATGCCGGATCGGGACTGGGCGACGCTCTTCGTGCGGCCGTAAACAGGGACGCGGGCCAGTCGAGAGGGGCGGGGAGGGCGG
>Ga0326726_10006665_pt1 | contig 10394 bp, 6 predicted proteins | sample MHFenrmetagenome_2_FD_207603 | JGI IMG/M metagenome (GOLD analysis project Ga0326726, IMG submission 207603) | Lab enriched peat soil microbial communities from Michigan Hollow, Ithaca, NY, United States - MHF15MN | ecosystem: Environmental > Terrestrial > Soil > Wetlands > Peat | place: USA... | reverse complement strand
ACTGCGGACGTCGTGGATGCCCGGGAGCTTCTCCGAGTAGAACTTGGCGATCTTTCCCTCGGCGACGAGGATGTCCCGCCGCCGGAGCTTGTCCTCCATGGCCTCGACCTTGCGCTGAAGGGCGAGGTTGTGGACGAGGAAAGGCGGCGGGTCGTCGATCTCGCCCTCGACGAGGCCGTTCATGACGAAGAGCGCGTGGGCCTCGGCCGGGTTGACGCGGCCGTAGGACACGCGGCGCTCACGGACGATCTCCAGCCCGAAAAGCGTGACGCGCTCTTTGGCCGTGACCTCGCCGCGGGCGCGGTCCCACGCCGCGTCGGAGTAGGAACGCTTGCAGAGCGCGCCGCCGAGCTTTTCGAGCCAGGCGGGGTCGATGCGGGCGGCCGTCCGGGCGAAGAGGCGGGAGGTCCGGACGACCTCGGTCGAGACGATCCAGCCGGCGCCTTTGCCGAAAAGGACGGATCCCGGCCAGAGCGTGACCTCCCGGTTCTTGGCCCCGGCATAGACGTTCTTGTCCTTGTGCACGGCGATGTTCGAGAGATAGCCGCTGAGGATGGAGCGATGAACGGCCCCGTAGAGCGCCGGCGAGACGTCCGCGTGCAGATGCAGGCCGGCGGCGCCGCCCGGCGGCGGCGGGGGCGAGGCGGGGTCGGACCCGCCTTTGGTCTTTTTGGGCAAAAGGCGGGCTTGCCCCTTTCCGGCCCTGGCCCCGAAGGTCAGCTCCCTCAGGGCGTTCCCGATCTCCGCGTGGAGGTAGACCCACTCGCGCATGCGCGGGAAGGACAGGAAGTTCTCGTGGCAGAAGCGGCGCTTCTGGACGAGCGAGCCGAGCTTCTCGAAATCGCCGTGATAGCGGTTCCAGATGTTGAGCAGGACGAGGAAGTCCGAGTCGGGGTGGCGGAAGGCGGCATGGACGGCGTCGGCCTGTTGGGCCTTGTCCGGGGGGCGCTCGCGCGGATCGCGGATGCTGAGGGCCGCGGCCAGCACCGACACTTCGGGCAGACACGTCTCGGCGGTCGCCTCGATCAGCATCCGCGACAGGCGCGGATCGACCTGCATCCGGGCCATCGCCCGGCCCGTCTCCGTCAGCTCCCAACGGGAATTGGGGAATCGATATTGTGTCCCCGATTTACGGACGGCGCCGAGCTCGACGAGGGTGTCATAGCCGTCATGGACGGCCTTTGACGCGGGCCGGTCGATGAACGGGAACTCGAGCGGATCGCCCAGTCCGAGATCGGTCATCCGCAGGATGACCTCGGCCAGGTCCGACCGCAGGATCTCCGGCGACGTGAACTCGTCGCGCGACTCATAGTCGACCTGGCTGTAGAGGCGCACGCACAGCCCCTCCTTGACCCGGCCGCAACGCCCTTTGCGCTGGTCGGCCGAGGCCCGGGAGACCGGCGAGATCGGCAGGCTGTTGATGCGCGTCCCCGGCTGGTACTGGGCGATCCGGGCGACGCCCGTGTCGACGACGTAACGGATGCCGGGGATGGTCAGCGAGGTCTCGGCGACGTTCGTGGCCACGACGATCTTGGGCAGGGTCACCGTGTACACGAGGCGCTGCTCCCCGGCGGGCAGGCGGGAGAAGAGCGGCAGGACCTTGACGAGAGGCCACTTCCGGCCCTCGAGCATGCGGCAGGTCTCGAGGATGTCCTGTTCGGTCGGCATGAAGACGAGGATGTCGCCCGGCGGCTTCTCGCGGCGCAAGTACTCGACGGCCTCGACGGCCTCATCGACGTAGTCCTTGTCCTCGGCTTCCTCCTCGTCCGGCACCCGGTACTCGACCTCGACGGGATAGAGGCGGCCGCTGACCTCGATGACCGGCGCGTTGCGGAAGGCCTTCGAGAACTTCTCCGTGTCGAGCGTCGCCGAGGTGATGACGAGCTTGAGATCGGGCCGCTCGTCGAGAAGACGGCGCATGATGCCGAGCAGGAAGTCGATGTTGAGCGAGCGCTCGTGGGCCTCGTCGATGATGATCGTGTCGTATTCGTGGAGGCCGTGGTCGCCCTGGGTCTCGGCGAGAAGGATGCCGTCGGTCATGACCTTGATGTAGCCGTCGCGCGACGTCCGGTCCTGGAAGCGGATCTTGTAGCCGACGGACCGCCCGAGCGGCTCGCCGAGCTCCTCGGCGATGCGGTGGGCGATGGTCACGGCGGCGAGGCGCCGCGGCTGGGTGACGCCGACGCGGCCGGCGATGCCCCGGCCCGCCTCGAGGCACATCTTCGGGATCTGGGTGCTCTTGCCGCAGCCCGTCTCGCCCGAGATGATGACGACGCGGCGGCGCGGCGAGCGGAGCGCCTCGACGATCTCATCGGCCCGGGCGGTAATGGGCAGCTCCGGCGGGTAGGACACCCGCGGCGCGTTCCGGGCGCGGGCGGCCAGCCACGCGCCGGCGCGGGCCCGGACAGCCCGCCGGCGGGGCCCGTTGGTATCCATCGGGACCTGTTCTATCCGGCCAGCTTCTTGAGCGAGCCGAGGATGGCCGTCACGTCCTCGTCTCCGTTGTTGAGATAGAAGGAGACGCGGATCGAATTGAGACCGCCCTCCGAGACGGGCCTGGCTTTGATCCGGTCCTTGGCCAGGTGCTCCATGATCTCCGTGTGCGCGTGCGTCGTCATGCGGAACCCGATCATGAGCGTCCGGTAGGCCTCCTCCTCGGGCGACAGGCGCTCGACGCCGGGGATCTCGCCGAGGCCGTGATAGAACCGCTCGGCCAGCGGACGGCAGCGGCAGGCGATCCGGTCGACGCCGATGGCCTCGACGAAGTCGAGGGCCGTGCCGAGGGAATAGAAGAGGGCGTCGTTCTGCGTGCCGGACTCGAAGCGCTCCGCCGTCGGCTTGAGGACGAACTCGTTCTTCGTCACGTCGTAGCGCGTCGACGATCCGCCGCCGACCGTCTGCGGCCGCAGCGTATCGACCATCCCCTGGCGGACGTAGATGAAGCCGGTGCGCTTCGGGCCCATCATCCACTTGTGCGTGCTGCAGGTGTAGAAATCGACGCCCGTCTCGACGATATCGAAGGGCGCGCAGACCGGCGCCTGGGCGCCGTCCAGGGCGAACCAGATGTTCCTGGAGCGGGCCAGGTCCGCGATCTCCTTGGCCGGGAAGCGCTGGCCGGTCGTGCAGGTGACGTGGCTGATGAAGATGAGCCGCGTCCGCGGCGTGATGAGCCGGGCGATGCGGTCGACGTTGCCGGGGCCGCTCGCGATATCGGGCTCGAAGAGGCGGATGGCGATGCCGTCCCGCTGCATGCGGTTGAGGAGCGCCGAATGGACGGCGACGTGCTCATGGGTCGTGGTGATGACCTCGTCGCCTTTCTTGAGAGGGAGCCCGTTGACGATGACGTTGACGCCCTCGGTCGCCCCGCCGATGAGCCCGAGGTCCTCCTTGCGGCACGTCTTGCCGAGCGCGCGGGCCAGCTTCGTCTTGACGTCCTGCCAGGGCTTCTCGTCATGGCCGGCGCTGGGGGCCCGTTCCTCGGCCTGGGTGAATTCGACGAGGGCGTTGAGGACGGGCAGCGGGCAGGAGCCGAGTCCGCCGAAATTGAGATAGGTCCAGCCGGGGTCGAGGACGAACTGGCCGCGGATGACCTTCCAAAGGGCCTCGTCGTCGCCGGCTGCGGAGGCCTGGGCCAGGAAGCTTTCGAGGGACGCGGAGGCGCCGCCGGCGCCGATGCCTGCACCTGGAAGGGCCGGGGTCCCCGGAGCCGCGGACGGCTCGGGCTCGATCGGGCCCGCGGCCGCAAGCTTCCGCATCAACGGCAGTCCGGCGACGCCGCCGGCCAGCCCGGCCGTTATCTTCAGGAACTCGCTTCTTCTCATGGTCCCTCCTCCTTTGAACCGCTCGACGCCGGATCTCGCGGAACGGACGATCGTTTTGCCCTGAGGAGGGATTATTCAATCCATACAGTTCGAAGTCAATCTTTTTGCGGATTCCGGGAATTCCCCCTCGACGGCTTTGCTCAGGGTGTCGCCGCTTCAAGAGGGAAGCTGGAATAGGAGATGAATATAAAAAACGAGGGGACACGATGCAGTTCGTATCCCCTATCTCACAGGAGGGATATCAGCGAAACAGCGGCCGGTACGGGTAGACGGGAGCCAGGGGCTTCCGGCCCGGATAGGCCAGGACGGGGAACCCCATGGCGTAGGGAAAGAAAAAGTCGGCCACGGAGATGCTGCCGGCGCGGGGCGTCCGGCCGTGCCTCATCAAGGCCGCGGCCAACTGGGTGATCGTCGACGCTCCGGGCTTTACGGCGACCCGGAGCGTCTCTATCGTCGAAGCACTGTGCGTTCGGTCTCTCATCTCTCTGTCTCCATATCTATAGACGAGCGCGGGCGGGAGAAAGTTGCAGTTCGCGGTCGGGGGCCGGAATTTTCTTCAGGTCGCGGCCCTCGTGCGGGAAGACGGGGCCCGGCCCCACCGATAATAAGCCGCGCCCAGGGCCAAGACGACGCCGCCCACGAGCCAGGCGCGGCCGGGCAGGTTGACCATGAGGACCAGGCACGACAGGACGCCGAGGCCCGTCACGATCCGCATGCCCCCCCTGAGGACCTTCAGTCCGCTCACGTTGAGCGCGGCATAATAAAGGAGAAGCGAGAAGCTGCTGATATAGGCGATGTGGGGCAGGTCGGCGGAAAAGGCCAGGGCCAGCATGGCCGCGCCGCCGAGGAGGATGGCGTTCCGCGGGACGGCCTTCGGGCCGCCGCCCGCCCGGCCGAAGAATCGCGGCAGCTCCCCGTCGCGGGCCATGACCTGGGCCAGCCTCGACAATCCGAGCACGGCGGCCAAGGCCACCGTCCCCGTCGCGGCGAGCCCTCCGGCCGCCACGAGCCTGGCGCCGATCCCCAGGCCCATCGATCCCATGGCGTCGGCGAGCGGCGACCCCGACCCGGCCAGCAGCTTGGCCCCGGCCCCGCCGACGGCGGCGACCGCGACGACGAGATAGACGAGCGTGGCGATGAAGATGGACAGGAGGGTCGCCCGCGGCACGTTCTTCCGCGGCTCCTCGATCTCGTCGGCGACGATGGCGACCCGCGCGAAGCCCGCGTACGCGAAGAAGATCGTCGCCGCGCCCGCCCAGACCCCGCGCAGCCCGAAGGGCATGAAGGGACGGAAGTTCGCGCCCTGAAAATGGAGAAAAGCCGCGCCCGAGAAGAAGAGCAGGATGCCGATCTTGAACAGGACGAGGACGTTATTGAAACGGCTCGATTCTTTGGCCCCGGCGAGGTGGATGAGAACGGTCGAGGCCACGACGAAGAGGATCCCGGCGGACGTCGGGAGCTTCGGGAAAAAGAAGCGCAAGTAGTGTCCGAAGCCGACGGCGACCGTGGCCCCGGCCACGATGTTGGAGAAGAGCCAGACCCATCCGACCAGGAAACCCCAGAAGCCGGAGAGCGTCTCGCGGGCGAACACATACACCCCCCCGCTCCGCGGGTACCTCCGGCTGAGCTCGGCCGAGGCGAGCCCCGTCAGCAGGGCGACGAGGGCGGCGATCAGCACCGAAGCGGCGAGGGCCGGCCCGGCCACCGCCGCGGCCGCCCCGAGGATGACGAAGATCCCCGCCCCGATGATCGAGCCGAGGGAGATGTTGACGGCGTCGAAGAGCGACAGTTTAGATCTGGGCTGGCTCAACGTTCCGGGATCCCGCGCCCAATATACATCGCGCCGCTGCCCCGTTCAATCAAGAAGAAGGGACCTGGTCTTCGCAAATCAGACATCAACCTGTTTTTGCGAAGACCAGGTCCCTTCTGAGCGTTAGAACCTGAAGTTATAGCTGACCTTGAAGAAGAAGCCGCGCTTCATCTCGTGGAAGCGGCTGCTCGGAGCAAAGCCGGCCAGCCCTTCGTCCCACTCCTGCTTCTCCAGGGCGGAACCATAGCCCAGGAAGACGACCGTGCCCGGGATGTAGGTGAACGAAACGAGCCCGTCGAGGGTCATCCGCTTGTAGAAGTCGTTGTATTCGACGATGCCGCGCACGAAGAGGTACTTGTTGAGCTGGAAGGTGTTGCGGCTCCGGAGGATCAGGTAGTCGTAGATCTTGGCGCGGTCGAGCGTCCTGTAGAAATCGACGTAGCTCAGGCTCAGCGTGAAATCGAGCTGAGTGATGGGCTGGTATTTGAGGCCGCCCATGACGCTTGTCCCGTACCCCTGATAGGGATCCGTGGGATCGTAGAACGTGCTGCCTGTGTGCCGGACGCGGGATTGGATATAGACCGATTTCGCGAGCTGGGATTCCATCTGGAATCCGTAGCCGCTCTGGTCGAACCTCTGCCCCGCATAAACCTCGTTGGCCAGGAGGCCGTCGAAGCGGACCATCGTGTTCCTCGGCAGATAGAAGCGCAGGACAAAGACGTTGACCGACTCCCACATGTTGTAGATGGTGTCATAAAGCTGATAGCTCCAATAGAAAGGCTGGATCCTCTGGAGGAACTTCGATTTCGGGTAGAGGGTGTACATGGTGAAGGCCGAAAGCCGCCGCAGCCCGGTCCTGAGGAGGAAGCCCGAGTCGACCCGGAAGCCTTCGGAGATGTCCTGGTAGCCGAGGTCGACGACCCACTTCCGGTTGGAGAAGCTATAGTCCAAGCCCAGGGCATGGTCGGAGGCCGTCGTCTCGGCGCCCGCGTCCCTGGTCAGAGAGCCGAAGAGGTGGAACGAGGCCGTTTGCGTCTGGCTCAGCCGGAAACGCCCGTCGAAGCCGCCGACGCGGTTGTAGCCCGAGCCGTTCTCGCGGCCCGTGTAAAAGGCGCCCAAGAAGGCGTCATCCTTGAGGGTGTGCTTGTACCGGGCGATCATGAAGTCCGGATGGGTATCGACGGTCTCCGGGCCGGCGGGGACGCTGTCTTTGGCGTAGATCGCGGCCACGGTGTCCTTGGGCGTGACCTTGCCGGTCAGCTTGAAGCCGAAGGTCGGGTCGACGATCGTCCGGGTGTAGACAAGGGACTGGAGAGGGGCCTCCTCGACCATGCCGCCGAACTGCCAGAGGTCGCTGCCCTCGAGGAAGAACGGCCGTTTCTCCTCGTAATAAAGGGAATAGCGCTGGTTGAAATCGATCTGTCCCGCGTCGGCCTCGACCTGGCTGAAGTCGGGATTGACCGTCCCGTCGAGCGTCAGGTCCGAGGTGATGCCGAGCTTGGCGGTCAGGCTGAGGTCGTCGATGTCCAGCTCCTTGTTCCGGACGAGCCGGCCCTGGGTGTCGGCGCTGGCCTCCTGCGTCCGCCCGAAGGTGAAAGCGGGCAGGAGCTCGACGACCCTCTTGTACTTGAGCCCGGAGACCTGGAACGGCTGGGCCTGGCCCAGGAGAGAGCCGTAGTTCGGGTCGAGGGGCGGGAAGCTCACCTGTTCGGACGTGCGGGTGAAGAAGCGGATGAAGAGGATGCGCATGGTCAGGACGTCGCGGCCGGGGAAGCGGATGCTCTTGAGCGGGATCCGGGCTTCGGCGGTCCATCCCAGATCGTCGATCCGGCCCGCGCTGTACCAGACCGCGTCGAAGGAGGTCTCGATGTTGCCGTTGACCGTCAGAATGCCGTCCCCCTGGATGCCGCAGGGGTTGAGCATGAAGACAAAGGCGCTCTGTCGGTCGTTGAAGGTATCGAGGTTGACGAAGACGATATCGTCTTGGAAGACGTTATCGCGCTTGCAGACGGAACCCTTGATCTTGGACGGCTCGTTATCGTAGCAACGGAAGGCAAAATAAAAGTTCTCGGCGTCATAGGCGATATAGGCTTCGGTCTTCTGGCTGGCGTCCTTGCCATAGTCGGGCTTGAGCGTCTTGAAGCCGTCGAACTTGAGCGCGGAGGCCCAGGCGGGATCGTCGAGGACGCCGTCGATGACGGGCGGTTTCTCGGCCTTGGTCAGGACCGGCACGGTCTCTTCGGGCCGGGCCGCGGGGCCCGACGGCGCCGCGGCGGGATCGGCCGCAAGGGCGGCGGGCACGGCCAAAAGGAGGCCGACGACGATCCAAGTCAGGGTCGAGGTTCTTGTCACACTGGCCTCCTGGCTAGTCCGCACAGACATCCGGCATCTCCCCTATCTACGAACCGTCGCCTCAAAAGGTTCGCTCTCAGAGCCATCTTTCCCCCGTTTGTGCAAGGGACGTTCCCCGCGGGGGCATTCCCTTTAAAAAGGAATTTGCGATATGATCCATGTCAGCCAAAGCAAGAAAACGGGCCGGATCGCGTCTAAACGGACGGGAGGAGCGAGATCATGAGACACCCCGCCTTGAAGGGCCCCCAAACACCCGCCATCGTCACCGCCCTGTTCATGCTGGCTTCAATGGCCGGGCTGGCCGTCCTGCTCGGGCCGGTCTCGGCCTGCAAGACGAAGCCGCCCGCCGATGTTCCGGGCGAATTCACCTACCACGGCCAGGCCATCCACCCCGCCGCCATCAGCGCGTTGTACAGGTCGGCGAGCGGACGGATCAACCTCGACGAGTTCAAGACGAACCTCGAAGCCCGCCAGTGGGAGGACCAGCCCGACTGGTGGGTGACGGATTTCGAAACGGACATCGCCAGCGGCCGGTCGCCTTTCTTCGCCTATACGGCCTTCGCCGGACCGCTGACCGGCGGCTCGGAGGTCTACATCCTCTCGGTCACCTTCAATTCGGACGAGCCGGCCGACGTCGACAACATCATCCTGATCCAGAAGAGCGGCAGCTGGCTCGGCCTGATCCGGGCCTGGACCGAGGGCAGCGCCTGCAACGGCGGCATCTCCTCCCAACGCATGGATGGCGATAACTTCCTCTATTCCCGGGAGCTCACGCCCATCGATCTCCTGAACCTCGCCGCCGACGTCCGGCTCGACCTCACGGCCAACGAGGACCTCGAAGCGACGAGCGAAAGCTGCACCGCCGCGGCGAACTATGTCTACAATCTCACCCAGGACCGGGAGGATTTCGTCTCCGTCCGCCTCTACGACGAGCCGGTGCAGGACGAGAAGGGCCTGACGGAGCGGTTCCGCTACCAATCCTGCTTCAACCGGATCTTCAACGACTATCTCGCGAAAAGGAAGATCGCGTTACTGCCCAAGGACGTCGACGAGTTCGCGGCCCGGTTCAGGGATGAATGCGTCCGGCCGGCGGCCCCGCCGGCGCCCGCGCCGATCGGCAGGTAGGCCGCGGCCCGCCGGGCCTCTCGCCTCAGGGCATCCTGTCGGAAAGAAGGTCCGCCGCCGAGGCGTTCTCGACCACCTGCTCGGGGCTTTTCGCGCCGGGGATGACCGCGGCCACGACGGGATCGCGCAGGCACCAGGCCAAGGCCCAGCGGACGCGGGAGACGCCGAGGGGCAGCTCGTCGTCGGCCAGCTTTTCACCCTCCCGGACCCGGCGGGCGATCTCGGCCGGCCCGAGCGTCGACCGAAAATCGTCCGGCCCGAACTTGTCGCCGGCCTCGTGCCTGCCGCTGAGCAGGCCGCTCGCGAGCGGGACCCGCGCCAGAATGCCCAAGCCGTGGCGGCGGGCGGTCGGAAAGATCTCGGACTCGGCCCGGAGGTCGAGACGATTATAGATGACCTGAAGGACGCCGTAGCCGCGGCCGAAGGCCTCGCGCGTCTGCACGTCGCTCCCGGCGCCGCGGATGGACGCGCCGAGGTTGCGGACCATGCCCGAGCGCCGGGCCTCATCGAGGACGGCCCTCAGTCCGTCGTCGAGGAACGCGTCGTCGGGGCCCGAGTGGAACTGGTAGATATCGATCCGGTCGGTCCGCAGGGCCCGGAGCGAGGCGATGAGCTGGTTCTTGACCTCGTGCGGGCCGAAGCGGTCGGTCCGGTCCATGAAGCCGTTGAAGGAATGGCCGAACTTGGTGGCGATGATCCAGCGCTCGCGATCATGCCGGGAAAGATAGTCACCGATCAGCCGTTCGGCCAGGTGATCGCCGTAGCACTCGGCCGTGTCGATGAGGTTGATCCCGGCTTCGGCGGCGGCGTCGAGGATGGCGTCGACCTCGGACTGGGCGAAGGCCTTGCCCCACTCCCCTCCCAGCTGCCACGTGCCGACGCCGACGACCGAGACTTTCAATCCCGTCCGGCCCAACGTACGGTATTTCATCTCTCCCTGGCCCTCCTCGTCCTTTCTTCCTTATATTAGTCGGGGGACGGGCCGACCGTCAAGAAACGCGGGGCCAAAGAGGGACAGTCCCCTCCGGGGACAGTCCCTGATCCGGAACATCGGCGGGGATGCAACTCCGGGTCCGGCTCGGGCGTTGGGATACATATGGCTGTTAAAAATTTAGCAGAATGTCTTGACAAAGGCCCGGTCGGGTGCTAATATTTTAGCATGCTAAGGAATCGACCGGCCGGCGACAAGCGAGCCGCGACGATCGGAGGCCCGAAATGAAGTCCGACAAGAACCTGAGCCGCCGCGAGCGCCAGATCATGGACATCATCTATGAGATGAAGGAGTC
>Ga0326726_10006664_pt1 | contig 10395 bp, 9 predicted proteins | sample MHFenrmetagenome_2_FD_207603 | JGI IMG/M metagenome (GOLD analysis project Ga0326726, IMG submission 207603) | Lab enriched peat soil microbial communities from Michigan Hollow, Ithaca, NY, United States - MHF15MN | ecosystem: Environmental > Terrestrial > Soil > Wetlands > Peat | place: USA... | reverse complement strand
GCTTGTGTTAGTATATAAACTCAGAAATTGAAACTTACTTCCTTAATTGTAGCTTAGAATAATCTTCATGACCGAAAAAGCGTTTTGCAATTTTCTGTCATCGTAACCGATTGGTGTCATTTCGACCGTAGGGGAAAATCCTCACAACACATCTTTAGTCAAGGCTTGTCGCTTTACTTGAAATGACATTCCAACTGACTGCGTAATGCTGCTAGTGCTGAGTTTGCCACAAGCAAACTGCGAACGGTTATTTCGGAAATAATTCACGAGGAGCGATATAATATGGCCGATGATAGATCATTTGAAGAAAAATGCATAAATACCATTAGATTTCTGGCTGCCGATGCCGTGGAAAAGGCTAAATCAGGGCATCCAGGTATGCCCATGGGCGCGGCAGCAATGGCTTATACGCTCTGGACACGGCACTTGAAACACAATCCCGCAAATCCCATGTGGAGTGACCGGGACCGCTTTGTCCTCTCCGCTGGACATGCGTCTATGCTCCTCTATGCCATGCTTCATCTTACAGGCTACGATTTGTCTCTTTCCGATATAGAGTCATTTCGCCAATGGGATAGCAAGACACCCGGTCACCCGGAACGGCATTGCGCGCCGGGCGTCGAAGTGACCACAGGACCCCTCGGCCAGGGTCTCAGCAACGCGGTAGGCATGGCCATTGCACAGGCTCACCTTGAAGCAAGATACAATCTACCCGGCCATAATATAATCGACCACTTCACATATGTGTTTGCCAGTGACGGCGATCTGATGGAAGGTGTGACGTCCGAAGCTTGTTCCCTGGCGGGACACCTCGGTCTCGGCAAGCTCATAGTCCTCTATGACGATAACCGCATTTCTCTTGCCGGAGCAACATCACTAACTTTTACTGAAGATGCGGCAAAAAGGTTCAAAGCTTACGGCTGGCATGTCGGGCATGTGGAGAACGGGAATGATGTTCCCGCGCTTGATCGCGCCCTAAGAAAAGCAAAGAGGGAAAAATCTCGTCCTTCGATTATTTTCGTCAGGACCACCATAGGGTATGGAGCGCCCCATAAGCAGGGGACATTCGAAGCCCACGGTTCGCCCCTCGGTGCAGAAGAGTTGTTGGCAGCGAAGAAGGCTTTGGGCTGGCCCACCGAAGGCGCATTTCTCATCCCCGATGACGTCCTTGCCTTCTATCGCAAATCGATCACTCGCGGCCGCTCTCAGGAGTCTAAATGGAATCGATCTTTCAAGAAGTACGGCGTGGAATTCCCCGACCTGTCCGCTGAATTCTTGCGCATCATGAAAGGAGAGCTTCCCGAAAGATGGGAAGCAAAGCTTCCCCTATATCCGGATGGATCCAAGGATATAGCGACCCGTAAGGCGTCGGAGAGCGTGATGCAGAGCCTCGCTCCCATTTTGCCGGAACTCATGGGCGGCTCAGCGGACCTCAACCCATCCACATTTACCTGGCTTAAAGGATTTGGTGATTTTCAGAAACCCGACGGCCCGCGCGGAGACACACAGGGCGCTCTCGGCGGTGATTGGAGTTACACGGGGCGCAATATCCATTTCGGCGTCCGTGAACACGCCATGGGCGCCATCGCTTCCGGCATGGCCCTTCATGGAGGATTCATCCCGTATACCGCTACATTCTTGACATTCTCCGATTACATGCGCCCGCCGATGCGCTTGGCCGCCCTTATGGGTCTTCGGGTCATCTATGTCTTTACACACGACAGCATTGGTCTCGGTGAAGACGGACCGACGCATCAGCCTATCGAGCAGATCATGAATCTGCGGGCTGTGCCGAATATGACAGTGATCCGTCCCGCCGATGCCGGCGAAGCAGTGGAGGCATGGAAGGCCGCGCTTCTCAAGCATGACGGCCCCACGGCGCTGATTTTTACACGTCAGAATGTGCCGGTCATGAGCAGGGCCGAAGTTGCGCCTGCCAGCGGGCTTCAGCGCGGCGGTTATATCCTCTGGGAATCATCTCCCGGCAAGCCCGATATGATCCTGATCGGAACTGGGTCGGAAGTATCTATTGCCTTGGAGGCGGGAAGACATCTATCGAGAGACTTTCGAGTACGGGTCGTATCTCTCCCCAGTTGGAGAATCTTTGATCGCCAGCCCTCCGAATACCGTAATCATGTGCTGCCGCCGGAAGTCAAGGTTAGGGTTGCTGTGGAGGCAGGCATAAAGCTCGGATGGGAGCACTATGTGGGGCTCGATGGAACCGTCATTGGAATGGACAGTTTTGGCGCCAGTGCCCCGTATAAAGTTCTCTTTGAAAAGTTCGGCATCACCGCGGAACATGTAGTTCAGGCTGCAAAGGCATTGATGAAGTGAAGCCTTCCACACTATCCTTTATCCGTGAGTCCCGCCGCACGCCGGGACATTCCTTTCTCGACTGGATGCACGGGTATGTATATGGGCGCTGGCCCTATCTTTATATAGGTATCGGCAGGGGACTCCATCCCCTGAACCGTATTTTCGGCCCTCCCCTGCGATGGCTGGCATGTCTGCTCTTTCCTGATCTTCGCAGCAAGGACGCCGTAGCCGAAAGCTACCACGGAAAGGTCATGTTGCCAAAAGAAGCGGTGCAGATGATCACTGTCAATGAAGATGTACGGATTACCGATTTGGAAAAAGTTATACCCTATTCACGTGCCACGGATATCATTCTGCAAAATCCTGATCACCTGGTTGCACTTGAATGTCCGTGTCGCGCATCTCAGCCAAATCCCTGTTTACCTCTTGACGTCTGTCTCATTGTCGGTGAACCCTTTGCCAGCTTTATCATCGAACACCACCCACTCCGTTCCAAGCGGATCACGCGTGAGGAGGGCATAGATATTCTGGTGGCAGAACATGCACGCGGCCATGTGCACCATGCATTTTTCAAGGACGCCATGCTTAATCGCTTTTACGCCATCTGCAACTGCTGCAATTGCTGTTGCGGAGCCATCCATGCCCATGAAAACGGCACTCCTATGATTGCATCTTCCGGCTATGTCTGCCGCGTCGATTCCGACCTCTGTTCGGGCTGTGAAAGCTGCATCGAGTCCTGCCAGTTTGGCGCCCTCTCATTGGTGGATGGTGTTGCCGTTGTCGATGAGGGCGCGTGTATGGGTTGCAGTGTATGTACTTCAAAATGTCTGCAAGAGGCTCTCTCCCTCGTCCGTGAACCATCGAAAGGCGAACCCCTGGAGGTTCACAAACTCATTGCCGTTGCAAGCAGAATGTCATAATAAGAGAGCAAAACCATGATGCAAGAAAATAAATCTTGCTCAAATCTGAAATTTTCACGCTTTGAGAGTTCTGGAAGAAATACTTTGAGAGGTTTAAATATGAAAACGTTGCGGCACTGCCGTTTGACTTTTTTGTTGATATCGTTCTTTATCCTGCTCGGGCTTGCGTGGCCTGTTCAAAGCCATTCATCGACCCTCTACGAGCGGTCATTAAAAAAGCTGGAAGAGAATCTTAAGACCGCATCCCCAGACGATTTTATGTTTGTCGTTATGGGTGACAGCAGGGACAATGATGAGATATTCAAGAAAATACTTACTGCGGCAGAAAAACTGAGGCCTCTTTTCATTCTGCACGGAGGAGATACGGTCTTTACGGGGAGGGAGAAAAAGTTTAACCATTTTCTTGACATCGCAGAGAGCGCCTTGCCCGACACGCCGATCTTCGTCGTCATCGGCAATCATGAACTGACCAACAATGTCAAGAATCCACACGGCAAGCAGATATTTCAGGAAAAGATAGGCCCGTTAAATTATACCTTGGATATAAAACGGCTGGGCATGCGGATTGTCGCTCTGGATAATTCCCTTTATGAGCTCACCCCCACGCAGCTGCAATACTTGGAGGAACAACTGACGTCAAAGAGGAAATATAAATTTGTAATTATGCATATACCGCCGGAAACCCAGAAGTGGCAGCACAGCCACTGTTTTACGAAAGGGGCAGACAAGCTCAAACAGATCATGGCGGATAGGAAGGTCTCCGTTGCTTTTTTCAGCCACCTTCACCTCTATGCTCAAGATGAAGTGAAGGGCGTGAAATATATAATAACCGGGGGCGCCGCTGCCCCGCTCCACATAAACGTCCCTTTCGGTGAGCATTCTTATCATTTCATTGTCGTCAGAGTAAAGGACGGCAAGGTGTCAACCGAAGTCATTCGCATTAACTCGAATCTGCAGAATAGTCCTTTATCCACGGAATAAAGGGAATCATTTATGGCCAGTTCGAAAAAGGCGACAGGAAATATTCCAAATCGTCTCATTCATGAGAAGAGCCCTTATCTCCTCCAGCATGCCTATAATCCTGTTGACTGGTACCCGTGGTGCGCAGAGGCCTTTGATAAGGCAACGGCCGAGAATAAGCCCGTTTTTCTCTCTGTCGGTTATTCGACATGCCACTGGTGCCACGTCATGGCCCATGAATCCTTTGAAGATCCGGAAATCGGTAGGCTTCTGAATGAGGTTTTCATCTGCATCAAGGTTGATCGTGAAGAGCGGCCCGACATCGATAAGGTTTACATGACTGCCTGTCAGATGATGACGGGGGCCGGAGGTTGGCCGCTCACCATCGTAATGACCCCCGACAGAAAACCCTTCTTTGCCGCTACTTATGTTCCAAGAGAAAGCCGCTTCGGCAGGATAGGGATGCTGGATATGATCCCGCGAATCAAGGAGGTATGGGAAACACGGTATCATGACATCTTAAAATCGGCCGATCAGATGGTATCCTCCATGCAGCAGAAGACGGCGGAGACACCGCACGGAGCCTTGTCAAAAGATACTATCCATGAAGCATATGAAGGACTCGCGTCGCTCTACGATGTAAAATACGGAGGATTTGGCCAGGCGCCCAAATTTCCCACTCCCCACCAGTTGCTCTTTCTTTTGCGTTACTGGAAATGGAACGGTGAGAAGAAGGCATTGGAGATGGTTATAAAGACGCTTGAGGCCATGCGCCGTGGCGGTATTTATGATCACGTCGGCTTCGGCTTCCACCGGTACAGCACTGATGAGCGGTGGCTCGTGCCCCATTTTGAAAAGATGCTCTACGACCAGGCCATGCTGGCCATGGCCTATACGGAGGCGTATCAGGCGACTGGGACCGATCTATTCAAGAGGACGGCCTGTGAAATATTTACCTATGTCGTAAGAGATATGAAGTCGCGGTCAGGCGGTTTTTACTCGGCAGAGGATGCTGATAGCGAAGGCGAAGAAGGGAAATTCTATTTCTGGACAGAAGACGAGATTAGAGGGCTGCTCGGAACGTCGGAAGCGGAACTGACAATCAGGGCCTTTGGGGTGGAGAAGGCAGGAAATTTTGTCGATCAGTTGACGGGAGCAAGAACCGGACACAATATCCTGCACATGAAGAAGCCCCCCCATGGACTTGCTTCATCTCTGGGAATTTCCGAAGATGCGTTACGCCATAGGCTCTCCGCGGCAAGGCTTTCGCTCTTTTCCGCCCGCGACAGGCGCATCCGTCCCTACAAAGATGATAAGATCCTGGTGGACTGGAACGGCCTTATGATCGCTGCCCTGGCAAAAGGGGCGCAGGTCTTTATGGACAAGGTTTACCTCAAGGCAGCGCAGAATGCCGTAAAATTCATTCTCGATAACATGCGTGAGCTCGATGGAAGACTTTATCACAGGCACCGCGAGGGAGAGTCTGCTATAATAGCTAATCTCGATGACTATGCCTTCCTGATCTGGGGACTGATAGAGTGTTATGAAGCTTCATATGATGCCTCATTTCTTAAGACGGCATTGAGGCTTCAAGAGGATATGACTAAGCACTTCTGGGATAAAGAGAACGGCGGCTACTATTTCACGCCTGATGATGGCGAAGACCTGATTGTACGTGAACAGGAGAGCTATGACGGCGCCATTCCCTCAGGAAACTCAGTGGCTATGTTAAATATGGTGCGCCTTTCCAGACTTACGGGGAATGCAGAACTTGAAGGTCAGGCGGTGGATATCAGCCGTGCCCTTGCCGGTTCTGTCGGGCGGGTGCCCGTGGGGCACACCCAATTTATGATGGCCCTCGGTTTTCTGATATATCCCTCTTATGAAATCGTGATCGCCGGCAGAGCCGAAGCCGAGGACACCAAGCGAATGTTGCACTCGCTGAGGGAACATTTTCTCACTAACACGGTTGTCCTTCTTCGCTCCCCCGATGATGAGTCATCAGACATGGCAAGCATCGCACCTTTCATGAATGACCTCAACCCTGTGAATGGCATGGCTACGGCCTATGTCTGCACCAATTTTACCTGTCACAGTCCGACAACGGATTTGACCGAGATGCTCAGGCTCCTAGACATACAGGAATAATAGCCTGACATGATGTTCTTCTTCGCATGACCGGAGGTTATGAATGAATAATACGTCAGAAAGAAAAATAATAAGCACCCCAAATGCGCCCGCGGCCATCGGCCCTTATGCGCAGGCAGTAAGGTACGGCGATCTGTTGTTTGTCTCGGGGATGATTCCCATCGATCCGAAGACGGGCGAATTATTAACGGGGGATTTCGAGGCTGAGGTGACGCTCGTGCTTGAGAATCTCAAGGCAGTGGTGGAAGCAGGAGGCATGAACCTTAAGAATGTCCTCAAGGTCTCCGCCTTTCTGAAAGACCTCAGTCTATTTGGAAAATTCAATGAGATATATGGCAGGTACCTTGGAGATGTTCTCCCCGCACGGGAGACTATTCAAGTGGCCAAATTGCCGAGGGACGCATCGATTGAAATTTCCGTGATCTGCGGAAAGTGACAGAAGCAAAATACAGTTAATAAGATCTTATCAATGGCAAAGAGATTCCAGAATTCGATTAGGGCGCTACCGCGGTTCGTAGGTTTCTTATTCAGGGTATTGCGCAGTTTCAGACAGAACCAGGGCGTGCTGCTCTCCGGTGCAATTGCCTATTACACGCTGCTCTCGATCGCTCCTCTTTCGATACTCACCCTGATTGTCCTTTCGCACTTTGTGGAAGAAGAGCAGTTGTTCCTCACCTTATCGACATACCTGGAAATGGCAATGCCCGGATACGCTTCGACCTTGATCGAGCAGGTACGGGTATTCATTACGCACCGCAATGTCATCGGCGTTATCGGCATCCTGATCATGCTGTTCTTCAGCTCCATAGCCTTTACGGTCCTTGAAAACGCAATCTCGGTAATATTTCACCACCGCATCAGGATCCAGCGCCGCCACTTTCTAATCTCGGCCATAATTCCGTACGTGTACATCCTTTTAATTGGCCTCGGCATATTCTTTGTGTCATTTTTTGCAGGAGCACTGGAGGCCGTCGAAAGCAGGCACTTCATGCTCTTAGGCTGGAATTGGAGCTTTGAAGGCACCTCCAGGATTGTATTCTATTGGTCAGGATTGATTGGCGAAGTGCTGATGTTCACCTCTCTGTATCTCGTCATGCCCGTCGGACGGATAACGTTCCATCACGCACTGATCGGAGGGCTGGCCGCCACGTTTCTCTGGGAGATAACCCGTCGCATCGTCGTCTGGTATTACACATCCATATCCTTCGTCAATATAATATACGGCTCCCTCGCCTCAACGGTGGTATTCCTTCTCAGTGTAGAGGCTGCGGCGCTGATCCTGCTTTTGGGCGCCCAGGTCATCGCAGAGCTCGAAAGCAAGTCTGATGATGCGAAGAAGGAGCCTTTCGGGTTTTGAGCAAGCACCGTTATTGTAAGGCCTATGAGAATTGCTTCTTAGCTTCTTGAAAAATTCTAATTTGGATGATTACTCCCCGAAGTCAACGGTTGATCTTTTTGCTGTAAGAGTCGCAGATTTCGTCTCAAGAGAGACAATTTGGATTGGGCGAAGCATCACTCAAGAAATGAGTAAATGAAAGAGATTGTAGTTGTATGGCCTATTCGGACAAGAAGAGCTGCAAGGTCGGAGACAGAGAGATCCTTCACGGTGAGTTTGCCTCCCTGATTGACAAATGTGTCATTTGTAACGACGGAAGGCTCGAAGAGAACTACGACAATATCTTTGGCGGCATTGCAGGAGGCGGAACCGGAGGCGTCTGGGAAGAAGATACTTTCTTCTGAGGAGGCCGTGCCGCCTCGAATGAGAAAAGGAAAGTATGAAGAAGGAAACCTCGAAGTCAACAGCACGGGAAATCATGATGGAATTTGCCCATCTCACCGGACTGTTGTCACCACGGGAAAAGCCGTGCCGCTACCTATGGACGGACGCCTTCGCCGTCTGTAATTTCCTCACCATCTACCAGCAGACGAGCGATGGGCACTACAAAGAGCTCGCATTCCGTCTCGTCGATCAGGTTCACAAAACCCTCGGGCGGCACCGTGAAGATGACCCGCGTAAGGGCTGGATCAGCGGTCTTCCTGAAGAAGAGGGAAAAAAGCACCCTACAAGAGGCGGGTTGAGAATCGGCAAGGGCATGAACGAGCGCCGGCCCGACGAACCCTACGATGAACAGTTGGAATGGGATCGCGACGGACAATACTATCATTACCTGACGAAATGGATGCATGCCCTCAATCGTCTAAGCAGTGCGACGGGAGATTCACTTTACAACAGGTGGGCGATTGAGCTTGCGAAGGCCGTACATGCCAGGTTCACCTATCGTATAGCATCGGCCAGACAGAAACGCATGTACTGGAAAATGAGCATCGATCTCTCTTATCCAGTCGTGCCATCGATGGGGCATCACGACCCTCTCGACGGATTGATCACATACCTGGAGCTTCAGCAGACAGCGGCAAAAGATTCCAGGATGCCAGCAGACCTCGACCTCAGCAAAGAGATCGCAGACATGGTCGATATCTGTGAAGGAAAGAATTGGGCAACAAACGATCCTCTCGGCATGGGCGAACTCCTGAGTGCAACGTACAAACTGGCCCAACTGATGATGAACGAAGATATTGGACGGGCAGAACTTCTGAATGACCTCCTGGACTCTTCTCTGATCGGCCTGAGATCATTTGAAAGAAAAAATTCTCTGAAGCTTCCTACAAATAACCGTCTGGCATTCCGGGAGTTGGGGGCGTCCATCGGCTTGCACGCAATCGAAAAACTGCCGGGGCTGATTGAGCAGGCTCCGGGCAGTTTCACCATGCTGAATCGCCTTCATTCGCAGACGGAAAATCTGATGCGCTACATACCGCTCAGCAAGAGGATCGAGGGGTATTGGCTTAACGACGCAAACAGGCAGGCCGCAGGCTGGGTGGCGCATCGCGATATAAACATGGTGATGCTGGCAACGAGTCTCGCTCCCGAAGGGTACATCTCCATCTGACGCTCTGCGTTATTCTAGCCTTGTCCCAATATCTTTGCGGCCTCAGCCATGGCTGCCGGCTCCTTGAGTCTTGTCAGTTCCTCTGGTGATTCCTGAAAATTCTCGAGAGCGTTGAAGAACCGGTCGAGGACGTCGCCTTCGTATGTGGGAATCAGGAAAATATGGGTGTGGGGAATCCTTCTTCCCCGTGCATAGATGAAAATAAAGTCAGGATGGAATTTGTCCATCATCCGGTTGGCGACAATCTTCGCGATCCTGAAAAGACTTGCATTCTCTTCATCGGTAAGCTCGTGCCACCACTGGACATGGCGTTTTGAAACTACCAGGCAGTGACCCTTTGTGTAAGGGTGGATATCGAGTATGCACATGGAAAGTTCATCCTCGTGGATCTTGTAGGCATGCGCCTTTCCGTCTGCGATGTCGCAGAATACGCAACCTTTTTCTTTCTCCATCTTAATCCCCTTTAAAATGAATTTTATTAATTGCGGAACAACCGGCTTCCTTCACAATAGACAGTTGCATCGAGTCAGGCAATCAAGCCCTGCAGTCCTTTTTGTAGTTTATTAATGTTCTCATTAATGTCATCTGTTTGACCATGCGTCTTCGATAACAAGGCATCTATTGTAGAGAGCTCCTCTTTTACGTAATTAATCGCCTGTTTTCGCATTTCTTCAATTGCCCTGTTGATGCGGTCCTCCCACTGGGCGGCAAGGCGGGAGAGATTAGCCTCCACTTCGCGGGGAATCTCGCTAACAAAATGCTTCTCAAAAAGTCCCCTGAAGATAAACATGGGGATGAGAAACCAGATGAGATCGAAATGGAAGTCAAATGATCTTATCGTCTTGATGTCCGGGTAGTCTGGTTCTGATACCTCAATTTTCCAGTCTGCGGGAGCTAGCCTCACACCAAGAACCTTTTCAATATTTTTATCCAAAAGATTCCTGAAGGCCTCAATTGATCTGGATAAACTGGCGTGGGCCTTGTTGAGGGTGCCGTAGAAATGTCTGTGCTCCATTTTGGAAATATGCTTCATCTCTTCCGTCATGCGGTCGGCAAGCCATTCTTCATATCTCCGGGTGAGTTTCCAGAGATTCACTTTC
>Ga0326726_10006663_pt1 | contig 10395 bp, 6 predicted proteins | sample MHFenrmetagenome_2_FD_207603 | JGI IMG/M metagenome (GOLD analysis project Ga0326726, IMG submission 207603) | Lab enriched peat soil microbial communities from Michigan Hollow, Ithaca, NY, United States - MHF15MN | ecosystem: Environmental > Terrestrial > Soil > Wetlands > Peat | place: USA... | reverse complement strand
CGACCTCCTTGTCGCCGACAACGAGGATGAGCGGCACCTTTTCGACCTCCGCCTGGCGGATCTTCTTGCCGACCTTTTCGCGGCTGAGGTCGACGGTCGAGCGCAGGCCCGCGGCCCGGAGCTTGTCGTCGAGGGACCTGGCATAGGCCTCGTGACGCTCGGCGATCGGCAGGACGACGGCTTGGACGGGAGCCAGCCACAGGGGGAAGCTCCCGTTGTAGTGCTCGATGAGGATGCCGAAGAAGCGCTCGAGGGAGCCGAGCAGGGCCCGGTGGACCATGTAGGGCCTGTGGGCCTGGCCGTCCTCGGCGATGTAGGTCATATCGAACTTTTCCGATTCGTTGAAGTCGAACTGGATGGTCGTGCACTGCCAGAAGCGGCCGATCGCGTCCTTGATCTTGATGTCGATCTTGGGCCCATAGAAGACGGCCTCGCCCTCCATCCGCTCATAGGGGAGGCCGCGGGCCTCCAGGGCCTTGACCAGGGAGGCCTCCGACTGCCGCCACAGGGCGTCGCTGCCGGCGTATTTGGAGAGGTTCTTGGGATCGCGGACCGAGAGGTCGATCTTATAGTCGGTGAAGCCGAAATCGGCCAGGATGCTCACGGAGAAATCGAGCACCCGGAGGATCTCGGATTCGATCTGCTCGGGCGTGCAGATGATGTGGGCGTCGTCCTGGGTGAAGCCGCGGACGCGGAGCAGGCCGTGAAGGACGCCGCTGCGCTCGTAGCGGTAGACGGTGCCGAGCTCGGCCCAGCGCAGGGGCAGGTCGCGGTAGGACCTGGCCCGCGATTTGTAGATCAGGATGTGGAAGGGGCAGTTCATCGGCTTGAGGTAGTAGTTCTGCTCGTCGATCTGCATCGGCGAGTACATGCTGTCTTTGTAGAAGCCGAGGTGCCCGGAGGTCTGCCAAAGGGCCTCGCGCCCGATATGGGGGGTATAGAGAATGTCGTAGCCGCCGGCCCAATGCCGCTCGCGCCAGTGCTGTTCGATGACGGCCCGGACCCGCGCCCCTTTGGGGTGCCAGAGGGTCAGCCCGCCGCCGAGGACATCGGAGAAGCTGAACAGATCGAGCTCCGCGCCGATCTTGCGGTGGTCGCGCTTCCTGGCCTCCTCGAGAAAAGCCAGGTGGTCCTCGAGCTCCTTCCGGCTGGCGAAGACCGCCCCGTAGATCCTCTGCATCTGGAGGCCCTTCTCGTCGCCTTTCCAATAGGCCCCGGAAACCGAGAGGAGCTTGACGTTCTCGAGAAGGCCGGTCGAAGGCACGTGGGGACCGAGGCAGAAGTCGGCGAACGGGCCTTGGCGGTAAACCGTCACGGTGGCGTCGCCCTTCTCGCGGATGAGCTCGACTTTGAGCGGCTGCTTTCGCTCCTCGAACATTCGGATGGCTTCGTCCTTGGGCAGGGCGAGCCGCTCGACGGGGATGTTCGCGCGGGCGATCTCCTTCATCCGCGCCTCGATCTTCTCGAGGTCCTCGGGAGTGAACGGCGTGTCCCTGAGGAAATCGTAATAAAAGCCGGTCTCGACGGCCGGGCCGATGCCGGTCTTGGTCTCCGGATAGAGATCGAGAACGGCGTGGGCCAGGAGATGGGCCGCGCTGTGGCGCAGAACGTCGATCGAAATGTTGTTCTCTCCGTTCATTCTCGTGTACAGTCCCATAAGGGCGGGCGATTCAAGTCCGGCCGATCCGGCGGTTCGTTGAATTCTGACCGCTTGATACTCTTGGTAGGCGCGGAGGGGATTGAACCCACGGCCTCTTCCGTGTCAGGGAAGCGCTCTCCCACTGAGCTACGCGCCTAACATTCGCTTTTTAAAGCCGTTATATCTTAAGCAAATCGGGGGTAACTGTCAATATGGCGGGAAATCGGGGACATGACCCTTTTCTCCGGAAAAGGGTCATGTCCCCGATTTCCTCAAAAAACCTCCGGTTGTTCTATAATAGGGAGGAAAAAGCCCATGATTGGCATCCTCTCCGACACGCACGACAACCTGACCCTGGTCCGCGAGGCGGTCCGCCTGTTCAACAATGCCGGCTGCGACCTGGTCATTCACGCCGGGGATTTCGTCGCACCCTTCACGGTCGACGAGCTCAGGAACCTGCGCGCCCCCGTCAAGGCGGTCTACGGCAACTGTGACGGCGAGAAGGCCGGCCTGGCCCTGGCTTTCCGGGGAATGGGCGAGATCCGGGAGGCGCCGCTGGCTTTTCTTCAAAGCGGCCTCCGCGTCTGTGTCTGCCACCTCGACGCCCCGGTTTCACGATATGCGGCCTCGAGAAGCTATGACATCGTCGTCTACGGCCATACCCACCGTCCCCTGGTCGAGTCCCGGGACGGCGTTCTCCTCATCAATCCCGGCGAAGCCGGCGGCTGGCTGCGGGGCAAGAGCACGGTCGCCCTGCTCGACCCGGCCGCCAGGACCGCCGATATCATCACGCTCTAGAGGTCCGCCATGCCCCACCCCGTCAACCGCCGCCAAAAGCCAGCCTGGAAGCAGGTCCGCCGTCCCCTGCCCCCTCCACCCCGCCAGTCGGGGAGACCGAAGGGAGCCCCCTTCCGCAAGATCTCCCCTTCCTCAAAGCCCAGATAAGGTCTTCGGTCCCCTCGCACCTTCCTTATTATTGATTTATAGCCTTTTATGGGCTATATTAATCATTCTTTTCGGACAATTGAAGATTTCGGAATTCTCGGATGGTGAAGTTTTTGCTTAAGGAGAAAGGAGAATGCACATGAAGAAGGTCCTGATCCTCGGCGCCGCCGGGCGCGACTTCCACAATTTCAACACTTATTTCCGTGACAACCCGGGCTACCGTGTTGTCGCCTTCACGGCGACCCAGATCCCGGACATCGCAGGCCGCAAGTATCCCGCGGCCCTGGCAGGGAAGCTCTATCCCAAGGGCATCCCCATCGAGGCCGAGTCCGAGATGGAGAACCTTATCGCCGCCCACAAGGTCGATGACGTTCACCTGGCCTACAGCGACCTGCCGCACGAGTACGTCATGCACATGGCTTCCCGGGCCCAGGCCGCCGGGGCCAACTTCGTCCTGCTCGGGCCCTGTGCCACGATGATCAAGAGCCGCCGGCCGGTCGTCTCCGTCTGCGCCGTCCGGACCGGTTCGGGCAAGAGCCAGACCAGCCGCCGCGTCGCCGCGATCCTCAAGGCCAAGGGCCGCCGCGTCGCCGCGATCCGGCACCCCATGCCTTACGGCGACCTGGTCAAGCAGAAGGTCCAGCGCTTCGCCACCTACGCCGACCTCGTCAAGAACGAGTGCACGATCGAAGAGCGCGAGGAATACGAGCCCCACATCGACAAGGGCATCATCGTCTACGCCGGCGTCGATTACGGCGCCATCCTCAGGCAGGCCGAGAAGGAAGCCGACGTCATCCTCTGGGACGGCGGCAACAACGACTTCCCCTTCTATAAGTCCGATCTCGAGATCGTCGTCGCCGACCCCCATCGCGCCGGGCACGAGCTGACCTATTACCCCGGCGAAACGAACTTCCGCCGGGCCGACGTCATCGTCATCAACAAGATGGACACGGCCACGCCCGAAGGCATCGAGACGGTCTTGGCCAACGCCAAGAAGGTCAACCCCAAGGCCAAGATCATCCGGGCCAATTCCCCGACCATCGTCGAGAACGGCGGCCGGATCACCGGCAAGCGCGTCCTGGTCATCGAGGACGGGCCGACCCTGACGCACGGCGGCATGAAGTACGGCGCCGGCATCGTCGCGGCCAAGAAGTACGGCGCGGCCGCGATCATCGACCCCCGGCCCTTCGCCGTCGGCTCGATCAGGAAGACCTTCGAGAAGTACTCTCACCTGGCCGACGTCCTGCCGGCCATGGGCTACGGCGAAAAACAGACCCGCGAGCTGGCCCAAACGATCGAGGCCATCGACTGCGATCTCGTCATCAGCGCCACGCCCATCGACATCACCCGGGTCATCAAGGTCTCCAAGCCCATCCTCCGCGTCGGCTATGAGCTCGAGGAGATCGGCACGCCGACCCTCAAGGACGTTCTCAAGAAGTTCTAGGAGCCTGATGAGACCGAAGATCGCCCTCGTCGCGTTCGGCGGCAACGCCATGCTGCCCGAAGACCAGAAAGGTCTGCAAAGCGAGCAGATGCGCAACGCCCAGAAGGCGGCCGAGCTCATGGTCCACATCGTCCGCAAGGGCTATGAGCTCATCATCGTCCACGGCAACGGGCCCCAGGTCGGGAACCTTCTCATCCAGATGGAGGAGGCGGCCAATAAGATCCCGCCCTACTCGCTCGACGTCTGCGACGCCATGACCGAGGGCAGCATGGGCTTCATGCTGGAGCGGGCGCTTGTCAACGAGCTGCGGCGCCGCTCGATCGACAAGGAAGTCGTTTCCCTCGTGACCCAAGTCGTCGTCGACGACGACGACCCCGCCTTCGCCAAGCCGACCAAGCCGGTCGGGCCGTTCTATTCGAAGTTCCGGGGGGAGCAGCTGGCCCGGGAGAAGTCCTGGACGATGATCGAGGACGCCGGCCGGGGCTACCGCAAGGTCGTTCCCTCGCCCCGGCCCATCGACGTCGTCCCCAAGGGCGTCATCCGCGAGCTCGTCGAGGCCGGCCGCATCGTCATCGCCGCCGGCGGCGGGGGCATCCCGGTCATCATCAACGGCAACGGCCTCTTCGAGGGCGTCGAGGCCGTCATCGACAAGGACTATGCCGCGAGCCTGCTCGCGCGCGAGGTCAAGGTCGATCTGTTCATCATCCTGACCGCGTTCGAGCGTGTCTTCGTCAATTTCGGCAAGCCCGACCAGGCCGAGGTCCCGGTCCTGACCGTGGACGAGGCCCGGCGGCACCTGGCGGACGGCCAATTCCCCCCGGGGTCGATGGGACCCAAGATCCTGGCGGCCGTCGAATACATCGAAGCCGGCGGCCGGGAGGTCCTCATCACCAAGGACTCCCATCTCAAGGCCGCCCTGCTCAACCGTTCCGGGACCCGGATCGTCGCGTCGGCTTAGGAGAAACCGCGATGCCAAAAGATTTCCTGTCCATCCGCGACCTGAGCGTCTACGAGTTCGGCCGGATGCTCGACAAGGCCGCCGAGGTCAAGAAGCGCCCCGACAAATATCGCAAGGCGCTCAAGAACAAGATCCTGGCCATGATCTTCCAGAAGCCCTCCCTGCGCACGCGGATGACCTTCGAAGCCGGCATGATCCGGCTCGGCGGCGAGGCCATCTACCTCGCCCCCTCCGACATCCAGATGGGCAGCCGCGAAGGCGCCTACGACATCGGCAAGAACCTCGAGCGCTGGGTCGACGGGATCATGATCCGGACCTTCGCCCACCAGATCGCGGTCGATCTCGCCGCCAGCACCCGGATCCCGGTCATCAACGCGCTGACCGACCTGTCCCACCCGTGCCAGGCCATGGCCGATTTTCTGACCCTGCGCGAGCACAAGGGCGCCCTGGCGGCCCTCAAGCTGACCTATGTCGGCGACGGCAACAACGTCTGCCACAGCCTCATGCTGGCCGCCGCCCTCGGCGGAACGAAGATGGCCGTGGCGACGCCCCCCGGCTACGAGCCGAAACCCGAGGTCGTCCAGTGGGCCCGGGAAGACGGCCGGGACACGGGCTTCGTCCTGACCTTGACGAACTCCCCGGAGGAAGCCGTGAGCGGAGCGGACGCCGTCTACACCGACGTCTGGGCGTCCATGGGCCAGGAATCGGAGAAGGAGGCCCGGGCCCGCATTTTCGCGCCGTTCCAGGTCAACGCCCGGCTCATGGCCTGCGCCAAGAAGGACGCCCTGTTCATGCATTGCCTCCCCGCCCACCGCGGCGACGAGGTCACGAACGAAGTCATCGACGCCCCGTATTCCGTCGTCTACGACGAGGCCGAGAACCGCCTCCATGCCCAGAAGGCCATCCTGATCTCGCTCATGGGGGACAAGGACTGATATGAACGCCGAACCGACCAATCTGACCACCGTGTCCGACGCGGACCTCGCCCTGGTCGAGCACGAGCTCGAGCGGGCGCCCCAGCCCCAGTCGACGCACGACCTCGCCGGCAAGCTGGCCTTCGAGAAGACGGCCACCGAGCGGACCCAGGACGTCAAGAAATACGACCCGTATGCCCGCTACGACGTCGGCGACCTCATCGAGAAGGAATACAAAGAGCCCCTGACGGTCGGCAGCAAGTCCGTCGAGCACTTCGAAGGCCGGATCATCCTCAAGGTCGTCGCCAGGACCTTCTCCCCGCACTTCCATTGCGACATGCTCGAGGTCGACTACCCCGGAGGCGGCGTCTTCCGGAAATACATCGATTACATGAAGAAGACCCGGACTCAGGTCCTGCTCCCCGCGAACTGCGACGGCCGCGACTCGACCACGGTGATCATGGCCAAGGGCGACGACCCGCGTTTGACCGAGCTGCCCATGACGGAGCGGGACCTCCGGACGCTTGAGAAGAACCTGCGCCTCCGGCTGGCCAAGGACCCGAACGTCTTCAGCTGGAACGACTTCTGGCATCTCGCGGCAAAGCGCGTCGACATCCCGGCGGAGAAGATCCAGGAGATCGAGGCCGATTTTGCCGCCACCGGCCATTCGGCCGCGACCGAGGACCTGGTCCGGAAGTTCTTCGGCCTGGAAGCCTCGAGCGACCTCTTCGACCTGACCTGCTTAAGCCTGAGCGCTCTGCTCGAGAAGAAGCATAAGAAGGACTTCATCCTCCTGGCCGACGCCGGCTGGGGCAAATGGCATCTCAAGTCGATCCTCAACGCCCTGCCCGAAAACCTGGCCCTGTCCGCCCCGATGGCCGACGTGCCCGAGCTCGACGAGCTCGAGAAGCCGGAGATGAGCATCGTTCAGGACTTCCCGATCAAGATCTACCTGACCTGGCGCGAGATCGTGTCAGGCGGGGTCAAGATCCCCCGCAGCCTGGGCAAGGAGCTGTCCCACGCCCGTGAATATACGTTCACCGATTCCGAGGCGGGCCAGTCGTATACCCTCTTCTACTATCCGGTCCAGAACTTCTTCCTGGGCCTCCAGGATTTCTATACGCAGTACAACATCCCCCAGGGGGCCAGCCTGACCCTGGAGAGGACCGGCCCCACGGCGTTCAAGTTCTGGGTCAAGAAATCCAAGAAGAAGATGTCCGTCATCCGCCTCGGCTACGACGCCGGGCGCGACGAGTTCACGGACGACGGCGAGGAGGCCTACACCTTCGCCGAGCCGAACAAGATCATCTACATCGAGCGCGAGACCCTCGGCCATCTCCTGCCCCTCACGGCCACGCGGGAGGGCTTCGATCTCCGGGACTTCGTCGTCACCATTTTCCGCGACCCCGTCCTGTCCACGTCGGCCCATTCCCTCCACTTCCTGCGGGCCTATCATCTCATCGACCTCGTCCGTCAGACGACCCAGGAGGACGTCGAGTACGTCCTGCTGAACTCGCCGGAATTCACCAAGTCCGACAAAAAGAAGGGCGTCTTCACCTACCGCGAGCCCTTCGTCGAAGAAGAGGAGGCCGGCGAGACCGTCTATCCCGCAAGCTATGAGGAGCCCGGCGCGGAGGCCTACACGCCCGAAGAGGCGGCTCTCGAAGCCGTGGCCGATGAGCTCCTGGGCGTCGAGCCCGGAGCCCGTCTCGAGGAAGCAGAAGAGATGCCGGTCGCGCCGCCGACTCCCCCGGAGCCCGAGGCCGCGAAGAAGGCCAAGGAGTTCATCAAGAAGCGCAAGCCCAAGACCGAGGGCGAGAAGGGCCCTCGCCCGAAGAAGAGCGAACGCCGGGTCATCGAAGAGAAGATCGTCGAGGAAGAGTCGGTCCAGGAAGCCCTGGCGGCCGTCAAGGAAAAGCAGGACGAAGGCCTCGAACAGCGGACCCGGGAAAAGAAAGAGGAAGCCAGGCCCGCCCCCAAGAAGGAAACGAAGAAGGAAGAGCCCAAGTTCGGCATCTTTGCCGACCTGCTCAAGACGGCCCTGAAGAAAAAGCCCGAGGACGAACAGGCCGGGGACGAGAAGGCGCCCGAGGAGAAGGCTCCGGATACGAAGCCCGAGGGCGAAGAGCCGAAGTAGCTAGTTCTCTGTAGGTAAAGCCCTTCTGTCGGCGTTGCTCGGATATCGCCCACCGACGGAAGCGAACGGACGTGAGCGGACGGCAGAAGTCCGATGGAGCGTCCCGGAGTCGGACTTCTGCGAGATATCTTCGAAAAAGCTCTTCATTCAGATACTTCCCAGAAGCTTGGCTCCGAGTCGCTCCGCCATGCTTCTGATGGTCGCTTCGGAGACTCCGCTCCCTGCCGGTCCCCCTTCCCTCACGAAGGGCTTCACACGAGGAAAAAATCTGTTTAGAGAATATCTCGGACAGAACCCTTCCGCCTCGTTATCCCCATGCTGTCCAACAATTCGAGGAGGGGGATGCTGTACTTGCGCGAGAGGCCAGTCATGACCTTGAAGTCGGCGACCGTCAGCTCCCGTTTGCCCGAGCCGCGGACCTTGGCGATGATCTCGTCGAGCCAGCGCGAATGGAGGATGAAGCCGTCGATCCCCTCGACGATTTTCTTGCGCTCGGCCAGGACGGCAAGCAGGGTCTGGAGCTTTATCGGCGTGAGCTTGAGCTTCTCCCGGATGTCGTCGAAGTTCACGCTGCCGAGCTCGCCGCTGAGCACCATGGCCTCGAGGGCGGACAGCGTCTGCTCGTCGGCGGCCGAAAGGGGGATGCGGAAGTCCGGAAGCCGGACGATGCCCGCTTCTTCGACGACCCGGCCTTCCTTGGCCAGGAGACGGAGGGCCAGGACGAGGACCGTGCGCGGCGCCTCGAACCGGGTTTCGAGGTTCTCGAGCGGCGCTCCCCTCTGGGCCGGATGCTTCTTGTGATATTGGATCAGGAAGGAGACGATCCGGCCGCGGAGAAGGTCGAGGCTGGCCTGGGAGATGAGCCGGACCGGGGAGAAACCGAGGATGCGGACCTTGCCCTCTTCCTCGAGGGCCCGGGCCAGGGTCTCGACCCGGGAGCGCGACAAGCGGCAGAGGTCGTCCAGGTTCTCGCCCATCAGGCCCTTGAGCCCGCCGAACTCGGCCAGCGCCAGGATCATGTCTTTTTCCCCGAGATCGAGCCGGACGAGCAGGGCTTTGCGCCGGGCCAGCCTGAGCTCCTGCGGGGCCGGCGCGCCGGGATAAAGGCATTTGCCCCGGCCGAGGACGCCGCCTCGCGCCGTGCGGACCTCGAAAGGGTCGGCCCATTTGACGTCAGCCGGACGGTCCGTGAGAACGCGGACGAACGGCGCCCTTTTCCGCCCCGGAGCGGCGTAATCCAGGAATCGGGCGGAGACGGCGCTGGCGAGGAATACGGCCTCGGCCCGGAGCTCCGCGCCGGCCGCTCCCAGCGGGAAATCGAGAACGGCATCGAACACGGCGGCCTTCATGGGCGCCGCTCCTCGGGGTCCGCCGCCGGGACCAAGCTCATGCGGCGAAGGGCCAGGTCGCAGGACACGAGGACGACCCGGACGGAGTCCCCCAGCTCGAACGTTTTCCGGCGCCGTTTCGGCCTGAGCCGCCGGCCGGCCGGCCTGGGCTCATAGTCGCCGCCGAGCGAGGCGAACGGCAGCAGGCCGGCGACGAAATAGTCGTCGAGCTCGATCAGAAGACCGGCCTTGACGATGTCGACGACGATGCCGCCGAACTCGTCGCCGAGGCGGTCTTTGAGGAAGCGCAGGATGCGCCATTCGACCAGGGATTGTTCCGCGTCGGCGGCGTTGCGCTCACGCTCGGAGGCCGCGACGGCCGTCGCTTCGAGATCGTCCGTTTCAGGAGCCGCGCGCCGCAGCAGCATGGCCTTGAGCAAGCGGTGGACCACGAGGTCCGGATAGCGGCGGATCGGCGAGGTGAAGTGGGTGTAGTCGGTCTTGGCCAGGCCGTAGTGGCCGACGTTCTTGGACGAGTACACGGCCAGCTTCATGGCCCGCAAGACCTGGCGAGTGATGAACTTCTCCCCCGGAAGACCCTTCGCCCGCTCGAGGAGGCGCTGGAGGTCCTTCGACCGGACCTTGGCCGGGTCCGGCATGGTCAGGCCGAAATTGACCAGGATGTCGCGGAGCTTGCCGAGGTCCCCGACATCGGGGGCGGGATGGATGCGGTAGATCGCGGGCAGCTTTTTGGCCGTGAAGGCCGAGGCGACGGCGACGTTGGCGGCGACCATGAATTCCTCGATGAGGCGGTGGGCCTCGTTCCTCTCGGCCGCTGCGACGGCCAGAAGCTTTCCGCCCTCGGAGATGAGCTCGGGCTCGACCAGATCGAAGTCAAGACTCCCGTCGGCCAGGCGGCGCGCCCGCAGGACCGCGGCCAGCTCCCGCATGACGAGAAGCCCGGGGACGACGTCGGCATGCCGGGTTCTTTCTTCGGCGTCCCCTTCGAAGATCCTGAAGACCGAGGTGT
>Ga0326726_10006662_pt1 | contig 10396 bp, 8 predicted proteins | sample MHFenrmetagenome_2_FD_207603 | JGI IMG/M metagenome (GOLD analysis project Ga0326726, IMG submission 207603) | Lab enriched peat soil microbial communities from Michigan Hollow, Ithaca, NY, United States - MHF15MN | ecosystem: Environmental > Terrestrial > Soil > Wetlands > Peat | place: USA... | reverse complement strand
GGACGCTGCCCTCGACCACGTAGCCGACGCCGAGTTCTTCGGCGATCTGCTTCATGTGGACGGCCTTGCCCTTATAGGTGAACGACGAGTTGCGCGCGATCACGAAAAACCAGCGCAGCTTGGAGAGCGCGGTGATGATGTCTTCGCTGATGCCGTCGGAAAAATACTCGTGTTCTGGATCACCGCTCATGTTGAGGAAAGGGAGCACGGCGATGGCCGGACGATCCGGCAGGGGCAGGGCCGCGCGTGATGGTTCGTGGATTTCGGCCGGCGGCTCGAGGCCCATTGGCCGGATATGCACGTCGCCGACGAAGCGCAGACCCTTGCGGGCGATGGTGCGGATCAGTTTCTGCTTCACACCGCTATCGCCCACCGCCTTGCGAGCGGCATTGATACGGCTGGTCAGGGTCGAATCGGAAACGATCCGGCCGCCCCAGACCGACGCAATGAGATCGTCCTTGCTGACGACGCGGTCGCGGTTCTGGACGAGATATATCAAGAGATCGAATACCTGCGGCTCTACCGCAATAGGTTCGGAGCCGCGGAGCAGCTCGCGGCGGTCATCGTCAAGCGTATGATCGCCAAAGAGAAATTGCACGTTGGTGCCCCCAACTGCACTTCAAAAACCGGTCTCAGGAAATAATCAAGCCCGTCTCAAGGACAAATCAAGCTCCGGGCAAAGCCTTCCGGCTGCAGAGTCGGTACTCACATCCCAATCATGTTGGAAATTGGACAGGAGGCTTTGATGCCGGCTGCAACGCTCACCGCTTTCAAACCCCTCGGGCAGGAGACGCTCACCACATCCGCCGATCTCGCGGCCATCAAGGCCCGGCAAAAGTCAGCCTGGTCATCGGGCGACTACGCCATCGTTGGCACGACCTTGCAGATTGTGGGCGAAGAGCTGTGTGAGGCTCTCGATCTGAGCTCAGGCAGTAAGGTGCTCGACGTGGCCGCTGGCAACGGAATGGTCAGTCTGGCCGCCGCGCGCCGCTGGTGCGACGTCATCTCGACGGATTATGTGCCGAGCTTGCTTGAGCGCGGCCGCGCCCGCGCTTCGGCCGAAGGCCTGTCTATTGAATTCAAGGAAGCCGATGCCGAGGCGCTGCCGTTCGGTGATGGAGCTTTCGACGCGGTGCTTTCGACATTTGGCGTCATGTTTACGCCAAACCAGGAAAAGGCTGCCGCCGAGCTCCTGCGCGTCTGCAAATCAGGAGGTCAGATTGGTCTGACGAACTGGACCCCGGACGGATTCATCGGACAAATGTTCAAGACGATCGGCAAACATCTGCCGCCTCCGGCCGCCGCGAAATCTCCCTTGCTCTGGGGCACGCGCGCGCGCCTGACCGAGATGTTCGAGCCGAAAGCGGCCTGGATCAAGACTGAGTCACGTCATTTCAATTTCCGCTACCGCTCGGCGCAACACTTCCTCGACGTGTTCAGGACCTACTACGGCCCGATGCTCAAGGCGTTCTCTGCTCTCGAGACGCCCCAGCAGAACCGCCTGGAGAGAGACCTGTACGACCTCATCGCGCGCATGAACCGGGCCGAAGACGGCACGATGGTCGTCCCGAGTGAATATCTGGAAGTCGTCATCATGAAACGATGAGGCGCCTCGGCGAGACCGGCGCCAGGACATTTACCCAATCACCTTCGAGATGGAAAAACTGATGAATGCTGTGACCTATGGGGGCGCTCGCGCCCCCGCTACTGCTGTTACCAAACGCGCGCAGACTGAACCGCACAAAAGTTTCTTCACGCGCTTTATGGAGGCGCTGAGAGAATCACGGGCTCAACAGGCTCGCCGCGTGCTTGACGACCATGCGTATCTGTCGCCGCCAGATGACCCTGATGTGATTATGTGAAAGGTAAGCGATGAAAACGCTATCTTATCGAACGGGACATCCCGAATGTAGGCAGTCTGACCGCTGCGCAGCTCAGGGACCTCGCGGCGACATCCAACAATGCGCTCGCCAAACTTTCCGGGAAAGTGCAGTGGGTGCAATCATTCATTGCTGCTGACAGAACTTTTTGCGTCTACCTGGCTGAAAGCGAAGCTCTGGTTCGGGAGCATTCTCGGCTTGCCGGTTTTCCAATAACGAGAGTGACAGAAGTGCCGACCGTCATTGGTCCGATGACCGCATATGAACGCGTACGACTCACTGAGGCCGCGTGATGGAATTGATCTGGAACAATCCCTGGTTCTTTGGCGCCGCTTTGTCGGCTGCCGAGCCACCGAATCGTTGCCCCATCACCGGCTTTCCGTGCGAGGGCGACCTGTCGCATCTTTGCAAAGATTACGGCTGCGCCCGCAAGGGTGGCTTGTCGCCACGCTCAGACGAGAATTCATAAATTTGAGCTTTGTCCACGCAACGTCAGCGGGGCAGATGCCGGCCCGCTGCGAGCGCTCTCAAGTACGACAACCCTTGCGCTATCTCGCGCTGCTCGGCGTCGTGCGCCATGCGCTCGTAATCTTCAGCGGCTTTCAGCATTTGGTCGCGTGCAATATGGACGCGGAATCGCTCGGCCATCGTGCGGCATTCCCGGGCGCGTGTCCGGCACCGACGGCTCTCTGGAACGGCGATCGATAGAGGCATAGGGGTATCAGGATTGAGTTGGTCGTCGCCTGAAAAACCCGGCATCGCGAAAACTGTTCCGTGATCGCGGCGAAAATTCGATTCCGAATGGTAAAATAGGACGGCTGTTGATAACCGGATCAGGCCTGCTGCTCAGTCGCCTACGCGGGTTAAAACTTTCTCGTCAAGCTTGTCGGCGAGTTCTCGGAAAGTTTCTGCCACATCCAGCAGACGGGCTTTGTCATCAGGAGGGAAGGGAGGCCCGGAGGCTCTGACCGGGCATTCAACCGGTCTATGATTTCACTCCGCGGATCGACTTCGGTGCCCAACAGTAAAGGGGGGCGCCATGTTCGCGCTGGTTCCTCTGGATGTCTGGGTCGCGGCAGCACTCGCTGCCGCGATTGGCCTGGTAGCGATCTTCGGGCCGTCGGCAGGCGTCTTCGTCCTGATTTATGGCTGCTTGTGCGCGTACATCATTATCGAAGTCATCAGCGATGAAGTTGCCTGAGGGTATGGCGGCTATTGGGTGCCGCACCGCCCCACCTTGAGGTCCTTGCACGGGTCTTTGACGGCGCTGATGGTCCCGAGAATCTTGGTGCCGAGCTTGCCGTCCGGCTTGCGGATCACTTCCATCGCATGCTCATCGTTCACGATGTCTCGCGTTTCGGGATCGATGCTGATCTTGCCGCGCGGTCCTGAAGCCTTCCACTGCTTGATTGTGTTGACGAAGGTATCGGCGTCGAATTTGCCATCGAGTTTTTTGATCGTGTGGAAGACGGCGTCGATCGCATCCCATGCGTTGGCCGACTCGAAATCGGGATAATTGTCGGGCCCATAGGCCTCATGCCACGCCTTCACGAATGCTTTGTTGGCGGGGTTATCGAGGTCGTTGCTGTAGGAGCTCATCACGATCGTCCCAATCGCGGCGTCGCCCATCGTCTGAAGCTTGCTGTCGGGCACGACGTCCTTCGGTCCGATCAGCTTGATTCCGGCCTGCCGCAGACCGAGTTGGCCATAGGTCTTGACCACCGCCAAGGCATGCGAGCCGGACGGAATGAATACGAAGAGGCAGTCGGGCTTCTGGTCCTTCACGCGCTGGAAGAATGGCGTCATGTCGGGGACCTGGGCCGGATTGCCCATCGGGATGGCGTCGACCACCTTGCCGCCAGCCTTCTCGAAGCTGGTCTTGAAAGCTTCCGTCGAATCCTTGCCGGGCGGAAAATCGGTATAGGCGGTGGCCGCCGTTTTGCACTTGAGCTTGTTCTCTGCGAACGTGCCCATCGCGTAGCCGTCATGCCACATGCTGAACGAGAAACGAACAATGTAGGGCGAGAGTTGTGTAATCCAGGCGGTGCCGGCATTGGCGATAATGAAAGGTACCTTGGCCTGCGTAATGACCGGCGCCATCGCGATCGCGGACGGCGAGTACACGACGCCGAGAATAAGATTGACCTTGTCGCGGGTGATCAGCTCGGTCGCCGCAGTCTTGGCGTTCGCGCCGGACGGTGGCCCTTCGTCGCGCTTGATGAGTTCCACTTTGTGCGGTGCGATGTCCTTGGCATGAAGCTTCATGTACAGATCGAACGCCTTGTCCTGCACATCGCCGAGATCGGCGTTGGCGCCGGAATAGGGGATCAGAATTCCGATCTTGATCGTCTCGGTCTTCGCCGGCGCCGACAGAACCAGGCCGAGCGTCAGGCAGGCCAGCCACATCACATTTCGCATCGCATTCCCCCCGAATCTTGAAATTCTTTTGCTTGAGATGGCACGAATTATAGCAGAGCGGCGTTATTGGGCGAGGCTCTCACCTGCGGTTTACTTTGTGCCCACTTTCGGGAACGGACTGAGAACATGGGAAGCCTGGAACGATGCAAGATATGCCTCGAACGACTACAATAGGGTTCTGTCCTGTTGTGTAGGAGTTGCTCATGGCCCCGCGCGCTTATTGGAAGGGCTTTTTGCGCCTTTCCCTCGTGTCCTGCCCCATTCAGCTTTTTCCCGCCACGAGTGAGCGCGAGAAGATCAGCTTCAACCAGATCAACAAAGAGACGGGCAACCGTATCCGCTACCGCAAGGTCGATGAGGACACCGGCGAAGAGGTGCCGTCGGAGGACATCATCAAAGGGTATGAAGTCGCCAAGGGCCAATACGTTGAGATTGACAACGACGAGCTTGAGACGATTGCGCTCGAGAGCACAAAGACAATTGAGATTGATGAGTTTGTCCCAAAGTCTGAAATCGACGACCTCTACAATATTCGCCCGTACTACATCGCACCGGACGGCAAGGTGGGACAGGACGCATTCATCGTTATCCGCGACATCATCGAGAAAATGGACATGGTTGCGCTCGGGCGCGTCGTGCTGACCAGCCGCGAGCATGTCATCGCCATGCAGCCGCGCGGCAAAGGCATTATGGGAACGTTGCTGCGGTATCCGTACGAGGTCCGCGATGAAAAAGAATATTTCGACGACATCCCGAATTTAAAGATCAGCAAGGACATGATGGATTTGGCGAAGCACATTGTCGAAACAAAAACAGGACACTTCGAGCCCGACAAATTTGAGGACCACTACGAAGCCGCGCTGAAGGAGCTTGTCCAGAAGAAAGCCAAGGGCATCAAGATCGAGGCTCCAAAAGAGCGCGCGCCCGCAAAGGTCATCAACCTCATGGATGCATTGCGGCGAAGCGTGAAGGAAGAACGACAACCGGGGCGCAAGCAACAGGCGAAGCGCTCGGGCAAGCGGATCGAAGGCCAGAAGGAAATGCTGTTCACGATTTCCGGCAAGAAGGCCGGCAAGGAAGAGGCAAGGAAGCCGGCTCCGGCTGCGCGGCGGCGCAAGGCTGGCTGAGCTAGAATCGCGCAGTGACGCCGAAGATCGGACCGTACATGGTCATGTCGTACTCGTAGTGCGTGAGCCCGCTGCCCTGCGAGTAGTCAACCGACAGCGCCTTGTATCCGACCATGCCGCTCCATGTGACCGTCTTCGAGCGGCAAAATTCCCAGTCCAGGGTTGCTAGCGCCTGCCACGAGAACTTGCTGCCCGCGCCGAAACCGCCGACGTCGCCACTGACCGCCAGATTCCACCCGGGCGCAAGCTGGTGGCGTAACCGCGCGCCGACCACAGGATCAACCCAGCTCACGTCCGCGGACGCCGAAAACGTTCCGTTCCCGGTCCGCGTCAGCCCGAGAATATTCCCCGTGCCCGAAACCGCCAGGTCCGCGTCCGCATGCTGCCACCACACACGGCCGCCCGCATAAAGATCGAGCGCCGTATTCGAGCCTGGTGAAGCAGCCCAGCGCGCGATTTCATATGCGGCCGCCACCTCCGCAATGACCATCTCGACCGTCAATCCGGCCGATGCACCGACCGAAAGACCAAGTTCATCGATGCCGCGCGAGCGCGTGATGCTCGCGCCCAGGCCGAGCTTCATGTACGCAATGTCGGTGAGAAGCCCGAAACGGCCGTAGCGCGCCTCGCCGAAGGCCGCGAGCTGAAACAGCCCTTTCGGAAATTGCGTGTGATCGAGAATGTCGATGAAGCTCGCGTCGATATCGGTCGTTCGTCCTTTGACTGTTGTCGATCCGCTGAGCGAGGTTGCCCAGACATAGGGCGTCAGGCTGTAGGTCCAACCCTGAATTGCGGGTGGGGGCGCGATCGGCGCCTTGACCGGCATCGCGACGTCCGCGGCAGTCGCTGCGTGCGAGAGACCGACCGCGATGACCAAAGCAATGACTTCGCGGCATCCCGGCGGAAATTTCATGGCGACCCCCCAACAAGCTCCGCAATCCTTATACCAGTTAAATCGGAGCGGGCGTGGTATCCAGTTCAATCTGCGCAATCTTTACGGCGTGTTTGTCGCGCATACACGCAAAAGTGCGTGCTTCTCTTTGACCCAGATCAATATCAACTCGAAACCGGTCCCTTAATGGGTGTCTGGCAAACAGCCCGACCAAATTGGGGAGACCTATGAGAATATCTCAAGTAGCGATTTGTTGGATTGCGGTATCGGTGTCTCTCCTCGTCGGCGCCGCCACAGCGTCTTCGGTTTTCGCGCAACAGATCACAGGCACCCCTGGCTCTCCGGGCGCGACCACGACAATCGACGGTAAGCAACTTCCGCCTCCCGATCCAAAGTTCGGCGGCGTCATCAAAGATGATGCGTTGCAATCGAAGCCATGGTGGGCACCACGCGTCGTGCCGCCGAAGGGTGCGCCCAACGTGCTGCTGATCATCACCGACGACGCCGGCTTCGGCGTCCCGAGCACGTTCGGTGGGGTCATCCCGACGCCGAGCATGGACCGCATCGCGGCTCAAGGTCTGCGCTACAATCGCATGTTCTCCACGGCTTTGTGCTCGCCGACCCGCGCCGCCCTGATCACCGGGCGCAACCATCACTCGGCGGGGTTCGGCGTGATCTCGGAGCAGTCGAGCGGCTTCCCCGGCTACAACAGCATCATCGACCGGGACAAGGCAACGATCGGACGCATCCTGCTGGAGAATGGCTACGCCACGTCGTGGTTTGGTAAAGACCACAATACGCCAGCCTTCGCCGCCAGTCAGGTCGGGCCGTTCGACCAGTGGCCGACCGGTATGGGCTTCGAGTATTTCTACGGCTTTGTAGGTGGCGACGCCAATCAGTGGCAGCCCAATCTGTTCCGCAACACGACACAGATCTATCCATTCGAGGGCAAGCCGCCCGGTACCTGGAACCTGGTCACCGCGATGGCGGACGACGCCATCGACTATATGACGCGGATACACCAAACCCAGCCGGACAAGCCGATCTTCATCAAGTATGCGCCCGGCGCCACACATGCGCCGCACCACCCCATGAAGGAGTGGGTGGATAAAATCAGCGCGATGCACCTTTTCGACGATGGTTACGAGAAGCTGCGCGAGCGCATCTTCGAGAACCAGAAGCGGCTCGGTGTGATCCCCAAGGATGCGAACCTAACGCCCTGGCCGAAAGACATGCTGAAGCCGTGGGATCAGCTTAGCGCGGACGAGAAGAAGCTCTTTATCCGCCAAGTCGAAATATTCGCTGCCTATGCGGCCTACAGTGATCACGAAATCGGGCGCGTGATCCAGGCCTTCGAGGACCTGGGCAAGCTCGACAACACGCTGATCATCTATATCAACGGCGATAACGGCACCAGCGCCGAGGGCGGGCCGCTCGGCACGCCGAACGAGGTTGCATTCTTCAACGGCGTCAGTGTGCCGGTCGAAGTCCAGATGAAGTGGTACGATGTCTGGGGCACCGAGCAGACCTACAACCACATGTCGGCCGGCTGGTCGTGGGCCTTCGACACGCCGTTCGACTGGTTCAAGCAGAATGCGTCGCGGCTCGGCGGCATCAACCAGAACATGGTGGTGTCGTGGCCGGCACGCATCAAGGACAAGGGCGGCTTGCGCGAGCAGTTCGTGCACGTGATCGACGTCGTGCCCACCATCCTTGAGGCTGCCGGCATCCGCGCGCCCGAAGTCGTCGACGGCATCAAGCAGAAGCCGATCGAGGGCACGAGCTTCGCCTATACCTTCGATGCAAAGAATGCCAAGGCGCCTTCGCGGCATACGACCCAGTATTTCGAGATGATGGGTCAGTGGGCGCTATACAAAGACGGCTGGATGTTGAGCACCAAAGTGAACCGCGCCCCGTGGCAGGCCTTCGGTCCGGCCAATCCCGATCCGCTCAACAACCAGGAATTCCAGCTTTATGACCTCACCAAGGACTTCAGCCAGTCTGATGACATCGCGGCAAAGAACCCCGCGAAGGTCGCGGAGATGAGGAGGATGTTCGTCGAGGAGGCAAAGAAATACCAAGTCCTTCCACTGGATGCCTCGGTGGCGGCCCGTATCGTCGCGCCGCGTCCGAATATCACCGCCGGGCGCACCGAGTTCGTCTACACGCGGCCGATGGTCGGGTTACCGCAGGGCGATTCGCCGTTCCTGCTCAACAGCTCGTACACGATCACCGCCGACATCGACGTGCCGCAAGGCGGCGCCGAGGGCATGATGCTGACCTCCGGCGGGCGTTTCGCAGGTTATGGCTTCTACCTGCTGAAAGGCAAGCCAGTCTACCTGTGGAACCTGGTTGACCTCGAGCGCATCAAGTGGGAGAGCCCCGATGCGTTGACGCCAGGCCGGCACACCGTCGAGTTCGACTTCAAGTACGAAGGGATCGGTGCCGGCACGCTCGCGTTCAACAGCTTCAGCGGCGTCGGCCGCGCCGCCACCGGCACGCTGAAGGTGGACGGCAAGGTTGTTGCCACCAGGTCGATGGAAAAAACCCTGCCGATGATCCTGCAATGGGACGAGAGCTTTGACATCGGTTCCGACACGTTGACCGGCGTGAACGACGAGGATTACAAGCCGCCGTTCACCTTCACCGGCAAGCTCAACAAGCTGACGATCAAGGTTGATCGGCCGCAACTGTCACCTGAGGACATCAAGAAGCTCGAGGTGGCGATGCGGGCTGCCAGCGACGGACCGGTGGGCGATGATCTTGGTTTGCTCAACAAGATCGAGATGCGGATCGACAAGAGAGAAGACTGCCGAAAGCAGGCTGTCGCAAAAAAACTCGGTCTGGTCGAACGCCTCGACTTTGTGCGCGAATGCATGAAGTGAGTTGCAGACCGAAAGGCGAAGCAAAGGAAGGGGCGCACCGATGCCGCCCCTTCCACTCGCCTTCGACACACGGGTACAGTCTCACTTGTCACTGCGTGTTCAGGAAGGCCACCACGACGAAACTCGTTGGCGCGATGTGATTGTGACGGAAAATAAACAAGAATCCGTGCCGATTGACCGGCCGAAGATTTCGTCTGAAGGTATCAATAACTTGCAAGAGGCGCAGCGCAACAACAAAGTGAGCAAATAATGATATGGTGTGTATGGGGAGCCAGGCTCCCCATACGGCTATGACGGCCACGGTCAGGGAGAGTGCTATGAGGAAGTTTGTAATCGTTGCCGGTGTCGCGGCGATATCTCTCGGCGTTCAGGCTTACGCCGCGCTCGCCGACGATGTGCCGACTTTCAACATCCGCAAAAGCTGCAAGGCCGACGTGCAGGCCTACCAGAGCAATGCCGAAGGCCAGGCCAGTTCGGCGGCCTGCCTGAAGGATGAAGAAGGCGCGCGAACGACTCTGGTGAGCCAATGGACGCAATTTGCTCAGGACAGCAGGACGAGATGCGTGCGTATGGTGGGCGACGGCGCAGCCTCCCAGAGCTACGTCGAGTTGCTGACCTGCCTGCAGATGGCCAGGGACGTGAAAACTCTGCCGAAGAACTGACCATCCAGTGGTCGGGAACGAGGCTATGAGCGTTGGCAGCCCCCGGCTTCGCCAATTGCAGAAGCAGCACAGCGATCAGCTCCTGAGCGTGCTGACTGTTCTGCTGCTCGTGATGGTGTTCGTTGTCGCGCCATTTCAGGCAATCGGAATTAAGATCTTCGACGCGTTCGGGGTGGTCGTTGGACTGGTCATGAGTGCCGGCGTGCTGATCATATCTGCAAGCCCGACGGCAACGGCCATTATGCTGGTCGGGTTTTCACTGAACATCGTTGTCGTTACCGCGCGCCTCATCCAGCCTCTGCCCTATGACCTTTATCTCGCTGCTGCTGGCTGGTTCATCAGTGTGTGCACACTCGGGTATGTCGTCGCCCGGAAGGTATTTAGTGGCGGCCAGGTCACCCTTCATCGAATTGTTGGCGCGGTCCTTCTCTATCTTTTAATTGCCTTGGCATTTGTGTCCGCTTTTCTGTTGCTTGGATTTTGGGAGCCCAATGCCTTTAGCGGACTTGTTGTGGAAGATAACCAAAAGTTG
>Ga0326726_10006661_pt1 | contig 10397 bp, 5 predicted proteins | sample MHFenrmetagenome_2_FD_207603 | JGI IMG/M metagenome (GOLD analysis project Ga0326726, IMG submission 207603) | Lab enriched peat soil microbial communities from Michigan Hollow, Ithaca, NY, United States - MHF15MN | ecosystem: Environmental > Terrestrial > Soil > Wetlands > Peat | place: USA... | reverse complement strand
CAAGGTCAGATTGCTGAGGTAAAGGCAAAGGATTTTTCCCCTCCCGCCAACCTGGTTCGCTCAACCCTGCCGCAGGCTCCGCCGAATGGCGCTGCTGTCGCCGGTTTGCAGCCGGAGTGAGGCCCAAGAGCAAGGTGACAGATGCGGGCGAGTGTCCTACAATCCCCTGCCATGGGTGCGCAGGAACTGACGGTCGAGCGCTACGCGGGGGTGACGGACGAGCAGCGAATCCTGCTGCTGCGCGGACCGCTGACCATTGAGACCACGCCCCATTTCGAGCGGGCGGTGCGCAACGAAAGCGCAGAGACCATGATCCTCGACCTGTCCGACGTTCCTTATATTGATTCGGTCGGACTGGGCTCTCTGGTGGCGGCGTATGTGTCGCATCAGAAAACTGGACGCTGCCTGGTGCTGACCGGAGTGACTCCGAGAGTAATGAAGGTTTTGCAGATCACGAAGGTGCACGAGTTTTTTATGACCTTTCCGACCACCTGGGAAGCCGTCGAGGCGCTGGCCAATACGGGGACCGCGTGAGGATTGCGCGGCGTAGCTCGGTTTGAAACAAGACTTTTCCCCACACTCGAAGATCACATTGACAGCCGCAAATCTCTCCAACATGGCAGACATCGCCGTGAATATTGTCTGTGTTGCGGTTCTTTTTATTTTTCGAACAGGAGCGGCTATGCGATTCTGTAGAGCATGGCCGACACTTTTCTAGAAACCATATTACGTATCCGGGCAAGCTGAAGCCCGTTGTAACAGGACGGTGTTCGACTCGCCGAAAGTCGTGTTATCCGCCTGAGCTGAAGGCCCATACAGAAGTTACATCGCGATGACATTTGCAGGCCGCGATGGCCCGCCGATTGCCTTTTCCAATTCATCACGAAACTGAGTGCCGCGAACGTGCACGGGGCACGTGATTTCTTGGAGGAAATACATGCGAAGCATGAGATATGTGTTGAGTTGTGTTGTTTTGTTCGCTCTCAGCATCGTTGCAGCCGGACAAAACGGTGCGGGATCGATTCAGGGAACCGTGAGCGACAGCACAGGAGCGGTGGTCAGCGAAGCGCAGATTACAGCCGTCAACACGGCTACCAATGCGAGTCGATCCACAATGAGTTCGGGCACCGGAACGTATGCGCTGCCGAACCTGCCCGTCGGACCTTATACGGTCACGATCGAGAAGACCGGATTCGCGACCGCGAAATTGAGCGTGACCGTGACAGTAGGCGACTTGACGCCGCTGAACGTGACTCTCGAGGTCGGATCGGTAGCCAACACGGTGACGGTCGATGCTCAGCGGCTGGCGCCGATTGAGACCGAGAGTTCGCAGATCAGTAACCTGGTGGATGAGAGGCGGATTCAGGACCTGCCGCTGCTGACGCGGAATCCGTACCAGCTGGCGCTGCTGTCTCCTGGCACCAGCACCACGACGTCGGGCAATGGTGGCTTCTCAGTGAACGGTTCACGAGACCGGAACAATAACTTTCTGCTCGACGGTGTCGACAATAACGATACGTCGGTCCCGGGCATTCTGGGCGGCGTGCTGGGAGCGAATCCGGAATCAACGGAAGAATTCCGGATCATCACCAACTCGTTTGCCGCAGAATACGGCCGCAACACGGGCGCGATCGTGGACGTCGTGACCAAGAGCGGCACCAATGCCTTTCACGGAAACGCTTACTGGTTTGGACGGTGGAATAGCTTCGGCGGAGCGCGGGACTGGTTTAATCACAATGCGGATCCAGTCACGGGAGAGGTGGAGAAACAAAATCCCTACACCCGGAACCAATTCGGCTATTCCTTTGGCGGTCCGATCATCAAGAACAAGACGTTTTTCTTTTTCAATCACGAAATCCAGCGCTTCCGGACGACGCTGACAGGCAGCGCAACGGTTCCGAACCAGGACTTCAGGAACGGGGCGTTTACCTGGCACACGTTTGTGAAGAATCCGGACAACAGCTTCAGCCCGATTGACGTCCCGATTGATCTGAGTCAGGCCTCTGGCGAGAACATCCAGGGGATGCCCGCGGACCCGACGCTGCAGAAGATATTTGCGCTATATCCGCTGCCGGCGGTAGACAACGGGGATGGCTACAGCGGTACCGCGTTCTTCCCCAGTTCGTCCCAGCAGGACAGCTACCAGACGGTGCTGAAGCTGGATCATCACATCACCGACCGGCACACGCTGAGCCTGCGGTATGGGTATGACCACCTGACCGATCCGAACCCGTTCCATGCGGACATTTTGCCCGGTAACGTGGGCGGAATCGGCACCAAAAACATAACCCAGGGGTTGAGCGCTACCCTTACCTCGACCCTTACCAACAGCCTGCTGAACAGTTTCAGCTTCGGTTGGAACAAGCTGTACCTTCCATTCTTTTGCACGGGGCTGAATGTTCTCGACAACCCGGACTACAACGTGGTGGACCAGTTCGGCGCAGGACGCGAATTCATTTTCAACACTTTCACTCCGTTTGCTTGCGGTGCCGATACGCTGCTGGCGAACGGACAGGTTCGCAACACGGGCACGACCAGTTACGGCGACAGCTTGAGCTACGTGCGCGGTTCGCACAACCTGAAATTTGGGTTTGATTTCCGCAACATCCGCGAGAGCGGTTTCAACAACTTCAATTCCCGGCGGCAGGTCGATCTGCGGGGCAACTTCAACGGCTTTGGCGGCCTTCTACTGGGGCTGCCCAACAGCCAGAACCTGGTCGGCTTTAAGACGCTCGAGGATGATGCGTCTGCCTACTGGGGCTTCGTTGGATTTGACCTCTACGCCCAGTATTTCAACAAGGCCGCCGACCGAGAGGCGACCGACAACAAAGACTATCGGCAGCATGAGTACGATTTCTTTGCGCAAGACAGCTGGAAGATCCGGCGCAATCTGACCCTCAACCTGGGACTTCGCTATCAACTGAACGGAGTTCCGTTTGAGGAGCATGCGAACCTGTCGAACCTGTTCATGGATCCGACCGGGGCTCCGCTGACCTTCACGGTGGTCGGTCCCGGCACCGGCCATCAGCTCTACGACAACGACTATAGCGACGTCGAGCCACGGATCGGATTCTCCTGGGATCCCTGGGGGGATGGAAAGACCGCGATCCGCGGCGCTTATGGAATCTTCCACGACCGCGTTTTCGGAAACCTGTTCGGGAACGCTCGCGGAAATCCACCCTTCGAGCAGGACTACGCCGCGGGACCTGGTGAAACCGTCAACAACTTCTTCGGGAGCGGAGCGTTCCCGGTGATTCCGGATCAGCAGGTTCCGTCGGCGGTGGTAGATGACGGCGCATTTCTGGCCGTAAGTCTCTTCAGCCAAAACATCAAGAATTCCTCGAGCCAAAACTGGAATTTAGGGATCCAGCATGAGCTTCCGGGGAACTGGGTGCTCGATGTAGGCTACGTTGGGTCGAAGGGTACGCACATCTTCCGGATCGCGGAAGCCAACCCACCCGACCCGGTCCTGGTCAACCAATTGGTAGCAGACTGCGTCGCGCAAGGCCCGGAGAATTGCGATCCGACCAAGATCTCGGGCGCCGGGCTGTGGTTCATTGGAGGAGTCGCCCACACGGCGCTGTTCCGTGGAAGCGCGATTGTGGAGTCGGTAGGCAATTCCAACTACCACTCTCTGCAAACGAAAATTACCCATCGCTTTACGCACGGCCTGCAGGTTCAAGGGTCGTACACCTGGTCGCACGCGATCGACGATTCGAACGATCCGCTGACACCAGGCAACCTGGGCGGCAACCCCGGATTTCCACGCGACTCGCACAATCTGCGCGCTGACCATGGGAACTCGGACAACGACGTACGCAATGTGGCCACCATCAACTACATCTGGGAAATGCCATTCGGTAAGGGAAGACATTTCCTGAGCGACGGTTTGATGGGACGAGTGCTGGAAGGGTTCCAGCTTTCGGGTCTGGCAAGCCTGCAGACGGGGCATCCATTCACCATCCTGAGCGGAGTAGATACCTTCCGAACGGGACGCATCGGCTACGTGGACCAGGTCGGCGATCCGTATGCACACGGTGACAATAACGGAAGTCCAGGGTCGAAGGTGTGGATCACGAACATCAATGCCCTGGCTGTTCCCGCGTTTGACACCATTGGCGCGAAAGGAAAGAACAGCTACTACGGGCCGTCGTTTGTAGACTTCGACCTGAGCATTGCCAAGAAGATGCAGCTGACGGAACGGATTGGATGGGAGCTGAGGTTTGAAGGATACAACCTCTTCAACCATCCCAACTTCCTGAACCCCGGTTCGGATGCGGCTCATCAGGGCAACGTCAGAACCTCGGGCCAATTCGGTCTGATCACCGGAACGGTGGGCAGCCCGGATGGTACGACGGGAGCGCGTCAGGTACAGGTCGCGATGAAGCTCACGTTCTAACTCACCCTTGCAAGGTTGTTATGGGCCGTCCGCGCGAAGAGCGCGGGCGGCCTTTTTTTCTTCTGCTGACGATGATTACAATGACAGGCTATGGACTACCTATTGAAAACTGAGCCGACGGTTTATTCGTTTGCGAACCTGGAAAAAGAAAAGACGACCATCTGGGACGGCGTGACGAATCCGGTGGCGGTGAAGAATCTGAGCGCGATGAAGCCGGGCGACCGGCTGGTGATTTATCACACGGGAGATGAGAAGAGCGCGGTGGGAGCGGCATCCGTGGAGTCGGTAGACGCGAGTGATCCGAGAAATCCGCAGGTTAGGATCAAGGCCGGAAAGGCGATTGCCAGTCCGAAGACGCTGGCGGAGATCAAGGGGCAGAAGTTGTTTGCGGATTCGCCGTTAGTACGACAAGGGCGGTTGAGCGTGGTGCCACTAAGCGCGGCGCAGTACCAGTATCTGGCTGGGGGCTAGGGGATAGGCGCCGCAGGCAGGACGGAGAGCCGAGTTTGCCTGCTCGCAGACCCGCGGCGAGTTCAGGTGTGGACCCCTGGACGCGGCAAGCCGCGTCTCTACAAATCGATCAGGGCTGGCTCTGCGGGCCCTTAGCCGATGTAGCGCAGGGCGTCCACGATGTGGAGGCGCGAGGCGTGGTAGGAAGGGATGACGGCGCTGGCCAGGCCCACCAGGGCAGCCACCAGCAGCACAGCGAGACCGGTCTTCGTCGTCATGTGCATGGAGACGGGCAGGCCGACACCGGGGCGGGAGAGAAAACCGATCATCAGAGTGGCGACCATGACTCCCACCAGGCCGCCGATCAAGGCAAGCAGCAGCGCCTCGCTCAGCAGCAACTGAAAAATACGCTTGCGCGTGAAGCCGAGCGTGCGCAGCACGGCAACTTCCCGAGTGCGCTCGCGGATGGACATCGCCATGGTGTTGGCGCAAACCAGCAGCATGGTGAAGACGACGGCTCCGCAGATACTCAGGATGAAGGCTTTCACATTGCCCATGGTGGCGATGAAATCGAGCACGAAGGCTTGCTCGCTTTCGCTTTTGGTGGGCACAGGAGTGGAGTGAAACATGTCGTCAATGGCGCGGGCCACCTTGGGCATGTTCTCAGGAGTATCGACACGGGTGAAGTAGAAGCCGGCCGTGTCCTTGAACCAGGAGACTGATTCCTCGAGATACTTGGCGTGAAAGTAGAGGTTACTACGGGGCGGATCAATGGCGTAGATGCCGCGCAGCGTCAGTTCGAGGTTGGCAGGAAAGATGGTTCCCTGCAATGTGATACGGTCGCCGATCCTCCAGTTGTGCTTCTTCGCCAGATCAGCGTCAACGACGCAGCCGGCGCGGTCTTTTTTCCAGGTGGCCAGTTGTTCGGGCGGCATGATCTTGTCGGCGGCGACGTCGAAGTACTCGTCGGGATCGGTGGCGAATTGGGCGAAGAAGTTTTCCGGCTTCTCGTCTTTGTACTTGCCGCCAAACCAGGTCATGGGGACAACGTGCACGACGCCGGGCACGCTGCGGATTTTGTCGCGATAGTAAATGGGCAGAAAGTTCGCCAACGAGACCTTGTGGCGGGTCATGATGCGCAAAGCAGAGTCGGGCGCGCCCTTGTCAATGTAAAAGCTGCGCCAGAGAGTTAACATCACGCTGAGCAAAAGCAGCGAGAACGCGATCGAAGCCACCGTGAGCAGGCTGCGGAGCTGATTGCGGAATGCGGACCGCGTGATAAAGCGCGTGAACGTCATGGCTGCACATCAGAATTGTATCGTGTGAACGTCCCGCAAGGCTGGAAGAGCAGCGGGCGACGCGATTACCGGCCGCGAATCTGAAGATATCCACAGGGCGGCTGTTCAGTTCCCCGAAATTTCATCGAGCGTTTACCCGATTGCAACCTCACCGAAACTCTCACCAAATAGTTTGATTCGCACTAGCCCATCAGTCTCCTGCTGTATTGACAAAACAAATCTTAGTGAAAAAAGGAAAAAGGAGCGTCTATGCGTAGTTCTCATGCTTCACTTTTGCGGCTCGGCTTGTTTTTTGCCCTGGCCGCGCCGCTGGCATTTGGCCAGCTCGGAATCGGTCCGATTACCACCGGCGTCAAGTTTGCCAAGCAGAGAGTTGGGCACCCAAACTCGAAGGTGGCAAGTGGATTCACGTTGCAACAACTCGTGACAGGATCGGATCCACTGGAGAATCCTTCGGGGCCGATCACCAAGTTCGGCATTCTCACGGACGGAACCCTGACCGAGGCTGACGAGAATACCTACGTGGTAATGGACAGCAATCCCGGAGGACCGGTTCCGGGTCTTGACTATGGAAGGCATTTCCTGTTTCAGGGGCATGAGAATGCTGGTGGTCTGGCATACCTGACGCGTATCAATCTGGATGTAACCTCCAAGGCGCACCGGATCACGCTGCTCTCGCCAGTAGGAGCCGGTGGACAGACTGGATTCAACTCGATTGACGGTTCGACGTACGATCCGTTCAGCAAGACCATGCTCTTCACACAAGAGGATGGCGGCGCAGTCATTGAAGTCAACAGCACCTGGCCGCCAAATCTGCACACGCTGGGTGACGTGCTGGGCGTTACCGGCTACGAAGGCATCCACCCCGACGATCGCGGCAACCTGATTCTGGCGGAGGATATCGGAGGCACGCTGGTGCCGGTCGATCCCAACGATCCCAACAGCCCGAAAAAGGCCAAGCAGCCGAATTCACTCATCTATCGGTTTCTGGCCGCCGATCCGACGAACCTTTCGGCGGGCGGAAAGTTGCAGGCCCTGCAGGTGCTCATCGATGGACAACCGGTAGTCTTCCATGCCGACGATCCTTCGGGGGACGTATTTTCCCTTGAACAACTGCGGTTGCACACGCCGGGCACGTCGTATCCGATGCAGTGGGTGACGGTGCACGATACCTCGGTGGACGGATTCGGTCCCTTTGACGAGAACGCACTGGCGAAGGCCGCCGGGGCGACACCGTTCAAGCGTCCAGAGAACCTGCAGTTCCAGCCGGGATCGCACTATCAAACGTTCTTCTTCTGTCCAACGGGAGACACGGACGCGGTAGCGGGCGCACAGGCGGCACTCCGGCAACGGGGAACCTGGGGCTCGATCTTCCGCGTGGACCTCAGTGCCGACCGGAATACCGGAACGATCTCGATCTTCTTCCTTGGGACGAAGACGCAGAATTCGTTCGACAACCTGAGCTGGGCTGACGACCACACGATCATCGCCACCGAAGATCGCGGCGACGGATTGCACTCCCAGCTCAATACGCTGGATTCGATCTGGGCATTCACCACGGACGGATCGGAACCGCCGCTGCGCTTGCTGGCCCTCGGCCGCGACAAAATCGCGGAGACCCAAGGCGACAACGAGCCGACCGGTCTTCACGTTTCCAATGGCAGCGCCGACCCCAATCAGCAACCTGGCACGATCGACAATCTGGCCGGAGCACGGGGGTTCTTTACCCAGCAGCATGGCGAGAACCGCGTGTTTGAGATCGTGAAGAACGAGAACTAATCAGCGAGTGAAAGTTGTTTGAACAAGACGCCCACTCTTCCGGTCGGGAGAGTGGGCTGTCTTTTGGTGAGGGTATTCCTGCGTTCTCGGGCAGCGGAGCAATTTACCTCCGCGATTCTGCGGTGATGTTCAACACGATGGTCAAGGGCGTAGGGTGTTCGGGTTTCAAATAGCGGTCGACCAGGAAGCGCGTGCCGTCTTTGCTCACGTCATAGCTGAAGAGGTCGGTGGAGGAGATTGGCGCCCGGCCGTGAAACTGGAACAGCGGGGTGGGAGTGCCGGTGGAAAAGGTGTCCTTCACGTCCACGGGTACGGCGGTGAGCGTGCCTCTCGGACCGAGATAGAAAATCTCCTTGCCGTCGCCGCGCCAGCGGGGTTCGGTACCTCCGCCGCGCGATACCTGCCATTTGCCCGCGGCTCCGGGGAAGGTGGTGACGTAAATCTCCCAATTTCCCGACTCATCGGAGGCGTACGCCACCCACTTTCCATCGGCAGAGATCTGTCCGTTGACGTCGTTTCCTTTGCTGGTCACAAAGGGAGTGGGAGGGCCTCCGGTCAACGGCACCAACAGCAAATGAGAGCCTGACGGTATCTGGTGGGTGCAGAGGATCTGCCGGTTATCCGGCGACCAGGAATTCGGGAGAATATCGTCGGAGGAAGGAACCCCGAACCTTACTTGCTCTTTCTCCAGGCCGGTCGCTCGCTTCAGGACTAGAGCGGACCTGCTGAGATTCGCGCGGTAGGCGAGCATGCTCCCGTCCCTCGACCACACGCCAATGACTTCTTCGCCAGGGTCGAAGGTGAAGCGCGTGTTGCCCGCTCCGGCTGCGCTCTCCAGCCATATATCGACGTTATTTTCCTTGGGGTCGCTGATGTCCACCGCAATGCGGCTTCCGTCCGCTGAAATGGATGGGTTGGCTTGCACGGCTGGTACTCCGACGCGGCCCAGTTCTCTGCCGCTGCGGTCCATCCAGGTGAGAGCGGAGAGAGCAGCACCCGTGCTGGTATTGAAAATCAGGGTGCCGTTTTCGGAAGCGGTGATTGCAGCCCAGTAGGTAGAGGCCTGGAAGCCGACGACATCCGCAATTGCCGTGGGGCCTCCCGAGACCGTTGCGGTGGACGGATCAAACACCATGCTCACTAAATGCTGGTCCTGGTTGGCGAAGTAGAGATGGCCGGAATCGTAGGCAAAACTCGAACGGCACAAAATTACCCGTTTCCTTTCTTTACCAGCCAGGGAGCTGACATAAATGCCGTTGGTCTGGTCATCCTTCGCGACGCCGAAGTTGCCTCCCCAGAACAGAAAGTGGTCGCCATCGGGAAGAAAAACGGGCCAACGATGAGTATTGTCATCGGCGGTCCTGATGGCGTCGGTGAGTGGGGCGGCCCCAGTGCCGTCGGGATTGATCCGCCACACGGAACTACCGGCGTCCGGAGAGTAGATGATGACGTTGCGGCGTCCCCAGCTGCGGCCGCGCGCGGCCAGAACATTCGTCAGCGCTTGCGGCGTGCCGCCGGACGAGGACACTTTCATTAACTTTCCGTTGGCAAAGAACGCGATGTTGGCTCCGTCGGGCGACCAGAAAGGGAGATTTGCGCCTTCGGTTCCGGGCAACAGTGTGGCGGTGGGCGAGCCGATGCGCTGTACATAGAGCATGGGCAGTCCGGAGTTCTCCTCGGGGGACACAAAGGCCAGCATAGAACCGTCTTGTGACAAGGCGAGGTGGCTGACTTCTCCCGCGACCTGGATGGTGAACTGCTGGCGCTCTTTAGCTTCGGGACGCCGGGCAAGAAACCAGGCAGCTGCAGCCACTGTTGCCAGCGCCAGAAAAACGCCGAGCCAGAGGCCGACCGGAACTCGGCGCGGGGCGGCGGCTACTCTCGCCGGGCCGCTAGTGTCGGAACTCGATAACGCGGACAGCGCGAACGAAAGGTCCTTCGCCGACTGGAATCTCTGGTCAGGATTCTTCTCCAGGCAGCGGCGCACAATGCGGTCCAGGGCCGGCGCAATGGGACGGGAGGGATCGGAATGCTCGGGCGGGTCCTCCTTAAGGACAGCGGTCATGGTCTCCGCCGGCGTCTCCCGGCGGAAGGCGCGCTTCCCGGACAGCATTTCAAAGAGCACGGCGCCGAGCGCAAAAATATCGGTGCGCGGATCGGCGGGTTCGCCGCGCACTTGTTCCGGCGCCATGTAGCTGGCCGTGCCCAGCACCACGCCCGCTGAGGTGTGAGAGTCGGCAAGGGTGACGCTATCCGGCTCGGTGCGGGCGGGACCCTTCTGGGCCAGCTTGGCCAGGCCGAAGTCGAGAATTTTGACGCGGGCGTCCTTGGTAAGAAACAGGTTGTCCGGCTTCAGGTCGCGATGGACAATCCCTTTCTCGTGCGCTGCCGCCAGCCCTTGAGCGACCTGGACCCCGTAGTCGAGCGCCTTGCGCTGCGGCAAGGCTCCCTGCTCGAACACGGCTCTCAGG
>Ga0326726_10006660_pt1 | contig 10398 bp, 13 predicted proteins | sample MHFenrmetagenome_2_FD_207603 | JGI IMG/M metagenome (GOLD analysis project Ga0326726, IMG submission 207603) | Lab enriched peat soil microbial communities from Michigan Hollow, Ithaca, NY, United States - MHF15MN | ecosystem: Environmental > Terrestrial > Soil > Wetlands > Peat | place: USA... | reverse complement strand
AGCCGGGGCGGCTGGTGAGCACGGTGCCGGGCGGACTGAGGGCGGCGATCGAGTCGACGCCCTGGATGGTGAAGCCGGCTTCGAGCATGACGGACTTGGCCAGGTCCACCTGCAGGTTCACCACGTCGGGCACGGCCACGGCGTCGGGTCCGGTACTCACCGAGAGGTGCACGACCGCCGAGGGCGGAAGTCTGGTCTCCGGGGGCGGGTCCTGCCAGACCACGATGCCGCCGAGGGCGGTCGCGCTGGCCACCTCCTCGTCGCGGCGCACCCGGAAGCCGGCGGCCTGGAGTGTGGCCTCGGCGGAGGTGAACGCCTGCCCGAGGACTCGTGGCACCGGCTGGGTCGTCTCGGTGATCGGCGCCGGAAAGATCACCAGGGCCGCGATCAGGTAGCCGAGAAGCGAAGCGCCCAGGACGATCGCGATGCCAAGGAGGGCGCCAGGGCTCAGGACGGGACCATGCTCGGGCGTGAAGCGGCGAAACCTCACGCGGATCTCCGGAGCCGTGCGGCATAGGCGCCGTCGGTGCCATGACGGTGCGGCAGGAGTGCGAGGTCGCCCTCGGGCGACAGGCACTCCGGTGGCACCGCCCCCGTGGCTTCGCGGTGAAAGTCGGGATGTCCGTCCAGGAAGCGCGCCACCTGTTCTTCGTTCTCCTCGGGCTCGAGAGAGCAGGTGGCGTAAACTAACAGCCCTCCGGGGCGCACCACCTTCGCCACGCCTTCCAGCAGCGCCGCCTGGGTCCGGGCCAGCTCGCGAAGCGCGGTGGGCGTGACGTGGAGCCGCGCATCGGGATGACGGGCAAAGGTGCCGGTTCCGAGGCAGGGGGCGTCGAGCAGGACGGCGTCGAGGAGCCGCACCGGCGGCGCGATGGCGTCAGCGATGATCACCTGCTCGTGCCCTGAACCGGCACGCCGCAGGTTTTCGTGCAGGCGCGCGAGACGCCGCCGGTTCCGTTCGGCGGCCACGAGCACCCGGGCCCGCCGGCCGAGCGCGATCGCCTTGCCGCCGGGGGCGGCGCAGGCGTCGAGCACACTGGCGCCGTCGGGAATGTCGGCGAATCGCGCCACCATGGCCTGGGCGGCGTCCTGCACGAAGAAGGCGCCCTCTGCATAGCCTGGTAACTCCCCGGGTCGCGTGGCCTCGACCACGAGCCCCGCGCCGAAGGGCGCCGGGACGGCCGTGATTCCCCCGGCCTCGAGCAGGGCGGCCAGGGTCGCCAGGTCCTGCCGGGCGGGCTGGAGGACGAGGGGCGGCCGGCCGTTGTTCCACCGCAGGAGCGCCGCCGCGCCGTCGGCGCCGAACCGAGCCACCCAGCCCGCCACCAGCCACTCCGGATGGGTGTGCTCGCGCGCGAGCGCCGCCACTGGGTCGGCGGAACTGACCAGTGGGCCGGGAGCAGCCTCCCGTCCCAGGCGCCGGAGTACCGCGTTCACGAACCCGGAGGGTGCCTTCCCCGCCACCTCCCGCGCGAGTTCCACGGCGGTGCTGACGGCGGCGTGGGGGGGGATACGGTCCAGGTAGAGGAGCTGGTAGGCGCCGAGGCGGAGGAGGTCCCGGAGCGGGGGGGCGACGGAGTCCCAGCCGAGGCGCACCAGGCGCGCCAGCCGGTCGTCGAGCGCGTCCTGGTGGCGGAGGACGCCGGCCGCCATCTCGTGGGCGAGCCGGCGATCGGGTTCGGGCAGGGACTCGATGGCGCCATCGAGGGCGGCGTCGAAGGGCCGGCCGTCGCGAACTTCGCGGAGGATGCGGAGCGCGGCGCGCCTCGGGTCGAGCCCGACGCCGGCCGCCTGGTTCAGGGTCAGCGCAACATCCCCGTGGTCGGGCTGGAAGGCACGGCGATCTCGCGTCGGGGCATCCGCCCCGCGCGCCAGGCGGCGCGGCCCGCCTCGACGGCGTGCCGCATGGCCCAGGCCATCTGTACCGGGTCGGTGGCCTCGGCCAGCGCGGTGTTCATCAGGATGCCATCCACTCCTTGTTCCATCGTGAGGCAGGCGTCGCTCGCGGTGCCCACGCCGGCGTCGACGATGACAGGGACCGAGAGGCGTCGCTTGATGGTCCGGATGGAGTAGGGGTTGAGGAGCCCGAGCCCGCTCCCGATGGGCGAGGCCAGTGGCATGACGGCGGCGCACCCCGCCTCCTCGAGGCGGAGCGCCGTAATCAGGTCGTCGTTGGTGTAGGCCAGGACCTGGAAGCCCTCCTTCACCAGGGTGCGGGCCGCCACCAGCAGGCCCGCGGTGTCGGGGAGGAGCGTCTCCTTGTCGCCGATGACCTCGAGCTTGATGAACTCGTTGAACCCCGCCTCGCGCGCGAGCCTCGCGTAGCGCACCGCCTCGTCGGCGGAGTAGCACCCGGCGGTGTTGGCGAGGAGGAAATACACGTCGGGGGAAAGGTGGTAGAGCGCCCCTTCCTCCTTGGTGCGGTCGAGGTCCACGCGGCGCACGGCCACGGTGACGACGTCGGCGCCGGAGGCCTCGATGGCGCGGACCATTTCGGCATTGCTCCGGTACTTGCCCGTGCCGACGAGGAGGCGCGAGCGGAAGCTCCTGCCGCCGATGGTGAGCGGAGCGTCCGAGGCGGGGGAGGGGGGGCTCTCAGTCATGGCCGAAAGATAACGGCGCGGGCGCTACCCGCCGCCGACGAAATGCACCAGCTCGATCACGTCCCCCTCGAGCAGGGGCGTCGAGGCCAGCTGGGGGCGGCGTACGATTTCCCGGTTCCGCTCCACCACGACCGCGCGCGGATCGAGCCCGACGTGCTCCAGGAGCCCGGCGAGTGTCAGGGGTCCGGGCACCACGCGCCGCTCGCCGTTGAGTTCAATGGTCAATTGGCTCACGCGGGGTCATTCCAGGGTGCCAGCAGGGACATCGCGGCGGCATACGGATCGGCGGCGGACCACAGCGCCCGAACCGATGCCACTCCCCAGGCGCCGGCGTCGCGCACCGACGCGATCGATTCCGCCGAGATCCCGCCGATGGCGATGACCGGGAGGCCAAGGGCGGCGACCCGCTCGAGAATTGCGAGGCCGAGCGGGGGCGTGCCGGGGTGGCTCGGCGTCTCGAAGATGGTGCCGAGCATCAGGAAGTCCGGACCTTCCTCTGCCGCGATCCGACTTTCCTCCACGCCATGGACCGAGCGCCCGATCCAGCCGCGCGGGAACACCGTCCGGGCGTCGGCCACGGAGAGGTCGCGGGTTCCGAGTTGCACCCCCTGCGCGCCGACGGCGAGCGCCAGGTCGGGCCGTCCGTTCACGAAGACGGCGGCCTCGGGTGGGCTGGCCAACGCCATGAACCGGGTGGCGCTCCTCGCGAGGAAGGCGCCCGAGCTCTTCCGGGCGCGCACATGAAGGGCGACGGCGGGCCCGGCGGCGGCGATGGCGGCGGCCCGGATGCCCACGTCGGCGTCGGCAAGCACCGCGTCGTCTGTGATCGCGTGCAGCCGGGGGAGCGGTCTCACTCGAGCCGCGCGCCGACGCCGAGCGGGCGCCCGCGCAGCCATTCAGCGGCGGCGAGCCGGCGCCGGCCGGCGGGTTGCACTTCGGCCACCTGGACGGCACCGTCTCCGCAGGCCACGACCATGGCGGGGCCCGCCTCGAGCACGGTGCCCGGCTCCCCACGGCCCTCCGCGATACGGGGCGTGAAGAGCTTGAGCTCGCCCCCCATCCCCTCCGACCAGGCGCCCGGCCACGGGTCGTAGGCGAGCAGGTGCAGGGCGACCTCGACGGCGGAGCGTGCCCACGGCACCCGTGCCGCGACGCGAGTCACCTTCGGCGCGAACGTCGCCTGCGCGTCGTCCTGCGGCGTCGGCGCGGGACCATTGCCCTCGAGGGCGTCCACCACTTCGAGCAGCGCCTCCGCCCCGAGCTCGGCGAGTCGCGCGGTAAGCGCCCCCGCGGTGTCTTCGGCGCCGATCGGCAGCTCCCGCCGCAGGTACACCGGACCGCTGTCGAGCCCGGCCTCCATCCGCATGATGCTCACGCCGGTGACGCGATCGCCGTGAAGGATGGCGGCCTGCACCGGGCCGGCACCGCGCCAGCGCGGGAGCAGCGAGGCGTGGACGTTGATCATCCCGGCCGCGGGGATCGCGAGGATGTCAGGCTTGAGGATGTGCCCGTACGCCGCGACGACCCCGAGGCGGGCGCCGGCGTGTCGCAGGGTGGCGGCGAAGAGGTCGCCGACGGGGCGTTCGGGCTGGAGGACTTCGATGCCGGCGGCGAGCGCCGCCACCTTCACGGGCGGGGCCACGAGTCGCGAGCGCGAGCGGCCATGCGGGCGGTCGGGCTGGGTGACCACGGCGGCGATGTCGTGTCCGCCGCGGCGGAGTGCGTCGAGCGAGGGTACCGCGAATTCCGGCGTCCCGAAGAAGATCACGCGCATCAGGGTGTCCGGCCGGACGGCCGCGCGACCTCCCGGAGGTGGCCCGCACTTTCCTTGTGATCGCGACGGTATTTCGCGACGAGAAGCCGGCGCTTCATCGGGCTCAGCCGGTCGAGGAAGAGGATGCCGTCGAGGTGGTCGATCTCGTGCTGGATGGCGCGGGCCCGGAGTCCGCTGGCCTCCATCCGGTAGGCCTGTCCGTCCCGTCCGACTGCCTCGAGGACGATCCGCTCCGGCCGCGTGACCTCGGCGTACACGTCGGGGATCGAGAGACAGCCTTCCTCCTCGGTCTCCTTGCCGGAGGCCTCGACGATGGTCGGGTTGATCATGGCGAACCGCTCACCTTCCGCGTCCACCACCGCCACCCGGAGTGCGCGCCCCACCTGGTTGGCGGCGAGGCCGACTCCCTCGGCGGCGTCCATCGTCTCGAACATGTCATCCACCAGCCGGCGCACCTCGTCGGTGACCTCGGCGACCGGCGCCGAGGCCTCCCGCAGGACCGGGGAGCCGAGGAGGTGGATGGGCAGCGTGGGCATCAGGCCTGCGCGGCCGGCGCCGAGGTGTCACCCACCTGCACGATGCGCGCGCGGTGCACCACGACGGTGCTCGTGCCGCTCTCGACGGTCACTTCGTCGTCCTTGATCGACTTGACCTTGCCCATCAATCCGCCGGCGGTGATGACGTCGTCACCCTTCTTGAGGGCGGTGAGCATCTCGGCGTGCTTCTTCCGGGCCTGGGACTGCGGCCGGAGGATCAGGAAATAGAAGACCGCGCCGATCAGGGCGATCTGGAGAATGAGCACGGACATGCCGCCGCCTGATCCCGCGGCCGGCGCCATCAGAGCCACGAATGGATGCATCACGATTCGCCTTTCAATTGGTAGCGGCGGAGCCACTCGCGGCTCCAGCCGTCGAAGGTGCCTTCCAGGACATGCGCACGGGCCTGCTCCGCCAAGCGGACCAGGAACCGCACGTTGTGGATCGAGACCAGCCTGAGCCCCAGGATCTCTCCCGCCACGAAGAGGTGCCGCAGATACCCGCGGCTGAAGGTGCCGCAGGTTTCGCAGTCGCACTCGGCGTCCAGCGGCTCCTTCGAGAGCCGGTGGAGCGTGGACCGCAGGTTGACGCGGCCGGTCGAGATCCAGGCCGACCCATGCCGGCCATTCCGGGTCGGGGCGACGCAGTCGAAGAGGTCCACGCCGCGCGCGATTCCCGCCAGCAGATCCTGCGGAAACCCGACGCCCATAAGATAACGCGGGACCTCCCTGGGCAGGACGGGGGCCAGCTGTTCGAGCACGGCGTGCATCACCGGCTTCGGCTCGCCGACCGACAGCCCGCCGATCGCGATGCCGGTCCATGGGCCTCGCTCGAGAATGCCGTCCAGCGAGGCGCGGCGAAGGTCCGGGTGGGTGCCGCCTTGTACGATCGGCCAAAGGGCCTGTGAAGGCGGGGAAGCGGGGAAGCGGGGAGGGGCCTCGCCTGCCGACTGCAGCTCAAGGTGGCGGGTCTTGCAGCGGCCGAGCCAGCGGAGCGAGCGCTCCATCCCCTCGCGGGCCAGCGCGTGGTCGGAGCCACCCGGCACCACGTGGTCGAACTGCATGGCGATGTCGGCGCCGAGGTCCCACTGGATTTCGACGGCGCGCTCCGGGGTGATGGTCCGGTAGCTCCCGTCGATGTGGCTCTGGAACGCGACGCCCTCCTCCTCGATGGTCCTGAGCCCCTCGAGGGAAAAGACCTGGAAGCCGCCGCTGTCCGTCAGCATCGGCCGGTCCCAGTGCGAAAAGGCGTGCAGCCCGCCGAGAGCGCGCACCACCTCTTCCCCGGGCCGGAGGTGAAGGTGGTAGGTGTTGCCGAGCATGACCCTCGCGCCCGCGCGCTTGACTTCCGCGGGATGGAGCCCGCGCACCGTGCCGTAGGTCCCCACCGGCATGAAGGCGGGAGTCGGCACCTCGCCGTGTGGCGTCTGGAGGGTGCCGGCGCGGGCCTCCCCCTCGACGCCGGCCAGGGCGAACGAAAACGACGAGGCGTCCGCGGTCACGGCGCCGCCGGGGTCAGGATGCACATGGCGTCGCCATAGGAGTAGAAGCGGTACCCCGCCTCGACCGCGTGGCGGTACGCGGCCATCGTCCGTTCGTAGCCGGCAAATGCCGCCACGAGCATGAGCAGCGTCGAACGCGGCAGGTGGAAGTTGGTCAGCAGCCGGTCCACCACGCGAAACCGGTAGCCGGGGGCAATGAGCAGGCGCGTCTCGGCCGTGCCCGGTGCCACCGTACCGTCGGGGAGCGCGGCGCTCTCGAGCGCCCGCACCACGGTGGTCCCCACCGCCCACACGCCGGCGCCGCGGGCCTTCGCGTCGCGGACCGCGTCGGCCAGCGCCTGGGGAATCTCGAATCGCTCCGGATGCATCGGGTGCGCCGCGATCTCCTCCTCCTCCACCGGCTTGAAGGTGCCAGGGCCGACTTCGAGGTCCAGGGTGGCGGTATGCACGCCGCGATCGCGCAGCGCGGCGAGCAGCGTCGGGGTGAAATGCAGCCCCGCCGTCGGCGCCGCGACACTGCCTTCGCGCTCCGCATATACCGTCTGGTAGCGGTCCTCGTCGAGCGCTGTCGGGTCGCGGTCGATGTAGGGCGGCAGCGGCAGCCGCCCGAACCGGGCGATCGCCTCCTCCGCCGGGAGGCCGACAAACCGCACGCGGCGTTCGCCGTCGGGGAGAACTTCCACGGTCTCGATCTCGGCATCCGCCCCGAGCGTGATCCGCTTGCCGGGCCGAAGCGCGCTGCCGGGCTTGCCGATGGCGAGCCAGCTCCCGTCCGCGGCCGGATGGATGAGCAGCACCTCCGCGGGTGCTCCCGACGGCCGCCGACCGAGGAGGCGCGCGTGGCGGACCCGCGTGGAGTTGAGCACCAGGAGATCTCCGGCGGGCACCAGCTCGAGCAGGTCGGTGAAAGTCCGGTCCTCCGGGGCGCCGGCACCGAGGACGAGCAGGCGGCTCGCTCCGCGCTCGGCGCGCGGTTCCTGCGCGATGAGCCCCGGGGGGAGGTCGTAGTCGAAATCAGCGGTGCGGAGGGGGCGGTCAGCCTTCAAAGATCGTGGCCTGCCCGGGCGGCGGCGTGATGCCGAAGCGGCGATAAGCGTTGGCAGTGGCGCAGCGCCCGCGGGGCGTCCGCTCGAGGAAGCCCTGCTGGATGAGGTAGGGCTCGTACACTTCCTCCAGCGTGCCGCTGTCTTCGCCGACCGCCACCGCGAGGGTGTTGAGCCCGACGGGGCCGCCGCCGAACTTCTCGATGATCGTGCTGAGGATCCGCCCGTCCATGTCGTCGAGGCCGAACTCGTCCACGTTGAGCCGGGCCAGCGCCTCACGCGCGACGGGGCCGGTGATCTGTCCGCTCGCGCGCACCTGCGCGTAGTCGCGAACGCGCCGCAACAGGCGGTTGGCGACGCGCGGCGTGCCCCGGCTGCGCCGGGCGATTTCGAGCCCGCCCTCGGCGTCGGTCGGTACCTGGAGCAGGGAGGCCGAACGGGCGACGATGCGCTCGAGGTCCGAGGCGGGGTAGAAGTTGAGGCGCTCGACCAGCCCGAAGCGGGCGCGCATCGGCGGGGTGAGGAGCCCGAAGCGCGTCGTCGCGCCGACGAGGGTGAAGCGCTCCAGCGTCATCGGGATGGTCTGGGCGTTCGGGCCGTCGGCAATGCGCACGTCGACCCGGAAGTCCTCCATGGCGGAGTAGAGGAACTCCTCCAGGGCCGGACGCATCCGGTGGATCTCGTCGATGAAGAGGATGTCGCCGGGCCCGAGGGTGGTGAGCAACCCGACCAGGTCGCCCGCCTTCTCGAGCACCGGGCCCGAGGAGGTGCGAAGCTGGACGCCCATTTCGCGCGCCATCAGCATCGCGAGCGTCGTCTTGCCGAGGCCGGGCGGCCCGAAGAAGAGGGTGTGGTCCAGCGACTCGCCCCGTCCGCGGGCGGCGTCCATGGCGATCTGGAGCGAGGTCTTGACCTGTTCCTGTCCGACGAACTCGTCGAGCCGCGACGGACGGAGCGCCGCCTCCGGGCCGGTGTCGTCGGGGAGGGCGTCGGGGGTCGTGACCTCGAGGCGCTGCGCCATGGTCGCGGGGCGGGGGCGGCCTAGCCGGCCCGCGCCATCCAACGCACCGTCGTGTCCGACGGCGCGAGTTGATGCCGGGCGTGACAGGTGACGCAGCGGTCGGTGGCCGTGTCGTTCGTCGTGGGGACGAGCTTGCGGTTGGTGACGCCGCAGCGGGTGCAGACCCATTCGGCGGTGCGGGCGGTGACGGTCATGCGGAACTTCCTCCCTTGCCGGCGGCGAGGCGCTGGAGCGCCCGCCGCACGATCAGTGATGTGTCCTCGGTGGCGCCCGCCTTCAGGACGGCGCGCACCACTTCCTCCGCGGCGGCCGGCGCATACCCGAGGCCGGTCAGGGCGCGGACCGCCGCCTCGCCGGCGCGCGGCGGCGGCGCGTCGGCGGCCAGCGGGACATCCGCGAAGCGGTCGCGAAGTTCCAGCACCAGCCGCTCGGCCTTCTTCTTCCCGACGCCGCTCACGCTCGAGAGCGCGGCGAGGTCGTTGCCCAGGATGGCGCGTACCGTCCGGTCGGGCCCGAGCGCGGAGAGCATGGCCAGCGCGAGCCTGGGCCCGAACCCGCTCGCGGTCAGGAGCCGCCGGAACACCAGCCGCTCGCCTGGCGTGTCGAATCCGACCAGGAGCCAGGCGTCCTCGCGGATCACCAATTCCGTGTGGAGGTGCACGGCGCCGCCCGGGCCGGGAAGGCGGCCGAGCACACCGAGCGGGAGCAGGACTTCATAACTCACCCCGCCCGCCGTGTCGATCGTCGCCGTGTCGGCCTCGAGCCGGCCCAGGGTGCCGCGAAGTCCGCCGATCATGCGAGCTGGACGCGGCGGGCCCGGGCCGCCGCGGCGCCGGCGAGCAGGTGGTGGGTCAGGGCCACGGCGATGCCGTCGGCGGCGTCGGAGGGGCTGGGTGGCGCGGAAAGCCGGAGCAGTTGCGCCACCATGTACGCCACCTGCGGCTTGGCCGCGGCGCCACGGCCGACGACCGTCTTCTTCACGAGGGCGGGTGCATATTCGCCGATCGGCAAGCCAGCCTCCTCGGCGGTGAGCAGGATGATCCCGCGGGCGTGGGCGAGCACCACGGTGGTCCGGACGTTCTTGCCGTAGAACACCCCCTCGACGGCGACGGCATCGGGGCGGTGCCGGTCCAGCAACTCGAGCATGCCGTCGCGGATGGCGCGGAGCCGGGCGGGGAGCGGGTCGCTGGCGGGCGTCCGGATCACGCCGCACTCGACGAGACGGACCCGGAGCCGCGCGCTGGCGTCGATGACGCCGTAGCCCGTGACGGCGGTGCCGGGGTCCACGCCGAGGATGATCACGCGCGACCGGTCAGTTGGCCGCCTCCGCGAGTTCGGAATCGATGTCGAAATTCGAGAAGACCTTGGAGACGTCGTCCAGCTCCTCGAGGACCTCGATGAGCTTGAGCAGCGCCTCGGCGTCGCGGCCTTCGACCTTCACGGTGTTCTTGGGGACCATGGCGATCTCGGCCTCGTCGATCTTGACCCCGCCTGCCCGGAGGGCGTCCTGCACGGCGTGGATGTCGGTCGGGGAGGTGGAGACGACGAACTGATCGCCCTCGCGGACGAAATCCTCGGCCCCGGCCTCGAGGGCCATTTCCAGGGTGCGCTCCTCGTCGTGCCGCGAGGCCTCGATGTAGAGCTGGCCCTTGCGGTCGAACATCCACGCCACCGAGTTGGTGGTGCCGAGGTTGCCGCCGTTCCGGCTGAACGCGTGGCGAATGTCGGCGACGGTGCGGTGCGGATTATCGGTGGTGGCCTCGATGAAGAGCGCCGCGCCGCCGGGGCCGTAGCCCTCGTACGCGACCTCCTCGATGTTGCCGCCCTCGAGCTCGCCGGTGCCCTTCTTGATTGCCCGGTCGATGTTCTCGGCGGGCATGTTGACGGCCTTGGCGGCGTCGATGGCGGTGCGGAGCCTTG
>Ga0326726_10006659_pt1 | contig 10398 bp, 7 predicted proteins | sample MHFenrmetagenome_2_FD_207603 | JGI IMG/M metagenome (GOLD analysis project Ga0326726, IMG submission 207603) | Lab enriched peat soil microbial communities from Michigan Hollow, Ithaca, NY, United States - MHF15MN | ecosystem: Environmental > Terrestrial > Soil > Wetlands > Peat | place: USA... | reverse complement strand
CGAGATCGTGATGAAAGTCGGCGGCGTGATCGCGGGCGTCGTCGTCGATGCCACGAAGCAGCCGGTACCGTTCGCGACGCTCCGCGTGGCCGGCAAGGGCGGCGAGATGTGGAACGTGGCGTCGCGGCAGACGACCGCGGATCACAACGGCAAGTTCGAGCTCCGCGGCCTCACGCGCGCGAAGCTGCAGGCGCGCGCCGAGTCGGATCTCGCGGCGTCGAAGATCATCGACGTCGATCTTTCGGCGCAGGCGGCGAAGAAGGACCTCGAGGTCGTGCTCGACGTGACCGGGACGATCGCCGGCACCGTCGTCGACGATACGGGCCAGCCGGTCGCCGAGGTGACGGTCAACGCGTTTCCGGACCTCTTGAGCGGCGCGAGCGGCGAAGGTCTCGCACTCGCGGGCATGTCGTCGGCCACGACCGATGGCGGCGGCGCGTTCACGATCCGCGGCCTGCCGAACGATAGCTATCGCGTCACCGCGACACGCACCTCGCGCAGCCAGCGCGACTGGGGTCAGGGCGGCGTCACCGCGAAGACCGGTGACAAGGGCGTGAAGATCACGCTGCCGACGCCGGGCAAGCTCGTCGCCAAGCTCGTCGTCGAGGGAGCCACCGGCGCGCCGAAGCTCGCGTTCGTGCGGATCGGCCACGGCAGCCCGACACCCGCGACCGCCGGCGCGTTCGAGGTCGATGACCTCGCGCCGGGCTCGTACGACGCGCGCTTCTACGGCCCCGAGTTTGCCGACCTCACGAAACACGACGTCAAGATCGAGGCCGGCAAGGCGACCGACCTCGGCACCGTGACCGTGGTGCACGGCCGCAGGCTCGTCGGCAAGGTCGTCGATGCGAGCGGTACGCCCGTCGCCGGCGCGAAGGTGAAGGTCGGCGACCTGATGTTCCAGGTCCAGGGCGCCGAGGAGCAGATGGATACGTTCGAGCAAGCGTCGGGCGCGCGCGTGACGACCACGGATCAAGACGGCACGTTCACGCTGATCGGCATCGCGAAGAAGCGCACGAGCGTGATGGCCGACCATCCCGATCGCGGGCGCTCGAGCGCGGTGGAGATCGCCGAAGGGGAGGACGATCCCGCACCGCTCACGCTCGCGCTACGCGGCTTCGGCGTGATCACCGGCAAGGTGACGCTCAAGGGTCAGCCGGCGACCAACGTGACGATCACCGACACCCCGAAGGGCGGCGGCGCGCAGATCCAGCTCGCACAGACCGACGACACCGGCGCGTTCACGATCGCGAAAGCGTCCGAGGGCGCGCACGTGCTATCGGCGATGCAGCAGCAGGGGTTCGGCACGTCGCTGAAGTCGACGAGCACCACCGTGCAGGTCACGGCCGGCAAGCCCACGACCGTGACGATCGAGATCCCGGTCGGCTCGATCACGCTGACGGTCCAGGTGCGCGCGGTGGCGGGCAACACGGTCGATGCCGCGCAGGTGTTCTTGTTCCGCGGCGCGGTCGCGGCCGGAAACGCGAAGGAGCTCACCGATGGCTTCCTCGCCGGCAATGTCTCCGGGATGAAGTTCTGGTGGGGCGAGGGTAAGCCGATGCCAGACTTCGACGAGCTCTTGCCCGGCGACTACTCGGTGTGCAGCGTGCCGATCACCGGCAGCCTCGCGGACCCGACCATCCAGCAGCGGATCCAGGAACACATGGATCTGCTGAAGGTCTACTGCAAGCTGGTCAAGGTGACGCCGGCGCCCGACAAGCAGGTGCTCGTACAGGACCTGCCGGCGATGGTCACGCTTCCCGCGCCGAAGGGTTAGTAGCCGTCGTAGCTGGTGTCGTAACCGGGCTCGACGTAGCTCGCGTTCGGCTCGTAGTGGCCGGGCGTCCACAGCCACTCGGCACCATCCCAGCTCCACTGGCCGGAGACCCAGTAGTAGCCGTCCATCGCGGCGTAGTTCTCCACGATGATCCGCGGGCGGTAGCGGTAGTCGAAGTAGCGCTCGCGGATGATCGGGCGGCGCACGTAGATCGGGCGGCGCACGACGTAGCCGGACTGATAGCCGCCGCGGTAGCCCTCGCGGACGCCCTCGTGACGGTAGCCCTCGCGGAAGCCCCCGTTGTTGTGGACGACGACGTGCGGGGTCGAGTGAACGCTCACGCCGCCACTCCAGCTGCCGCCGTGGTTCTCGTGGACGACCGCGCGACCACCCCCGCCACCACCGCCGCCACGGCCACCATGGCGGTCCGCAAACGCGGCGCCACTGGACAGGGCGAGAATCAGAGCCGACATCGTGATGATCTTCATACCCCTGATGTAAAGCATCGATCGTGCCGTGCAAGGGCCCAGAGATTTCGAAGTGTTGAGCCAAAACCGTGAACACCTGGCGCCAGTTGCCACAGTGCCAAAACAAATCTGAGACACTTGGAGACGTGCGCTACCTCCTCGCGGTGGTGTGGATCGGCGTTGGATGTGGCGCGACGTCCAGCGGCGTGACGCTCGGCGGGCCCTGCAGCCTGATGAATCCGTGCGCCGAGGGCGGGGTCTGCGACTTCTCCGCCGCGATGCCGACGTGCATCGACGCCTCGGCCGATCCCGATGGCGACGGGCTGCCGAATTCGATCGATCACTGCCCGAACGGGCCCGGCGGCATGTTCGACGAGGACCACGACGGCATCGGCGATGACTGCGACAAGTGCCCGATCGCCGCGCCGCCACAGGTTCCCGATGCGGATGGTGATGACGTCGACAGCCCGTGCGATCCCGATCCGAAGACGCCAGGCGACAAGATCCTGCTGTTCGAGGGCTTCAACGCGCCGCTCGACGCGACGTGGATCGCGACGACCCCGAGCGCGTGGACGGTCGAGGGCGGCGAGCTCGTCGCGCGGCTCGGCACCGTGGCGACCGAGGACTTCATGCGCACGAACGTCAACCCGGTGCCGAACATCGCGGTCGAGGCGTCGTATCGCGTCGACAAACTCGAGGCCTCGTCGACCACGCACCTCGTCGGTGCGGGGGCGAAGGACACCCGGCCAGCCGGCGTGGCGCAGTTCGAGTGCGCGGTCGTGCGCTCCGATGTCGGCGGGGTCGACGACATCGTCGATCTCGAGACCAACCAGGGCGCGACGTCGCATAGCACGATGGGCGCCGCGTTCTCGAGCGCGAGCCTGTATCGCTCCGCGATCTCGAGCACCGGGATCACGGTCGGCTGCACGGTGATCGGTGACAACATGCCGCTCGCCACGGTGCAGGGCTCGATCACGTCCGACGCGCTCGGCCAGATCGCGCTCGGAGCGCAGTCGGTGACGGCCCGGTATCAGTGGGTCCTCGTCGTCGGCCGGTGATCGCGCACTACCGCCAGTGATGGTCGGCGAGGAACTTGTCGACGCCGGCGAGGTCGTCCTTGGAGGCCGCGCCGGCAGTGACGTAGCTGGCACGCGCTGCCTCGGCCATCGCTCGGGCGCGCGGGAGGTCGTGGAGCGCGAACACGACCTGCGCGATCCGGAACTGTGTGGAGGCCACGTCATCGGGCGCGGCGTGGGCGCGCTCGAGTAGGCGCAGCCCGCGCTCGAGGTGCTCGAGCGCGGTCGGCGCGTGATCGTGCGCGAGCTCGAGATCGGCGGCGAGTCGCAGCCCCATCGCGGCGAGATCCTCGCGGTGCTGGAGGCTGCGATCGGCGATGTCGGCCGCGCGGAGATCGTGCGCGATCGCGTCGTCGTCGCGATGAAGCTCTTCGAGGGAGAGGCCGATCAGGATCTGCATGTTCGCGGCCTGCGCCGAATCGCCCTCGTGGACGCGATCGAGGATCGCGAGCCCCTCCTCGAGGTAGGTGACGGATTCGGCGTTCTTGCCGCTCGCGCCGAGCGCGTCGCCGAGTCCCTGCAACGACTCGGCGACCTGGACGCTGTCGCCCGGGAACGCGGCGCGGCGGATCGCCAGCGACGTGCGGAGCTCGGCGATGCCAGCGTCGAACTGCTTTGCGGCGATCTGGGCGATCCCCAGCGCGTAGCGCGCGAGCGCGGTGTCGGGGTGATCCGGGCCGAACACGCGCACGGCCTCGTCGACGGCGTACGCGAGCGTGGCGATCGCCAGGTCGCCCTGCCCCAGCATGCGCTGAAAATGGCCGAGGCGCGTTCGCTCGGCGTTCGCGAACATCGGCAGCGGCGGTGTTGCGTGCTCGGCGAACGCGATCGCGGCCTCGCAGTGCTTCGCGGTCGCCGCGGCGAGCGGCAGATCGACGTTGCGGTTGCACCGCGCGTGCTCGAGATGCTGCTCGAGCGACGCGTGATCCGGCAGCTGCGGGATCAGCGCCGCGACGTAGCCATCGAACACGTCCGCCTGATCGCTCGTGCGCAGGTCGTTGCCGAGCGTCTGGACGAGCTCGATCCAGATCGCGGCGAGGAGCTCGAGGTCGCGCGATGCGGTCGCGAGCTGCGCCGCCGCGTGCAGCGCCGCGATCGCTTCGTTGTAGTGCGCGCGCGTGCCTTCCAGCCGCGCGACGAGGAACGTCGCGCGCGCACGCAGCGGGCCGTAGCCGGTCGCGTCCGCGCGCGTGCGCAGCGCGTTGACGTCGGAGATCACCTGGTTCGCGCGCCCGGCGAGGATCGCGACCTCGAGCTCGGCGATCTTCACGCGCACGGCGGTCGCCTCGTCGCGATCGCGCTCGGCGGGTGGCAGTGGCGGCAACGCCGCGAGCATCGCGACGTCGGCACAGCGCTCGGGTGCCGGCAGCCCGGCGACCAGCGCGTCCGCACGGGCGACGATCGCTGCATCCGCGCTGGTCGCGAGCGCGATCACCGGGCGTAGCTGTTCGAGGAGCGCGTCGAGACAGCGCTGGCGCAGCGCGTGGAGCTCGGCCGGCTGGACGCGATCGAGCGACGTCGCCTTGCACGACGACTCGGCCCCGAGCTTCCACCGCGCGGCCCAGCCATCGAGCTGACCGACGGTCGCGCTCGCCGCCGCGGCCGCGTACGGAAGCTTCGTCGCGGCAAACGCGGTGCGCAGTGCATCGTGCTGCGACGCGGTCCAGGCCTGGGCGACCGCGTCGCCGGCGCGCGCGCACGTCGGCGCCGCGCGCGTGCGCGTCACCGCGACCGTCGTGGCAACGCCGAGCGCGACCACCGCGACCAACGACGCGACGATCCACGGCGTGCGGCGGCGCGGCGGTGGCGCGAGCTCGCCGAGCAGCTCGTCGATCGTGGCGAAGCGCGATTCGCGGTCGGGTGCCAGCCCGCGGCGAAGCGCGCGGGTCACGCGCTCTGGCACGCCGTCGCGCCCGTCGAGCGCCTCCGAGAGCGCCACGCACAGCGCGTACTGGTCGGCGCGCGCGTCGACCGGCTCGCCGCGCGCCTGTTCCGGCGCCATGTACGCCGGAGTGCCGCCGTGTCCCGGCCGGTCGTCGTCGCGCGCGAGCCCGAAATCGAGCACGCGCGCGCGGCCGTCGCGACCGATCATGATGTTGCTCGGCTTGACGTCGCGGTGCACGAGGCCGGCCGCGTGCGCCGCGGCGAGCCCGCGACCGGCCTGCACGAACGCGTCGAGGATCGCGGCGGTCTCCCGCGGCTCCGCGAGCCACGCCCGTAGCGTGACGCCGGCGACGTACTCCATCGCGACGAACGTGGCGCCCTCGACGCGGCCGACATCGTGCACCGCGACGACATTGGGATGCGACAGCTTCGCGATCGCGCGCGCCTCGTCGCGCAGCTCGTCGCCGGGCCGGGCGTGGCGCAGGAGCTTGAGCGCGACGCGGCGGTCGAGCTCGGGATCGTACGCCGAGTAGACGACGCCCATGCCGCCGACACCGATCCGGGCGAGCAGCACGTACCGCCCGAGCTGGCCGTCGAGCAGGCGGTCTGGATCGTCGGGCAGCGCCGGATCGGCGCCGCCGATCGAGGATGCGGCCGAGCCGTCGCGCGACGACGCGAGCTTGGCAAGCACCGCGACGAGCTCGGTGCACGCGCTGCACGTGTCGAGGTGGGCGTCGAGCGTGTCGCGATCGCCGCGAGCCAGCTGGCCCGCGGCGTACGCCGCGATCGCTTCCTCGCCCGGGCACACGTCCCACGCTAACATGCTCGGCGATGTCGTTCGCGGAAGCGCTCGCCGCATCACGCGCCGCCTGGCCTGCGATCGAGCTCGATCCGGAGGTGTTTCGCGCGCATCTCGAGGCCCGCGGTGGCGACGTGCCGTGCGTCACCGACCTCTACCTCGCGTGCGCGATCGAGCGCGGCGATGCCGCGGCGCTGCGCGTGTTCGAGACGATCTACGTCCCGCAGGTCGACGCGGCGATCGCGCACCTCGATGGCGGCAGCGCGCTCGCCGACGACGTGCGCGTGGCAGTCCGCGAGCGCGTGCTCGCGCAGGGTGGCAGGACGAAGATCGCCGAGTACCGCGGGCGCGGCGATCTGCGCGGCTGGCTGCGCGTGGTCGCCGTGCGCGAGGCGCTGCAGCTCGTGCGCGCGCGGCGTCGCGAAGCGCCCCTGCCCGACGACCTCGCGACCAAGCTCGAGGTGCCCGCGATGCCGGCCATGACCGACGACGAACGGCGCATCTATCGCGACGCGTTCACGGTCGCGCTCGCCACGCTGACGCCGCGCGAGCGCAACCTCCTGCGCCAGCACTACCTCCACGGCGCGACCGTCGACGAGCTCGGTGCGTTCTACGGCGTGCATCGCGCCACGCCCGCGCGCTGGCTCGCGCAGGTTCGCGAGACCCTCGTGCGCCGCACCCGCCAGCACCTCGCGGACGTGTTGCGGCTGACCGGCACCGAGCTCGACAGCGCGATGGGCAAGGTCGCCGATCATCTCGACTACTCGCTGCGCCACACGCTGTCGAACGAGCCCTAGTTGCCCACGCACGCGTGCTCGGCGCTGTTGCACTTCTCGGCGCTCGGGCAATCGACGTCGTACTGGCAGGGCAGCCCGATGCAGTACGCGGTCTTCGAGAAGCACTGGTTGGTGACGCTGTTGCACGCCCCCGACGAGCCGCTGCAGTCGACGTCGTACTGGCAGTGAATGCCCGACGCGCACGACGGGTTACCGGACGACATCAGGCAGTAAACCCCGAGCCCCGACGCGAGATCGCCGTTGCACGACGGGTATGGCTGGCCGAGCTGACAGACCCAGTCGGTCGGATCGGGCGATGCGAAGCAGTCGAGCCCACCCGCCGGATTGCCGCCGCACATCGCCGCGGCGGTCACGCCCTTCTTGCAGAAGCTCTCGATGCTGGCCTGGCCGCCGGCCGGCAGCGGGGTGCCGCACGTCGACGCGGCGGTCGCGAAGCTCTGCGCGAACGCCGTGCACTTCGCGGCATCGAGGTGCGGCGGCGCGGCGTCGGGTTGGGTGTCGTCGCCTGGGTTGGCGGGGCTACCGCAGGCGGCGAGGAACACGAACGGGAGGAGACGGGATGAGGGGCACATGGTCATGCCCCGAGATGCAGGTCCCGGCGGTTTGTCGCGCCTGGTGTCGCAGGCTACTTGCGATACGAAAGCAGCTGGAGAATCGGGTGGACCGCATGCTGCTCGACGAGCGGCCCCAGCGAGTACACCTCTTCGTAGTGGTCGCCCTCCGCCTCGTTGATGTACGGGTTCGCGGGATCGAGCGCGTAGTTGTACGCCGGCACGATGTAGCCGATGTAGTCCTCGGCGAGCCCGGCGAGCACCGGGTACTTCACGCCGGGGTGCGCGAGCACGAGGTCGCGCATGTACGGCGGCGCCGGTGCCTGATCGAAGTTCGGCAGGTTCGGCGTCGGCACGCACTGCACGCTGGGGTTGCACGACACCTGCGCGTTGCAGTCGGCGTGGGTGTCGGCGCACGTGCCGGCGTGATCGAGCAGCGGCCAGCCCCAGCTCCACGAGCCGTCGTAGCCGCCGACCCACAGCTCGGGGTGAAGCTCGCCGGGTGCGGTGACGATGCCGAGCGGGCCGATCTGGAGGTACGTCGAGCGGATCGGGAGCCACGGCTGGTTGCCCTCGTCGATCGGCTCGTCGGGGTTGTAGCCGACGAGATCGTGCGGCCCGAGCAGGTGGACCAGGAACGCGACGTGAAACAGCGTGTTGTCGATGCGCGCGTTGTACTTCGCGCTCTTCAGCGAGAGCGGCAGGCTCGTCACGACCTCGCCCTGGGTCGCGAGGATCGTCAGCGCCTTCGCGGCGACGTTGGTGCCGAGCGCGACGTCCTTCGCATTGGACTCGCCGGTGATCGGCGTGTACGTGGGCCCCGGACCCGGGACCGGAGCGCCGCGGATCGAGCCGATCTGGCCACCGAGCGCGCCCTGCACGAACACCGTGACGCCGCCGAGGCCGGCGAGATCCGTCGCGGCGTACATCGAGTCGGCCATGTGCACGCCGTTCTCGATGCCCTGGCGGATCCAGTGCGGGTAGTGCGCGTTGATCGCCGCGGGCACGCTGTCGTCGAAGTGCGCGACCTCGGGGTGATCGGCCCAGTTGACGAGCGTGCCGATGATCGTGCCGTCGGAGACCTTCGTGAACTTCGCGACCGTGAGCGTGGGATCGAAGATCACGGGATCGCGAATATCCTTGTCCCAGTTATCTGTCTTCGACAGCGGATTCGACGGATCGTTCAAGAGCTTCGTCGACGCGATCGTCATCTCGGCGGGCTGCACGCTCTGCACCGCCTCGACGATCGCCGCGACGTCCGCCTCGTGTAGCGCGTCGAGCACGAACGGCTCGCGCCCGGTCACGGCGACCTGCGGGCCCCACATGCCGACGACGTCGGGTGCGTCGTGGGCGTGCGTCGAGCCGATGATGACGTGGTCGATGTGGAGCGCCGTGACGCGCGGATCGTTGCGGATCAGATCCATGTCGCCGGCGAGCAGGCCGATGCAGTCGTTGTAGACGACGACGAACGTCATGTCGCCCTCGACGAACGCCATCACGCGTGCCTCGACGTCGGTCGCGACGCCCTCCGCAGCGCGGCCACCGCCGAACAGCCACACGCCGTCGAACTTGCCGTTGCTGTTCTTGTCGGTGTACGGCTCGGTCGTCTGCCACTGACGATCGTTGTTCTCGTCGGTGTACGTCTCGAAGTCCTGCGGCGTCCACGTCCGCTTCGCGACGCCGACCTTGAGGACGCCGTCACCCGCGGTCGCGCACGCCGGATCACCCGGGCAGTAGATGTCGGGCTTGTCGAAGCCCTCGAGCCGGGTATCCGGCATGGCATCGACCGCCTTGTTGTTGTTGTCCCCGCATCCGCCACAGGCGGGCATCGTGGCCGTGATCAGAACCACGAGCGCGAACCTCATCATGCGCGCTTCGTATCGCGCTGGCCGGGGGAAGTAAACCCGGTTCTACGTCGACACGCCGATGGGGCAGCTCACACCGGTGCCACCGAGGCCGCAGTAGCCGTTCGGGTTCTTGCCCAGGTACTGCTGGTGGTAGTCCTCGGCGTAGAAGAATGCCTTCGCGGGTGCGAGCTCGGTGGTGATCTCGTCGTGGCCCGCGGCGCGCAGGCGCTCCTGGTACATCGCGCGCGACCTCCCCGCGAGCTCGGCCTGCGCGGCATCGTAGGTGTAGATCGCCGAGCGGTACTGGGTGCCGGCGTCGTTGCCCTGACGCATGCCCTGCGTCGGATCGTGGCTCTCCCAGAACACCGCGAGGAGCTGCTCGTAGGTGGTCTTCGTGGGATCGTAGACGACGAGCACGACCTCGGTGTGGCCGGTCATGCCGGAGCACACCTCCTCGTAGGTCGGGTTCTCGGTCAGGCCGCCGGCGTACCCGACCGCGGTCGAGTACACGCCCGGTGCCTGCCAGAACTTGCGCTCGGCGCCCCAGAAGCAGCCCATCCCGAACATCGCGAGCTTCATCCCGTCCGGGAACGGCGCCACGATCCGGTGGCCGTTGACGAAGTGAGTCTCGCCGACGCGCATCGCGGTCTTGCGCCCGGGCAGTGCCTGGTCGGCATCCGGCATGCGGAGCTTTTTCGTGGAGAAGAACATCGTGTCGAGTATACGGCGAAGGGCCGGTTTGGTTACCGTGAGTCATGGCCGGTGTGGCTCTGCTCGGTATCTGCGGCAGCATGCGCAAGGCATCGCTCAATCGCCGCTTGCTCGCCGTGGTCGGCGAGCTCCTCCCCGATGGCGCGCGCTTCAGCGAGGCCGACGGACTCGACCAGCTCCCGATCTTCAACAGCGATCTCTCGGAGCCTCCCGCGGTCACCGCGCTCAAGGCCGCGATCGCCACCGCGGACGGCGTGATCATCGCGGTGCCCGAATACAACTACTCGATCCCGGGTGGGCTCAAGAACGCGCTCGACTGGATCTCGCGGCCACCGCCCACGTCGCCGATGCGCGGCAAGCCGGTCGGGCTCGTCGGCGCGGCCACCGGGATGAGCGGGACGATCCGCGCGCAGACGCACCTCCGGCAGATGCTCGTCTACAGCGACTCGCCGTGCATGTCGCAGCCGGAGGTATTGATCCCGCGGGCGC
>Ga0326726_10006658_pt1 | contig 10399 bp, 10 predicted proteins | sample MHFenrmetagenome_2_FD_207603 | JGI IMG/M metagenome (GOLD analysis project Ga0326726, IMG submission 207603) | Lab enriched peat soil microbial communities from Michigan Hollow, Ithaca, NY, United States - MHF15MN | ecosystem: Environmental > Terrestrial > Soil > Wetlands > Peat | place: USA... | reverse complement strand
CGGTCTCCTTCTTTGCGCCGCGCATCGAGAAATAGACCGGCAGACCGAGGAGCAGGATCGCGATGCCGGCCAGCGTCTCCCTCGGCTGTTCACGCACGGTGTTCAGCGCGAGAACGACCGAGAAGAGGACGAAGAGGAACGGAACGACCGGGTACCCCCAGCAGCGGTAGGGCCGGGACAGGTCGGGCCGACGGTAGCGGAAAACGAAGAGCGCGATCCCCGTCGCGGCGTAGGCGAGGATCACGAAGAACGTCGCGTAGGTGTAGAGCTGGTCGTACCGGCCCGAGAGGCACAACAGCGACATCCAGACGGCCTGGACGACGATTCCGAACGAAGGCGTCCGGAAACGGGGATGAACGCGGCCGAAAGCCCTCGGAAAAAGCCCGTCTTTGGCGAGGGCGTAGACGATCCGCGGCGCGGGGACGAGGCCGGCCGAGGTGCAGCCGATCGCCGCGGCAGTGACCGCGAGCGACACGAGAAGCCCGGCGCCGGGGCCGAAGAGGCGCGTTGCGGCGAGGGTGCCCGGCTGCTCGACGGCCGCCATCTCGGTCGGCGGGATCACTTTCAGGAAGGCCGCGTTGACGCCGACGTAGAGCAGCGTGACGAGCCCCGTGCCGATGATGAGAGCCAGCGGCAGGTTGCGACGGGGGTTGGCCACCTCGCCCGCGACGGCCACGATCTCGTTCCAGCCGTAGTAGGTCCAGAAGACCCCGACGAGCGCCGTCCCGACGCCCGCGAAGGTGATGGCCACGGCGGCCGGGGCAACGGAGGCGGGAGCGGAATGGCCCGAGAGGGCGCCTCCCACGGTGATCCAGAGAAGCGCGAGAACAATGAGCGCCGTGAAGGCGCCCTGGATCCGGGCCCCCTCGCGAACCCCGACGTAGTGCGTCACCGAGAGCACGAGCGTCAGGGCGACCGCGACGAGCTGGCCCGCCGAGATCGCGAAGGGCCCGACGGAGAGGACGACGTTTCCGACGCCGAGAGCGGGAAAGAAGACGGCGAGATACGTCGAGAAACCCACCGCGACCGCCGCGTCGGCTCCGATGATGATGACCCAGAAGGCGACCCAGGCGTACAGGAAGGCCGGCAGGGCTCCGAACGCGTCGCGAATGTAGACGTACAACCCGCCCGCCTGCGGCAGCATGGCGCCCATCTCCGCGAAGACGAAGCCCCCGGCGATCGCGAGCAGCCCTCCGGCAATCCAGAGGCCCAGGATCCATGGTCCGGAGGGGACCGCCTTCGCGATGGAAGTCGGCGTCAGGAAGATGCCCCCACCGATGACGAGCCCGAGGACGAGGAGGCTCGTATCCCAGAGGCCGAGGCCCCGCGCGAGCTCGGCCGGCTCGGCCTTCGCCGCGGAGCTCAAGCGGCGGCCGGAAGGCGAAGGATTCGCCGCGCCTCGGTGATCGAGGCCGGCTCGCGGCCGACCTCGCGGGCGATGCGCACGACGCGCTCTACGAAGCGGGCGTTCGAGTCGGCCAGCTCGCCCTTGCGGTAGAAGATGTTGTCCTCGAACCCGACGCGCACGTGGCCTCCCATGGCGATTGCCAGCGTGGCCATCGCGGTCTGCCGCCGCCCGATCCCCGCGACCGTCCAGGTCGAGCCGGCCGGGATCGAGCGGGAAAAGTGCACCAGGTTCTCGGGTGTCGCCGCCGCCGCGCCCGGCACGCCGAGCACGAAGTCGAAGTGGGCCGGCGGCGTGAGCAGGCCCTTCGCGAAGAGGACGTCCGCCGTCGCCAGCATGCCGGCGTCGAAGATCTCGAGCTCCGGGGCGATGCCGTACTTCCTGATCCGCTCGAGGATCGCGCGGATCGTCGGAAGGGAATTCTCGAAGATGTCGTCGCCGAAGTTGCAGGTGCCGAGCGTCAGCGTGGCCATGTCCGGCTTCAGTTCCAGGGCGGCGATCCGCTCGTCGACTCCCATCCCGACCGCGCCTCCCGTCGAGAACTGCTGGACGATGGGGCAGCGCGCCCGGATGGCGGACGAGTACGCGCGGAACGTCTCGAGGTCCTGCGCCGGCTGACCGTCGGGCCTGCGGCCGTGGACGTGGCCGATCGTCGCGCCCGCGTCGTACGCGCGCTTGTACTCGTCGCCGACCTCGTCGGGCAGGAGCGGAAGGTGGGGCTGCTGGGTCCGCATGACCTCGGCCCCGACCCCGGCGACGGTGATGACGAGCTCGTCGCTCAGGGGCGGCCTCGCTGCTTGTCGAGCGGGACGACACAGGTGCCGGTTGCGCGCGCGACGACCTCGGGCGGCTCGAGGACGCGGGCCGAGGAGCCCTCGCCGGGCGCGATGACCCTGCGGGCCTCGAAGCGAAGTTCGCGGGAAGTTTTCCCGACGCGGGTGATCTCGGCCTCGACCTCGAGGTAGTCGCCGCCGTGGACGGGGGCCAGGAAGTCGACCGACGAGTACGCGCGGAACAGGCCCTCGTCGCCGTCGCGGCGGATGAGAAGTTCCGTGGCCGCGTCGCCGAAGAGCTTGAGGACGAACGCGCCGTCGACGAGGCCGCCCCCGTAATGAGCCTGCTCGGCGCCCACGCGCAGCCGCAGGACGACGCGCTCGCTCACGGCCGGGCGGCCGCGGCGCCGTGGCGGCGCGTCAGCTCGTCGAGCAGGAAGGCCGCGACGCGGGAGGCCGTCGTGCCGGGCCCGAACCCGGCGTCGTAGCCGAGCTCCTTGGCCAGCGCATGGTCGACGCGGGCGCCGCCCGCGATGAGGACGACGCGATCGCGGAGGCGCTCGGCCTCGAGCATGTCCACGAGGTCGGTCAGGTGGCGGATGTGGATCTCGTTCTGCGTCACGGTCGCCGAAACCAGCACGGCGTCGGCCTTCGTCTCGCGGACCTGGCGCACGACCTCGGTGACGGCGACCTGGGCGCCGAGATTGCGCGCGTCGAACCCGTGGTACCGCTCGAGGCCGTAGTCCCCGGCGAAGCCTTTCATGTTGAAGATCGCGTCGAGGCCCACGGTGTGCGCGTCGGATTCGAGGGCGCAGCCGAGCACGACGAGGCGCCGGCCGAAGCGCCTCGCGATCTCGGCGTCGATCTCTTCGCGGCCGAGAGCCGCCGCGGGAGCCTCCTCGGCCGTGATGCCCGAGGGGTCGATGTCGTGGGTCGCGCGCCCGTAGATCACGAAATACGTGAAGTCCGGGGCGATGGCCTCGGCGAGCGTCACGTACGGCTCGCGGATCCCCATCTTCGCGACGTAGCGCTTGGCTGCCTCGGTCGCCACGGCCGACTTGGGCAGGGGAAGGGTGAAGGAGAGCTGGACTGCGCCGTCGCCTTTCTTGTCGCCGTAAGGGCGGACCGCCTTCGAGCCGCTCACGCGCCGACTCCGGCCGGCGCCTGGCTCCAGGCCTCCATGAACGGGTTCGCGTAGGCCGGATCGCGGCGGACGACCCCGTCGTAGCCGCGGCCGCCGTCGATCCGCCGGCGGGTGTCCGCAAAGACGCCGTCGGCCAGCGCGGCAAAGAGGCCGTGCTCGGCAACGCGGCCGAGGATCTGCTCGGCGCCGGCCAGGACTTCGCGGGCCCGGCGGACGATGCGTCCGTCGGGCCGGAACGTCATCTCCTCGCCCAGGTGCCGCGCGTTGCGGCGGATCGTCTTCGCCTGCTCGATCGCGAGCCAGCGGTCGTGCAGGAACGGCGTGTGGAGCGCCTCGGTCAGCATTCCGAGCAGGTGAATCGACTGGCCGGTCGCGACCGACGTGAGGGCGAAGAGGGCGTTCTGCTGGTAGCCGCGAAAGACGTTGCCGGTCATGTGCTTGGTCGGCGGCATGTACTTGAGGGGAGCGTTCGGGAAGATCTCCCGCGCCGCCTCGGCCTGGGCGATCTCGTAGAGGAGGCCGTCCTCGAGCTCGGGGTCGATCTCGAAGGCGTGCCCGAGGCCGATCTGCCAGTCCTCGAGGCCCGCGTCGCGTGCCAGACGCTCATTGATGAACTGGGAAGCGAGGACCGCCGGGGCCTGCTCGACGGCGTCGGCCGTGGTCAGGTAGTTGTCCTCGCCCGTGTTAATCACGACGCCGGCCACGGCGTTGATGCGGCGCGAGAAGTTCTGGTCGATCAGGGTCCGCAGCGGGTTGATGTCGCGGAAGATGATGCCGTACAGGGCGTCGTTGAGCATCATGTCGAGCCGCTCGAGGGCGCCCATGGCGGCGATCTCGGGCATGCAGAGCCCCGAGCAGTAGTTGACGAGGCGGACGTAGCGGCCGATCTCGGGCTCGATCGCGTCGAGCGCGGCGCGCATGAGGCGGAAGTTCTCCTGTGTCGCGAAGGTGCCGCCGAAGCCGGCCGTGGTGGCGCCGAAGGGCACGTGGTCGAGCAGCGACTGGGCCGTCGACCGGATGACGGCGACGCACTGGGCGCCGGCCCGCGCGGCGGCGTCGGCCTGGACGACGTCCTCGTGGATGTTGCCCGTGGCGACGATGGCGTAGAGAAGCGGCAGTTCCTCGGCCGGGTGGGCGGCCATCCGCCGCTCGCGCTCGGCGCGGTTGTTGCGGATGCGGGCGAGACTTCTCTCGACGAGGGGAGCGACCGCCTCGCGCCACCGAGGGTGCTCGGAAAGCGCGGCTGCCCTCGCGGAATCGGACAGCAGCGCGGCGGCTTCGCTCGCATCACGCGCGCCCTCTGCCAGGGCGCTGCCCATCCAGACCGCTGCCCCGCGCGGGAGGCGTCCTGCTGCCTGCAGCGCCCCGACCACGCGGTTGGGAATCGGGACGTCGTCGGAATCGACGCCGTCCACACCGAGAAGACGCAGCACCGTTCTCTCGGTCGCCACGGTCGTGTACTGCTCGGTCTCGCGGGCAACGCCGTCGGCAACGCGGCGGGCCAGGCTGCGGCAACGTTCGATCTGTTCGGCCGAGAGACCCAGTTTGGCGGGCATGGGCGCGAAAAGTATAGCGTCAGGCCCCGGCTGACCAGAGGTCAGCGACGAGATCGAACACCGGCAGGTCCGGGAACGCCCGCTCGACGGCCTCGAAAAACTTCGCCGGCGGTGCCGGGGGGCGCGCCGGAGCGGTCGGGTTGCACGTCAGGGCCAGCAGGCGGGCAGGGTGACGGACGGCGAGGTGCACGCCGGCCTCACCCAGACGCCGGCGCTCCTCCGGCGAGAGGAAGATCGAGGCGAAGTCCTCGGCGACCAGGGTTTCCCCGGGCTTCGGAGGATCGTCGAGAAGAAGCGCCCCGGTCACGGCGCCCTCGACGTTGCGCAGGATCGCTCCGGCCGGCGGCCGCTCGAGCCGGATCAGGCCGACGGCAGCGCGCGCCGCGCCGAGCGCGCCTTCGAGGGAAGCTCCCGCCGCCAGTCCGACGGAGAGGACGATCCCGTCGGCCACGCGCGCGCAGGCGAAGGCCCGGCGGCCGATCGCCCCGTCGAGGAGCACGATCGCGGCGCCCGCGCGCGCGAGAGCGGCGGCCGCCTCGCCGACCTGCGACGCGGTCGACGGGCCGATCATCTCGACCTCGCCGGGGCCATCCGCGCGACGCACCTCGATGGCGCCAAATCGCGTGAGGAAGGCAAGCGTCTCGATCAAACTCGTCGGACAGGAAGCCGACGCGTAGGTCGAGGCGGCCGACGCGAGCAGCTGTCCCGGCCAGACGCGGAAGCGGGGCTTCGGCTCGCCCGTGATCGCGTCGAAGCTCTCGCCGTCGCGGCCCGCGGACGTGACACCCGCGGTCCGCTCGAGCTCGTGCACTTGCGCGAGGACCGCGACGAGCGCCGTCGTCTTTCCGACGTTCTTGGCGAGCCCCAGGAACGCGATGCGCCGCGCGCCGGAATCGAGGAGGAGCCGGGCGAGCGCCGGGGCAGCCCCGGTCACCGCGCGGATCCGGCGAGCGACGCGAACGCCTTCGCGAGCCCCGCGTGGCGCCGCAGGAGGCCCAGGGCCGCCTCGTCGTGTCCCGGGACGAAGCCGTTGCCGATGAGCAGCGTCGTGGGCTTGGCGAGACCCTCGGCCCCGAGCGCGGCCGCCGAAAAGGACGTCGCCATGCCGAAAAAGAGTACGGCCCCGTCGTCGCGGGCGCAGAGCACGCTCGCCGCCTCCGTGCCCGAGGCGTTGGCGACGTTGACGACGAGGTCAGCCAGGCGGCCGGCGGTCGCGCCCTCGACGGCCGAGAGCATGGCCACGGGGTCGCGCGCGTCGATCGCGAAGACGGCGTCGGCGAATCCGAGGGCGCGGGCGCGGTCCGCGGCCGCGCGGGACGGCTCGACGGCGAGAACCCTGCCCGTGCCGCCGACCCTCTCTCGCGCCGCCGCCAGACACAGCAGGCCGGCCTTTCCCGTCCCGATCACGACGACGGTCGAGCCTGCCTTCGCGTCGCGAAGCACCGTCGCCGGGGCGCCGGCCACGTCGAACGCGGCCAGCGCGACGGCCTCGGGAATGTCCTCCGGAAGGCGCGCGAAGAGGGTCCTCTCGAAGAGGATCGCGGTCCCGGTCACGTCCACGCGCTCGGTCTGAACGTGAATGTCGCCGATCGAGTCGAGGTGCAGGGGAGTGAGGGTCAGGGAGACGAGGGAGGCGATGCGGTCGCCTTTGGCGAGGCGGTTGCGGGCGGGGTGCCTCGACCCGACTTCCGCGACCTCGCCGAGCAGCATGCCGCCCGAGCCGGTCACCGGGTTCTGCATCTTTCCCCGCTCGCGCACGATACGGGCGATCTGGTCGCGGACGGACTCGCCCGTCGCGGATTCGGCCTCGCGCAGCTGGCGAAACGAGGCCGAGTCGATCGACAACGCCCGGACCGCGACCGCGATCTCGTTCTCGAAAGGCTTCGGCGCGGCGTCGAGGCGGCGCGCGACCTGCGGGAGAACGCCCGGCGGGTCGAGCGAGCGGTGGAGGCCGAACGGATGGGGCGTCATGCCGGCCGGACGGTTCTCAAGGCAGCAGCGCCACGATGCGCAGCGGCCCGCCCGAGCCGCCCGCGATCTTCATCGGCAGGGCGACGACCCAGGCGCCCGTCGGCGGGAGAGCCTCGAGGCCGGTCACGTTCTCGAGGCCGGGGACGCCGGCCCCGTTGGCGACCCGGTGAACGATGAAATCCTTCGACGCTCCGCAGTCGATCGAGGCGGTGTCCACGCCGAGGGCGCCGACCTTGCGGTCGCGGACGAGGTACTCGGCGGCCTCCTTGCCGTAGGACGGGAAGTGGAGCTTCGAGGCGTCGCCCGGCGTGTCGTCGCCGAGGTAGGCCTTCTTGTCCGGCCAGCGTGCGCTCCAGCCCGTCTCGAGCAGGATGATCGCGCCGGCCGTTACCGGGCCGTTGGACTTCTCCCAGGCGCGGACGTCCTCGAGCGTGAGCCGATAGTCGGGATCGGCGGCGGTCTTCGCTCGGATGTCGATGACAGCTGCGGGAGCGATGAGCTGTCGCACGGGGATCCGGTCGGCGGTCAAGCCGTCTTTGGCGAAGTGGATCGGCGCGTCGAGGTGCGTGCCGCCGTGCTCGGGCGTGCAGAACGTGTTCGAGGCGTAGAACCAGCCTCCCGGAGTGAGCCCGTAGGACAGTTGCTTCAGCTCGAACGCCGACGGCGACGTCGGCCAGTAGATGGTCTTCTCGTCGAAGGCGTGCGTCAGGTCGACGACCCTGGCGGTCGCGAGGTCGGGAGGCTTCGGTCCGGCGGCGCGCGCGGCCGGCGGTGCCAGGGTAGCGACGGCCGCGGTGAACGCGGCGGTCAGAAACATGGGCCTTCGCATCGGATCCTCCTGCCGTCTCGGCGTCACTCCTCGGAGGCACCGCCCGCACGGGCGAGCTGCTCCGGCTTGACGCCCTCGGCTTTGAACTTCTTCGCCGAGGCCAGCATCTTTTCGATCGTTTCGTCGAAGTCGGGTTTCGCGCTGCGCTGGAAGCGGATCGGGTTGATCCGCGCGACGACGAACGGCCGCAGGTACGGGCTCTCGAAACCGCGTTCCTTCAGCGCGGCCATCGCGGCCACGACCGCGGCGTCGAGCTCGAGCAGCGCCTTCGCACGCTCGGCCCGCGTTTCGAGGGCCTTGGCGAGGGGCTTTCCGAGAAAGGCGTCGATGCGTTTCAGGAGCGCGTGGTACGCCCCGCCGGCGAACCGGCCGTTGGACTCGTAGCAGATGCCGAGCGTCAGAAAGGCCGCCTCCTCGAACTCGAGCTCGTAGTCCTTCTCCGTGAGGTTGCCGCGCGGCGCGAGGTCCCGCGCCATGCGGATCACCTCCAGCGACTTCTCGCGAAGGTTGTGCGCCTTCTCGGTGTTGAGCGCCAGGATCTTGTACGCGACCTCGGGTTCCGGAAGGACCAGCGCCACGATCGAGCGCGCGCCGAGAGCCCGGAGCGAGGCGAGCCGGTGATTTCCGTTGGGTGTCCAGTATCGCCCCTCCGGCGTCCGCACGGCGATGATCGGGTCGAGGAAGCGGTCGAGGGCCTCGAGCACGCCGGTCAATCGCTTGACGTGCGCCTCGGACAGGTCGCGCTGGAACGGGGTCGGATCCACCTTGTCGATCGGCAGCGCGGCGAGGATCTGCCAGTGCCCGCCGAGAGGATCGCGGTAGATTCCGAGGGGCGCACCCTCGTCCGTTTCGATCGCCGCCGCGAGCGACGTCGCGGCCGCCGAGGGCTTGCCCTCCCGGACTTCGGCCGCGGTCAGGCCGCGGGAACGGGGCTCCGCCTTCTTTTTCTTCCTGGGAGGCATCGCGTCAGCGGATACTTTCACGGATCATGACGAGCGTCGAGCGCCCGGCCGCACCCTGGCCCATCGCCTTCTCCGACGTGCTGGCGGCCGAGCGCAGGATCCGGCCGAGCGTGCCGGTGAGCCCCCTGCGCCGGTACGCGCCGCTCGACGCGGGGGTCGGCCGCGGCATCGGCGTCTGGGTCAAGCACGAGAACCACTCGCCGACGAACTCCTTCAAGATCCGCAACGCGCTGTCCGTCATGACCCGGCTGACCGAGGCGGAGCTCCGGCGCGGCGTCGTCGCCGCCACGCGGGGCAACCACGGGCTCGGCGTGGCTTATGCCGGCGCCCTGCTCGGGTCGCCGGTCACGATCTGCGTCCCGCACGGAAACAACCCCGAGAAGAACGAAGGGATGCGCGGATACGGCGCCGAGCTCATCGAGGAGGGGCGGGACTACGACGAATCGGTCCTGGTGGCCGAACGGCTCGTGCTCGAGCGGGGCCTCAGGATGATCCAGGCGACCAACGACCCCGGCGTGCTGGCCGGGGCCGGGACGTTCACCCTCGAGATCCTGCGCGAGAGGCCCGAGCTCGACGCCCTCGTGATCTCGATCGGAGGCGGCTCGCAAGCCGTCGGGGCGCTCACGGTGGCGCGAACGCTCAAGCCCGGGCTCTCCGTCTACGGCGTGCAGGCGGCCGGCGCCTCGGCCGCGCACGACTCGTGGCACGCCGGCCGGCCGATTTCCGGCACTTCCGCGAATTCGTTCGCCGACGGCCTGGCGACCCGCAGCACCTACGCCCTGACGTTTTCCGCCCTCCTCGAGGGACTGGCTGACTTCATCACGGTGACGGACGCGGAGATCGCGGAAGCCGTGCGCCTGCTCCTGCGCACGACGCACAACCTCGCCGAAGGCGCGGGAGCCGCGGGCCTGGCGGGGCTCCTGGCGCTGGGAGACCGCCTGGCGGGCCGAAGCGTCGGGATCGTGATCTCCGGGGGTAACATCGACCAGGCGACCCTCGCGCGGGTCGTCAACCGAGAGCTCTAGCGCGTCAACTGGCGCCCCCCTCGGGTCGTCCAGGGACATGGAGGCACACATGAGCGCGCGGCGTCTTGCTTCGCTCGTCCTTCTGGCGGGGTTTCTCGGCGCGGGGGCGCCCCTCTTCGCGCTGCCGGTCTACGTCAACATCGCTCCCCCCGCGCCGAAGGTGGAGGTCCGCGTCGCGGCGCCGGGCGCCGGCTATGTGTGGACCGGCGGCTATTACCGCTGGCACGGCGGCGCTTACGTGTGGGTGCCGGGACGATGGCTGAGGCCGCCGCGGCCGGGCGCCGTGTGGATTCCCGGCCACTGGAAGAGCACGCCCCACGGCTGGGTCTGGACCAGCGGGCACTGGCGCTGACGCGCCGGGCTCACCAGACGATGAGCCCGTCCTTCGCCTGCTTCTCGAGGAACTTCTCGACCAGGGCAGGCGTCGCCTTGCCGTAATACCAGTGCCCGGCCGAGAGGGCCTCGGCGCAGACGCGGCGGGCGATCTCGTCGGCGCTCGTCTTGCCGTCGATCCAGCTCATCGCCTCGGTCCCCATGAGGGGCGAGAGGTCCGGCCCCTCGTCCGGCGGCGCGGGCGTCTTCGGTTTCTTTCCGGCTTTCCGGAGGCCGGCGTCCGCCTCCTTCTGCTCCCGCTGCGAGCGCCTGTCCGCGGCGCGTTTGTCGGCGACACGATGCTCGAGGGCCATCCAGGCGTCGAGCGTCGAGACGGCATAACGGGGCGTGTGCCTGGAGAG
>Ga0326726_10006657_pt1 | contig 10399 bp, 11 predicted proteins | sample MHFenrmetagenome_2_FD_207603 | JGI IMG/M metagenome (GOLD analysis project Ga0326726, IMG submission 207603) | Lab enriched peat soil microbial communities from Michigan Hollow, Ithaca, NY, United States - MHF15MN | ecosystem: Environmental > Terrestrial > Soil > Wetlands > Peat | place: USA... | reverse complement strand
GCCGCGCGCGCCGCCGCGAGGGCGGCCGCGGTCGGGATGCGGCCCTTCCCGCGTAGATCCCACGCCCGGATGAGCGGTCCGACGGTCGGGTCGAAGGCCCCCTCCGTCTTCGCGATCCAGCCGAAGTCGAGGGCGAGCAGCTCGGCGAGCTCGCGGGAGACGGCGGCCGGTTTGCCGGCGGGCGCGGTGTTGATGCGGTCGAGCTCGCCTCCCGGCTTCCACGTCGTCAGGAGCGCCTCGACCCGGCGGATCTGCGCGAGCGCCGCCTCCGAGGCCGCCAGCGCCGGCTCGCGATACTTCATTCGCACGACGAGGTCGAGCGTCGTGCCCATCGCCTCGACGCGCCGCTCGGCGGTGGCGAGCGTCGGCTCGTAGGCCAGGCGCAGGGCGAGGACGAGGGCCGTGATCGGGCCCATCAGTCGTCGTCCTCGTTCCGCGCACGCCGGACCATCCGTTCCTCCAACTTGGATTGAGATTCAGTCTCAATCGCAACAATAGACGCGACGGCCGGCGCGGTCAAGGGGCTGTTTTTCGAAGGCGCTCGGTGGATGGTCCGGTCGTCCGGAAACAATTGATGAGCCGAAGCTTAGGGTTGAGCCGATAATGCGCCCATGCGTTTTTCAGATTCGCTCCGCCCGCTCGCCGTCGCCCTGGCCGGTCTGCTCGCCATGGATTCCATCGCGATCGCCGCTTCGAAATCGCACAAGAGTCCGTTTGTCGAGGTGGTGGGCGAGGGCACGGTCGCGACGGCGCCGCGCGAGACGGTGCACAAGAACGGCCGGAAGTTCCTGGAGTTCGAGATCACGCTGTCGACGGTTCGCCCCGCGGAGGAGCAGCCCGCCGGCGCCGACCGCGGCCTCGCGCTCGACACGAAGGGCCGCGTGAAAGTCGTTCATGACCTGTCGTGCGGGGGGGCGTCGGTCTCGTTCGCGGTGGGCGACCGCATCGCGATCGGCGGCGAGTACGTGCACGTCCCGAAAGGCGACCTCATCCACTTCACGCATCCCGCCGACGGGAGCTGCGGCCACGGCGACAAGCATCCGACCGGCTTTCTCCGCAAGGTCCCGGCCGCTCCGGTCGGCCTCACCACGCCGCGGCCGGCTGCGGTCGTGCCCGATCAGGCTTACACGGGTCCTCCGCCCGCGGGCAAACGGCCTTACGAGGCGATCGTGGCGGCCCGGGAGAAGGGCGCGTCGGACGCGGACCTGCTGGCGAAGATCGAACGCGAAAAGGTCGTCTATTCTCTGACGACGCCCGAGATCCAGGAGCTGCACGCCGCCGGCGTTTCCCAGGCCGTCATCGAGGCGATGCTGCGCTCGGGTCGCGTCGCGACGCCCGCGGCGAAAACGCCCTAGCAGGCTGCTGAAAAATGGATGCGGGTGTCGCGGCCGGGGCTTTCGGCCGCCGGCGTTCGCTGCGCGTCGTCAGGCCGCGTGGCTGCGCGTGGCCGGTCCACCCTGAGCGGCGACCCGCCGGCGCTTCCACCAGAGGGCGGCGAGCCACCCCGTCGGTATGACGGCCAGGGCGTAGGCGAGCGCGTGGCCGATGAGGCCATCGGGGCCGAGGATCTCGGTCGCGTCGTGGATCGACTGCGAGGCCGGGAAGAGCCGGGCTTCGGCGAGCTCGTGGATGCCGTAAAGGACGAGCTGAACCAGGAAGATCGCGAGGAACACGGCCGAGACGTTCAGAATCGTCTTCAGGTCGACGCCCTTGCCCAGGCGCGTCCACAAGATACCGATCGCGGCGGCGGCGACGAGGCCGAGTGCGAGCCCGAGGACGACGGCCGCGGACTTCAACTGAAAGAACGCGGTCGCGATCAGAAGCGCCGTCTCCATCCCCTCGCGCGTGATCATCAGGAGGGCGAAGGCGAAGACGCCCCAGAACGCGCGCGCAGGACTGACCGCAGCCGCGCTCGATTCGATGCGCGCCTCGATGTCCGTCTTCAGGTTCTTCGAAACGCGCTTCATGTAGAGGAGCAGGCTTCCGACGAGGGTGGCGGCAACGAGCGCCAGGATCCCTTCCCAGAGCGGCTGGTTGGCGGCCTTCGAGAAGAGCAGGCCGGCGGCGGCGCAGGTTATGACGGAAACGCCGATGGCCGCGTACACGGCCCGGGCGAGCGCCGGGCGGCCCGTCCGCCGCAGATAGGCGAGGGTCAGGGCGACGATGAGAAACGCCTCGATCCCTTCGCGCAGAGCGATCGTGAATCCTTGCCACATCCTCGTACCTCGTACCCTTTCCCTGGAGACCCTTGACTTTGACCGGGATCGGGAAGAGTATCGCAATTGAGACAGAGTCGCAATCCCATGAACCGCCGAGAGCTCCAGATTTTCCGCAAGTACCTGGAAAGACGGGGCCTGAAGCTCACCTCCGAGCGCCAGGCCCTGTTCGACGAGGTTTTCAGCAAGCACGAGCACGTCGAGGCCGACGAGTTGCTCGTTCGGCTGCGAGCCCAGCACAAGAAGATCTCGCGGGCCACGATCTACCGCACGCTCGAGCTGCTCGTCGAGGCGGGCGTCGTCGGAAAGCTGCGGATCGGGGAGGCGGGGTACCGCTACGAGCGGCTCCACGCCGGCGACCACCACGACCACCTGATCTGCGACCAGTGCGGGCGCGTCATCGAGTTCTTCGAGCCGCGGATCGAGGAGCTGCAGGACGCGGTCGCCGAGCGGCACGGCTTCCTGCTCCTTTCGCACAACCACCAGATGCGCGGAATCTGCCGCCGCTGCCGGCCGAGGTCGAAATCGGGCAAGGGCTCGCGCGAAGCCTCCGGGGCGGGAGGGGTGGTTCCTATTTCGTCCAGGCCACGCGGATGAAGCGCCGGCCGAGGCGCAGCACCCCGCCGCCCGCGGCCGCGAGGCTCTCGTCGGGGTCGCGCACGTCCCGCGCCCCGGCGGATCCTTCCGCGTAGAACTTCAGGGCCCCCTCCGCGATCTTGCGCCGCGCCTCGCGCATCGAGGCCGCCAGTCCCAGGGCGACCAGCGTCTTCGCGGCGGGCCCGCCGCCGGCGGCGGGAAGGGATTTCGACTCGACGTCGTCCGGGACCTCGCCGCGGGAGAACGCGCGGCGAAAGTCCTCCTGAGCATGAACGGCCGCGTCCCATCCGTGAAACTGTTCGACGATCAACGACCCGAGGCGGGCCTTGGCGTCGCGCGGGTTCTCGGCGCCGCTCTCGACACGGGCCCGGCGCGCCGCGATCTCGGACAGCGGCTCATCGGTCACGAGCTCATACCAGTTCCAGAGCAGGGCGTCCGGGATCGACATGACCTTGCCGAACATGTCGCCGGGCGGGTCGAGCACGCCGATCGCGTTGCCGAGCGACTTGGACATCTTCTCGACGCCGTCGGTCCCGACGAGCAGCGGCAGCGTCATCACCACCTGCGGCTCGAGCCCCTCCGCGCGCATCAGGTCGCGGCCCACGAGCAGGTTGAAGAGCTGGTCGGTGCCGCCGAGCTCGACGTCGGCCTTCAGGGCGACGGAGTCGTAGGCCTGGGCGAGCGGGTAGAGCAGCTCGTGGAGGGCGATCGGCTGCTGCGCCCTCCAGCGTTTCTGGAAGTCGTCGCGCTCGAGGATTCGAGCGACCGTGATCCGCGACGCCAGCCGCACGAGCCCGGCGGAGCCGAGCGCGCCGAGCCAGCGGTCGTTGAACTCGATGACGGTCTTCTCGGCGTCGAGGATCTTGAAGGCCTGCCTCGTGTAGGTCCGGGCGTTCGTCTCGATCTCGTCGCGCGTGAGCTGCGGCCGCGTGGCCTTCTTGCCCGACGGGTCGCCGATCATGGCCGTGAAGTCCCCGATGACGAAGACGACGCGGTGGCCGGCGTCCTGGAAGTGCCGCATCTTGCGGAGGACCACCGTATGGCCGAGGTGGATGTCGGGGGCCGAGGGGTCGAAGCCCACCTTCACGGTCAGGGGGCCGCGCGCGAGCTTGCGGGAAAGATCGGCCTCGTCGATCAGGTCGACCGACCCGCGGCGAAGGCGCTCGAGCATGGAAGGATCGGTCGTCACGGTGGGCGGGGATTATAAGTGCGGGGGCCCGGGTTAGAGTGCGCGGCATGGCACCCAGGCTGCGAGCGGTCCGCGCCGCGCTTTACCTCTTCTTCTGCGTCATCGCGATCGCCTGCGACAACACGATGACGGGCCCGACCCCGACGCCGACCCCCGCGACCGGACCCACGCCGACACCCGCTCCCCCGCGGATCGTGTCCGTGGGCCAGAGCTCGTCGGGCGAGCCCCTCAACGCGTTCATCGACGCGCAGAGCGGGACGTCGACGAGCACCATCCACGCCGGCGACGTCATCGAATGGCGCTGGCTCTCCGGCTACCACTCGACGACTTCGGGCACGTGCCCGCTCGGCTGCGTTCCGAACGGGCTCTGGGACTCGGGCATCGGGACGGGACCGACGTTCCAGCACGCGTTTCCGACGGCCGGAACTTTTCCGTACTTCTGCTCGGTCCACGGAACCATGATGCAGGGGACGGTCGTCGTCGAGTAGGGGAGGCAGTCTAGAATGGGAGCCGTGAGCGAGACGAAAGAGAACCCCGAAACCTCCGGAGAGAAAGCCGCTGGCCAGAGCGAGGACGACCGGCGCGCGGCCGCGGCCGCGGTCAACCGCAAGCGCGCGCTCGAGGATTGGGAAGCGAAGAAGAAGCAGTGGCGCTCGATGGGGATCCCGAAAGGCCTGCCCGCCAAGAAGTGAAGCTCGCATCCTGCCGCCGGTGCCCCCGCCTCGTGGCCTGGCGGGAAGAGGCCGCGCGGCATCCTCCCCGGCGCTTCGCGGGGCAGCGGTACTGGGGCAGGCCCGTCCCGGCCTTCGGCGAGCGCGGCGCGCGGATCCTGCTCGTAGGGCTCGCTCCGGCGGCGCACGGCGCCAACCGCACCGGCCGGATGTTCACGGGCGACGAGTCGGGTAACTTCCTCTTCGAGGCGCTCCACGCGGTCGGCCTCGCGAACCAGGCGACCTCGGTCGCAAGGGGCGACGGCCTTGCCCTCGACGGAGCGCTGCTGTCGGCGGCGTGCCGCTGCGCGCCGCCCGGCAACCGGCCATTTCCCGACGAGCTCGACAACTGCCTCGGCTACCTCGAAAGAGACGTCGCCGCGATGGGGCGGCCGCGTGTCCTGGTCGCTCTCGGGGCCCTCGGGTTCGAGGCCTGCTTGCGCGTTCTCGCGGCGTCGGGGGCGGTCGTGCCGAAGCCGAAGCCGCGGTTTGCCCACGGCGCGCGGGTCGAGATCGGCGACGACCTCGTCCTCGCGACTTACCACCCGAGTCAGCAGAACACGTTCACCGGCGTGTTGACGCAGCGAATGCTGCGCGACGTGCTGCGGCGGGCGGTTAGGGCGGCGGGAAAACCTTCGGCCGGGGGTTAAAGGGATCCCTCGGCGCTCACGCGCCTCGGGATGACCGCGCCGCGTGCGGCGGCGCGAGGAAAGCTTTCGGCCGGGGGTTAAAGGGATCCCTCGGCGCTCACGCGCCTCGGGATGACCGCGCCGCGTGCGGCGGCGCGGTCACTTCTTGAATAAGGCGTCGAACGCCGAGCGGGCGTCGTCGGGCGTCGCGACGACCCCACGGCTGCCGGTCAGGTCGAAGGCCTTCGCCGGCGCGTAGAACGTGCAGTCGTTGGCGGCCTTCTTCGACGCAACGCGCACGGAGATGGGCCTCGCGCACTCGAACCGGGCGGACGTGTCGAAGTACGCGCACTGGCTGCAGGCGTGCAGCGCCTCGCCGCACTTGCGGCAGCGGGCGGAAAGGCCGATCGAGTCGAGGTCGAGGACGCGCTCGCCGCAGTGCTTGCAGCGGAAAACGACGGCCTTGTCCTGGTCGACGCCGCGACCGCGGGGGCCCTCGTCGCGGGGCGGGCGCGGGCCGGACGGGCGCCGGCCGGTGGGCTCGGAGCCCGAGTCCTGGTAGCCGCGGTGGCGGTACTTGCGTTCGTCGCTCATGTCCGGGTCGTTCCAATTGTAGCCCCGAGGAGGATAATCGACGGCGGCGATGAACGACGGACCGGACCGGGCGCTCGAGCTCTGGCAGGAGGGCACCGCGCGCCTGCTCGCCGGGGAGCTCGACGAGGCGATCGCTCTCTTCACGCGCTCGCTCCAGGCTCGACCCACTGCCGAGGCGTACACCTTTCGAGGCTGGGCGTACTCGTTCGCCGGGCGGCTCGACGACGCGATCGTCGAGTGCCAGAAGGCCATCGCCACGGACCCCCGATTCGGAAATCCTTACAACGACATCGGCTGCTACCTGATGGAGCAGGGCCGGCCCGACGAGGCGATCTCCTGGTTCGAGAGCGCGAAGCGGGCGACGCGATACGAGCCGCGCCACTTCCCCTACCTGAACCTCGGGCGCCTGCGGGCCGCTCGCGGCGAGGTCGCGGAGGCCATCGCCGAGCTCGAGGGCGCCCTCGCCCTGAACCCGGGCGACCCCCTCGCGCTGCGCCTGCTCGAGACACTCCGCTACAAGGTCAACTGACCGATCCCGGCCGGGGATAGAATTCGGGTCTTCGGAGGAACACAGACCATGGACCAGATTCAACTGACCCCTCAGTCCGCCGTCGCGGCAGCCGGCGCCGTTTCGGCGGAACGAGTGACCGCATTCCTGCGCAAGGTGTATGGGTGGATGTGCGTCGGCCTCGGCCTGACGGCGGTCGTCGCCCTGGCAGTGGCGAGCTCGCCGGCGCTCGTGCAGGCGATCCGACTCAACAAGATCCTCTTCTTCGGGCTCATGCTGGGCGAGCTCGGCCTCGTCTTCTATCTCTCGGCGCGCGTGGACAAGCTCGCCGCCAACACGGCCGCCGCGCTCTTCCTGCTGTATTCGGCGTTGAACGGCGTGACTCTTTCGTTTCTCCTGCTGCTGTACACGGGGACCTCGATCGCGACGACGTTCGTCGTGACGGCCGGCATGTTCGGCGCCCTGGCCCTCTACGGCACGGCGACCAAACGGAGCCTCGCGGGAGTCGGGCAATTCGTGTTCATGGGCCTGATCGGGGTGCTGATCGCCTCGGTCGTCGGGATGTTCTGGAAGTCCGAGGCGCTGCAGTTCGTCATCTCGATCGTGGGCGTGATCGTGTTCACGGGCCTGACGGCGTGGGACGCGCAGCGGCTGAAGGTGATGGCGGTGTCCGTGCCCGAGGAGCGCTACGGCTCCTACTCGGTGGTCGGCGCGCTGGCGCTCTACCTCGACTTCATCAACCTGTTCCTGTTCCTGCTGCGGTTCCTCGGCGGCCGCCGCGACTGATCGGCGCCGCGCACCCGCACCAACGCGAGATCGAGCCGGGAAAGGGATCCCTCGGGATGACCGCGCCGCGTACGGCGGCGCGGTCACTTCTCCCCGTAGCGCTCTTTGTAGAACTCGTCGATCTTCTTTCGCTCCTCGGGAGAGAGGCCCTTGCGCCAGAGGTTGGGGCGGTCGTCCTCGACGGCCTGGATGGCGGCAAGGACCTTCGGGTCGCCCTGGGCCGCTTGCCTCGCCTGCGGCAGGAACTTCATGTAGAAGTTCTCGGCGGCCTCGAAGAAACCGTGCCATTGCACGAAGTCGGGACCCTGCATCGAGGCGCCCATCCTCGCGCGCCGTCCCTCATGGTGCCAGAGACGGTAGTAGGTCCACTCGATCTCGTCGTCGAACGGGGTCGCCGTGAGCTTCCCGGCCTCGCGCAGGGCGTTCATGACGTTGGTGGCCGGCTGGGCGAACTTGGTGTTCCAGAGATCGATCGTGGCGTCGTAGGACTTGTAGAACGAGTCGATGAAGGCCATGCCGTGGCAGCTTCCGCAGACCTCCTTCATCGCGGCGCGCTTGGCTTCCCAGTTCTCGAGCTTCTTCGAGACGACGGGGCGCAGCGTCCACGAGATGCGGGCGCCCACGTCGTGGGTGACGGCCTGGGTCCGGGTGGCGGACATGTGGCAGGTCGAGCAGGTGGGCGCTGCGGTGTAGTCCACCCCCACGACCCACCGGTCGGCGTCGAGGTTCATCTCGGACTTCTGCGTCCGGTACGCGATGCCGTGCTTGCTCTCATCGTAGATCTCGGCCTGGGGATGGTCGGGGCCGAGGTGGCACTTCCCGCAGACCTCCGGCTGGCGCGCCATGGCCTTCGAGAACGCGTGGCGGCTGTGGCAGGCGGTGCAGGCGCCGAGCGAGCCGTCCAGGTTGACGCGCCCGATACCCGTGTTCGGCCAGGTGGCGGGGTCGAGCATGGGCGCGCCGATCGCGTTCGTGCGGGGCGAGCCGTCCGGGTTCTTGAGGATCGCGACGGTCGAGCCGTGGCACTGCCAGCAGCCGTTGACCGCGGCCAGCCGTCCCTCGACCACCTCCCCGAGGATGTTGTCGAGCGAGCCGATGAAGGAGGCCGCCGCGGCGTGATGGCTGCGCTGATTTTCGGCGACGATCTCGCCGTGGCACGAGGCGCAGGCGTTGGGGGTCACGATCGTCACGATCGTCGCCCCCTCGTGCTGGAAGGCGCCTGGATCCTTCGCCTCCGCGTTGTGGCATTCCCAGCAGGCCACGCCCTGGCGCGCATGCCCGCTGTGGCGCCACTGCGCGACGATCCCCGGCGTCTTCTGCTCGTGGCACGCGACGCACTTGCGGCTCTCGGCCGAGACCACGTCGGCCGCGGACTTCTTCGCGGACTGTTTCTTCGTGGCCTTCGTCTGAGCTTGCGCGTGCGGGACCTGGAGCAGCAGGGGAAGCGACGCGATCAGTGCCAGACGAATCGTTCCGTTCGCCATGCCCTTCCTCCTGACGATCAGCGCTTTCCGGCGTCCTCGGTGAGCATTCGCTTCAACTCTTCCGACTTCTGACCGGTCATCTCCCAGCGCAGCAGCGAGGCGGGGATCAGGCCGGCGGCGTTGAAGTCGTCCATGAACTGCTTCATCCGGAAGCGATTGCCGAGCTCTTCGCGGCGCTCGGACAGGAGTTTCTCGATCTCGATCTTTCCGACCAGGTAACTCGGCCCGTAGCCGGGCTGCTGGAGGTAGAGGTGCTGTTCGCCGCGGACGAGACTTCCGCCCATGCCGAGCCAGCCGCGTGGCGTGTTGGCGCAGGCGAAGGCGGCGGCTTGCTCGAGGGTCATCAGGTTGGCCTGCATGAAGAGCTCGCCGAGGGCCCGGGCGGCGCGCTCGGCCACGAGGATGTAGACGAGCTCGCGCGTCCTGGGCCGCGCGTCGAACATCCCGGCCTGCATCATCAACTCCTCCCAACCCGTCGCGTGGCCCTCGGTGCGGGTGTTGAAGATGTTGTAGAGCAGGGCCTCGCGCCGGATCGGGTCGGCGTGGGGCTCGTTGACCATCCGGGCCTTGTCGAACCAGTGGTACCCGTGCGTGCGCATGACCTCGGGGTCCCGGTAGTCCACCTCGGCGAAGAATTCGCGCGGCGCCGGGCTGTAGCTTCCGATCCGGGCGCGCAGGGCGGGTTCCATGTAGGTCTTGACGGTCAGGATCTCGCGGTCGCGAAGAAAAGCCATGTACTCCGTGACCGCGGCGTTGAAGGCGCGGGAGTACTCCTCGGCGTTTCCCGCGACCGGCGTCTGCTCGGGCAGCGTCGCGTTGCGCAGCTCTTCCATGGCGAGAAGGGCCCGCGAGCGGGCGAGCTCGCGCTCCATGAGCGCGACGATCTCGGCCCAGGTGTACGGCACGAGCTGGACGTGCTTCAGGTACCAGTCGTAGTTCTCGATCCCGACGCCCGACGCGCCCGTTTTCGACGCGGCCTTCGCGTCGAGCCACGCCGCGAACTCGTCCGTGGCCTGGCGCGCCCGCTCGACGTCGGCCTTGAGGAAAGCCGAGCCGTCGCCGAGCTTCGCCGCGAGGCCGGCCAGGTCGGCGCTCTGCTGCCGGATGGCCTTCGTTCCGTAGATCCAGAGGTCCCGGCCGTTTCCGGTCAGGTTGTTCGTCGCCTGGGCCAGCAGGCGCGGGATCGTGCGGATCCCGGCGCCCACCTTCCCGGCGTCCTCCGTGGAAAGCGGAAACGCGTACGTCCACAGCTCGACCGCGCCCAGCGCGAACGGCCCCTCGCGGGCCGGCTGATCGCTCTCCTCCGTGAAGACCGTGACGTAGAAGCCGGGGTTGTTGGCCCACGGCTTCAGGACGCGATGATCGAAGTCGAGGCCGGCGAGCTCGGCGCGCACGATCTCGTAGTCGACCTGCTGCGCGATGGCCCATCCGCTCGTGTCGAAGGCGGCCAGCCGTTTTCGGAAGGCCTCGAGCTCGCGCTGCTGGGCCGCCATGGCGCCGGCGCCGTAGTCGGGCACGCCGTCCACGAGCTTCGGTTTCTGGAAGGCGCGCCACTCCCGGAAGAACGACACCAGGTCGTCGTGGGTGGAGGCGGGGGGCGAGGCCCCGGCGGCGCCCGACCCGGCCACCATGCCCGTCAACAGACACACTCCGAGCGCAAAGGCGGACGGCTCACGGAAGAACATT